>ULYF01057780.1_pt1 | contig 26493 bp, 16 predicted proteins | sample 1961941 | NCBI WGS metagenome assembly ULYF01 (sample SAMEA4835857, study PRJEB28245) | human gut metagenome | biome: gut microbiome; material: fecal sample | place: Denmark | collected 2008 | reverse complement strand
CCGCCGATGAAATCCAGCTTGTATTTCACATCCTGACCGTAGGCTGCCGTATCCTGTGCAATCACAAGCAGTTCTTTGACGCCGCTCTTGACGAGATTAGAAGCCTCACGGATTACAGAGCCAATCGGACGCGAAACCAACGGGCCCCTCAGCGAAGGAATAATACAGAACGTGCAGTGATGGTTGCAGCCCTCTGCGATCTTGAGGTAGGCGTAATGCTTTGGCGTCAGCAGTACACCGCCTGCAGGCACTAAATCACCGAAAGGCTCATGCGGCCTGAGAAGATTTTCATGCACCAGACGAAGGACCTCTTCGGTTTGCTCAGGGCCTGTGACACCGAGAAGTTTAGGGAAACGCAGTGCAACGAAGTTGCCCTCATCGGTATTTTTACCGCCTAAGCAGCCGGTCACGATGACTTTACCGTTCTCATTCAAGGCCTCTGAAATGGCTTCCAGGGACTCCTGAACTGCGGCATCAATAAAGCCGCAAGTGTTCACAATCACAAGATCAGAGTCTTTATAGGTCGAACTAATGAGGTAGCCTTCGGCTCTGAGTTCGGTAACAATACGCTCGCTGTCGACAAGAGCTTTCGGGCAGCCGAGAGAGACGAATCCCACACGGGGAGGACGTTTAGTCATTTATTTACTTCACAAGAGGTCGTTTAAGGGTTTCGGCAGCGGCTTCGTAGCCGCCGAGGTTGCGGATATGTTTATATCCGAGCTTGCCAAGGATTTGGCTTGCCATTTCAGCCCTGCGGCCTGAACGGCAGTAAAGCTCAATATCGTCGTCAGGCTTTGCGCCTAAGGCCTTAAATTGATCCACAAAGTCCGGCGCGGAGTAATTGACAACCAAGGCGCCTTCAACCTTGCCCGTCGTCGCAATTTCCGACGGGGTTCGAACATCAACCAAGAAAGTTTTAGCTTGAGCAGCAGTCATCATCAGTCCAAAAAGAACAGCTATCCCTAAGATCTTCTTAATCATAGTTTTTCCTTTCTTTTGCAACGTATTCGCGTACCAGCGTGAGTACATTGCCGTAGTTTTCAGCGTTAGTCCAAAGATTTAACTCGCCGTGCAAACCGGCCTGCAGCGTAATTTTTTTCCAATAAGGCGCTTCGTGCACGGCAACAACTTCTCCCCACTCAAACATACGGGAGCGGGAAGAGTGTTTGTTGATGTAGAAGGTGTTCTTGAGTCTGATGATTGAACCCAGCAGGCTAAGAATCAAATCCAAGAAACTTGTGAGGGCTGAAGCCGAAGAACGATACTCACAGAAAACTCCGTCCTGATCCAGCCGGTAATAAACCTGGCGATGCGGCTGCATGACAAGCATGAGCCAAATCACAAACGCCGCCACGCCGGGCACGATCAAGAGCGCCCACGGGGAGTCAAAGATAAGACTGCGGGAAAAGCGGCTGATCACGAACAAAATAAAAACGAAGAAAGCGAAAGCCCAAGCACATTTCTTAGCGTCAATTAATTTGAAGCCGGGCTGAATGTAATACCAGCTGATCTCGCCGGATCTTCTTCTCGAACTATCGCTTGCAGATGAATGCGCCATGGCGTCCTGTTACCTTATCTCTTCTATAGCTGTAAAAATGCTCGGGATCGGAGTATGTGTCACGTTCGCAATCGGTGACTTCAGTCACACCGGCCTGCTTTAAAGCTTCCTTGGCAAAGCGGGCTAAATCCAAGTGCCAGACGCCCTCTCCGATCGATTCCAATGCATCGTCGGCTGCGGCTTTAACAGCAGATGCTCGGTAGTAGTCTGCGACGTCGTCCCGCACTTCGAAATGATCTTTGCGGATATGCGGTCCGATCCAAGCGATGATTTCGGCTTCATCACCGATTTCTTTTCTCATGGCTGCGACGGTGTTTTGCAGGACTCCGTCAGCTAAGCCCTTCCATCCGGCGTGAGCGGCTGCAATAACGATTCCTTTTTTGTCGCAAAGCAACACCGGCACACAGTCGGCGGTCATGACAACGCAGGGAATACCGGCGGCAGTCGTAAATTCGGCGTCGGCTTGTTCTTCAGCGTTGTTATCCTCTGCTCGGACGACTCGAGAAGAATGAACCTGGCTGAGCCACTTGGGCTCAGCGCCTAACATATCGGTCACAATTCTGCGATTTCCGCGAACCGAGTACTTATTGTCTCCGACATGATTTCCGAGATTAAGGCCGCAAAAGCCGTCTTTGTCGCCATAGGCGCCGGCAGACATGCCGCCTGAACGAAGCGTAAAGAAAGCTTTGATGTTTTCCGGAGCGTTCCATTCGGGAACGATCACTTCCAATTCCGGTTTACTTTGCATGGACTGCATCCTTATTCTTTCGTGCGTTCGATTTTCCAGTTGGAATCGGCGTCATCATCGTCGTCTCCGAAATCGAAGTCATCCCAAGAGCTGATCTTACCGACGGCTTTCTGATTCTCTGACAACTCATCGTTGTCGATCATGACAACCGGATCTCCGAAGACTTCGGAAGGACGATCCCACGGACCGAAGCCCAATTCATCCATCAAATCCCTAAAATCCTGGGGCGGTTCGGCAAACCATTCCATCGTTTCTTTGGTGGCCGGATGGATCAGCCCCAAACGACTGGCATGCAGTGCCTGTCGATCGAAAGAATTCAGCACGGAACCATCTTCTTTAGGTTTGGGAAGTTTATTGCGGTAGAGGGGATCCCCGATCAGCGGCAGGCCGATGGATTCCATGTGTACTCTAATTTGATGAGTGCGGCCGGTTTTTAATCGGCAGGCAACCCAAGAGAAAGGCTTACCTTTGACTTCTTTCTGATCAATGCAGCGAATATGTGTTGTCGCAGGTTTAGCTCGGCCGCCTTTTCCGATCGTAAAACGCAGCGGATTTCGAGGATCACGTTCAATAGCCGCTTCAATGACTTTATCCGCAGGTGCCTTACCGCGTGTCAACGCCCAGTATTCGCGTTTTACTGTGCGGGCCTGAAGCTGCTGGACCAAATCGAGCATGGCTTTTTCGTTTTTGGCCACAACCATCAAACCGGTGGTGTCGCGGTCCAAACGGTGAACAATACCGGCGCGAGGCAGTGTTCTGAAAATCGGGTTGTAAGCCAGCAGACCGTTTAAGAGCGTGTCGTCCCAATGGCCGGCGGCCGGATGTACAACCAATCCTGCCGGTTTATTGATGACCAAGATGTCGTCATCTTCGTAAACCACATCGATGTCCATCGGTGTGGCGATGAAATCCATATCCTCCAAACGAGGTTTGATTTCGACGGAAACTTCGTCGCCGAAACTCATCTTTTCTTTAGGTTTATCAACGGTCACTCCGTTGACTTTGACCAATCCGTCTTCAATCAGGGTCTTCAGACGAGAGCGGGAAATGTCTTTTAAGGAAGAAGCCAAGACCTTATCGAGGCGCTCTCCGTCAAGATCGAGGGTAACTTCAAAAGTTTCAATTTTTGAAGATTCCTGCAATTCGGTTTCTTCAAAAGCCTCAGTCTGACTATAATCATCTAATTCAATATTCATTTTGACCTTAAGTTCTATGTCTTTTGCCCTGAAAACAATAATCAAGCGGACATTAACGGCCGCCTGTCTGGGTTCCGTTATTTTAGCGACTACATCGTGCAGTATGTTTAAAGGGGTTGAAGACCCGACGGAAGGCTGGACGGCTGACAAACTGTATGTCGAGGCCCGAGACAATCTGAATGAAGGCAACTACGAAACGGCCCGTGACTACTATCAGAAGTTAGAAGCTCGTTATCCTTACGGCCGTTACTCCCAGCAGGCCCAAGTTGAGACTGCTTACTCCTACTTCAAGGAAGGCGAACCTCAGCAGGCCATCGCAGTCTGTGACCGTTTCTTAAGACAGTATCCTGAGCATCCGCTTTCTCCGTATGCACTCTACATTAAGGGCATCGCCACTCTAGACGAAGACGAAGGCTGGATGAGCTACCTGACACGCCAGGACCTTTCCAAGCGTGACGCCCAGGCTGCTCGCGATGCTTTCGATATTTTCAAAGAATTAGTGCTTCGCTTCCCGAACAGCCGCTACGCCCGCGATGCCCGCGAACGTATGCATGAACTCGTCGAAGCTCAGGCTAAGTACGAAATTAATACTGCCAAGTATTACTACGTTCGCGACGCCTACATCGCCGCGATTAACCGCGCAGAAAACGTTCTTCTGAACTTCCAGACTTCTCCACAGGCAGAAGAAGCCTTGATCATCATGCGTGACAGCTACAACAAGCTTGGCATGGATGACAAGGCCGCTGATATTCAGCGAATTCTAGATGCCAATAAGAACCGCGGTTCTTACGATACCTACCTGCGTGCCCAAGAACTTGAAGCCGCACAAGCTGCCGCCGCTCCGCAAGCAGGCGCAGCTTCCAAATAAGCTGTTTTAATGCGAAATAAGAAGTTTTTTGCCGTGACAGGAGCAGCGCTGCTGCTTCTGGCCGGCTGCCGCACTATTCCTCAGAACCCTGAGAAGATGACCTGCGGCGATCTGCAGTACCTGGCCGAGGAATCTATCGATAAACTCGGTCTACCCTTTTTTGCTACTCAGGTTAAATATCCCGGCGACTGGCGCCTTTTTGCCCGTAATCAATGGATTAAAGAAGGCAGCCGTGCCCGCGTCCGTGACAATAAACGCGATTACCTTCAGATGGAAATGCTGGAGATCGGCGGCACGATCATGGAGCAGACGCCCTATCGTGTTCGAATTCCTGTCGCGCAGTGCAAGAACGCCAACAAAGAACGCATGGCGACGCTTGAGTACAAAAATCTGCTCATTGATTCTCCCGAGAAAATCTCCCGCACAGAGGCAGTGGACTTCAAAGGCAAAGAATCCGTGGACTATCTTGCTCGCCTCATCTGCGGTTTCCAGCCGATCCCGGCTTTAGACAAAACGCAAGTCATGGCGCAGAAGTGGAAGAACTGCACGCCTGACTCAGCGAGCTAACCTTTAAGCTGGTGATTTGCATCTGTCGGAATATTTGCCTATTCCGCCTCTGCCGCAAGCGATGTAGTATCTGTCTTTTCAGTCCATCAGCTTCAGCAGATCATGTCTCTTGTATCCGTTATCGGCGCCGGCTCTCTGGCCAACGTTTTTGCGAACGTTCTTCATGAATTTTTGCCTGAGTTCAAACTCCATTCCGTTTTAGGAAGAAGCCAAGAGAAAGCCGAAGTCTTCGCTTCTAAGTACAGTTGTCAGGCAGTATTTAACATTGACGATTTTCTGAAAGAAGCCGCGCCGGTTGTCGTTGAACTTGCCGGCGGAGCAGCGCTCAAGGACTACGCTCTACCGATTCTCAAGTCCGGAAGAACTTTGATTTGCCTCTCCAGCGGCGCATTTGCCGACGAGGATTTCAAACAGCAAGCGATTCTCACCGCATCTGAAAACAACGGCAGGATCTGTATCGTTAACGGGGCCATCGGCGGTCTGGATTTCCTGCAAACCTGCGCACTGCAACGCGGATCAGCCGAAGTCATTATTGAGACAACCAAATCGCCAAAATCTTTGCTCGGCGCCCCTGGCTTAGACGGTAGAACTTTGGACTTAACCAAGAGGACTGTGGTTTTTGAAGGCGGAGTTCAGGAAGCAATCAAAGGATTTCCCAAGAACATCAATGTCGGCGTTATTGCTTCACTGGCTTCCCAAAAACCTCAGACAAAAGTCCGAATCGTTGCAGATCCCGCTGCCAATAGCAATACGCACCAGATTACTTATCGCTCAGCGCTGGCGGATGCCGTGATGGAGTTTTCTGGCAAGCCCGATCCGGCAAATCCGAAGTCCAGTACGACAGCGGCGCTCAGCGCAGCAGCTTGCCTAAAGAACCTCTACAGCCCCATTACCTTCTGGTAACCACAGTTAAGAAAACAGAGGCTGTCTCTCTTGACGCCTCCGTTTCCAAACTAACTTTTTCAGGACCGTACTTAGCCTCTCGGCTCCTGGCATCTTTCCAGGAAATTCATTGCCGTATCAAAAACCTTGGTACGGGCGAAGTCCGGCAGACTCTTCCAAATCTTCGTCCCGTATCCCTTGGATAACAAACGGTTATCGCAGAGAATCAACAGCCCTTCATCTTTCTCATCACGAATCAGTCGGCCGGCGCCCTGCTTGAGCAGCATGATCGCTTCGGGAATCGAAATCTCGTTAAACGAACTCTTGCCTTCGGCCTCAAGTTCTTTTGAACGTCCTTCAAATACCGGATCATCGGGCGGCGGGAAAGGAATCTTATCGATCACGACGAGAGACAAAGCATCGCCTTTGATATCCACGCCTTCCCAGAAACTCATAGAACCGACCAGAACGGAGTTTTCTTCGCTTCTGAAACGGCGCAGCAGCTCTTGTTTGGACTGTTCGTTCTGAACAAGGATGTTCATTGAAACGCCTTCCGTCTCAGCAAAGTAACGCAGCGCCTCGGAAATCACTTCCATTGCGCGAAGCGTAGTACACAGCACAAAAGCTCGGCCTTTATTCTTCTTGATGAAGGGCCAAATCCGTTTGGCGACTTCGTCAGAAAAATTCGGCGCACTCGGAATCGGTAAGTCCTCGGTAATGTAAAGCATGCCTTGGGCCTTAAAGTCAAAGGGACTCTCCCATGACTTGGTTTCAGCATCCTCCAAGCCGACTTGGTCGACAAAATGCTTGAAGTCGCCGTTGGCAGCCAATGTCGCAGAGGTCAAAACCCACGGCTTACCCTGAACCTCGCGAGCGCTTTTGAGCATCTCTGCGTATGAGAGCGGCGTGGTATTAAAGAAGATGTTCTTAGGTTTGACCGTAAACCAATCTAGGAGCGGTCCTTTCATGGAACGCGAAACGGCTTTCCCGTTGAATACATCACGCCAGTACTCGATCAAATCAAGCGCCTCGGTGCACCGCTCATCGAGCTTCGTCATCTCCGGAGATGCCTCTTTGTGCACATGAACCGCGTTGCTGAGTTTCTCAACCGCATTTAACAGCTTCTTGAACGGCTCAACCAACAGATGTTTATCCTTGAACTTGGCGACCGCAAGCTGTTTGTCTTTGCTGTTCAGGATATTGTGTGTTGTGCTGATTAAATCGTCACAGGCGTTTGAAATGGTTTTGTAGATGCCGTTCCAATCAATCTGTTTATTGACACCGTATCCCTGAGAGACTGCATCCGCAGCCAAATTTCTGACATCGTAAAGATTCAGCGTCTGAGAAAAGAAGTTCGTCGCGATATTGGTCAGCTGGTGTGCCTCGTCTAGCACCACCAAGTCAAATTCCGGCAAAAGGTCCGTGATTTGATTGTCTTTGAGCGAAATATCCGCCAAAAACAGATGATGGTTGATCACCAAAAGCTGAGCTTCTTTTGCCTTTTCGCGAGCCTGCATCACAAAGCAGTCGTTGTAATGATCGCAGTTGGCACCGAGACAGTTTTCTCCCGTGCTCGTCACTTCAGGCCAAATGCCGGAATTCTCAGGAACATCAGTAATATCACCGCGCTCGCCAGTCACAGACTGTCCCGCAAACTTTTTGATGCGATGAAGATGAACCACTTCTTCACGAGATTTAGCGACGTAGGAATCCTCTTGCAAGGCATGCTCGAGGCGCTGCTTGCAGATATAGTTGGAGCGGCCTTTAAGGAGCGCCACGCGACAGCCCATTCCCAGCGCTTTTAAAAGCGCCGGAATGTCTTTCGTAAATAGCTGATCTTGAAGCGTCTTGCCAGCGGTTGAAATCAGTACTTTCTGATCTTTCAGAAGCGCAGGAACAAGATAAGCAAACGTCTTTCCGGTGCCGGTTCCAGCCTCGGCAACCAGTGATTTGCCCTGCTCCAATGCTTCCGCTACCGAGGTCGCAAATTCAATCTGCGAGGGTCTCGGCGTATAGTTCGCGGTAACTTTGGAGAGAGGTCCGTCCTTGGCAAAAACGTCGGCAACTTCTTTTACGAATTCTGATGGCATTTCGGTTCCTTATTTAGGAACACAATCCTATCAGATCAATGAGTTCCGATCCTTTTTGGATTGTTACAGGCGCGGTACTAAATCACCCGTGACGCTGTTCTTTTTCTGTTCTTCGCGAAGCTTGACCTGACGCTCGTACTCAGCCGCTTTTTCTGCGCGCTTCTTGATGTTTTCAGCGCGTTTCTTCTCTGCAGCAGCTCTGCGTTCGGCACGGGCTTGAATACGCTCTTCCGGCGTCATGGAAGGAGCTTCGGGAACCTTACGCTCCTGCTCGGCTACGCGTTCTTCACGTTCTTGCTGTTTTTTCGCATAAGCTTCGGCATTCGCCTTTTCTTCTTCCGGTGTCAGAACACGCTCAGCGGCATGGCCTTCGCCCGGTTTACGAGGCGTGACATCTCGTGTCTTGGGAGGAACTTTAGCAACGCGAGCGGGCTGAGCATCCATCTTGGCGTTTTTGGCGGCTTGCTTGGCCTCTGCAGCTTTGCGGTCTTTCACCGCCTGCTCGGAGCGTTCCTTCCTCAGGAAGTCTCTGGCTACGAGCCAAACGCGGCGAGCTTCATTGATGTGCTCGGTGCGTTCTGACTTGGCTTTGTCCAAGCAATAGGTCACAAAAAAGTTGCGGTAGCATTGAGCTGTTTCTTCTTTGTACCAGTTCTCCCAGGCTCTCTTTTCATTGTCGTAAGCCGCAATCACTTCTCTGGCGCGAGCCGCGGTCGTAATGGAGTGCGGATCGTACCTCTTGGCAAAAGGTTCGGTCGACGGCGGCTCCACGGCACATGCGTTAAAGCTGAGCAAGCCTAGAGTGAGAAGAATAAGCGGGATTCGCATCCGATAAGCTCCTGAATGGTGTGCGGCCAAAGCGAAAAAATAAGACCTGAGATTTGTTATTCCCAGGTCTTATTATTCTAACTAAAAGTTAATCCCTTCTTTTTTTACCGCCAAGGCTGCCTCTTTGATAGCCTCGCTAAAAGTGGGATGAGGATCGCAGATCAGTGCCATGTCCTCTGCCGTTGCGCCGAAAGACAAAGCGTCACAGCCCTGCGCGATCAGCTCGCCGGCCTGCGGACCGATGATGTGCATACCTAAAACCATATCGGTCTCCGCATCTGCCAGCATCTTCACAAAGCCCTGCGTTTCACCGACGGCTCGCGCCCGACCGTTTGCCATGAACGGGAAGACGCCGACCTTATAGGCCCTTCCGGCGTTCTTCAATTCCTCTTCGGTCTTGCCGACCCAGGCAATTTCCGGTTCGGTGTAAATCACGGAAGGCACACGTTCAATGTGCGTTATCGCTTTGCGTCCTGCAATTCTTTCTGCAACCGCCACACCTTCTTCTTCAGCCTTATGCGCAAGCATCGGCCCTTTGACGAGGTCACCGATCGCCCACACCCGAGGAAGGTTCGTGCGGTTTTCTGCATCAACTTCAACAAAACCTCTTTCGTCGAGCTTAAGACCGACGACTGGCGCATCCAAGGCTGCTGTGAACGGAACGCGGCCGATAGAAATGATCAGGCGGTCAACCCACATTTCACTGTTTTTTCCGTCCTTATCTTTATATTGGACAATGACACGGTCACCGTCATTTTTGATGCTATCGATGTGAACGCCGAATTCCATATCGACGCCCTGCTGCTTAAAGGCCTTCAGGGCTTCTCTGCTCACTGCAGAATCTGCAAAAGGCAGAAACGTAGGCATGGCTTCAAGAATTCGGACATCGGCACCGAGGCGTTTCCAGACACTGCCGAGTTCGAGGCCGATCACGCCGGCGCCGATAATGCCTAAGGTGGAAGGAACGCTCTTTAAATTCAGTGCGCCTTCGTTGGAGAGAATACGTTCTTCGTCAAAGGGAACGCCCGGGAACTGTCTGGGTCTGCTGCCCGTGGCAAGCACCACATTCTTAGCAAACACGCGTGTTTCGTCTTTGCCTTCCACACCGATCAAATAGCCGTCTTCGTCGGAAGTCACAAAGAATCCGCGACCGCTTAAGAATGTGATTTTGTTCTTGCGGAAAAGATAAAGAATTCCGTCATTGGTCTGTCGAACGATCTTAGCCTTGCGGGCAATCATCTTCGGGACATCAATTGAAGGTTCTTCGACGTGAATGCCATGCTCGGAAGCTTTGTCTCTGATCTCTTCGAACAGGCAGCTGCTCGCAAGAAGAGCCTTAGAGGGAATGCAGCCGACATTAGTGCAGGTACCTCCGGGTGCAGGTTTGCCGTCGCTGACCCAATCATCAATGCAGCATACCGACAGGCCGAGCTGTGCTGCTCTGATCGCAGAAACATATCCTCCGGGACCGGCGCCGATGACGACGACGTCAAAAGTCTGAATATCATCTTTCATGACCGCTCCTTAAAGATCTAAGAGTAAACGAGCCGGATCTTCGAGGGCTTCTTTCATCGCCACGAGTGCCAAAACGGCTTCACGTCCGTCAATAATTCGATGGTCGTAGCTCATCGCAAAGTAGTTCATCGGACGAATAACGACTTCTCCGTTTTCTACCACGGGACGAGGTTTCGTAGCATGGATGCCGAGAATTGCAGACTGAGGCGGGTTGATGATCGGCGTAGAGAACAAGGATCCGAACACACCGCCGTTGGAAATCGTGAATGTGCCGCCGGTCAGCTCTTCAAGCGTCAACTTGCCGTCTTTGGCGCGCTTCGCAAAGTCAGCAATCTTGAGTTCGATCTCTGCAAAGGTCATTTGGTCCGCATCTCTTAAGACCGGCACGACCAAACCGCGGGGAGAGCCGACTGCAATACCGATGTCCATATAGCCGTGATAAATGATGTCATGGCCGTCGACAGAGGCGTTGATGATCGGATACTGCTTCAAAGCGTGAACAGCAGCTTTCACGAAGAAGCTCATAAAACCGAGTTTTACGCCGTACTTCTTCTCGAAGCTCTCTTTGTACTTCGCTCTCAAAGCCATTACCGGCGCTAAGTTCACCTCATTGAAAGTGGTCAGGATGGCACAGTTGGACTGAGACTCAACGAGGCGTTCGGCAACTCTGGCGCGGAGGCGAGACATCGGCACTCTCTGTTCGGGTCTTCCGTCAAGTGATGCTGCCGGAGCGGCTGGTTTGGCGGGAGCGGCCTTCGGCGCGGCCTGCTGAGCCGGAGCTGAAGCGACTGCTGAGGGTGCCACAGGCTGAGCGCTCTTCAAAGCGGCGATGACATCAGGTTTCGTGATACGGCCGCCGACGCCGGTTCCGGCCACTTGAGACGCAGACAATCCGCTGTTGGCCATAAGCTTTTCTGCGGCAGGCATCATAAAGGGAGCGGCAGCAGAAACCGCCGGAGCTGCAGGTGCGGGAGCCGGCGCAGATGCTGCCGCGGGCGTCGAAATAATGACTTCTTCAGCAACGGCAGCTTTCGGTGCTTCCGGCTGAGCCGCTGCCATCCCTTCGGTATCGATCGTTGCGATCAGCTGATCACTCAGAACGGCAGCTCCGTCCGGCTGCTCAATGCTTGCCAGCACACCGTCAGCCGGCGCCGGGATTTCCAACACAATCTTGTCGGTCTCAATTTCAATAAGGATTTCATCGGTTTTAACCGGCTCGCCGACTTTCTTTTTCCATTCAATCAAACTGGCTTCCGAAACAGACTCGGACAGCTCGGGTACTTTGACTTCAACAATAGACATTTCTTTTTTCTCCGAATTCTTTACAAAGCAACGCTTGAACTATTTCGTCTGGATAAAGCCCTTGAGGCGTCCGAAAGCGTTTTCCACCAATTCTTTGAGCTGCTCGGCATGTTTGCTGGCATAACCGACGGCAGGCGAAGAGGAAGCCGGACGTCCTGCGTAACTCAGTCTTGCGCCGGAAGGCATTTCTTCAAGCAAATGGTGCTGCACATAGAACCAGGCGCCCTGATTCTGAGGTTCGTCCTGAACCCAAACCACTTCGGAAGCGAAGGAGTAACCGGAAGTCTCTTCACGGAAGCTCTTATGCGGGAACGGATAGAGCTGTTCAAGGCGAACAATGACAACGTCACCGATTTCATGCTCTTTGCGGTATTTCACGAGGTCGTAATAGACCTTGCCGGTGCAGACCAGAATTCTTCTGACCTTATCGGCATCGAGCTCTTCAATTTCACCGATGACGGTTTCAAATTTACCTTCGGAGAGTTCTTCCAAATCAGAACTTGCCATCTTGTTGCGCAGCAGGCTCTTCGGAGAGAAGACGATTAAAGGTTTGCGGATATTGCCGACCATCTGACGGCGCAGCAGATGGAAAATCTGAGCAGCAGTTGTCGGCTGGCAAATCAGCATATTGGTATCTGCTGCAAGCTGCAGATAGCGTTCGACGCGAGCCGAAGAATGTTCAGGCCCCTGACCTTCGTAGCCGTGCGGCAGCAGCATCGTCAAGCCGCTCTTGCGGCCCCACTTAGCTTCACCGGAGCTGATGAACTGGTCAATCACGACCTGAGCGCCGTTAGCAAAATCGCCGAACTGAGCTTCCCAAATCGTCAGACACTTCGGAGAAGAGCTGGCGTAGCCGTATTCAAATGCCAAAACAGACTCTTCAGACAGGACGGAGTCAATTACTGTGAACTGAGCCTGATGCTCACCCAAATGCTCCAAAGGAATCCAAATGCCGGAATCCCAGCGGTCACGGTTTTGGTCATGCCAAACCGCATGACGATGACTGAAGGTTCCGCGGCCGGAGTCTTCACCGGAAATTCGAACGGAGTATCCGCCCGTCAGCAGTGTGGCAAAAGCCAGATGCTCGGCCAGCCCCCAATCCACACGGATTTCTTCCTGCATCATCAGACGACGGTCGGCAATGACCTTCTGAAGGAGCGGATGGAGTTTGAAGTTTTCCGGAACGGTCGTAATGACGCCGGTAAGACGCTTCAATTCGTCCAAAGGAACAGAGGTCTTGACATCGTCTGTCCAGCTTCCGTTGTAGCGGGACCAATCAACGGCGTAAGGATTCTTGCCCTCAATCAAAGCCGTCTGTCTGGGCGGAATGCCGCTTTCGAGACTGCGGCGATAGGCGGCAACCATTTCCTTGGCTTCTTCGGGGCTTACAACGCCCTGGAGTGCCAGCTTGTCGGCATAAACCTGACGAGTACCCGGATGAACATTGATCTTCTTGTACATCAGCGGCTGCGTCAGTCCCGGAGTGTCCTGTTCGTTGTGGCCTAAACGGCGGAAGCAGACGATATCGACAACTACATCGCGGCTGAAGCTCTTGCGGAACTCCATGGCTAAACGAGTGGCAAACACGACGGCTTCTGGGTCATCGCCGTTGACGTGCAAAACCGGCGCTTCAATGAGTTTGGCGGGGTCCGTACAATAAGTCATCGAGCCCTTATCGCGTGGGTCGGAAGTCGTAAAGCCGATCTGATTGTTGATCACGATGTGCATCGTGCCGCCGGTACCGTAACCGCGGGTATCAGCCAGGTTTAGGGTCTCCATGACGACACCTTGTCCGGCGAACGCTGCGTCGCCGTGAACAAGAACGCCCATGACGCGACGGCCCTTCGGATCGTGACGACGGTCCTGACGGGCGCGAACGCTCCCGACCGCAACCGGGTCAACGATTTCAAGATGAGAAGGATTAAAGGCTAAGGCCAGATGAATCGGTCCCGAGGCTGTGACGACGTCGCTAGAGAAACCGTTGTGGTATTTCACGTCGCCGGCCGGCAGGTCTTTACTCTTGTAGTGGCCTTCAAACTCAGCAAACAATTCGCTCGGAGCTTTACCAAGTGTATTGACGAGCACATTGAGACGTCCGCGGTGCGCCATACCGATGACCATTTCTTCCAGGCCTTGAGCGGCACCCGTTTCTACGATCTCGTCCATGGCGACAATGAAGCTTTCTCCGCCTTCGAGCGAGAAGCGTTTCTGACCGACATATTTAGTATGGAGATAACGCTCCAAACCTTCTGCAGCCGTCAATTCTTCAAGAATGCGTTTCTTTGACTTCGCATCCATGCTCGGGGTTGAGCGGCAAGGTTCAAGTTTTTGCTGCCACCAGCGTTTGATCACCGGATCGCTGATGTACATGAATTCGATACCGATATCGCTGCAATAAGTTTGTTTCAAGGCAGCGATCAAGTCGCGAAGCGTCATCTTATCGGCGCCAAAGTACGTATTGGCGGTCGAGAAAGGGCTGTCCATATCTGTTTCGGACAAGCCGTAGAAAGACGGTTCAAGCTCGGGGATCTTCGGGCGCTCTCTTCTGTGCAGCGGGTCAAGATTAGCCCAGCGACTTCCCAGGAATCGGTAAGCGCCGATGATGGACTGAACCGCAACCTGCTTTTTAGCCAAGTCGAGATCTCGCTCGCTCACCGAGCAAACGGTTGAACGAGGTTCGGACGCTCTCTGTGCGAAAGCTTCAACAATAGGTGCATGAGGAACGTCGACGGTTTCGACGCGGCCGTCGGAAGCCGGCGCCTGCTGCAGGCGGTCAAAGTACTGACGCCATTTCTCATCTACGGAACTTGGGTCTTCGAGGTACTGCTCGTATAAATCTTCTACGTAAGGAGCATTCCCGCCGAAGAGATATGAAATCTCTATTAAGTCTTTAATCACTTTTTCACCTTGGACAAATTTCTTGCCGCTCAGGGGGCCGCAAATTATCGGAATATTTTGCGGCTGCTTCACAGGTTTCCTGTTGAGCGTGTTTCAGTAAAAACCAGCCGCTGAAACAAACTGATTATAGATTTGAAGCCGTCACTCAGGAACAATTTTGTGAGCGGTAAACAGCTCTGTCGAAGTCTTGATTTTTCGGGTTTGCTGCTTCGATCGTTACCTTCAAAAAACAGATTTTCTTCTAACTGCTTTCCTTCACTGCCTCATTTAAGCAGACCTAACCCATTGCCGTTGTAGTTCTTTTCTAAAATTTCCTTCGAAAATTAAGGAATTGAAATGATAACCACCATATTGCATTGGACCTGCGATCCAACTTCTGCCAGCATGGCTTCTTTACTGTTTAGATGGGCAATTGCGTTAGCGATGCTGCCATACGGAGTGCAGAAACTTTTCCATCCGGAAAACGCTACGAAGTTTCCGAAGGTCTTATTCTTTTCTCCACGGGTCGGGTATTACTCAGCCGCCATCATTGAAACCTTCGTTCCGCTATTTCTCATGGCTGGTTTCCTCACGAGGCTGGCAGTCATTCCTGCGATCGTTAGCTTCACAATCGCAACCAAAGTCACCATCGGCAAGGATCTGACCTCTCCGGCCCTTCCTTATTTATTCGGGCTCATTGCGATATTTATTGTCGGCTCAGGACTTTACTCCGCAGACTACTGGCTCCTGTACATTCTTGCCGGTCATTGATTCTTGAGTCGTAAATCGGGGCAAAGTCTCGAATGGCTGAGCGTGTCGCCGTTGTATAGTTCTGTGAACTCAAACAACAAAACTCAGAACAAAATGGATAATTTTCACAAACTTATAGAAGGCTTCCACAACTTCAAACAGACTTACTTCTTAAAGGAAAGACAGTATTTCGAATCACTGGAAAAGGCCCAGAATCCTAAAACGCTGGTTGTCGCCTGCTGCGATTCGAGAGTCGATCCGGCAATTCTTTTGCACTGCAAGCCCGGTGATTTGTTTGTGATCAGAAACGTGGCTGCGTTAGTTCCCGCTGTTACACAGGCCTCAAATCCTTGTTCTGTGATGAGCGCCATTGAATACGGAGTTAAACACCTCAACGTCGAGCACATCGTTGTCATGGGCCACTCTCATTGCGGCGGCATCCACGGACTCATGGCTCCTGAAACCATTGCCGGAGAAACTTATATTCAAGACTGGGTTGGCATTGCCTCTCCGGCTTTGGAACGCCTCCAAGCTATTACGGGCGATGAAGATGAAAAGACTCGAAGCCGCCACTGTGAAGAAGGCGCCGTGCTGATTTCCCTTGATAACCTGCTCTCATATCCTTGGATCGCAGAGCGTGTTAAAAACGGACAGCTCAAGCTTCACGCACTTTACTACGATTTATCGGAAGGCAACCTTTATCGTTTCAGCCCCGACTCAGAAGATTTCGAGCTGCTCTTCCACACTATCGAAAATCCGTGACAGACTTCGGAAAAATTCTATAGCCGACTATGGAAAAATTCTATAGTGGACTATAGAAAAATTCCGTACCTAGCTAAGAATTAGTGATGATTTTTTAGAACGTCAGCAGTTTCCATTTCACGAATTGGCGAGATGGAATTGAATAGACCAACACGACGCGCTTGAGTTCCTTGAAATCTCCTTGCTCCTCGTAGTGTCTGGCTTTCATCTGAGAAATACCTTCTGAAAGAGTTTCTTCTTCCTTCTTCCCGTCATAGGAAACTTTGAACTCGAAAACCCAATGTCTTTCTCCAACGCTTACTTCTAGATCACTCCTTCCGTGAGCATTGTGCTGTTCAACTTTCGGCTCTAACCCTGCTCCTGAGAAATAGACCTGGACATAAGCTCGCAAGGAAGCTTCGTCCTTCACCGGATAGTTCTGATAATCAATTGCCAGGAAGAGTCGGTTGAGAATATGGAATACCGACTCGGCAGATTCTTCACCAAGTACCTTTGCTATTGGACCCGCTCCCACTTGACCGGCAACTTTACCATCGAGCAAGCGCTCCATATATAACTGAGCCATAGCGCGCTTCACTTCTAAGTTAGGATAATCAAGAAATACCGTATCTCCGTACCTTACCGCCTTGATCGTCAGGTAGCCTGCTTGTGTCAGAAGACCCAAATCCGACAAATTTTCCAAATCAGAAGATCCTGAAAGAGTAGAAAGTGAAATCGATTTTTCACGCCCATACTCTTCAGGATGTCTAAGAGCGTGAGATTTCAAGTATTCAACTAAGACAGACGGCTTTCCGCCGCTCTCAAACCAATAGTCCACAAAACCGTTTCGAGGTGATGAGAGAAAGTTCAGCATTGACCATGGTGCAAAAACATGCTCTTTCGCCGTTCTTTCAAAGCAAAAACCGTCGTAATGTTTGATGAGCTCCTCGGTGAGCTTTTCTCTCGAGATGCTTAACAACGAGGCGGCATTGTCTAGGTATCCGGAAAAGTATTTCTGCGTTTCGGAGTATGTATAGCCTAACAAGGTGCCATATTCCACATCTAAAGAGAGGTCCGAAAGATTATTCAGCTCTGAAAATATGCTTGTCTTATTAAACTTTGTGATCCCCGTGATGAACGCAAATCTCAACGCACCTTCATTTGACTTCAAAACAGAATAAAAAGCAGACAAGGCCCTGCGAACCTCTACGAAAAGACTTTTGTTGTTCAGACAGGAAGTAAGAGGCGCGTCGTACTCATCGATTAAAAGAACTAAAGAATTTTTTTCCTGAGCACTCAACCAATCAGAAAGCTGATCCGAAACTGTTTGAAAGGGGCGAAGTTCGTAGCGGAAACCATAGGGCGCAAATTTCCGCGAGATAAGAGATATCAGTCGTTCTGAAAAGGATTCAGCATCCGCGAAATCCTTAATTTCCGAAAAATCCAGCCGCACTACGTTATAGGCTGCATTTTCCTTCCAAAGGTTCTCAATAGCCAAACCTTTAAAGTCACGTAAGCCGAACTTAAATAAGGACTCAAAAGTCGATATCAGAAGAGATTTACCAAACCTTCTCGGTCTAGCAAGAAAATATTTACCACGATTAACAGCCAAGCTAAAAACCATCTCTGTTTTATCAACGTAGATTTCATTAGCCATTCTCAAAGCAATAAAGTCCGATGTTCCGAGTGGTAAAGCTCTCAGCTGATTGATCGCCATTTGTCTTCCTTTTGTCTCTCCTTAGTCAATTTTAAGATAACAACTCTCCTCAATCCGAGCAAAGGCATTTCTTACCGTCCGCCATTGTTCCAATTTCGATCGGAATCGACTTTTTACTGTGAGGTAAGACTGGAATTCACCATTAATCTATCTTAAAATAAAGATTAATTAAATTAATATATATTATTTGATCGATTAGATATGCCTAAAACCACTATGGGAACAAAGCTTCCTCGAAAATTAGAACAAAAAATGGCAATCGTCGGAGAACAAATCAAACTCGCTCGGTTAAGGCGCGACCTCTCAATTGCTCAAGTAGCTGAGCGAGCCACTTGTTCCCCGTTGACGATCAATCGAATTGAAAAAGGTCTGCCTACCGTCTCCATCGGAATCTATCTTCGGGTTCTCTACGCTTTGCAATTAGATGACGACATTCTCCTATTGGCGAAAGAAGATGTTCTGGGGCGAACTTTGCAGGATCTTAGTCTGAAACATCGTAAGCGGGCATCTAAAAAGGCTAATCGCTAAATATCTAGAAACCACCAGCGTGAAGGCTGAGTACTGGACTAATTAATTCTTCTAAGTTAAGAATCTGCCCCATTTAATGGACTCCTGGCGCAGACTTTTTACCATCTTTTTCTCTCACACCACAGCTGAAAACGGCCAGGTGATAGGAGGCGCTCTCAGCTCACACAAACTTAAATCACAATACCTGGAAGAAGCCTCACCGCTTCAAGTATTCACTTCTTGTTCCAGTGCTGCTGATTAAGAGTTTATCTCGAGCTCGAGAACATGCAACGTAGAACAGAGATCTTTCCGTCATCTCCTTTATCGCCTTCTCTTGTTTGTCACTTGATTTAAGTGCTTTCTCTAATGGAACGATACCTTGATTGCAATCCGCAATGAAAAGCAGCTTGAATTCAAGACCCTTGACTCGATGCATCGTCGACAAGCGAATTCCGGGACTTGTCGTATTCTCGCTAGACTTGATAACTACGTTCGGGCATCGTCTCTCATCCAGTTTATCTTTAAAAGCCTTTAAAAATTCTTTGGTGCGAAAAACGACGCATGCTTCATTATCCGGACAGTCAGCGGCTCGGATTTGGTCTAAAACCCAATCGACTTGTGCATCCTCATCGACTGCATCATAGATCTCGGGAGCCTTCCCGTGTCGAAGTGAATAGGCCGACGTCAAAGCTTGGTCGCCTTCTACTCCTTCATCCATATCGTCAACGGTTTGTCCAAGAAGGACCTTTTCAGAAAGTTTCCGGATCTCTTCGGTCGTTCGGTAGACAAGCTTGAGACGTGTGCTCCTTCGGCCTCTAACGTTAATTCCGCAAGCACCAAGGGAGACCTTACGAGCATAAATTCTTTGGTGAGCGTCTCCCACCATGAAGATTGCCGGTTCAGATTCAGGTGTGTGTTTAGCCAGAGCAGCCAAAAGTTTTAAAGCCTGCTCGTTCATGTCCTGGGTCTCATCAACAATAACCGAGAAGTAGTTAGCAAAGCCAGGATTTGCCGTCAAAATGCCCCGGGCCATCGCGCAAGCGTCCTCAATCGTCATTGCATGTCTTTTTTCAAGGTTTGAGCGCATTTCCTCGAATACAACCCACGCCTTTTTTTCTCTGCTCTCGCGTAATACTGCTTCCGCGCCCTCTTCTTGGCGCTCTGAGATATTCGTTTTCCGTGCGAATTCCTTGCTCGAGGATGACCCTGCGCCATTCGGTGTCATAAAAATCATCGTCTAACTTGGCCGAAGGATCCGCGTAGGTTATTGCGTTTTTCCAACAACTTTCATACACCGGACTTCCGGGATAGACAATATTGAACGGGCAATTGTTCTGTTTGAGGAACCCGGAAACCCAAGCATCAATGTTGGCTACTTCGATCTTTGCCCGAGCCTCATCAGAGCAAATATTGTTCAGTTGAGCTGATAGGTCCTCGGCCAAATTTTTAGTGAACGTTGTCAAGAGAATCTTTTGGGATGAGTTGGGTGGAATTTCTCCCGCTAGAAAGTTAGCCCGGTACAAAGCAACTAAGGTTTTTCCAGTTCCCGCAACGCCTCTAACCAACATAGGAGTCAAAGACTTTCTTTCAACCAATTTCTTTTGATAAGGATGGAGAAAAATACGCCAGGTTAGAAGAGATTCTTTAGTAACCTCTTCCATAAGGTCGTCAGCACCCAGAAGTTTGAAACCTCTCTGTGTTCTTTCATTAACTTCAGCAAAGGGTTCTTTATCGGAATTCAGTTGCTTATGCGCCTGCTCATTTTCCGCTGAGGAATTCTCAAAAAGTTTTTTGACTTCCTCAAGTGAGTCTCCCTCTGCCAGCGCACACAAAGAATCGAAGACGTCCGGCGGAAGATCCTTACGGTTGTGATGAATATCATCAAACGAACAAAAAGATCTTACAAGTGACAGGGTCTCCCGAGGCACACCTATGCTTAGGAGATCTTCGTCACTAAAACTTGTAAAAAGGGGTTTAAACAACCCAGGCAATTTAGGTTGAACTGGAGGCACCAATTCTTTAAAAAGAAATCCAGAGCCTTCTTCGTCGTCCTCTTCTGAGATCGTAGAGGTTTCCGTTGCTGGGGGTGCTTTGAAAACCTGAAGCGTATTCGTTCTTGAATTGACTTTACATCGATGAGTCTCTGCCCATTCATAGGCATCATCATGTTTAGCGACATAAAGGAGAATGAAAACATTTCCATCCTCCGGATGTTTAATGATCAATCTGTAGTCGTCATCAATTCGAGCCGATCTGAAAAGCGGTTCCGAGGGATTATTCACTTTTTCGTAGTGAATACCCTTCGATGTCGGATTGGATCCAAATTTTTTTATGAACTTAGCAACCTTGGAGATCGTTTTTCCTGGGAGCCGTTCCATCGAGCTAAAGAAGCTGTCGCTGATAGCCAATGTCGGAGTTGTAGCGTTTAAATTAATCATTATTCTTTCCTTTGTCACTCTTCCTTTATGACGCCGTTTGGGACCTTCGGAAGCTAAATTTGAGTGGCCGTTTCTTCAAAGAATTTCTTAACTTTTCCCTGCCAATGATCAGTCTTTTCCGTAAGTACCAATAATTCGGGAGTTTCCGGAGGTAACTTAACGTCCTTATAAAGACTTTCTGCAGGGAAGATCGCTAAGGTACGACCATCCTTTCTCCAGACCAAACCTTCGGGATAAGCCACTACAGGACCATTCGGAACCCAGCTCTCCGCAAAAGATTCAGTAACGTAAGGGATACCCATTTGCCGAAGTTCTGAGATTATGTATTCCAATGCTAACTTGTGGTCAGAATAAGAGGAAATCTCCTGGATCAACTCTTTCCAGTGTATGTCTTTGACATCCAGCTTCTCTATTTCTTTTACACCCTCATCGTAAACGGGATCGCTTTGCGCCGATTCAGCAACCATAAAGAAACGATTGGCAAACTGGTAAATATCGGCAATTTCAAAGAAGTAGTTCCAGGCTTTCTTTGCCTTATCCTGAGCTTGTTTTTTAGTCAAACTCTCTTTCACGAGTTTCTTATCTTCTATTTCGATTGCGGCAAAAACGCTGTCAAAAACTTTTTTATCCAAACACAAAGACTCTCGAACTAACCCTCCTTGGACAGACCGCTGTGTGAGGCGCAAATTCGCTGTGGCATCGTCATAAAGAAGAGCATCCGGATTTGAGAAGACTTTTGCCGAGACTTCATTGATCGGTTTAGTTCCGGGAGAAGTCGTTATTGAGACAAGGCTTCTTAACAATAAATATTCAAAAGCGACTTTTCCGAAAGAAAGAGGATCCTTAAGCCATTGGACCAACCAGTCGAACGAAGTTGTATTTTTCTCGAAGAGCTTATTGATCGAATCAAAAGGATTATCTGACAACTCTTCATTACCGGCAGGTGAGAATTTAACTGCAATCTTTTTCTTTATGCCCAACCAAGCGTTCCGAATTTTTTCCTGTGTTTCTCCGTTAGGCTTAAACGAAAATTCTGAATCAACTTCTTTCGTCTTTCCACGCTCTTTTTCTTCAGGAGACAACTCTCGAAGAGCTTCCCAAGACAATGAAAAAACTCTATATCTTTCGTTGATTAGGGACTGGCGTTTTAGAACGTCGTCCTTGATACTGCCTTTATGGAATTTCCAACCGTCTGTAAAGACGCAGGCCAGGAGATCCGGCCTATCCTTAACAAGTCTTCCGGATTGGGGCTTAAAAATGAAATCTGGTTTACTGGGATGCTGAACACCTTTATCTCGGCCGTAACGCTGCTGAGTTTCGACTCTCCACACCATCGGGCCATCAAGAGTTGTCCCGGTCAACATTTCCCAAGACGCTCGTTCTTTTTGGTTAAGTTCGATATGCAGAAGGTAAGCCTCTGTACCATCTGGACTCGTTGCATTTTCAAGATTAAAGCCAGGAACCCTACTAATTTTCTTAATGAAAAGTCTTTCCAAATCACTCTCGAATCCCGAAACACTTGGCTCGCACATAGTATTTTCGAGTTGTTCAGAAGACTTAGAATCGCAAGTTCTCGGTGGAACCACGATCGAACCCTCGATAACGCTTTCCGCGTAATCATCCTTAGAGAGGCCGATAATGCGTCTCAAGATTTCTTCTGCGACTCTTCTTGAAATGTTCTCACGTTGATAAGCGTTACTGTATTGATACAGGCACTTATAACAGCCGTCTTTTTGCGGATCCTGATTGCAGGAACAATGGACTAAAGACTCCCAGGCATAGCGCAAAACGGTCATCATCACCTCAGGCTTACCCGATTTTGAGTCCCTCGACCCAAGTTCCTTCAAATAACCCGTCCCTCCAGGTACTGTGTCATAGACGACAAGGTATCTGAGCCTTTCCTCGGGATTCTGCGGGTTCGGAAGAATCTGTACGTCTGTTCTTAAATGTTGAACGTTTCCTTTGAAATATTTCCTAAGCCCAAGGGTCAGAGCCGCAATCATGGAAGTTGTGGCGACATCGGCCTCGTGTGCATCTAGTGAATCACTCACCGGCAAGCGGATTCTAATTGCCTCGCTTCTGAGTTCTCGATAGAGCATAAGCCCTTCAACCCATGGAGATTCTTTAGGCTTGAGGTTGCTATCCCCTTTATCCTTATCAAAGTACGGACAAATTGGGGCATGTCTTGGTTCTTGACCGTAAAATTTTCCACAGAACTTACAAACTTTGAAGCCATGCGCCGGAACTTTTCGACCAGCGATCATCTTTTCTGTTGGAAATTCTGTGTTTTTAGTTCCTAAGTTCAGCTCTCTTACGATGATGGAATCAAAGTATTCCAACTCAAAAGAAATATGCTGCTTACGAATAGTCCATTTATGCCTCAGAGACCGATCAGCAGCCTCTATTAAGAGAATCTTATTGGAAGGAGCTGCCGTTCTGCGATCGTCATTCTCCGTGATCATGTCTTTTTCAGAGTCAGCCCGGACTGTAACCTCTCGCATTCTCACTAAAGTATGGATGGAACCAACATCCCGCCAATCATGGCATCCGCAATTTGGACAAGCTATTGCTGTTTCTTTTTTCTTTGCTGCAGAGCCGTCGGAATCTTCTCCAATACTGACCTCTTTTTCGGCATGCCCGCATTCAGGACAAATTCGCCAGCGTTCGAACGAATCTTTATCACACCTCAACTGATCAACATGCAGCTGATGCGCAAAAGCATAGAACCGGTTTGGAAAGACCATTTCTCCAATAGCTGAGGCGGCACTTCTTGTAAAAGAATACTCAGCCGGCTCTCTGAACTTTGATCCTTGACCCCGTTTTTGAAGGATGACAGATCTAACCTGCACCCCTTCTTCCGGGAAGGCATAGTTGGGCAAAAGGCCGTTGTCCGTCAGATAAGAATAGATGTCTTTTTCTCTTATTTCTCTACTGATGAGATGCTGAAACTCTTTGCGAGCTGCGGTTAGTTCAGCAATCAAATTTGTCGTCGACTCGTCTTGAGGTAATTTTTCTAAGGCGTCGATGTGTTTCTTAAGATCATCTACATTCTTTTGCCAATTATTTCTGCTGAGTAAAGAATCATCCAAAATGCGAGTTAAGTGATCAACAAGCGTCGGGTAGAGTCCCTCATCGGAACCTTCTTTTTCACCCGCTAATGTGGAGTCCCCGTTGAGATAGTGAGTAAGCGCTTCTTTTGCCGACGTGCTCAGCAGATCGGGACGATCTTCGAACAACTTGAAGAAGGCTTCGTGAAGAGCGCCAGTCTTTTCTGTCTCCCGGATCCAAGTTATAAAGGAATAAGGGAATTTGTTGCGATCCTTACTCTCAAAAGAAATCAAGACTTCTGATAAATAGGAAGGAAGCTGACTTTGTTTGTTTGAAAGTCCCCAATGTCCAAGAGCGAACGCAAAAAGCTGCCTTTCAAGTACTGCTACAGCTTTTAGGAAGATTCCCGGAACGGCAACCTCTCCTGCCAACATCTCCAAAGGATCGGCCCAGAAATAGAGATTATGGTTGTCACGGCTTATCATCGTCACGGCAAGAGAATTTCCGTCGGTTCTACCCGCTCGTCCGATCCTTTGCAAATAGTTGGAACGGGTAGGCGCTAGAGAACACTGAAGGACTGTTGAAAGACTTCCAATGTCTACCCCCATTTCCAACGTCGGCGTGGCTGAAATTAAATTCACATCCCATGGCGCTGTGGGGTTCGACTTGAATGATTTCTCTATACGTTTTCTGTCATCAGCTGTCAGCAACCCTGTATGTTCTTTGGCATTCAATCTTACGGGGCTGCCTGAGTAAAGGGTGCGGTCTGGCTTAAACCCGTTCTCTAATTCAAAAGTACCGTTACAGTCGTTAGACAAACACGGCATCTTGCTCCAAAAGCCACTATTGCCTGTTGCTATTTTGTGGTTTTTTCCACATTCGTCGCAGCGCACGGCTGCCATTGACTCTGAAACAACAAATCCTTCCGGATTAAGGACTGCGTACGTTGTTCCATCGTCTCGCTTAGCAACAGTAATTAAACCATTCGTTTGAAGGGCTTGGAGCACAATCTTCCAAAAGTCGGGCAAAAAAGAATTTTCCCAAAGCGTCAGTTCATCTCCGGAGATGAAAAAACGATTAAGAAAATTTAATGCCCTATCCTTGTACCAGCTTCCTTTTCCGCTCTTAGGTAAGAGGGAGGGCCAATATCTATCTCGTGCCGGAGCTGTAAGGGCCACACCAGTGGGTGGCGGCATTTTCGGACCATGAGGAGGCATATAGCGAGTCCGATTAAAAGTATAGAAAGACTCCCCTGTCTTCAAATAACGTGAATAAGATCCGAGAATGTTCGTACAAGGACTTTTGCTTGTTCCATCCGTTCCGATTGAGCCAGCCAATACTTTTTCAGAAAAACCCCCGGTCGCTCTCAGCCTGTCCAGGATTGAAGTAATAAAACTCTCGATTTCTTTTTGTGGCTTGATTTTGGAAGAAGGTTTTACGGAACCATTTTTTAACTCTTCATATAGTTTTACTAAAACATCGCTTGCAGCCTTAGTTACCTTATTAGAGTCAAATTGCAAACCGAGAAGACCGTTTCGAAGCAACGATCGCCCTTGCTGAGACTTTTCTCCCAGTTCTTCCAACAATGACCAACAAAGCCTTTCTCGGGCAAGAGGATATAAATCTTTCCAGCTGTCGTAGGTCTGCAGAAGCTTAGGCGTTCCTTGTTCAGCAGCGATGTTAAACTCAGTCCACTCCTTCCACCACTGTTTGTCAGACGGCATAAAAGTAGCAATAAACGACGCCTCCGCAAGGCGGTCGATGCTCAAAACGTCCCAACCCTCGGAATCTGCACGGCGCACGAATTTCTCCTTGCCTTTGGAATACCAATACTCGGGAAATTTCATCATGATTTCGTTCATTCGCAGACTACTTTCTTGACCATACGGGTATGAAGCAATCGCGTGACGGACAGATGAGCGATAACCCCTAGCCTCTAAGAAGCCCGCGCGTTGGGAGGCATCTTGAACGGAGTCCGAGAAAGCAAGGATTTTGGGGTCTTGGTTATAACGACTGGAATTAATGATAGAAACGCCAGCAGAAGTCAGGCTCGAGACCGTGGAGCCGAAAATAATCAAGGATCCTTTTGTTCGGCAGAAGGGACATGCATTTTGAAATTTTCTAACTTTCTGGCTTCCTCGGCTATTAGCAATCAAGTCGGAGAACAAGCCTCTTTCTTCGGAGATAAAGGCTTCCTTAGTTGTTAAGACCGTGAGGTCCGGACACCAAACAGGGATCGGTTTATTAGAAGGTTCCTTATCTTCTTCACTCCAAAAGCCCCAACTATCGTTCGTGACAGACAAATCTGACCATTGAGTTTTTAAAGCTGGCTTCAACTCACGAGAGACCGGATCGAGAAGTTTTATTTCCCCTTTATGCCTGTTGAAAAAATCTTCATTTGTTACAGGATAAAGCACCTGAGACGAATCGTTTCGAGAGAACCAATGATTGTAGAAAGCTCTCAAGTCTTTACTTGCTTTGTCTTTCCCATCTATTTCTTCTTTGAACGTGCCCCATCCGGAATGACCACACTCGCGACAAACGATTAAAGGAAGAGCGAACGTCTTACTATTTCCTATATCGTTGACAGAAAATAACTCCGGTTTATTCGAGACCGTCGCAACCATGCGAGCGAGTTCACGGGCCCATAATTGAACCCGTACATGCAGAAATGGGCGGGTTTTAAGGGATGAAAGAGGTTTGCCTTCATATATTCGCTTAAGATCTGAATCTTGCGCAACCTTGGCGGCTGAAGTAAGGGCCGTGAGCGAATCGATGATTTTTTCTAAGAATAGAATTTTTTCTGCTTCCGTTCGCAAGCTGTCATTTCCTAAAAACGGTTGACTTCTTTTTGTTTTAAA
>ULYF01035763.1_pt1 | contig 26576 bp, 23 predicted proteins | sample 1961941 | NCBI WGS metagenome assembly ULYF01 (sample SAMEA4835857, study PRJEB28245) | human gut metagenome | biome: gut microbiome; material: fecal sample | place: Denmark | collected 2008 | reverse complement strand
AGCTGCTCAATAAAGCAATCAACTTATCCTTCCACTTGTCCCCAATATTTGCTTTTATAGCATTATCGGATAACGACAAGTAAAAGAGAGCTGTGAGATGTTTTATAATAGATATTGAATCTGTAGGCTCTAATTCATAGAAGGACATTGTTAAAGATAAAATCTTATCATAGGATTCTGTATTACCTGCATCATTTTTCTTTTTGGGTTTATATGAATCACTTGCATTATTCACCTTTGACTTCATTGTGGATGAATTAATTAGCTTCTGCAAGTGAATAATTACATTTTGAATATCATCACTTATGATAGAGCCATTGCCTGCAGATGATAATTTAAACAATTTTGCCCTATAAAAACCAACCTCTTTTTGAGATAGGCCATTTGACATTTTGCTTTCAATTTCATTCTTTAATGCCTCTATCTCTTTTGTAAGCAGGTCTGATTTTGCCATAGTTCTACGTTCCTCAAGAATATTGTCGTAATCAATAAATAATTCCTCAAGGTTAGCATCTTTTCTAAAATACTCAATCCTCTCATTTTTGTAGTTTTGTACATCGGCAGAAGGCAATATGGAAATCTCTTGCAATGCTTTTTCAATGTACTTTTCTGCAAATTGTTTCTTTGATAAAAGATATTGATTAATTGCAGCTTGATAATGAGCAAGACACATCTCTTCTGTTCTAACATGAGTGATATTTTTAGATGTCACAGAAAATGATAGAACGTTAAAACTTCCTGTAAACAATACACATTGACCATTTTTTACTTCAATAACATTCTTCTTATGGAATGCAGGAAGCTCAACATGAAAGAACTGTTTACTGTATTCAGTTTCTAAAGTTTCAAGTGCTTTTTGGGATTGGCTTCCTACCATCTTATCCTTGTGGCTGTCAAGCCCTTCGTCTGGAGCAGAGTAAGATATGAACACTTTACCTCCTTGTTTAAGATAATTCTTGATTAAAGGAAGTCTGTTGCGCATAAATGTACCATCTGCTACCCATGGACTGGATAACCATATTTCATCAGGTTTGTCAGTTTGGAAAATATTATGCAATTCGGATTCAAATGCAATAGTATCATATAATGCACGTTTATGAAGCCTTTCTGAAAGATCATTAGAATTAATTTCCTCTGCCTTTTTATTTTCTTCATTTGCTATAGATTGCTTATCCTCTTGCTCAATAAGTTTCTTTTCTGCTGTAATAATATTTGCTACATCTTCCTTTACCAAAGGATCAGACTTGGCAAGGTCTAAATCATTGTAAATCGTAAGGTCTTCACTCTCACTTGCAGCTTGAAGCATTTGGGAAAACAAAGTCTGTTTTAAATCTTCATCATCTTCAATTAATTGAGATAACTGAGGCAAAACACTCTGTGTTACATCGTCATAAACAATAGCCCTGACTTGTTTTGTTCTAATGCTCTGAACAAAACAAACTATCAATTCGTACTTATAAAAATTATGATTTTGTGGGGTTGCATTCTGAAGAATAAATCTTTCCTTTGAACTCTGCATATTTGATGCTTGTATTTCAGAAAGCGCTTTTATTTCTTCAAAGCTTAGAGGGGTTAAAGATTCTTCCTCTTTTAAAAAATCTGATTCATTGATAAGTTGAATATCATCAGATGAGATACAGTCACGTAAACCGGCAAAAGAATGATTATTATTTAAATACCAAAGTTCAAAATCGGAACTAAATGATTTCATTCTCTCACCATGAGCGGCAAATTCTTGTCCCTGTTCCGTGATAAAATATGCGGACTCGTCACCCGTCACAAGATTGTATCGAATCATAGAGTCAATAGCATTACGAATCATCTTTTGTTCAGCAATGTCATGCTCTATATCCAATCCTAATATTTTGCCAATATTGGAAAGTGATGTTTGTCCGTCAATACTAATTATTCCAACAATGGCTTTCTCAAATGCTGAAATTTTTTCCGGTTTGTTTGTAACTCCTTTATATAACTGAGCTACAAACTTAATAGTATATGGTATATATCCGATAATGAGTTCAGATATTGCTTTATTTTTATCAATGACATTATTGAGGCGTTGATCCAACGTCTCTTCAATAGTTTCCTTTTTGTCAAAATCCTCTTTTAGAGGTTGTGACTTAAACTTCTTAGACTTTGGGGTAAAATTTTTGTTTCGTCCCTTGTTATATGTATTTTGTTTCATCTTACCAAATGTTGAAGTTGTTTAATATCAAAATGGTCCATCTCATCAATTGATTTTTTATAATGAGCATTTTCTCTAAAGAAGTCTCTATTCCCAATGACAATTAGAAGTCTTCTTGCACGAGAGAAACCGACATTTATACGTCTAATATCTTCAGCAAATCCGTAATGTTTCTCTTTATTGCTTCTCACGGTTGAAATTATGATTATGTTACGCTCCATACCTTGGAACTTGTCCACTACATTAATTCTACAAGGAAGTGACTTGTCAATTTTTCCATCCTTGTACATTTCTTTAATTTTACCATATTGTGCTCCATAGAAAGTTATTATACCTATTTCTTTATCTTCTGGTTTTTCTTGAGAATCCATAAACTTTTGGAAACCGTCTGCTTTTTGCAAGGCTTTAATGACTGTTTTAATAGCATCTAGTTCACCGTAATTTACATATGATGTAGAGCCACTCGGCTGGCTTTCATATGTATTTACATTAACCCAAATAGCATGTGTTTGTGGTTCAATAAACCCAGGAATAGTAAGTCCATGATAACGACTTCCTCTAGCATTATATTGTTCATTATCCATGTCTTCATCAGCAAGTCCACATTTCAGACCTTCTTCAAGTTCTTCACTATAGAAATGACCAATCGTATCCATAATCTTTTTATGCATTCGGTATTGTGTATCCAAAGTTGCGACTATTGATGGTTTGAGTTTGAATGCTGTTCTAAATAATATTTCAAATTGTGACTCCTTGAAGCTTTCGATGGTTTCTGCCAATACTTTTTGATTTGCCTTTTTCAAGGATGTTATGATGTTATTTTCATTCATCATCGGTGGAAGCTGTTTATGGTCACCTATGATGATGATTTTCTTTCCCCATACCATAGGTACAGACATCTCCAATGGTGTAGCCTTACTTGCTTCATCCATAATAACAACATCAAAAGCATTCTCATTGTTACCAAACAAATATTTATATATTTCTTGAAGTTGTTTGGAGCCACATATACTACAAGTGGCAGCAACAAGATTTACATTACTCTTATATGCTTCATAGAAATACTCTCTTGTATTGCGATCTCTGACAGTAAGATCCCTCTTCCATTGATTTATAACAGATGCATACTTAGTATCATCTGTCATGCCTTTGAGAATGGAGTCTATCCAAATGTTTGTACCATTGTCTTCATTCTCAGCACTTGGTTTAATACACCAATCTTCCATAAAGTCCAACATGTACCTTTTTGCTTCTATTCCGATTTCTTTCTCCGTTGATGCATTCTGGATTCGTACAGGTCTAATACCTCTACGCCCCTGCAATCTTTCAAGAGCATTGTCAACTGCAAGGTTAGTTTGTGAAGTTAGAAGAATCTTCGAATCAGGTTTCTTAAGTATTTGTTGCCATATAATCTCTGCAATAACAGTTGTCTTACCTGTACCAGGAGGGCCTTGAATAATTGCAATATCAGGAGCAGAAACAGCTTTTGCTACAGCCTCCAATTGCTTATCATTAAGGAACTTTTCAATTTTTGTTTCTGTTATTCGTTTCTTAACCTCTTCAAGATTCTCATCAAATTCACCTGCATATCTAGGATCAAATAGGAAGTCACATAATCTTGGATTAGCAGGTGCAGGAATCCTTTTAGTTTTTGAATGTGGATAGAACTGGTTTGGATTGGTAATTCGCAACATTGAATCGGCCAATCTTTGTAACTCAGAAGATTTGCCAACCATCGGAAATTGCAAGTAGTCTCCAACATGTATAAATCTCTCAACTCGTCCTTGGGCATTGCGATCCTCCATGTATTCAATAAATTCTGAGCTAATTTCAAATTTAATACTATTGAGTTTTCTTCCAATGCATTTTCCTAGCTTCAAAGCATTTTTCAGCATTTGAGTTCTGTTATTTCTCAGTTCTTTAATTTCATCATAATCCTGATACTCTTCCTCATATGCCAAATCTATCGCTTCATTAATAGCATCATATTCATTAGCCTTGATGAGATTTACGTTCTCATTTATATAACCATTTCTAAGATTCTTTTCAAATTTTATATTTAATTGATGGTCAAACTCAAAAGACAATATAGTTTTACCTTCATCATTTAAATCATATTCATTTGTAAGCAAAGATGGGTATAAAGTTATACTAGAGTTGATAGCATCATGAAATGAAGCTAATTCTTCCAACTCAGTATACTCAATAGTGTAATTGAGAACCTGACATGTTTCATCATTTTCAAAAGAGGCTGTAAAAGAAAGAGCAATCTCAGTTATTTTTTCCGCTACCTCCTTATAAACTTTCTTACAATAGCTAATATCATCACTTAATAATTTGATAGCAACAGAAGGATGATATTCCGGTTCTTGAATACTTAAAGATTCACCACAATGTTGGCGAACTTGAGAAAGTAATTCTATATAGTTGTTATAATCAGCTGGATAAAATTCAACCAATCCTGATGCTGCTTTAACTCTAATCCGTTTGTTAGAAACAAATTTTAACTGCATTTCACGCAACAATCCCTTATTCGGAATTACAAAACAGCCATAGTCGTATTCTTTTTTTATGAAGGTCTTATTATCATATGCAGCAATAACCTTCTGGTGCATCTCGTATGCAGTGTTGAAAAAAGAATAAGAATCATTAGAAGTAAAAATATATGAATTCCCACTTACAGAAAGACCTTCAATTTGCACATCTGGTCTAAAATCTGTAGGTGTAAAGATAGCTCTGCAAGCAGCAATTCTTATACTTTGTATTGCTTGAGAGTTAAAGTTAAGATAACTTTTTCCCTGAGTTTTTATAAGTAGTTGACCACTAACAGAATCAAGTACATCTATCACTCCTGGCATTTCTTTAATCTCAGATATAATTGAAGCTATATTTTGGTTGCTTTTAAACGATGCGACTATAACAGTCCTGCGTTCAGTTGTCAATGTTTCAGGATAATCAGATTTTATTAATTCTTCTAGATATAACGCTTGACTATCATCGTTAAAGGTATATACCCCATCTGCATAGCTATAGTTCGGATCATAATCATTTAGGTTTGAATTTATACTCTCCAACAAATCATCAAGATTTTCTGATGACTTAAGTGTTAAACTACCAGAAAGAATATGCTTTACATCTTCAGCTACTTTATAGCAGTTATCAGCTGCTACATTTGATAACTCTTCAAGAATTTCTTCTGTTATATCAACGTAACCGACAAATGATATTTCTCCTTTTTTATTTGTTACAAAATCTATATTAGGATTACGGTATTTTGTAGCTTGAACATTTTTTATAGCTGAAGTCAATCTTTCCTGAAGAGTTGGAGCTTTAACTTTTAATGTTAATGTATTATACGTGCGGTTATTATAGTGCTCTTTCTCTATGGTTCCGACTTCTTCTACAATAAATAATTCCTTCTTATCTGTATTTAAAGCTCTTTCACCATCAATATATGCTTTCCACATTTTTCGAGATTGTTCTCTATTTATCTCTCTTACTGGTTCTTTCAAGGAAAGAAGACCTGTACAGAAATCCTTGATTTCACGATATGATGTCATAAGGTCATTGCGATCGAGGAAATCCATAAAATTGTGGTTTATGTATTCTTCAGCCATGAATTTCAGATTCATGCTCTTATATTCAGAGGGATCAGTTGGGACAACAAATTCTTCGTCTGAGATATAGCTTAACGAGAATTCAGTTAGATTTTGTCTTGGCGTAACATATATAGATAACTTCAATTCTTCGATAATAAATTGATATTTTCGAAAGTCTTTCTTGGTCTTTCCTTTATAAATAATTTTGCATTGATGGACACCAAGAATAGATTCGAAAATTTCTTTTGCTGTCTGAGTTGTAGATTTAAGATAATTCTTGCTACACTCAAAGGCTTGTTGAGAGTATACAATAATACATGGCGTTGACTCCAGTACCTCTGTAAATAATTCTTCCGTGAATGTTCTATCTAATTCAGCCATATTATTTTATTTTAGATAAACTATACTTATGTTTCGGTCGTACATATTTAATTGAACACGTATAATTTCCTCATTTTCAATAAGTAAAACTACACCATAATCCGCGAATGAAGCCCCCATGCTATCATACCCATAACCACGAAGTTGAACTATATTGTCGCTAACATTAGTAATGCGCATACGTTTTGGAGACATCTGTATATTGTTCTGCCACAAAGGGTGCATACCGTCCAAGTTAAACATAGTGACGGTATATCCTTCTCCATCTTCAATATTTTTTTCTATAACTAATCTTCTATTTGCTCCATAGTTATGGCCAGATATATCTTGATTATTTTGAAATCTTACGTGATCTGAAGAGGTGAAAGTAACAGAACCTTTTGGTGGGAAATTATTGCCTTCTATGAGATTTTTAATGAATTTATCCATTGTTATTTGTTTTTGGTACAAAGTTAATTAAATGTCCAAAAAGTGACAAGTTTATATTTGTGCAATGTATGAGTATTGTTACACGAAATCATATGACATAAACAATTATTGTACAATGTAATGTACTATTGTAACTTTTATAGTTAAATAAAATATGCGATTCAGATTTCATCTATCTGAATATTCTGGTTTATCCATCCCAAATCACAAATGTGTTGCACATTTCTTACCAAAAAAACTTGGTTAATACATTTGTCACAAAATCAATCAATACTTGAAATGATACAAACTCCGGTTATAGTGACATTTGCAAATCAGAAGGGAGGTGTGGGAAAGACTACCCTTTGCATCACCTTTGCCAACTATCTGGTGACAAAAGGTGCAAGGGTTGTGGTGATAGACTGTGACTTCCAGCACTCCATCATGAAATGCCGAAAGGCAGACATCAGAAAATACGGTGAGCAGGAAATGCCATACGAGGTATGGGCATACGAAGCCAACGACAAAGCGATGATGACTTCCCTTATGGAGAAACTTCACAACGATCCAGAAATAGACATTGTACTTATGGATTCACCCGGCAGTCTGAAAGCAGAAGGGCTGATACCCATGTTTGTCAACTCGGATATCATTATTGTTCCATTTCACTATGACCTGGTAACCGTTCCCTCTACAGCCAGCTTCCTCATGTTTGTTGACCGGCTGAAAAAAGCTGTCGGTGAAAGGATGAAAGCCAGACTCTTCATCATTCCCAATCTGAATGACGGAAGAATCGGCAAACGTTCCGAACTGCTTATCTGGGACAATGCAAGGGATACCTTCTCCAACTATGGATACGTCACTGCGAAGATTCCCAAACGTGCGGATATGGAACGGTTCAGCACCATGGCGGCACTGGATATGCAAGCAGCTATCGTTACATCGGTCTTTGATAAGGTCTATCAGAGTATCTTCGATACACTTCAACCGATAAGGGAAAAAGAACTCAAAGGCATACAGCTGACGGAAAATCTGAATCCCAAACCTAAGAAGAAAAAGAAGGCACAGCCGTGTGATGAAGCTTTACAGGACATTACCGGCCAATCTGAAACCAGTCCTTCAGAAAATGGCAACTGCAATCAGAATAAAGAACTATAGTAATCAGTAAACTTCAATAACCATAGCACTATGAGTAAGGATATACCGGAAATAGATGACCTGACAAGAGGTATCAATGATTCAGAACTTATATTGACGCAAGATTCCGTAGAAACTCAGGTTGAGCAAAGAGAGAATAATAATGAAGCACAGGAAAAGGATACTGCTGTTTCCCTTTCGGATACAGGATGCTGGGATGACTTCATGGAATTCCTGCAATCGGACGGTTCGGGAACGGACAAAACTGAAAGGCTTGTCTGCAAGCTTGACCGTGACCTTGCGGATTCACTGGACGACTGCGATATACATGGTAGATGCCGCTCTGACCTAGTGAATGCCATTGTAAGGGCATTCTTCAAGTCATACCTGCCACGTCTGGCAGAATACAGAAGGGAAAAGAAATCGTTGTTTAACAGTTATAATCTGTAGGATATGAAAAAGACAGACTGGACTGACAGGATGCTGGCCGCTCTTGTCGAGCTGTATCCGGTAGAGACCACAGCCTATACCGCTGCCGTTCTCAACCTGAGCGAATCGACCGTCAAGCTGAAAGCCCGTGAACTTGGACTTGTAAAAATGGCCAAATCCAGATGGATGGAGCGTGCCGACTATATAAGAAACCACTTTCAGGAGTATTCCTTCTCTGAGATAGGAAAAGCTCTCGGCATTACCCGGATGAGTGTCGGACGCATAGCCGCTGCACTCGGACTGAAACGCAGCAGTGAAGAGAAGCATCTGATTTCCTCACGTATCCGTACCCTGATGGTAAAGAGGGAAAGACGGCGTATCGTCTTCGGACTGGAACCAATAACCGGTATCCGTGTCATATCAAACAGGGCAAAGGTAAGGGTACGCTCCAACATGAAGTCAAACGGATACATCATCAGTGAGGAACACAACGTGATTTATTATACCGGCAGTACAGAACGCAGGGAGCGTCTGGAAAACCGGGGCATCAGACTGGGACTGCATATCCTTCCGCTTCCGCAGGACAGTTCCGCTCTTTCATCCAACATCATATTACAACAGCCATGCAGTACGAACAGATAGTATTCCTTCTCTTTATAATAATGGCTCTCTATTATGCGGCAATGATATTTATGGACATTCAGAGGGCAAAGGCCGCACAGAATGCCGAGCAGGACAGCCATAAAGAAGAGGACATAGACATATCGGAAGAGGCACGAAGCTTCAGGCCGATAAGAATAAACCGGGATGAACCTGAATCCAAAGAAGAGAATCAGGAAGAGAATAATACAGGGAATCCCGAACCTGAGAATGAAAATACTAATTCTGACGGTACAGAGAAATCTGCATCCAAATCAGAATCTTCTAGACACGTTTACCGGGAGGCCATCATGACTGACGGCATTCTGGTTGAGAATATCATTCAGGAAATAAACCGGCTGGCAGAGACCGGTACCAGTGACCTCGGTGCCGTTATCTTCAGCTGTGAGAATGCCTGATATATATACCGTTCCTTTAGTGACATCTGTTTCTTTGGCGATGAAATCATTTAATATTATTCAGAAATGCAGATAATAAAGAAAAGTGCCCGGAATCTTACGGAGCGTTTCATCGGTTCAAGTTTTGGACAGAAGTGTGTGATGGCTGCCATTGCACTCGTTATTTCCACATCCAATGCAATGGCAGGAAGCAAGGGTGCAGCAGGTTTTACCAAGGCCACTCAGGAAGTCAGTTCCTACCAGACTCCGGTATCGAACCTGATGAAGGCCATTGCTGCCGTTATCGTCCTTGTTGGTGCGTTCAACGTCTATTTCAAGATGCGTGCGTCCGTAATGGTTGCGTGATAAATACTTCTTTGGCAAGAAGTTAGGATAGTGTTCCATGTAGAATGGACGGTCCAATTTTAGTATTTAACCTCTACTAACAAGTAGATAACAAAGATTAACTGTATGTTTTACAACATCCTAATCCCATCAGCTATACCCTGCGGAGAAATCTATAAGGGGAAAACAGCAGGCTGGAAAAGTGGCAAGTCGGCGAACTGCAAAGCCGAGACGCAGCTGCAAGGGATAAAGACTGACATGAGGATGAAGCCTGATTGGTTTAACGATAATCCAACGGTATTTGAAGTGACTATGGCGGAAAGCAGTTACATACGTCATATTGCGGTACTGTGCCAACCTGCATTTATTGGTACAGCAGGAACTTACCGCAACGTAACCGCAGTAAGCGGAGAAAAGGGTGTAAGTCGCATCCGACAGTCAGTTGTGCCAACAGTTATCACGCAAACTAAACGGAGATTGCCTAACCCGAAATGCCACCTGGCTATGAACAAAGGTTCTGAATATTCGGTATGGCAACGGAGTTCCCATAGTAGTCCGAGGAAGGGAAAGCCTTCTACATGACGAAGGGGGACAGTTATTGATTTCAATAGTATTAACGGATAACGTGAGAGACGTATGAGAAATCCCGAAATAATATTGAACACTTTAAGCTCACACAGTAAAGTTTCAGACTATAAGTATGAGCGTATCTACCGTATTCTCTTTAACGAGGAAATGTTCATGCTTGCCTACGAACGGATTAAATCCAAACCCGGCAACATGACTCCCGGTACAGATGGTCTTACCATTGACGGAATGACTATCGACCGCATTGGAAAACTCATTGAGAGCTTGAAAGATGAGAGCTATTCTTCCAAGCCTGCCAAGAGAGTGTACATTCCCAAGAAGAACGGAAAGAAGCGTCCTTTGGGAATCCCTACTATCGACGACAAGTTGGTGCAGGAGGTAACGAGAATGATTCTCGAAGCCATTTATGAAGGTCATTTTGAAAGCACTTCACACGGATTCAGACCATTCAAAAGTTGCCACACAGCTCTCACAAGCATCAAAAAGACATTTACCGGTATGCGGTGGTTTGTAGAAGGAGACATCAAAGGCTTCTTCGATAATATCCACCATGCAACACTGATAGATATTTTGCGGATGCGGATAGCAGATGAGCGTTTCATTCGACTGATATGGAAGTTCCTAAGGGCCGGTTATCTGGAAGAGTGGTATTTTAACAAAACTTATTCGGGCACACCCCAAGGAGGAATAGTCAGTCCCATATTGGCTAATATCTACCTTGACCAGTTCGACAAGTACATGAAAGAATATGCCGCCCACTTTGATAAAGGAGAAAGCAGGAAGATACGAAACGAATACATGAATCTGAACATGCGTACTGTAAACAGGCGAAAGAAAAGAAAGGCTACTGAAGACCCTGTCGAAGCAGCCGCTCTTGATGCAGAAATCAAGCAACTTCAGAAACAGTTGCGAAGTATGCCCGTAAGAGATGAGATGGATGAAAATTATCGTCGTCTCAAATATGTAAGGTATGCTGACGATTTTCTTATCGGTGTGATTGGCTCAAAGCAAGACTGTGAGAGAATCAAAGAGGATATTACCAACTACATGCGTGATAGACTCAACCTCGAACTTTCAGCAGAAAAGACGTTAATCACCCATGCAAGGGAAGAAGCCAAGTTCCTTGGCTATCGGATAAGCGTAAAGACCCTGGATGTGATGAAAAGAAACTGCCAAGGAATCCTTTCACGAGCATTCAGAGGTAAAGTTCAATTGTTGCTTTCATCGGAAACGGTAAAAGAAAAGCTAATGAGCTACGGTGCTGTGAAATTCACAGAACAAAACGGTAAAACGGTATGGCTACCACAGTCAAGAAGCTACTTGATAGGTATGGAAAGTCATCGTATCCTTGCAAAATTCAACCTTGAGATAAGAGGATTCTACAACTATTACTGTATAGCTGACAATGTATCTGCAACCTGCTCAAAACTTGGTTACATCATGCAGTACAGTCTCTACAAGACGTTGGCGCAGAAACTTAACAGTACTATGCCGAAGATTGTAAGAAAGTACAGAAAGGACAAGGAATTTAGGATTGAATACACCGATAAAAAGGGAAATCAAAAATATCGTATCCTATACAATGGTGGATTTGCACAAAAACAACCTAACAAAATGGCTGATTGTGACAACTTACCTCACGTTAGCTTCCCGAAACGCTCATTGGCGGAACGACTGAGAAGTGAAATATGTGAGCTATGTGGCAGACACGATAAGCTCATCATGCACCATGTTCGCACCTTGAAATCTATCAATGACAAGACGGAATGGGGTAAGATAATGTTGGGTTCACATCGTAAAACTATCGCAGTATGCGAAAGTTGCTATACCAAGATAAAAGAGAAAGAACATGGGGAATAAAGTGCATTCAATAACGGAGAGCCGTATACATGGAGACATGTACGTACGGTTCGGGGGCAGGTTTGGAGAGACCTGCGGCAGTAATGCCGTAAGGCGCTCTGAACCGAGCCTACAGAACGGAGACCAGGATGTGAAGAAGACCATCATGCTTACCATCGGAGGCTGTATCGCATTCATCGCACTTTCGGAAGCTCTTCCGCTGTTCTTCCAGTAATCCTTTCCAGGCATGACAATGAATCAGGAAGGATACCCTGTGTTCAAGGGATTGCAGAAGCCGCTGGAGTTTATGGGCATACGCGGCCGTTTCCTCACTCTGGCAGCGGCAGCCATAGGCGTATCATTCGTAGGCTTCATCGGTTTCTCAATCGCCTTGGGGAAGATTGCAGGGTTCATAGCCATGATGGTCATGGCACTGGTGGGACTGATAACCATCTACATCAAGCAGCGTGGAGGACTCCACAACAAGAAAAGGGCAAGAGGCATCTATATCTACAGAAGCCTGAGAAAAGAACAGTAAATCACTTTATACAGTATGGCACACAAAAGGAAAAGAATATTTGACGGACTCTATGCGCAGCTGGAGGAGACGGACGGCAATGTCGTGCTGTTCTCGGCCAGAGGCGAGCCATCCGTTATCTTTGAAATAACCAATCCGGTCCAGCAGCTCTGTACGGATGCGCAGCAGTACATGCTGTTTCATGACGTGCTATCAAATATCCTTCAGACTATCGGTGAGGGATATGCACTGCAGAAGCAGGATATTCTGTGCAGACAGGCATATCATCATGACGTGCCGGATGATGCGGAGTTCTTGACAAGAAGCTATTTCAGATACTTCGAGGGAAGGGAGTTCACAGAGATAAGGACTTTTCTTGTCATCACCCAGGAGGCACAGAAGAACCAGTTCATACAGTATGACCCAAAGAAATGGCTCGACTTCCATTCCAGGGTTTCGAAGGTGGACGATATTCTGACGGAGAAGCGTATCAGGCACAGGAAACTAAGCAAATCTGAAGTTAGCGAGTACTGCCACCGTTTCATGGCATTCCAGTTCCGGCACGGACCGTTCTCGATGACCAACTTCAAGGCTTCTGACGAATATCTCAGGACAGGTGACCGTATCATCCGTTCCTATCCGTTGGTGGACATTGACGAGATAAACCTGCCTTCCATGGTAAAGCCGTACACGCAGATGAACATCAACGGCTACGGTATCGCAACCGACCTGCTTTCTTTCCTTACCAGTGTCCCCTACTCGGACTGTGTGGTGTTCAATCAGGTCATTCAGATACCGGGACAGAGGAAGCTGCTGCGCAAGCTACAGGCCAAGGCAAAGCGTCACGGTTCCATGCCGGACCCGAGCAACCGTATTGCAAAGGCCGATATTGAGGAAGTGCTGGACAGGCTGGCCGTTGACAGTACCATGCTTGTGTACTGTAACTTCAACATTCTGGTGAGCTGTCCGCCTGACAAGGTTACTCCGGTAACTTCCTTTCTGGAGACCAAACTGTACGAGTGCGGCATCATGCCGTCAAGGACGGCCTACAACCAGCTGGAACTTTTCATGGACTGTTTTCCCGGTAACGGATATGCATTCAACCCGGACTATGACCTGTTCCTGACGCTTTCGGATGCTGCCCTGTGCTTTTTCTTCAAGGAGCATCTGAAGGAGTCTGAGGATACACCGCTGACTACATACTACACCGACCGTCAGGGATTGCCTGTCTGTATCGACATTACCGGCAAGGAAGGCAAAAGGAAGATGACGGACAATGCTAACTTCTTCTGTATCGGTCCTTCAGGTTCCGGCAAGTCGTTCCACATGAACAGTGTGGTACGTCAGCTGCTGGAACAGAATACGGATGTGGTCATGGTGGATACGGGTGATTCATACGAAGGAATATGCGGATATTACAAGGGTACATACATAGCCTACTCGAAGGAGAAGCCCATTTCCATGAATCCGTTCAAGGTTACTAAGGAGGAGTACGAACTTAATTTCGGTGAGAAGAAGAACTTCCTCAAATCGCTGATATTCCTGATATTCAAGGGTAACGCATTTCCTACAAAGATTGAGGACATGCTGATAAACCAGACCATCGTGGAATATTACGAAGCCTATTTCAATCCTTTTGAAGGGTTCAGCAACAGTGAGCGTGAGGCACTGAGACAGAAACTGCTGGTCACCGCCAAGATGGAGGATGACTATGAACAGTACACGCACAGCATGGAGGACATCGACAGGCAGATAAATACGGAAGAGGTTCAGGAGAAGGCTGAAAGCCGTGCCCTGCTGCTGCCTTCCGAAGTACGCCGTTTGAAGCTGATACGACAGTGCCGCTCACTGACTGCTCTGATAAATGATGAAGCGGCCACAGAATCGGAAAAGGAACGTGCACTTGCTATCATAGAAAAATATAAAAGGGAACTTTATAACAATTCCATGCTGATTAAGATAGACAGGCAGATTGACCACATGGAGGAACAGAAGCGCAGGCTGAAGGTTCAGGAACTCTCGTTCAACTCCTATTATGAGTTTGCCCTGGAGCGCATACCGCAAATTACACAGCTGGAGAAAATCAGTTTCAATATACATGACTTTGCGGCTATACTGAAACAGTTCTACCGTGGCGGCGAGCTGGAGATGACGCTGAACTCCGACCTGGACATTAACCTGTTTGACGAGCGTTTCATTGTGTTCGAAATAGATAAAATAAAGGATGATCCGGTGCTTTTCCCGATTGTGGTGCTGATTATCATGGACGTGTTCCTGCAGAAGATGCGTATCAAAAAGGGACGGAAGGCTCTTATCATTGAAGAGGCATGGAAGGCAATTGCTTCACCTACCATGGCGGAATATATAAAGTATTTGTATAAGACCGTCCGGAAGTTCCACGGAATAGCCGGTGTGGTCACACAGGAGCTTAATGACGTGATTGATTCCCCTATCGTGAAGGAGGCCATCATCAACAACTCGGATGTGAAGATTCTGCTTGACCAGACCAAGTTCAAGGACAGGTATGAGGATATTGCAGCCATTCTGGGACTCACTGACATACAGCGTCAGCAGATTTTCACCATCAATGCGCTGAACAACCATGAGGGAAGAAGCTACTTCAAGGAGGTGTGGATTTGCCGGGGACAGCACTCGGATGTGTACGGCGTAGAGGAAGCACCGGAATGCTACTGGGCATACACTACAGAACGTACCGAGAAGGAGGCACTGAAGATTTATCTTGCCCGGTACGGTACGCTGCAGGAGGCCATCACCCGTATCGAGAAAGACCGCAAGGCGGATGGAGGACTTCTGTATCTGGAGTTTGCAAGAAAAATCAATCAACATCAAAAAGTTATGTCACTATGGTAAGAACAGTATTAAGAATCATATCGGTTATAATGCTTTCTGCATTTGTTTGCATTAATGCACATGCTGCCTGGAGAATCGTATTCGACCGCAACTGCCTGAAGATTGTCATGGCCAATACCGCTTCACAGAAGCTTATCGAGGAACAGCACAACCAGCGTGTGGATACCATTGCAGCCAAGAAACAGAAGGTGGAACTCTATACGGTAAGCATGGCTACCATGAAGGAATTATATAAGCTGAGTATGGAGAACATATCCGGTTTCGGGACTGAAAGTCTTTATTATAAGGAAATAGGCCTGTGCGCTCTGGATATTCTGCGAAATGTTCCGGTACTTGTCAGTACAGTAAACAAGGCTAAATTTTCAAACAAGCTGCTCTGTCTGAACGAACTCGGCAATCTTGTAGCGGAAACCCAGCAGCTGGTCGGCAACTTTGTCAATATCGTGAACAATGCCAGGATTCCCAATCCGTTGCAGGGACAGGCAACTGCCGAGAAAAAGAATGACGGATACAATCTGCTTGACAGGTATGAAAGGCTGACATTGGCCAACAGCATCTATACTGACCTGAACAGGATACGCTACAAGGTGGAAGGGATGGTTCTGATGGCACAATATGCCACTGCAAACGACCTCATCTTTGCCATAGATCCTGAAGGATGGGCAAATGTGGTGACCATGAAGAATCATGTGGGAAATCTTGTACAGGACTGGAACGGCCTGGTTGCTTCAAATTATTAACCTTTCATATATCTCTGTCATGAAACTCAGGAATATAAGTATCATATCAGTCGGTATTATAATGCTGTTGATGCCTGTAAAGGCATCCGCTTTCATCATACCCAAAGACCTGCCAACCATCGAAGCACTCATTGCCCTGCACAAGGCCGTAAAGAAGGACGAGGACAAGGCTCTTACAAGAGTGGCCACAAGTTATGGCGAGCAGTCGCTCATTGAAAAGGGTGCGGAAAAGTTCAATGATGTCCGGACCACTCTGGATACAAGGCTGAACAATGCCTATTCGTACCTGGTACTGGCCGGTGCCATTTCTTCAACGGCCAACTCACTGTATCAGCTGGTAACGGAATACAAGGACTTTACCGGCAATACTTTCAGTCATGTATCAAAGAAGCCTTTCGTAGCATGGTATTATGCCGATGCCAACGTGGCAATATCAAGGGAGATACAGCACTGCTACAGACTGTATGCATCCGTAGCCGCTTCGGGTATAAACCTGATGAAGGCTTCCATGGATGAGAAGCTGAATCTGGTAATGACACTGAAGGCTTCCATCGACAGGGCAAGGTACATAATAGACAATGCCAACCTGTATTGTTTCCTTGTCACGGACTGCGGATGGAAGCCGGACTATATCTGGGAGATACTGAACTCCAATGTGAAGAATGAGATAGCTGAGCGTGTAATCAATAAATGGAATCAGGGATATGCAGGTTAGAATAATGTTATTGTGCCTGTTCTGTATATCAGTTTCAGGTACAGTCACTGTTGCCAATGCCCAAAGCATAGTCAGTGACAGTGAAAAGCAGAAGCAGTGGAAGTCTATGGAAAACGGTCCGTGGGATTTTGCTCCGGACTGGTATTACTTTTTCCTGCATAAGAAATACTCAGGTGCGGAAATGTACTGGAAATGGGACTGGTTCAATTCCGGATTCCGTGTACGTTTCAAGGAACCAAAGTCTGATGTGAAACGTATCATGCCGGTGCGTGTGACTGCCGAAGAGACGCAGAGACAGAAAATCAAAAAAGTGGAGAGTGAGCGCAAATATATCGAGGAACTGTATAAGGAAGAACTAGCAAGGGAGGCTGACAGAAATGTTGACCTGATGTATGCCACTTACAAGGACGAGTTCAACCGTATGCAGGACTGTATCACGGACGGACTGCTCTACTGTATGCAAAAGAGTGACGGCAAGCTCCGCTATCAGGTGGACGAGCTGAGCCGCCAGAATGAAATACTCTGTGCGGATATAGCCTATATACACAAAACCGGTGTCGGCTATGGACTGGAGAACGCCAAGCGGCAGAAGGCATATGAGGAAGCCAAATCCAGGATGGCAGAACTGGTCAACAGGACTGCACACCTTTGTGCCGTTGCCGCTACGCATTATTGAAAAACAAGTAAAAACAAATAACATTTTAAGATATGGATTTATTGTTTATTCCGCTGACAATAGGACTTCCGGCTATTGACGAAAGTCTGGAAAAGCTGCTGACGGCCATGGAGACATTTCCGAATGTGACCGTTCTCGGTGATGCCGTTTCAATGGCAAAGGCTCTCGGTCTGTGCCTGGCCCTGTGTGTCGGTTCATACGAATGCTGGATGATGATGCTCGGAAGGCGTGGTATGGATGTCATGAAGCTGTTGCGCATCATCGGCATTTCCCTGTGTATTTCATCCTCTTCATGGATATGCTCGGCTTTGCAGGTTCCGGGAAAGAGTCTGGAGTCCGCTACATGGGCTATGGCCAAGGCAAAGAACAAGGAAGTGGCGGCCTTCGAGCTGAAGGTGGCACAGAAACAGAGTGAATATCTCGACAGGCTGAGAACTGTGCAGGACTCCATTGCTACAGCAAAGCAGGTGGCCGAAATCGGTCAGGATGCTGCATGGTGGGACAAGCTGATATATAATGTGGAAAATCTGGGCTCGACCATCAACAACTACGCCCAGAGGGCTGCCGTGGCGGCTGAGACGAAGGTCAGTGAATGGATAAACGATGTCATACGTTTTGTCGGAGAACTGATTTTCCAGATGTCGTATTACGGGATGCTCGTGGCACAGAGGATTTTCATGGCCATCATGATGATATTCTGTCCGATCATGTTTGCTCTCTCGCTGGCACCGCCATGGAACTCGGCCTGGAGCCAGTGGATGTCCAAGTTCCTTTCCCTCTCGTTATGGGGATTCGTGACCTATATGTGCATCTATTATATAGACTTCATCCTTCTTTATAACCTGCAGCAGGATCTGGTGGCATACGACCATCTGCTTCATGGCTCGGTAAACTCCTGGGAACAGATTGGCGCACTGGGACTGCAGGGAATAGGCTCCAACTGTATGTATGCCATGGGTATGCTCGTGGGTGCCTATATCATACGCTTCGTTCCTGAAGTGGCTTCATGGCTGATTCCGGGAGGTGTAAGTTCAGGTACAGGTTCCGTTGCCGGTTCGGCTGCAATGGGTATCACCACTACTGCAGGTGCCATGGCCGGAGGTGCGGCAGGTTCTGCCATGAAAGGAACAGGTTCGGCTGTCAGGTCATTAGTCAAATAACTTCAAATCTTTTTACAATATGCTTATTGAATCCCTTGCACAGAAAACCAGACTGGCCATGATGACGGTATTTGCGGTAATCGGAGGCTGCACCGTCATCTGTGCCTTTACGGTCTGGTGCTGCATTTCACTTGTCAACGAGGAAAGGCAGCAGATTTATGTACTTGACGGAGACATTCCGTTTCTTGCCGAGCGTGCACGGCTGGAAGCCAACTTCACCATGGAGGCCAAGGCGCACATACAGCTGTTCCACCAGTATTTCTTCAACCTGCCGCCCGACAACGACTATATCAAATGGACGGTAGGGAAAGCAATGTATATGGCTGACGGTACTGCACTGAAACAGAAACAGGCCATGGACGAGAACGGTTTCTACTCTGACATCATTTCCTCTTCGGCTGTCTGCACCATCATGTGTGACTCCATTCAGTTTGACGAACATGAACGGAAGTTTACCTATTACGGTACGCAGCTTATCAAGCGCAGGACCAGGGACATCAGACGCTCGATGGTGACAACAGGTTACATCGAGTCCGTACCGAGGACAAGGAACAATCCCCACGGTCTGCTCATTACCGGCTGGAGGACTCTTGAAAACAAGGATTTGGACTATTGATATACTGATATTATGAAATCATTCAGAAAAAAGATACAGGAAAGCCGTCTGAAAACGCATCTGCTTGTCAGGTCGTGGTTGCAACCCAAACTGGGTATCATCGGAGCAAGATACCGTCTGGCTGCAAGGATAAGACTGGCCAACAGATGGGCGGCAAAGCATCCGAAAGCAACATTCGCAGGTGTGGCAGGGACACTGTTTCTGCTATTTGTCAGTACCGTTGCCATAGATTCGGGCAACGGGAAACAGAGTGAGCCGGATGTCAGTTCGATAGCCGCAATGGAACCGGTGTTTCAGGGATTCCGTACCATTCAGGCAAACAAGGACATTCACCGCAGTGCATTGACGGACATGACGGTGAAGGGACAGTTACTGCATCATGAACTGGACTCCATGATTGCCATACCTGTAAAGAGCCGTGAGGATTCCTTGCGGATCATCCTCAAATATCGGCAGCTGGAAAATATAGTCAAATCCATTAAAAACAATGATAACCCATGATTAAGATTAATTTCAAACAGCCCAAGTATATCTTTCCGCTGGTCATATTCGTTCCGCTGTGCGCACTGGTATACTTTGTGATGCAGACTTTCTCCGGCGGTGAGGAGACTGCCGGAACGGTAGCTACAGACCGTATCAACATGGAGCTTCCCCAGGCCAATGCCGAGGAAGCCGGAGACAAGATGTATGAGATGTCCAGACGTTTCGGTGACGAGGATGCCTTCACAGCCGTAAGCGGTATCGGGGAGGAAGAACAGAAGAAGGAGGAACTGGAACACGGCTACAGCGAGGAAGAGCTGAACCGTCTGGATGCAGCTGAAGCTGAAAGACAGCGACAGCAGAGGGAACTTGAAGAACTGGAGCGTTCCCTTGCCGAATCAAGAAAGCATATCAATGCATATGCTTACGGAAACGGTCCTTCGGAAAACAGTGAAACGGGTTACGGAGGTATGGGATATTCCTCACAGGATGAGTTTGCACGTGACCTTGAAGAGATTCAGCGAAGGAGCTATGAACGGCAGAAGGCCATTGAAAGCGGACTAGGTATCAAAGACCCGGAAGCAGAGGAAGCGGAAAGAAAGCACAGGGCTGATTCCATAGCCAGAGTACGTCAGGAGGAAAGGGAACGCAACCGTCCGAGTCTGGTAATCAAGTCTGATGACACCAATGCCGACAGGTTCAATACGGTTACTGCTCCGGATGAATTTGCCGAGAACAAGCTGATACGTGCCATGATTGACCAGACTACAAAGGCGCATGAAGGCACACGTCTGCGGTTCAAGCTTCTGGACGATGTGACGGTAAGCGGTACAAAGCTGAAAAAGGGTACTTACCTCTATGGAACGGTAACAGGTTTCGGACAGCAGCGTGTCAGGGCTTCCATAACCAGTATTCTTATCGGCGACAGGTTCATCAAGGTCAAGCTGTCTGTCTTTGACAATGACGGTATGGAAGGTTTCTATGTTCCTGAATCGGCTTTCCGTGATTTCATGAAGGATGCAGGTTCCAATACGGTACAGCAGAATATAAATTTTGAATCCAGTGACGGTTACGGTACAGGTATTTCTACGGAGGCCATTGCACTCCAGTCGCTGCAGAACATGTATAACTCTGCAACTTCTGCCATATCTTCCAATATCAGAAAGAACAAGGCGAAAATCAAGTACAATACCATCGTTTATCTGATAAACTCGGAGGATGCAAGATAAGTGCAGTTTTTCAATATAAATCTTAATGTCATCATCAAAATATAATAGTAGAATATGAAAACCAGAATTTTTCTGATAATATGCCTTATCACAGGCATAGCCGTACATCTGTCGGCTAACGAGAAGATATACATCAACCGGGAAGTGACCACGCACATTGTCATGCCGGAAAACATCAAAATGGTGGATATTTCCACTACTAAAATTATAGGCAACCAGTGTACGGACAATATCGTCCGCATCAAGCCTTATCTGGAGAATGATTCCATATCATCTGAAGGTTACAGCGAAAACGAACTGCTGGGTACACTCACCATTATCGGTGAGCGTCATATCGCACAGTATGACATCCTCTATACCGAATCACCCAAATATGCTTCTACCATCTACAATGTATCCTACAATGAGACGCAGTCCTATATCAATCCGGAGGTTTCCATGCCGATGGCCGAGATTGCACGATATGCCTGGGCTGTCTATGGAAGCAGGAGAAAGTTCAACCAGATTGTATCCAATAAAAACGGAATCAGGGCATACATCAACAATATCTATTCCATCGGTGACTATTTCTTTCTGGACTATACGTTGAAGAACAGGACCAGGATTGCATACGACATTGAGGAGATAAGAGTAAAACTTACTGACAAAAAGGAAGCAAAGGCAACTAACTCACAGACCATAGAGCTTACTCCGGTATTCTCCATGAACAACACCCGTAAGTTCAGGAAGGACTACAGGAACGTGCTTGTGATTCCGAAGCTGACTTTCCCTGAAGAGAAGGTGCTCCGTCTGGAGATTTCCGAGAACCAGATAAGCGGACGTGTGGTGGTACTCACCATCGAATATGAGGACATTCTCAATGCGGACGGCTTCGACTCGGATATTCTTGACGGTGCCGACTATTACCCCTACTATTATATTGATCATTCCATAAAAAGATAGGCCATGAAGAAGATTCTGTTCATTCTGTTTTGCCCGGTTGCATTCATCGGTGCATCGGCACAGACCGGAAAGGTTTCCGTCAATGCCGGATTCCTTTTTCCAAGTACGCTGAATGCCACTTTGGGTTATGAGTATCCGCTTTCATACGGAAATGCGGTCGAAGTATACGGTGAGGTCGGGAATCACTGGCAGAAACCGGTATGTCACAATTTCTGGAAAGGATATTTCTGGGATGGAGGTATCGTTTACAAGCACCGTCTGGCACGGTACAAGAACGGCATGATGCGCCTTCGTCTGGGGCCTCAGTTCGGTGCGGTACAGAAGAAATTCTTCTTCGGACTGGAGGCCGGATTTGAATACAGCTATGTGTTCCGCAGCGGACTGGAGTTCTCTGTCATACAGAAGAACAATGTGAACTTCCTGCATGGGGATACTTTCCGCAACGGTCTGCTGTTGGGTATAAAGGTTCCATTTTAGTAAATTCATATACAGTTAGAGCGTATGGCATTTGAGGAGACAAGGGAACAACAGCAGATGTACAACTATTTCAGGAGTTGCATCTATATCTTTCTTATTATTGAAATCATCATGAATCTGCCTGTTACGGCAGACAACAGGGTTACGCAGTTCGTACTCGACCTGCTGGCACGGTTCAGGGTATTCAATTCCGTATCGGGATGCAAGGTGGCCGAACTGATATGCATCTGTATTGTCTGTATCGGTACAAAAGCAGAAAAGTCCCTGAAGTTCAATATAAGGACAATGGTCATCTATCCGGTACTGGCAGGTCTGACACTTGTAGGGCTTTGTTTTGTATTCCACGGCATGAGTTTCGGGTTCAGCTGGCTGGGATTTCCGGCCAACCGTCTTCTATATGCGGTCTGTTCGGTAGTGGGTACCATGCTGGTGCATCAGGGACTGGACGGGATTGCCAAGTATTACAACTACAAGGTTGGTGAGGACCGTTTCAACTTTGAGAACGAATCGTTCCAGCAGTCTGAAACACTGGTCAGCAATGATTACTCGGTGAACATTCCGATGATATACTACTGGAAGAAAAAGATGCACAGGGGATGGATCAACATCATCAATCCTTTCCGTGGAACGATTGTACTGGGTACGCCGGGTTCGGGTAAGTCTTTCGGTATCATTGACCCGTTCATCAGGCAGCATTCAGCAAAGGGATTTGCCATGATGGTATATGATTTCAAGTCCCCGACACTGGCCAAGACGCTTTTCTATCAGTACTGCAAAAACCGCAAGGCAGGCAAACTGCCTCAGAACTGCGGATTCCGTACCATCAACTTTACCGATGTGGAATACTCAAACCGTATCAATCCGATTCAGCGGAAATATATCCCGGACCTAGCTGCTGCTTCTGAAACGGCGGCTACTCTGCTGGCCTCACTCAACAAGGGAGGTGGAGAGAAGAAGGGCGGTTCGGAAGCCTTCTTCACCAACTCTGCGGAAAACTTCCTGGCTGCCATCATTTATTTCTTTGTAAACTTCCATCCGGTCGGATTCAGGAACGGTAGGAAACTGAAGCGTTTCATATCACTGGAGGGAAAGAAACTGGAGATTGTCATACGCAACTGGGATGACTTCAATGCCATCGACAAGGATGGCAATGTGGTACTTGACTTCGTAGATGAGAACGGCAATGACGTATCGACTGACGAGGACCGTATGTTTGTGGACCTGAACGGATACAGTTATAAGGACAGGACCGGCAGGAAGATTCTGATTCAGAGGTGCTGGTATGAGGACGAGCATGGCAATGAGGTGGAACCGGATACCGTAACCGGCGAGTTCTCGGACATGCCGCATGTGCTTTCATTCCTCGGTAGGTCATACGACCAGGTATTCAATATCCTGATGCAGGATGACAGGATTGCTTCGCTGATGGCTCCTTTCAAGAGTGCTTACGAGAACAAGGCGAATGACCAGCTGGAAGGTATGGTCGGTACGCTCCGTGTGAACGCTGCACGTCTTGTTTCTCCGGAAGCTTACTGGGTATTCACCGGGGATGATTTCGACCTGAAGATTTCAGATAAGGCTAATCCGAGCTATCTGGTAATAGCCAATGACCCGGAAAAGGAACAGGTTATCGGTTCTCTTAATGCCCTGGTTCTGAACCGACTGATTACAAGGGTGAACTCAAAGGGCAATATACCGGTAAGCATCATAGTGGACGAGCTTCCGACACTGTACTTTCACAAGATAGACCGTCTTATCGGTACGGCACGTTCCAACAAGGTTGCCGTGACCTTAGGTTTCCAGGAGCTTCCGCAGCTGGAGGCAGATTACGGCAAGGTCGGTATGCAGAAGATTATCACCACCTGCGGTAATATCTTCATGGGTGCGGCACGTAACAAGGAGACGCTGGAGTGGGCACAGAATGATGTGTTCGGAAAGGCTAAGCAGACCTCACGTTCCGTTTCCATCAATGACCACAAGGTATCAACCACCATATCGGAGAAGATGGACTTTCTGGTTCCTGCAGCCAAGATTGCGGATATGGCAACAGGCTGGCTGGCCGGACAGGCGGCACGTGACTTTACGGCTACCGATGACAGTATGCTTGACCATTTTGACATCGAGCAGTCGGAAGAGTTCAAGACTACCAAGTATTTCTGCAAGACTCACTTTGATATGAAGAAGATTAAGGACGAGGAAAAACACTATGTGGCTCTACCCAAAATCTATGAGTTCAAGAACGACAAAGAGAAGGAAATCCTGCTCAACCGTAACTTCAAGCGTGTGAACCAGGAAGTGGAGGATATGGTAAAGGAACTTCTCGGTATCAGTTAAATATGTAATTTATGAATATGACCTTAAAACCGGCATTCGGACTTAGCGGCAGTGCCCTGAAAGTCATTGCCATGATTTCCATGGTGATAGACCATATTGCTCTCTATCTGATGGAGCACGGTACCGTATTATACGAAACGATGCGCTGTATCGGGCGCATCGCTTTTCCGGTGTTTGCCTTCCTGATTGCTGAAGGGTTTATTCATACAAAAAGCAGGTACAGGTATTTCTTTACCCTGTTGGGCTTTGCCGTAATCAGTGAAATACCCTGGTATATGCTGAATGGTGCTGACGGGACACATAATGTGATGTTTACACTGGCTTTGGGAGTGGCCACGCTGATGGTTCTTGAAAATCTTCTGCAACGTAGTCTGATACAGGGATTCCTTTGGACGCTTGGCATGGCTGGACTCGCTTCTTGGCTTGGAGTGGATTATGAGTGGAGAGGGATTCTTGTTATTGTTATATTTTACCTTTTTAAAGAATATGGTGACTCTTTCCCATATAGTAGAGGTATGCAATTTTTTTGCACATTTACTTTGATGATGTATTATGGGATAACTGGCATTTTATTAGCACATTTCGTGATTTCTCGTTATGATGGAACAAGGGGATTTATACATAGTATGTTAGCAAAATATGGGTTCTATACTATTTATCCCATACATATTATTGTTTTAATACTTTTTCTCTTATAAGATATATTTACTACCAAAACCTCGAATCATGACTTAAATCATCTTCTGAAAAATCAAAAGGTTTATTCTCTGTAATTTCAGCAGTCCATCCTGAAAAAGTTTTATTCCATTTGTCTTTTTCGTAATTATAGACAACTGAACCTTGAATCTGAGCTTCTGAGTGATATAAACTTTCGATATTTTCTTTGATAACTTTGAATTGTTCGTCTAATAGGTATCCATCTTCTGTTAAGCCTATTTTCATGAAGGCATTATTTAATTTTTGAATAATAGTATGCGAATAAATTATATTATCGCTCTTTGATATTCTTTGAGCTTGTTTGATAATGTATTCTTTTTTGGACTTGTTCTCTTGGCTTCTAAATAGGTCGTTTACCCCAGCCTTTATACATGTTTTTTGTATAGCATCCCGAAAGTCATTTATAAATTTGGCCTTTGATAGAAGTTCAACCGAGTAATTAAAATTTTCCCAGTCTCCATAAACTTTTAAGTAAGACAAAGCGATTTTCGTTCCTAATATTATATCTTTCTTCTCATGTAAATTAAATTCATTTACTATACATTTTATAAGGGATGAAATAGATACAGTTTTAGTCGTTTGGCAAAAATCACAACCTAAAAAATGAGAGTCCGCATATTTTTCAATATAGCTACAAATGTTAAGGAATTCATCTTGAGAATATTTAAACAACTCATTTTTTGAAATATTATCATATAGAACAAGACAGTTTGTATTTTTATCTACCATCCGTACAATGCAAAAGCAGTCTATAATAGAGTCATATCTATCAGTTTTCAATTCATTTAGAAATCTACATTTCTTCATTTCACTGAAGATTTTTATATATTCTTCTTTAGTTGGCTTCATAAATGATTACATATTAATATACATAACAGGATTTTGTCTTCTACCTACTAAATGAGCAATACTCATATTTATAAATGGTGAATCGATTATTTCTTCTCCTTCAAACTCCCAACGACCAGAATATTCCTCAGAACCGGTAAGAAACCAGTGTGTCGGTTTGAAGACTCCTACAATATACTTTGAACATACGGCAAAAACTAATTCTGCATTTTTAGCTCGTTCACCGTTTAGCCTCCAAAATTTTCTTGTACACTCATAAAGGTTTTCCCTTTCTGAAAGAAGATATGTCTTGGTTATATTAAAAC
>ULYF01027223.1_pt1 | contig 27053 bp, 32 predicted proteins | sample 1961941 | NCBI WGS metagenome assembly ULYF01 (sample SAMEA4835857, study PRJEB28245) | human gut metagenome | biome: gut microbiome; material: fecal sample | place: Denmark | collected 2008 | reverse complement strand
AGAAGCACTGCTGTCTCTGCGGAAACATTATGATATGGATACCGTAAAGGATTTGAGTGGGTTTGACAGAAGGCTGGTGTGTGTGCCGAAGTTCTGTCCAAGGGAATGTCCGGGCAGGCAGATGTGCCGCTATCAGCGATACTTGGAAGAATCCAAAAAGCAGGATGTGTTCCTTCAGATTTGTAATCACAATTATTTACTGGCAGATGCATTCCACCGAAGGGAAGAGTATAAACCATTGCTGGCGGATTACCGGGCTTTGGTAGTGGATGAAGCACATAAACTTCCGGAGGCGGCCAGGCAGATGTTTGGGAAGAATTTATGTATGGATGATATCCGGGAGATCGCTTATTATCTGGAACGGGAACATCAAAATGTGGAAGCCAGAACTTTAAAAGCCGGGATGTATAGCATTTTCACGATTATCATGGAAAGCCACATATCTTCCCATGGCATAAAGGAAAATTTTCAGTTGACCGGAGAATGCGAATTTTGTTTATGGGAGGGAATCCAGATGATTGAAAGAATGATGGAACAGCTAAAGGGAGTAGTACCAAAGTGGGTGTTAAACAGACTTCAGGAGGCAAAAGAAGTACTAGAGTGTTTTTTACAGAAAAATTCTAAGTATGTACTCCATCTGCGTATGGATAAAGAAAAGATTCCGGTCTTATGCGCAGCCAGCCGGGAGATTCCACAGCTCTTGCGGGAAATGCTGTGGGATCGGGAACAGGCACTGTCTGTTATTTTGACCAGTGGAACTTTGAAAGCAGGAAAAGGATTTGCACGTACTTTGCAGATGACCGGACTGGAAGGACGTACAGATGTACAGTCTTATGTGGCAGAATCCCCGTTTGCGTATGAAGAAAACTGTCTGTTATATCTTCCAAAAACTTTGCGGAAGTGTAAAAGGGGAAGCAGGGAAGAAGCTGAGATGGTGGCAGGCCAGATCCATTCCCTGATCTGTTCTACTTACGGGCATACGCTGGTCTTGTTCACTTCCTATACATTGATGGGAAGCGTGTACCAGATATTAAGGGATGGGATTCCCTTTCCGATGGTAGAAGTATGGAGACATTCCCAGGAAGAAATCCTGCGGTTTAAGACGATGGAGAATGCGGTGCTGTTTGCAGCCGGATCCTGTTGGGAAGGGGTGGACTTTCCGGGGGATATGGTATCTTCGCTGATTATCGTGAAGCTGCCTTTTGCAGTGCCAGATCCTATCAGCGAGGCGGAGAAAGAAACCTATGAATCATTGGAAGATTATATCCAGGCGATTATTGTGCCGGATATGCAGAAGAAACTGCGGCAAGGGTTTGGACGTGCCATCCGGACAGAAACAGATACCTGTGTGGTTTCTATTTTAGATTTTCGGGCTGTAAAAGGCGGAAAGTATCATGAAGATGTGATGTGTGCCCTTCCACCCTGTCAGATGGCTGAAGAATTGAGAGAGGTGCAGGATTTTATCCGCAGCCGGAAAGGTGTGGAATACTATTTGTAACAGGAAAAATCCCCTTTCCAGCCTTGTTGCTTGTGCTTCATTTTTGGACATTTTTACAGGAAAAGTTTAGTACAGTTTTTGAGGTGGTTTTGGAGGGATTGTTGGTATTGATGAATAGCTATTTTGGCATGAAGTGGATATACTGTGTATAGCGTTAGAGGAAAGGACGGTGAGCAAAATGGCACGATATGCAGTGGAACATATCTGGGAAGGGAAAAAGGAATATTTCTTGATCAGGGATCACCAGAGCTGGCAGATGGTGCTGCTCCCGTCAAAATATCTGACGCATTTGATCAGAGCAAACCGTTCCCCGAATACTGTTGGCCGAAGGGCAAAATCCATTCGGTTTTACTTGGAATATCTGAATGAAACAGAATTGGAACTGTCCCAAGTGGCGGAACAGGAATTCCAGGAACAATATGAACATTATGTGGGATTTCTCCACTGGCTGAAAGTTGGAAATCATTTGAATGACAAGAAAGAGAAACTGCCAAGCAATAAAACCTGTAATGCGTATTTAAAAGACGTGTTCAGGTTTTTCTGTTTTTTAGAACTGGAAGCAGATATGGAAAGACTGAAAGTGTTATATTATGACAGCTTTACCACCCATGATTCTATCGGCGTGAAAAGAAAACTGCGGTTCCGGTCATTCAATGGATATCTGAAAGAGGAAGAACGAAATGTCCGTCCAGCAGAGCATAATGAGATTTTAGAGCTTTTGAAGCAGTGTACCAATTGCAGGGATCAGCTTCTTATCATGCTGCTGGCAGAGACAGGATACCGGATCGGTGAGATTCTAGGTGTGGATTATACCAGGGATATTGATTATGAGCGACATACTATCCGGGTATTTTTCCGGGATGACAATGAGAACAGGGCAAGGGCAAAGAATGCCGCCTACAGAAAAGCTAAGATTAGTGATGCCACCTTTCAGTTTTTACTGTTTTATCTGTCAAAATACCGGGAACTTCTGCAGCATCAGCAGATGTTGTTTGTAAACATCGAAGGGGAGACGAAAGGGAAAGCATTGCAGGTGGATGCGGTCTACCGAATGTTGGAACGGATGGAAAAAAAAACGGGTATCCATACGACACCTCATATGTTGCGGAGATATTTCGGGAATATGAGACGGGATGCCGGATGGCCGCTGGAAATGATCAGTGAGGCGTATGGACATAAACACACCGACACGACCATCAAATATCTGAACATTGTAGATGACCAGCTTATGGAAGCCAGCGACCAATATTATGCAAAACATTCCGTACTTTATGATGTGGAGAAACTCCTGTAGGAGGTGAAGGACATGCCCGCTTATCAATTATATGTATATGAAGATCAGGAAAAGCGGGAAGCACTGGAACAAAAAATCTGTGAGCAGGTGGATGCCTGTACAGAGGTAAATGGGAAAATACGAAACCGGGTAAAGAAGTTCCTGATAGAAGAGGGAATTACTGATATTTCGGAGATGAATGCAGCCCTAAGGGTCCGGTATGAAGGGTATCTGGAAAGAAACGAAACCGTTCATGTACCGATTACCTGCCTTCGGGGATTCGACAGAATTTTCCTCCATCGGATGAAGGAAGAACTAAAAACGCTGGCAGGACAGAGAAAATATACTACAGAGTATCGTGATCAGTGGTTGTGCTTAACCCATTATCCGGATGTGGAAGTTGCAGAATCCTTTCTGACGAGTAAAGATGGGAAGGAACTGGTATGGAATTTTACTCTGGAGTGTCCGAGAAAGTTGAAAATGCAGATTTTTACGGGGTGATCCATACCTATGAAGGCTGGACACGAAAAGAAAAATTGCTGGCACTGCAAAGATTATATCAATTTTGTGTAGTGAATCAAGTGTCTGACATTGAAACCATGACGCTGGAGGAAGAACAGAAGTTTGCTTTGAAACTCTCGGAAGATTTGGGTGAAAAAAAGAAAAATGCTGTTTTTGGTATTTTGCGGATGAGCAGATAAATTCTGTTTTTACAGGCTCCGGAAATCAATTGGAATGCGAATGTGTGGTTTTTAGAACGCTTCCATTTTTCTAAAGAACGGATAAACCCCAGCAAACCTGTAGAGCTGGTGTCTTTTAAAGAAGTGACAAATTTGGAGAATCAAAAGATTTTGCAAAAATATTTGCGGTATCTGTTTGGAATCACAGATTTATGTATCAGCACCATCCGAATCAAGCTACTGGAACTTCGTACATTTCTGGTATATTTTAATGGAGAAGAAAAGCCAATCTATGAAGTGGAGGCAGAGAAAATTCAGAGATATCTGGAATCTATTCAAAGACAGGATACTCGTGAAAAAACAGCAAATGGAAGAATTTTTATGATCCTGCAGTTTTACAACTTCCTCGTAGTAAAAAGATATCTGAAAAAGATTCCCTTCCGGTATGAATATTATCTTCAGAAAGAAGTGCATGTCCACAATGACCGCAGCGTACCAGAAGGAGTATATACGGAAATTTTGTCTAAGCTGGCAGAATTCCCAGAACATCTTCGACTGATGTTCCTTCATCTATGGTGTACCGGAATCCGGGGAAGCGAAGTGTGTACCCTGACAGGTGATGGTTATGAAGAAAAGGATGGAGATTACTGGCTGAAGGTCTATCAGGTAAAAATGAAAACTTATAAGCGGATTCCCATTCCGGAAGCATTGTACAAACTGGTACAGGTGTATAAAAAGAAATATCAGATTGGACCGGAAGAATATCTGTTTCAGAATCAGACAGGAGGCGCTTTCCGTTATGGAACCTTCCGGTATCAGATGCTGAAATACTGTGAGAAATATCAGATTGCAAACGGGGAATATATTTTCAAATCCCATGATTACCGCCATAATCTGGCTATCGTACATTACAAGTTACAAATTACAAGAAAAAGATGTCTATGATTCTGTTACGGAAACAAAAAAGAAAAAGAGTACTTTTGTGTGTTGGATAAAAGCAATCAAAGGATAAAAAATTTTTCATAGTATTTAAGGGAAATCAAGGTAGGGTATAAAAGCTCTGCCTTTTTCTGAATAGAAGTGTACACAGTACACAAATGTACATACCGTTAAAACCCCTATTTTCAAGGCATAAGGGAATAGGGGTACAGTTTACAGATGAACCCACCGGTGCCTTAGACAGTCACTCGTCTCAGATGCTGTTATCCACCATCCAAAGTATCAACAAAGAGCTCGGAGCCACAATCCTGATGGTGACACATGACGCTTTTTCGGCAAGCTACGCAAACCGCATCCTTTTTTTGCGGGATGGCGCAATCTTCACGGAAATCCGCAAAGGAAGCGACTCCCGAAAGACTTTCTTCGAAAAAATCCTGGATATCCTTACCATGATGGGAGGAGGTGTGAGCGATGTACGTTAAGCTTGTTTTCAAAAATGCAAAACGGTCTGTGAAGGACTATTTGATTTACATTGTTACTATGACAGTCTGTGTTACCTTGTTCTATGCGTTTCTGTCTGTCAGCAGCAGGCACTATCATCCGACCATTGGTGCGGAATATAACATTTCCCTGCTGGCCGGAGGTATGAAACTGGCAATTTGTGGGATCAGTCTGCTTCTGTTATTTCTGATTCACTATGTCAATCGTTTCATGCTGAGAAAAAAACAAAAGGAATTTGCCGTTGAAGCAACTTTGGGAATGGAACAAAAAACCATAGGGCTGCTCTTTTTTAGCGAGACTTTTTTTCTGCTCATACTCTCTGTGTCGGTGGGAATCCTTCTGGGGATGATTGTCTCTCAGTTTATTACTGCCATGCTGCTTGCATCTTTTGGGAAACCATACGCTTTTTCCTGGGCTTTTTTTCCAGATACCGTGCTGCTGACCGTGGGATTCTTTGTTGTTTGCCAGATTCTGGTTGGAATAGGGAATGTCAGAATTCTCAATAAAAACAGGATTATTGAGCTTATGACGGCAAACCGGCAGAATGAAAAACCTCTTCATAAAAGCAGATGGATGCCGATGATCTGTATTTTCTATGGCATCCTGCTGTTATGGATGCTGGAAGTGGGGGTTGTAAAATATTATTTCTATTTCGATTCCAGACATCCGCTTCCTGTTAAGCTCATGTATTGGGGGAACATTATTTTTCCTTCGCTGACTCTCCTTTGGGGATTAGCAGGTGCTTTTTTATGCAAAAAAACAGGATTTTCCAGGTATATCTGTGGACTTCTGGCTGGCGCAGTCATGACTGCCATACCGACTTTTTCCATTGCAAAACTGGAAAATACCTATTTTCTTGGATTTGATGCTCCAACCCTGAATCAATATTTGATGTTTGGGATTGCAGATATTTTGTTTATCATTTCCACAGTCATTTATTTATCTAATGAAGCGCTCCTGTACTGGAAAGAATCTAAAGTGTCCCGCAAATATCACAATACAAATTTATTTCTGTTTGGACAGCTTTCGTCTAAGCTTGTCACCAATACGAAAACGATGATTGTAATTTGCGTTACATTGACCTTTTCTAGCTGCTTGTTTGTCATTGCGCCAGTTTTGACAGGATGGAGCCTGGGTTATCTGGACAGTCGGGCTGTCTATGATATTCAAATTTCAAGCCGCTACAATGATGTTTATGAAGTGGAAAAGCTTCCGGATACAGACTATGGGGAAATTACTGATTTTATAGAAAAAAATCAAATTGCCATAGAGGATGATCTGACTTTTTCAGAGTATCTTCCAAAACGAGACTCTTTTCACCAGCGGGTAAAGTACGATTTTCCTCCGTTAGCGGTTGCACTGAAGGATTATAATGCTGTTCGGGAAATGTTAGGATATGAGCCAGTCATCCTGAAATCAGATGAATTTGCCACACACTGGCATCGTGCAGCGGATGTTAAAGATATTGAGAATTACATCGCTGCCCACAGCTTACTGGAAACTGACACAGGCACACTGAAACTCAGTGAAAATCCAGTGTTTCAGGAGCCTGTGGGTGAATCCATCTATAATCTTTATACGGATGTGGTGTATATTATACCTGACGAAGCAGCACAAGTCTTGCTGCCGGTTCAGAGAAACCGGTTTGTGATGACAAAACGTCCATTATCCTTCAAAACCGCAGAAACGCTGGAACAACTCCTTGCAAGTACTTATCCAGAGAATCCTGGCAAAGACAATCTGCCAGACTATAGCACAACTATTCATACCACTGAAGTGAACCGTACGATCGCTCTTAACTTTATCCTAAAAGCGTCCCTGATCTACAGTGCAGTTGTGTTGATGATTATGTGTCTTACCGTGCTGGCTCTCCAACAGCTCTTAGATGCAGAAAAATATTATTACCGATTTTCAGTTCTGCGAAAAATGGGGGTGGAAGAAAAAGAACTGAATACTTTGGCTCTAAAGCAGCTTGGTGTTTGGTTTGGCCTGCCAATCGTAACGGCAATTGCTGTAGCAGTTGTTGTGATCGGCTATTTTCTTCAAAGTGTTTCTGCGGAAATCTCAGCTTATATTGGCTGCAGAGCCTTGGTGCGGCAGACAGGCATAACTGTTGGAATTTTTGCTTTGCTGCTGGGCTGTTATTTTCTCAGTACATGGCTGTTGTTCCAACGTTCGATTCGCGGCAGTTCCAATCGCTTATAGTGACGGGAAAACATAGGTATATTGGAATCTGCTAATCCAAAAAGTGTCTGGACAATAATCCAATGAGACATATGAGCAGACCACTTGGGATCAGAACAAAATAAACGCTATCTGAGAAGTGATCAAATAATGCTCCGTAAATGATCTGTCCTGCCGGCTGTGCACACATGGAAAGAGTAAACACATATGACATCACTTTACCCATCAGATGTTCTGGCGTTTTTGACTGTATGAGAGAAACAGCGTAAGTGGAAAACAGACTGCATCCAAGCTGGCAGGCACAGAACATAATCAGTAAGATAAGATAACGTGGAAGCGTTTTCAATGGCAGAATAAATGCAATTCCGCATGGAATAAGGCAAATTCCGAAGGATATCAGAACCATGCAAAGATGACGGCTATATATTTTTTTTGCAAGCAGAACTACCAGAAGACTTCCTGAGACAGAAGCAATTCCCATGGCGCTTTCTGCCACACCATAATGATTGGAGGAAAGCCCTAATACTGTTCGAACCAGGTACGGAAAGCCTATTACAGCAGTACCGGTTACAAACAGGCTCACGAAAGCAGCCAGCAGAAGAAGTTTTAAAATACCAGGCTGTTGGCGGCACAGAAAACGCATACTGTCAGAAAAATCTTCTTTGATGACAGAAGAAAGCTTTGTTTTTGACTGTGATTTTTTATGATCGAGAAAAATAAAACATTCCAGGAAGGCAGTTACAAAGAAGCAGATGGCAGTAGTATAGAATACTGGCCGGATTCCCAGTACAGTATAAAAAATGCTTCCCAAAAATGGAGTAATCAGAGAGGCGATGGAAGCCACCTGACTGACGATGGCATTTCCTTTTATTATATTGTCACCTGACAGCATTTGCGGAATACATGCCTGTACAGTAGGAGATTCAAAAGCACCCAGAACTGACAGAATAAGAAGAAGTGCGCCGATAGCAAAAATATCATGCTCTGAAGGTACCGCAAAACTGGCAATAAATACGGAAAGCCCGGAAAGAAAGTCCAGTGCCGTCATAATATTGCGGCGGTTTGCCCGATCTGCCAGAATTCCTCCAAAGGGGGACAGTAAAATAGTAGGGAGCATAGCCAGAGCTAACAATCCTGCAAAGACAGAAGCGGAGCCTGTCTGTTCCAGGATATACATGGAAAGAGCAAATTTCAGAGAGAAATTCCCAATCAGAGAGCTGATCTGTCCTAAGATCAAAAATGTGAAATTGCGGATAAATAGTTTCTGCTTCATTTTTTCCTCCTGAATATAAGTATTTGCAACAGGTCTGCTGTAAGCCCGGCTGCGCTTAATCCAGCGCACCACATGGCAGCTGTTCGGTTTCCTTTATCAGCAAGACGTTTTGCTCCAGTCAAAAGACCAATTTCTGCAGCAATGGAAGTTCCTCTTGCAGCCAGCCGAAACAGACGGCTTTGCTGATATGTCTGAGTAATTCCCTTATCCAGCTGTTCAGCAGCAGATTCAATTCTTTGTTCAAATCGTGCAGCCAGATTTTCAATTTTCTGATCAAATTCTTTTTCTGTCATGATTGATACCTCCATATTTTTACTGGCAATGATTTACAGAGAATATTTTTTTCATCCTATGGAAACTATGATTTTATTATTCTTAATTTTAATACCGAACGATGGTATGTATATATTTAAAATAAAATTGCCATAAGGCAACTTTATTTTTCTTCTGGTATTTTTTCAAAGAACTCATCTATCAGCGTACAGACCGAAGCGTCCATAAGAGGTACGCCCATTTTTTCCAGCATGTCACCAAGAAATCGAAACTTGTTTTTCATGCCTTCTTTATCAGAGGGAAATACGGAAGGAAGAAGCCACAGACTGGTGAGCAGGGGTATGAGTTCACCGATTTCTTTTGCATATTCTGTATGGATCGAACCGTCTTTATTTCCTTCTTCCAGAAGTTCCTGATAATACGGGGTTAAAATACGTCGGTTGGATTCAATCATCTCAACCAGAAGTCTTGGATTTCTTTTAAGAGGAATAGATTGTATTGTCATGCTGGTCTGATCCTCATCAGACTGATTCAGCCGGATTGCCTCACGAAGTTTTTGCAGACCGTTGAGGTCAGCACGATTTCGGACTTTTTCAAAAGGATTATTTGAGGAAAACATACGATCACTTACTGCGTCCATGATTTCCTCCTTTGATTTAAAATGATGGTAGACTGCTCCCTTGGAGAGACCATCTAAATGGTCTACAATATCCTGAATCGTGGTATTATCATAACCCTTTTCCAAAAACAGATGATGCGCCACATCCAGAATTTTTTCTACAGTCATTTCCGGATATTTGTTTCTTGCCATAGGACTTCCTCTTTTCATAACATTCTCTTAGTATGTATTGATTATATCGTAATGTATTTTTTCTGTCAAGATACATTCGTTTGGTATTATAAAATTTAAGAATGTTAGTAACTATGCTGTGAAAGTAGTGAGCAGCCACAAGATATATCATTTTATACAGAAAAATATATACAAGAAATATCTGATAATATATAATACTGCTATGAATTATTTACAAAGAAAAGAATGTGTAACATATGCCTGTAAAATACGAAAAGGGGAGCTTTTATAATAAAATCCATTATTTCCATGGAAAACTTTAAAAACAGAAATTTACTGGAGGTGCTATATGAAACGTGAATTAGGAATTGCCAGATGTGGTCTTGCATGCTGTTTATGTTCAGAAAATGTTACATGTAATGGGTGTGGATCAAAGGAATGTCCGGATCATGATTTTTGTGAAAACAGAAAATGCTCGATGGAAAAAGAATTGACACATTGTTATAAATGTGAAGAAAATTGTCAAAAGGGGGTACTGAGTAAAATAAAACCATATGTATTTACTTTATTTGCGAAAAAATATGGAGAGGAAAAACTGCTGGACTGCCTGGAGAGAAATGAGAAAAATGGAATTGTGTATCATCGAGAAGGCATCTATGGAGACTATGATGAATTTGATGATATAGAAAAGCTTATGGATTTTATTATGACAGGCAGACTGGCATTCCAGGGAACAAGATACCTGTCATTTGAAAGAAATCTGGAGGAAAAAAATGATTAATAATCTAATGTATATTGAATTAAAAACAGGATATTCCGATGATGGTCCGGCATGGATTGGATATGTAAAAACCTCAAAAACAAAGAAAACTATTTACTTTAACGACCATGCTTTTCAGAAAAGCAATGGCAGCTATTCAAACTATATTGATATAGAAAATGGAGATGAATACTGGATTTCTGGTTTAAAAAAGAAAGAGAGTAACCGTCACTGGGCTGGACATGGCAAAATAATGATCGACCGCAGAGCTGTGAGTGAGTATCTTACCTTGATTGGAGAAAAAGAATTACCTTTGAATTTGTTTAAAGTAGTTGATATAGAGGACAAATTTCCAGTTGAAAGAGTAAATTTATTTTTGAATGAAAAAGAATAAGAAGAATTTCAGTTGGACTATTTTAAAAATAAAATATATGACGGCAGCGCTTATGCGAGATAAAAACTGATATAAAGATGGTGCAGGAGGAGATAAAATGGAGCTGAAAAAAGTGTGGATGTCCCCTGAGACAGAGAAAAAAAGCCACTATGGCTATCGGACGGTGGGCGGAATATTGGGAATTGTATTTCTGATGACAGCTTTGCTTTTTGCAGGGAGCTTTTTGTCCCTTTCTCTGGGGCTGCCCCAGCAAAGCTTTTCTATGATTTTAGTTCTTCTTGCCACTGCATTTGGGATTGTACTGGCTGCAAGGCTGGGACGGCGCGGGATGCAGGATGCCATGATCTTTTTCCTTACAGAAAATGACCGTTTATGGGTCATGGATACCCGTGGTCTGTCTTATCATGGACGCGGATTCTGGGGATTTGCCCTTGGCGCAATGGAGACCCAGGCGTTTTTGCGTACTCAGGGTCAACAGCCCTTTCTTCCAAATGGCGCAGAGGAAATCCTGAGAGTATTAAACATCAAAGAAAACAGCAGCCATTACTCTGTCCGATGCCAGTTACGCCATCCCGGTAAGCGTATGATCCGGCATACATATTTTCTGGTTAAGGGAATCCAGGATGAAGAAATGCTGCTGCAGGAATTCGAGAGAAGGAAAACCTGGGAAAACACCCTGGAGCCGACTGAAAACAGAAATCCACTGTATATCCTGCTGAGTGGACTGGCCTTTGCGGCTTGTGTTACCATGTGCGTTTTGAGTCATCCGACTGTGAATAAAATGTCCGGAGACATTTATTTTCCCTGTATGGGAGCTTCTGTGGCAACCTTTTGTCTGCTGCTTTATTTTATAATCCGTCAGCACAGAGGAGAATAAACAAGCTTACTTTTCTATATACCATTTTACAGGAGAAACGAACATCATGGAGAAACGAAAACTTTCTGGAAAAACAATTTTGAAGCTGGCAGGGGCGCTGCTTGCCCTGGTTTATTTAGGTTTTTGCCTTTATGCGGGCATTACCGGGAACTTTCCCGGCATGCACCAGGAGAAACATGTCATGCGTTTTGGAGATCTTAAAAACTGGGTGTCAGGAGGGATGTCAGCGGTTATAATTTCTGTCTTGTGTTTCAATTCCGCGATAAATGATGTGAATCTCCAAAAGGGGCGAAAAAAGACGTCGTCGCCATCTTTTTTTATTATGTTACTGCTGATAAGCTTCCCTCTGCTTCTGGAATCTTATCTTGATATCGGATGGATCGGAATTGCTTTTTATGTGGGTATTATGGTGTTACTGTTTGGAATTGCATGGATTCCTCAGATTCTGAATCAATGGATCGCCCGTCTGCTCTTACGCGAGAAAACCATGAGCGGCAAACAGCAGGCGCAGATCATCGAATGGATTCATTTTTATCCGTTGAAAAAACTGCTGATTTTGGGAATCTGGGGATTTGGCGTTGTGTTAGTTCTGCGTGGAATTTGGCTAACAGCAACAGGAAAAATTGAAATGGATGGAGAACTTTTCCTGTTTTTGCTTGTCACAGCAGTTCTGGTTGTGGCTCTGTTTCGGAAAATGAGACGCTATATCTGTACGCCTTACCACAATTTACCGGCGTTGAATCAGATTCTCAGCAAAAATCAGCTGGAGCTGTTGCTGGAGGGAGAGCGCTTTGAACGAATACCGTTTGAAGATACCGCCATGAAACAGTATCTTGAAATTTATCGAAGCCAGAACTGGATGCTGATGGGCGGAAAGCTGATCTCAAAAAAGCTGGCTCTGTGGGTAACCATGGATCGATCCAGAAACGATACTTTACTGAAGGTTCTTTATCTAAATGGAACAACCGCAAAAGCGAGAGTTGACCTGGAGATCAGAGAAAACAGGTATGAAGAGTTTACTTCTGTCCTGAGAGAACTGATTGGATACGAGAGATCTCTTAACCTGTATGGAAAAGAGAAACAGCTGGCAGAGAAATTTGCGTCCTGCTTTCCAGAACTCATTTCCGATCAGAAGCGTATCGCCGCATTTCTTAGTCAGGATGTTACAGAGATCCGAAGGGATTATATCCAGACCTTTTCCTCATCGAATGCCAGGAAGAAAAATTGACCTGTTATTTTAAACGTGGTAAAATTTTAAATAGAATCAGGTAATAGTGAGAAGAACTAAAAATGGAAAAAATAATACTGATCGTAGAAGATGATCAAGAATTAAATGAGTCATTATGTTATGCCCTGGAAAAAGAGGGATATCAATGGGGTGGATAAAACGAAAAGAAGCAGATGAAGAGTCTTATTTCTGATATTTCTCATCAGACGAAGACTCCATTGGCCAATATGAAACTTTATCAGGAATTTCTTCAGGAAGAAACCCTTTCCGAGAAAGGAAGGGAGTTTTTAAAACGAATGGAAGAACAGACGGAGAAGCTGGACTTTTTGCTTCAGAGTATGGTGAAGATGTCAAGACTGGAAAACGGGATCATTCAGATCCAAAAAGAAAAAGCAAAGCTGCAGGAAACATTAACGGCAGCAGTAAGCCAGATTGTACCTGCGGCCTCCAAAAAAGAAATGACACTTCATGTTAGCTGTGAGCCGGATTTGCTATTGAACCATGATCGGAAATGGACGGAAGAGGCGATTTTTAATGTTCTGGACAATGCTGTAAAATATACGGATTCAAAGGGAAGGATTGAAGTTCAGGTCATTCCCCAGGAAATTTTTACAAAAATCAGCATACGGGATAATGGTAAGGGGATTCTTCCGGAGCGTCAGGCAGAAATCTTTACACGATTTTATCGGGAACCGGAGATCCGTGACAATCATGGCGTGGGAATCGGTTTATACCTGACTCGAAAAATACTGGAACTGCAGAATGGATATATCGAGGTACGTTCAGAGGCTGGAAAGGGATCGGAATTTTGTCTGTATCTTCCGAATTGAAAGGAAATTATGGAAAAAACAGGAATTAAATCAATTGTAATCGAAGAAATATGTAACTTTGCAAGAAAATATAATGTGAAAAAAGTAGTCTTGTTTGGATCGAGGGCAAGAGGGGATTTTAAAGAAAAAAGTGATATAGATCTGGCAGTGCAGGGCGGTGATTTTATTCGCTTTATGTTAGATGTAAATGAGGAAACAAGCACACTGCTGAGCTTTGATATTATTAATCTGGATGAAAAAATACAGGATGAATTAAGAGAATCTATTGAAAAAGAAGGGAAAATCGTATATGAAGAAGTTTGAGCATTTTAAATCTAATCTGAAAGTGCTTGTTACAGCAGAAAAGGAAGACTTGTCCAATGAATTTATTCTGGGGGGAATCATTGATAAATTCTTTGTGCAATTTGAATTAGGATGGAAAGTATTAAAGGAACTGTTAGGTTATGAAGGGGAATCGATTTCAGCAACAGGTTCTCCAAAAATGATTTTAAAAGCTGCATTTACGATTTTTGATTTTATTGATGAAGATATTTGGCTTGGAATGCTAAAAAACAGAAATGATCTGACACATATTTATGATGCATTGGCAGCAAGGAGATTAGTTGATATTATTTTAAGAGAGTATATTCCTGCATTTGTAAAAATGCAGAAAGGGATTGAAAAATATTACGGTGCAGAGCTAGAAAATATCTAAAAAAATAAATTTATATACCAAGTTATGACGTGTGCATAGCGTTCAAAAATCACAGTTTTGTGACAATGTTAGATTGTGACAGGATTGTGATTTTTTCTTGTTATGATAGTAATAAGTCAAAAACAGACAATGATTAAACAAATGGAAAAGGAGAAATTTATGGAATCCTGGATCGTAGAAACAAAAAATCTGAAAAAATATTATCAACTGGGAAGCAATACCGTAAAGGCATTGGATGGTGTGAATTTTCGAGTGAAACCACAGGAGTTTGTTGCTATCATAGGGAAATCCGGAAGCGGAAAAAGTACTTTGATGCACATGATCGGCGGACTGGATGTGCCCACAGAGGGAGAAGTAATTGTAGCCGGTAAAAATCTGGCAGGTCTTACCAGGGAACAACTTGCTGTATTTCGTAGAAGACGGGTGGGATTTGTTTTCCAGAGCTATAATCTTGTTCCTGATTTAAATATATATGAAAATGTTGTTTTACCTATAGAATTGGATGGCAAAAGAATCGACAAGGAATTTGTAGACGAAATTCTGACCCTGCTCCAGCTGACTGACAAGAAGGAAACACTTCCTTCAACTCTTTCTGGAGGACAACAGCAGCGTGTGGCCATTGCCCGGGCGATTGCGGCAAAACCTCAGATTCTTCTCTGCGATGAACCTACCGGAAATCTGGACACTGCCACCAGCCATGATGTTATGGGACTTTTGAAAATCGTGGCAAAACAGTTCCGCCAGACAATTGTATTAATCACCCATGATAATGACATTGCACAAATGGCTGACCGCATTGTCCGGATCGAGGATGGAAAAATTGTGAAAGGAAGTGAGTTCCATGCTGAAAAACAATAATCAGCCGGTAATACATCACATGGCAAAAACAAATCTGAAAAGTAATCGCCGGCGCAGCATCACTATGATAGTTGCAGTTATGCTGTCCTCATTTCTTTTATTCAGCGTGTTTACCGTAGGCCTAACCTATCTGAAAATGAACAGACTCCAAAACATCCGTTTGAATGGAGCGGATTTTGATGCGATCCTGTATGGAATAACTGAGGAACAGAAAACCATTCTTGAAAATGATGAAAAAGTAAATCAGTTTGGGATTCTGACGGTTGCCGGAGCAGTCAAAGAAACAGCTGCGGATAAAACACCAGGCGTAGGTCTGTTGTACGCAGATGAAGTATTATGGAATGATATGATGGCGCCTACCAGAACACTTCTTCAGGGAAAATATCCAACTGCAGAAAATGAGATTATGGTCACAGAAGAAGCTTTAAAAAAATGTGGGTTTGGAAATAAAAAAACAGGAGATAAAATTACTTTTGTATACGAGATCAAAGAGAAGCGTCAGGAGAAAAGCTTCCGTATCAGTGGAATCTGGGACGGATTTGGCAGTATTGATAATTTTTTTGTATCAAAAGCCTTTTGTGAGCAGGAAGGAATTGAGGAACTGTATAACAGCCGATGCAATATTTCTTTTGAAAAAAGATGGATGTCCGATGAAGATCAACAGGCATTTATTGATAAAATGAAGCTGAGGAAATCTCAACGACTGTTCTATGTTTACGAATTTGGCAATGCTGCAGAAATTTTTGTGGGAATCGCTGGAGTTGTGGCGGTTACCTGTCTGAGCGCTTATCTGCTGATCTATAACATCATGTATCTGTCTGTGGCAGGAAATATTCGTTATTATGGACTGCTGCAGACCATTGGAATGACAGGAAGTCAGATTCGAAGTCTGATAAAAAAACAAATGCTTGTGATTGGTGGAATCGGATGTGGTTTGGGTCTTCTCCTTGGTTTTGGTGTTTCTTTTTCCCTGATTCCTGTGGTTATTGAGTCTTTGGGAATGAAACAGGGACAGACTGGAAAAGTCCAGATAGCCTTTCATCCGGCAGTCTTTTTTCTGACGGTTTTTCTGATCGGGATATCTGTCTGGTATGCATCCAGAAAGCCTATATATCTTGCCGAATCCAGTTCACCCATAGAAGCCTTGGGATACCGTCCGGTTTCCAGTATAAAAAAAGGTCATAAGACAAAAACAGGAAACCTGATACGACGGATGGCAGCGGAACAGCTGACCAGAAATAAAAAGAAGACTGTAATTACTATGATTTCTCTGTCAGCCAGCCTTTCGGTATTTGTTTGTTTGGTGACCTTACTCCATACCCAGTCCGCACGTGAATATGTTTACAATTACAGAGGACTTGACATGGTTGTTGCCAATGATACTATTCAAAATGTAATAGTGAAACAGGACGAGGAAGGAAAAGCACAGCTTCAGGGGGTAAAACAGATCCTAAATCCGGAACTCCTGAATAAGATCAGAGAAATGGATGGCGTTGCAGATATCTTTCCCGTAAGCTGTGTTTCCACAGTGATTCCATGGGAACCTGAAGTATCTGATGTCTGGATGAAAGAATTTTATGAGACATGGATGGACATTCCTTACGAAGAGGATCTTGAAGAATATAAGAAAAATCCGGAGAATTTTGGTTCCTCATTGATAGGGATTACAGAAGCAGATTTTCGTGCACTGAATCAGGAACTGGAGATGTCTGTAGACGAAACTGCATTTCTAAAGGGAGAAACCTGTATTTTATATCGGAACGGTTTATTTGATCTGGACGAAAAAAAGCTGATAGGAAAAAGCTTACTTTGTGAAGAATATGGAAATCCGGAAAATACCCGTTCTTTTGAAATTGCTGCGCTTACGGATATCAATGACTATACAGCGCTTTTGGGATATCCTCCGACCATGATCGTCATTGATCGCGCAGTTTCAGATTTTGCAAAAGATCCGATCATATTTAAAGCGGGGATACAGTATGAAAAAGAATTTGACAAAAAAACGGAGCATGCAGTGGAAAATATTCTCAGTAAAAGTCCGGATACGTCAGATTTTTCCTGGGAATCCAAGATTCAACAGGCAGAAACCGTAAAAAAAGCCCAGGGTCATATGGTTGAAATCGGCCTTGGAATTGTCTTGATCCTGGCAGTGATCGGGCTTATGAATTACATCAATACTTCAGCGAGAAATATCCAAAGCCGCCGAAAAGAAATTTCCATTATGGAAAGTGTAGGAATGTCAGAGCGTCAGGTCAGAAAAATGCTTGTGTGGGAAGGAATATTCTATACAGGTGGTGTTATTCTTCTGACTACAACCGTTGGATTGGGCATTACATATGCCATTTACCAGTCTATGAACTATATGGGAGCAGCATTCTGGTTTCCTGTAGTGCCATTTCTTATAGCCTGTGCCTTACTTCTGATTGTATGTATCACAGTTCCTTTGCTCGCGTATCGGCAGCGGGGAAAAAGCGGCAGCCTGGTGGAACGTATTCGGGTAGAGGCTGAATGAAACATTTTTCTTACTCCAATAACAGAGACTCAATAAGTTTTGGAAAAGCGATGTGGTGGAAATCTCATCGCTTTTTCCGGCTTTTTACAGTTACTTTCTAACATTTGCTTTATGCCGTCAAAAAAATATATACAAAAATCACCTGATAATATATAATACTGCTATAAATTATACACAAAAAAAGAACTGTGCAACATTATTATTTGTACACGGAAACGAGGATCACTATAGATGAAATTTGTTTACAGAAGCGTTTTTGTTCTAGGTATTACATTGCTTGTTCCAGTTATTTTTAAATACCTTACAGCAAAAAGCAAGGAAGATGATACCGCTGTTTATACAGTGAAAATGCGCAGCAATATGATGAAGGTATTGAAAGTTATGACCATTATCTGTATTCCATTAGGGATTATGGCGGCAATCGCTTTTATCTCGTATTTTCTATCCGGAGACTGGGAAAATATGTGCTATACAGCTGTAGTAATTTTGGTAAGTATTGCAGATTTTTTTATGTGGAAATATTATCAAAATAATAAAATTGTTGTGCTGGATGATAAAAAAATAAAAGTAGTAAAAGGAAGAAAAAGCCGCATTTTTTCAGGAAATAAAATTACATATAAAAAAATAAACAGCTGTAAAATAAAACTGTATTATAAGAATAAAAAAATTTTCACGCTTACCCGACAGTTTGATAATTTTGAAAATATGGAAAGCTGGCTAGATAACTTAAAATCAGAGGAAATTGCTGACATATACTAAAAAGGAAGGTAACTGTGATCATGAAAAAACTTTTAATATTAATTTTATCTGGGTCATTGTTATTAAGCGGCTGTGGCCTTAAAAATAATTTACCAGGGGGAGAAACTATGCAAAAAACATATAAAGAACTTGCTGAAATTTTTGGAAAATATGAGATACAGGGAACGACCGATCAAATGATCGATGATCTGAAACAGGATTATAAAGCGATGCCGCCGGAAGTGGAATTAAATAAGGCTGCGATGCTGCTGACTGTACTGGGACAGGGAGATTTTGATTATGACAATATGACATGGACTCCTTATGCAAACGGTGTATATACTTTTGACGTGGAATTCTTTAATGCAGAAAAGATGTATACGGATTTTCTGACAGGTGTTTCGTCTTTGGATAAAGAAGAACTTGATTTTAAGAATATACAGGAAGATACCAGTCAGGTGAACTGGGAAGAAGGAACAGGAAAACGAACAGTTACTTTTGAATGGAAAAACAGGCAGTTTACTTTGAAGGCAGAAGTGTACGACGACTGGTTTGATGTAAGTGTTGCAAACGAACTGAACAAGATTATTAAAGAATATGGAGATGAAAAACAGTTGTTTTTCACCAATGACGGATATCAGGAGGGGATTGTTTTTTATCGTGATAAAAAGTGGGCAGATGGATTCCAGATGGAAACCGGGCTGGATCTTGTGGAATTTAATTAGGCAATTAAATGGTTAACATTTACAGGAGAAAAAAGAAATCTAAATAGTCCCAAAATATTTTAAGGGCTAATATAATTTGAGTTTTAGGAGAGGTGCGGGAGTTAAAATTGAGCAACAAACTGATTAAGGCAAAAGATCTGGAAGCGAAAAGAATAAGAAGAAAAAGAATAAGGAAACTTTTAGCAGTTTTGCTGGTGATACTTAGTATCCTGTTTGTGTTCCTTTGGACAAGGGTGGCAATCACCTCTGTGAAATTTAAAAAGCAGATGGAGCAAATGGTTCTTGGAAAAGATTATTTTATAGAGAATGTTGTAATCAGGAAAAAAGACACCTATAGCTCTCCAAGTGGAAGACATGGTGCATCTACAAATTATTTCTTCTACTATGATACAGATAAGAGAATGCAGGTCTCAGGGAAAATATATAATGAGTATGAAGTGGGAGACCGTATTCCGGCTTATACCACAGATCACGTTTACTATGATTACGAAAAAGACGGAATTTTACCAAGGGAAGAATTTCGTGATAACGAATTGAGGAAGGCTATGGGCGCATTCTGCGGCTGCGTCATCGTTATGCTGGCACTATATTTGTTCTTTGACAGACTGTGAAAAGGACAAACGGAGAACGTCTTTGGAAAATATGCTCCATGCAAAGATAGGAGTATCCGAAGAGGAATTGTTAAGGTGGTATATTTAATGAAAAAAATCAGCGAACAGACAAAAAATTTTTATTATATTATTTGGTTTGTATTTTGGGCGTATTTCATCTGGTAAAATATTTTGCTGTCAAAAAATTGGAAGTTGAAAAATTTGATAAGAGATAAGGATTTCAGAGCAATGAAAAGTAAGAAATGAGGAATGTGAATGGATGCGATACTATTTAAAATGCTCAGTAGAAGCATAATCATTTTTGCAATGGTGATCACCCTGTTTTTCTTTCTTATTAAGAGAAAAAAATTCCACAATAAATTGACAGAGAAAGAAGATACCGTCTTAAAGATAATGGCAGCAATTCTTGTGTGCATCTTCCTGTATAAAATGTTTCTGCCGATCATTCTGGACATTCCCTGTTACAGAAATAGTCAATTTGAAACCATTATCGGTTATGCAAGGGACAATGCTCATGGAAAAGGAAATGACAGAAGTGTTGTGATCATCAGCATAGATGATGGTCATGAAGAATATGTAGAATTTCCTTATTCCAAAGGAATAGACAAGGGAGACGTTCTGACTGTGAAATATTTACCCCATTCGAAATATGGAATCCTGATTTCAATAAATAATGATAATGCTGCTTTGGAATAATTGAGCAGGGAGGACAGGCTTATGTATGACATGGACGAACTAAAAAAACTTTATGACAGATTGAAAGCGCAATACCCGAAGTATCGGATGAAATTTTATGGTGAAAATTTCACGCTGACTCTGCTTTATGCCAAAGTGGAAGTTGACAGAACAGGGTGCAGGATCTTTGTAAATGAAAAGCTGTACGACCAACTGCCAAGTGAGGAAGTAGATGATATAGATGATCTATATGAATTGATAGAGGCGTTTCTGTTACAGATGCAGCATTCAGGGATGACAAGTGGAAATGAGACGTATATTACTGCAAATAATCAGGCGGTACGCTGGGGAACTCGAGCACTGCTGTCTTCGTCTGTTTTGTCAGTGGGATGCCTCATTATATTTCTATTAACTAAGGATCTGCTTTATCTGGTTCTGGTTTTTCTATGTCCGGTTGGAGGGTATCTGTATCTTCGCCTGATACGTCAGAAGGCTTTTTGTCAATATTGGATATGTCCTGGATGCGGTCAGGATTTGCCGCTTGATAAAAAAAGCCGTTTTCCACAGATGGAGTATGTGTCTCAGTGCCCACACTGCGGCAGGGTGCTGGAAAAAGCGCCGGAAATGGAGCCGGTCCGATTGGAGCCAGATGCTCCTAAAAAGCAACTGGAACCAGACAATAATCCGCCGTCGGCCGGGAAGAAGTGGCCCTGCATTTTGACCGGTTGTATTTCTGTGTCTGTCTCTTTGTTTCTATTTGTGATATTGTTTTTTACCGGCGATCCTTTAGCTCCGCAAAACACAGCCATAGAACTGATTCTGCTTCTGATATGGTTTAGTTCCGGGCTGATTCTTTTGCTGCATCGTCACAGGGAACCAGAGGACATGCTGCATAAACCCGTTGTTGTGCTGCGGGAACAGAAGAAAGTCACAGGGGTTGGGATATTCCTGTGGCTGTTGGGAAGTGTTTTTCTCTTTATGGCAGTTGCAGTCGCATCAGTTGTCCCTGTTGACGGCAGTACGGTCTTTCTTGGAGCAATTGGCGTTTTTGTTACTTTTTTTGGAGTATGGATGATCCTGGCAGGTCGTAATCGCTCTATGTTTGTATTTCAGGATCATTCTGTTTTGTATATCAGCAGCCTGGGAAGACAAAAGAAACTGGAACCGGGACAAGTGGCATCCGCCCGTCTTACAGTCAACCGCTCCATTCAGCTATTGAATGCAAAGGGGAAGAAACTGGTTTCTGTGGAGACAAATATGCAGGGGACAGCCCGGCTTGCAGAGTGGATCGAAAGCACGGATCTGGTAGCATTGCTGACACCTGCCATGGAACGCCAGACAGCAGAAGAGGTAAAAGAGGAAAGCATACTGCAGTGGAGAGAGGAATATCGTACCCACTGGCATGACCATCTGAAAGCAATCCGTACGGGATTGTGGGTAGTTATGATTTTGTATCTTGTTGGAGTTATTTTTCCTATTCCGTTATATCTCTTTGCAGGGGTAAAATTTCGCACAACTATGGCGGTTGCTGCCATATCACCGGTTCCTTTTCTTATTTTTTGTGTTGTATTTGCCCCGGTGCTTATTTTTGGAGATCGTCCGAAAAATGCCACAGCAGAATGGAATTCTATGCATATCCGTCTCTCTTTGCCCGTCATGTTTCTTCCGGCTCTTGCCATGCTCTGGCAGGTTCATTATATATGGAGCCGAAGTGCAATGCAGCCGAAAGGCGATGGCGGAATATGGATTATCCAAGGGCTGCTCATCGCTGTCACCGTGATTTTTTTAGGCCTTTACCGCACACCAAAGGGAAAACGTTTTGAAACTGGTTTTTTTATGATACTCGTGGGTATGTCCTTGGGCATGAGTATTTCTTATTGTGCAAACGCGGCTCTTTGCAGGCCAGCCCGTCATTATAAAGCGGTCATTGTTGACAGTCATAAGGAGGATCCCAATACCAAGGGGGACGATTACACATTGACAGTACTTTTAGATGACGGAAGTGAGGAGAGGATTTGTGTATCTGAAACGATTTATGAGATGGCAATGAAGGGGGAAGAGCTGGATGTATGCCATAGCGAAAGTCCTCTGGGAATGGAGATGCTGAAGATTCATCTGCCGAAGACACAGTGAATATGATTCCTGAAGTACAATACAAAAGAAGCTTAATAAAAGCAATGAAAGAAATGTTATACGTTAATAGCTGAAATTCTACGAATATTTAACATAGGAATGTGCTTGAATTTTACAGGGATATCATATAATGACATAAATATACAAAAGGGGGCTTATGATGAAATTGGTATTTATGTTTTTGCCTGTAATTGCGCTTGTAATCATTTCTTTAGTGATGTCCCCAAAATGGAAACAGTGTGAAAAAATTGATACAGGAATAGAACTGTGCTATTGGAAACTAAGCTATAGAAGAAAATTTATCAGAACATTATGGATGATTCCACTGTCGATAATAACTATTATGGGCTTTCATATTTCATTTCTGTCAAATATTGGAACATGCTTAATTACAGTGATATTTTCAATAATGTTGCTTATTCAGGCTCTATATAATTATAAAAAATGGAAAAAAGGAGACTAGGATAGTAAAATTATCAATAGAAATGAAAATGGCAAATGGATCATTAAAGACGCGCCTTTTGTTGATGACTGGACAGAGGAGGATTATCAAATTTTAATTGCCTGCCTGAAAAATACGATCCATTCTGGCGGTTTTGTGTATGCTGCTTTTTATAATGGGAAACTGAAAGGCTTTGTTTCAGCAGAGCCGGAAATATTTGGTGGTGAACAGGAATATTGCGATTTGTCCAACATTCACATATCAGAGGATATGAGAAATCAGGGAATTGGAAGAACACTTTTTCTTGCAGCAAAGGAATGGGCTGTGTTGAAGCCAAAGTTTATAATAAAAAACATGTTGAAGCAGAACCGTATGATTGTCAGTTAGAGTGTATTCTTTAGGATGATAGGTTTTATTTCTATAATACAAGAAAAGACAGGGCGAGAGTTGTTTCTGCTGTTTTGCTGTATAAACTAGGAATGTTTCTTGAGTACATCATTAATGACTATGCGTAAAAAATGAACCATAAGACCTTCTGTTTGTTATAGTTATCTTAAGAAAACAAAAACAACAACAGGAGGTCATTTTTTTAAAACAAAATCTGTCTTATCAAATCACATGGTAATGCTGCCGGCAATTTTTATCGCTTTTGCAGGATATTTTCTTTCCCTGTACAGGGGAAATATCAACCTTGCATCTAATTATTCTTTGCTGATCATAGCTGCCAATTGTCTGTATTTGGAAAATCCTATTTTGGGTGGTAAGGTACCGGAAAACAGAGCGTTCAAACTATTGGCGCACGTTGATGGTCTTTTACTGGTTGTCTGGTTTGTGCTCATTGTCGTACAGCTTTTTTTATAAGAAAACGATATGCGAAAATGGATATGGATGCAGCCTCTTTTAATAATAGTAACCGCAGGAACGGTAGTATTATACTTAAAAATGTAAATGATCCGGATAGAAAAAACAGTACAGGTAACGTAATGGAGAGAATAAAATTTTTCACAGGTGGAGCAGACAATGATGAGTCGGCTTCATCTGTTTTTGCTTTGGTGAACTATAATTTTTCTTCCATTCTATGGATGGATAAAGTATAATGTTAGCAAGAAATTGTACGTCTGGTGGTGCTGAAATGAAGAAAATGTACTGTATGAAGTGTGGGCAGGAGATTCATGTAAGATTTGGAATGGTTCCCAACAGCTGCACTTGTGGAGCCGAATTTCATGAATGGAATAAGAACACGGTTAAGAATACAGTACTGTGTGTGATTACGTTCTTACTCTTAATGTCTCCATTATTTGTCATTGTATATTTTACTCGAAAATTTTTACGAGATTCTATTATATTGTATGCAATTATGTTAGTTGCTTTTATTATTTGCTTTCGTCAGGCGGAGGGGATTTTAATCCGGATTGGAATGTTGAAAATGAAAAATATTGAAATAAAATGATGGATGGTAACTGTTCAATGGTTCAGGGATCAGAAAAATTTTTCATTCTTTTGAAACATAAAGTATAATGCAAATAATAAATACAAAATCTTGGAGGCGTTTGCATGGAAAAATCAGAAATCAAAAAAGAAATTACCGCAAGGTATCCATTGGAATATATTTTTATCATGTTCGTACTTACTGGCATAGGATTTTTTTGTTTATTTATTTGTTCGTTTATTGCACCACCAGAGCAAAAGGCAGAAATAATTCCATTGGTTTTGGTAATTTCCATTCTTTTTCTGGTATTGAGCATTGGATTTAAAAGATACAAAATAATCTTGAACAGCGATAGCATAATTGAAGTCCCCATTCTTGGCAAAAAGAAACAGATAAAATTTGAAGAAATAAAAAGTGTCAAAATTAGGCGTTCTAAAGCGATTTCTATTTTAGGTAAGAAACAAAAGATATATGTAGACCCTGCTGTAACAGAATACAGACAAATTTTTTCTACTCTTTTTGATAAAAAGCTTATTTAGAGCTTTTCATTTTATTTGGAGGGAAACTATGAAAAAATTGATACATTGGATTATAGCATCGGCAGTGATTATGTTGATATTCCCCTGGCTTACGGTTACCTTTATAAAAGGTGACAGTGGGATGGCCGTCTGCATTATTCTGTTTTTTGCATTGAATCCAATTTATGTAATTTGTGCCGGAGTATATGCTGGTAAGGACAAAAAAAGATTATGGGCATTACCAATTCTCACAGCAGTATTCTTTTTGGCTGGTACATGGTTATTTTTCGATATGGGCGAAAAGGCATTTATATTATATGCGTTGGTTTATTTATTCTTAGGAGCCATAGCGATGCTGATTTCCATGTTCATAAAGAAGAAGCATTGAAATATTTTTACAATATCGAAAAGGGAATGCCGATAGAACAAGTTCAGAAAATACTGGGACACAAGCAAATTGACACAACGCTTCGATATGATATGTTTAAGGCAGTCAAAAAAATTAAATTATGGAGGTAAGTCATATGATTTTGAAGAATCAATATCCCATATGTGAATTTGACACCAGTAAAAATCCGATCATTCATCCATCGAATTTTCTGACGAAAAATCTTCCAGAAAAGTGTGTGATTACCTACTTGGGGAAGGAATTAAAGCGGTTTGCAGAGGAGTACAAGCTTCCAATCATTGGATACCTTAACTCAGAGGTGTTTGACATACCGATTTATGAATATGTGGATGGAGCAGATAGACTTTGTATTACAATGGCACTGTGTGGTGGGCCTGGTGCAGCAGTGGCATTTGAAGAATTGCATGCCATGGGGTGTGAAACATTCATCGTTTGTGGTGGGGCAGGAGCCTTAACCAATGACAGCAAGGTGGGGGAGATTGTTGTTCCGGTCTCTGCGATTCGGGATGAGGGAACCTCTTATCATTACTTAGAGCCCTCTCGTGAAATTGAATGTTGTAAAGAGACCGTTGAGAAAGTTGTTGCATGCTTAAAAGAAATGAGAATTCCATTTAAAACCGGAAAGACATGGACAAGTGATGCCATATACCGAGAAACTCCGGATATGATTGAACGTAGACGAAATGAAGGGTGTATAACAGTGGAAATGGAAGCGGCGGTGTATTTTGCAGTGTCTCATTATTATCAGATTCCGCTTGCACAGCTATTATATGCAGGCGATGATGTAAGCGGCGAGGAGTGGGATTCCAGAAATTGGAATACTCAAAAAAATATACGGTATGAATTGCTCCGTATTGCGATTGAAGTTGTAAAAAAATTGTGATGGGACATTTGCTTAACAGAAAAAAAACGAAATAATATATATTTTTATGAAGCTGTTAAGTTTTGAATATTATTACGGAATAGACATATATGAAATCTGAGGTGGAATTATGGCGTCAAGTAAAGAATATTTAAACTATATTTTAGAGCAGTTATCTGATTTGGAAGAAATTTCTTATCGGGCTATGATGGGAGAATTTATTATTTATTACCGTGGCAAGATTGTAGGCGGTATTTATGATGACAGATTACTTGTTAAGCCAGTGAAAGCAGCAATTGATTATATGGAAACAGTTCAGTATGAATTACCTTATGAGGGGGCAAAGGAAATGTTGTTGGTGGATGAGGTTGACAGTAAGGAATTTTTGACAGGTTTGTTTCACGCTATGTACGAGGAATTACCAGCCCCAAAGTCCAAAAAGAAAAAATGAGAATAGGGAAGGGAACGATTTATGTTTGGATTTAAAAAGAAAGAACAGAAACCATTATGGATTATGGGAAAAGAGGTAATGGAAATCATCCGGTCGGACTATGATGAAGGGATGGCCTTTACGCTGATTGAATTTCATTATCAGGGAGGCGCATATTTTATGGGTTCCTGTATAGTTCCGCCGGAAGCAGAAGAGCGGAAAGAAAATATTTCCTTTGTATTTCAGGATCAAGTTTTTCAGAATTTCGATGAATTTCATACAAAAGCATGTATTAATGGAATCAGGATTTCTGAACTTGAAGAACCTATTGAGGTAGTCCGGGCAGGAATTATTGGGAATGATGCTATGTTGAAGACTCCTTGGGGAGAAACAAGGCTTGCCAAAAAAGCGCTGGTATAACAGCGGTATATATTGATAAAAAAACAGGCATATACGGAAATGAATGAAAACGAATAATGATCTCTCGGAATCTTGAGTGATTATGATCGGCAGCTGC
>ULYF01013695.1_pt1 | contig 27781 bp, 19 predicted proteins | sample 1961941 | NCBI WGS metagenome assembly ULYF01 (sample SAMEA4835857, study PRJEB28245) | human gut metagenome | biome: gut microbiome; material: fecal sample | place: Denmark | collected 2008 | reverse complement strand
TCCCAAGTATATCGGCCACAGAAGGCTGGTGGAAATAGCCATCGCTACCCTGGTGACGGACAGGGCACTTCTGCTGATAGGAGATCCGGGAACTGCGAAATCCTGGCTGTCAGAGCATCTGACTGCGGCTATAAACGGGGATTCCACCAAGGTCATCCAGGGGACGGCAGGGACCACAGAGGAACAGATCCGATATTCCTGGAATTACGCCATGCTGATTGCAGGAGGTCCCTCCAGGGATGCTCTGATCCCAAGTCCGGTGTACCGCGCCATGGAAACGGGAACCATTGCCAGAATGGAGGAGATTTCAAGGTGCGCCTGTGAGGTACAGGATGCTCTGATCTCAATTTTGTCGGAGAAGAGGATATCTGTACCGGAGCTGGGAATCGAGATACCGGCGAAAAAGGGGTTTTCCATTATCGCTACAGCCAACACGAGGGACAAGGGAGTCAACGATATGTCCTCAGCCTTAAAGCGCCGTTTTAATACCGTGGTCCTGCCGGCGCCTGAAAGCCTGGATGCAGAGATGGACATCGTGCGCACCAGAGTTACCCAGCTTTCAGAAAATCTGGATCTCAATGCGGCAGTGCCTGACAGTGAGGTGGTGGAAAAGGTCTGCACCATTTTCAGGGAGCTTAGGATGGGGATGACGCTGGACGGCAGGCAGAAGTTAAAGAGCACATCCGGCGTGCTGTCTACGGCTGAGGCAATTTCCCTGCTGGGGGGAAGTATGGCTCTGGCCGGAAGTTTTGGAGACGGAACAGTCACAGACTGCGATTTGGCTGCAGGACTGCAGGGAGCCATAGTCAAGGACGAGGACAGAGATTCCAAGGCATGGGTGGAATATCTGGAAAATGTCATGAAGAAACGCGGTTCCCGATGGCTCGGACTTTACAGGGAGTGCAGGGAGCTGAACAGCTAGCTGATCAGAGGCAGAAAGGCAGGGAGAGAAAGACATGAGAGAAGGGTTTGAGGAAAGAAAGCTGCGGCTCTGTCCGGGCGGCCCCCATCTGTTCGGAATCCGTCATCTGTCGCCTGGGGGAGCCTGGCATCTTCGGACATTTCTGGATCAGACGGATCCGGAGCTTGTGCTAATCGAAGGGCCGTCTGATTTTACCGATCTGATTGGGGAGCTGACAGACACCCAGGTGAAGCCGCCTATAGCTGTGATGGCCTACACAACAGAGCTCCCCGTCCGGACGCTTCTCTATCCGTTTGCCGTCTATTCGCCGGAATATCAGGCGCTTCTGTGGGCCAGGGAAAATGGAAAGCAGGCCAGATTTATGGATCTGCCCTCCGGCACCTTTCTGGCTCTTCAGAAGGCGAGAGAGGAACTAAGGAGTGAAGCCTCCATAGAAAAAGAACATGCGGATAAGGAAAAACGGGAGCAGGGACTCCGTATATCCGAGCTCTACGAAAAGGTCGACCGGACGGCAGGCGCAGGAGGGCAGGAGGCCTTCTGGGAGCATGTGATGGAAAACGCAGGGACGGCTGATGGCTACAGGAAGGGGGCGGCTGAATTTGGCTCCAGTCTTCGGGAGCTGTCAGAGGAGGATCCGGCTGAGCGGGCAGAAACGAATCTGAGGGAAGCGTATATGCGCCGTGAGATAGAGCGGGCTGTGAGGGAGGGGATCCCTCCTGATCGGATCGTCGCCGTCACCGGAGCCTTCCACCTTACAGGGCTTCAGAGGACGGCTGCCATGACAGAGGAGGAGGTACAGACTCTTGTCTGTATGGAGTCCTGCAGGACACTGATGCCGTATTCCTACTTCCGGCTTTCTGAGCGAGGCGGATACGGGGCGGGAAACCGGGCACCGGCCTACTATGAGCTGCTGTGGGAGGCCAGAAAGAGGGGAGAGGGAAGCTACGGAGCCATACGCTACCTTTCCAATCTGGCGGCATTCTGCCGGAGAGAGGGAAATCCTGTCTCTTCCGCTGAGGTGATCGAGGCCCTCCGTCTGGCCGGGGCGCTGGCACAGCTGTCAGGTTACGAGAATCCGTCGCTGAGTGATCTGAAAGATGCGGCCATAGCCTGCATGGGCCATGGGAGCTATGGAGAGCTGGCAGTGGCCATGGCGGACACGGAGATCGGAACTGCAGTGGGAAGCCTGCCGGAGGGAGTAAGCCAGACCTCCATTCAGACGGATTTTAACAGAAATATGGCGGAGCTGAAGCTGGAGCGCTACCGCTCTGTGACGGCGCAGGAGCTCTCCCTGGATCTGAGGGAAAAGCTGACTGTGAAATCGGAGCGGGCTGCGTTCCTGGACTTAAACCGCTCTTTTTTCCTGCACAGGCTTCGTGTGCTGGGAAACAGCTTTGTATCTCTGCAGAAAAAACGCCAGGAAGGAGCGACCTGGGCGGAGGGATGGGTTCTGAGATGGACGCCGGAATCAGAAATCCAGCTGGTGGAGACAGTGCTCAAGGGGGATACCATCGAGCAGGCCGCTTCTCTTGAGCTGAAACAGAGGGCGGACAGGGCGGAAAGCATCGGAGCTCTTTCCAGGGTTACAGAGGAGGCATTTCTGTGCGGCATGCCGGAGGCAGTGGCCTACACCGTGTCAGCTCTGCAGGCCATGGCAGTGGATACGGCTTCTGCAGAGGAGCTGGCCTCTGCGGCCGGCAGCCTGTCTGTGGTGCTCCAGTATGGGGATATCAGGAAACTTGACAGGAAGCCGCTGCTCCCAGTGCTTGCCCAGATCTTCTTAAGGCTCTGTCTGATTCTGGTGGAAGAGTGCCGGTGCGATGACGATGCGGCTAAACGGGTGGCCGAGGCCATAGACACAGCCCACACGGTGGCTGTTTCCCATGATTTTTTGGATGGGGAGCGTCTGGATCATGTCCTGCAGGAAATTGCCGGAAGGGATGATCTGAACACAAAACTGTCAGGCTTTGCGGCAGCCATCCTTCTTGAAAAGGGAAAAATGATGGAGGAGGAGCTTTTAAGAGAGGTGTCCAGAAGGCTCTCGCCGGGAATTCCGGCTGAGCTGGGGGCCGGGTGGTTTGAAGGGCTGTCCATGAAGAACCATTACGCCCTGATTGCAAGACTCTCCCTGTGGGAAAGCCTGAGCGGATATCTGGATGAACTGGATGACAGGGAATTTAAGAGGGCCCTTGTGTTTCTGAGGAGAGCCTTCGCAGACTTCACCTCTGAGGAGAAAAACAGGATTGCGGAAAATCTGGGAGAAATCTGGCAGGTAAACCCGGGACAGGTGAGCGAGCTTTTAAATGAAACCCTTTCAGGTGAGGAGCAGCAGGAGCTTTTAGAGGGGCTGTCAGATTTTGACTTTGACGATATATAGGACGTGAGTCTGGACAGGAGAGAGTGCAGAGGGGAGGCAGAAATGGATACGGCAGAACGCATGAAACGATGGCGCCTGATTCTTGGCGCAGAGAGCGAGGGGCAGTTTCAGACAATGGAGGGGTATGGAGGAGCCAGGCTGTCAGAGGAGCAGCTGATGATGGATCAGGCCCTTGCCGCCATATATAACAGCGCAGCCTACGGCGGATTTCAGGCTCAGGGAGGAGCCGGACAGGGAGGCGGAAAGGGACCCTCCAACCCTCAGATTACCAGGTGGCTGGGAGATGTGAGAACGCTGTTTGACCGGGAGCTTGTGAAGATTGTGCAGGGTGATGCCATGGAGCGGTGCGGTCTGAAACAGCTTCTGTTTGAGCCGGAGATACTGGAAAATCTGGAGCCGGACATGAGCCTGGCCAGCACCCTTCTGCTCTTAAAGGATCAGATCCCAAAACGCTCGAAGGACAGTGTAAGAGCATTTATAGAGAAAATTGTGGAGGAGATCAACCGGCTGCTGGAGCAGGATGTCAGGAGGGCGGTAGCATCTGCGGTCAACCGACGCCGCCATTCTCCTATCCCGTCGGCCTCTGCCATGGATTTTCAGAGGACGATCCAGAGAGGGCTTAGAAACTACAGGCCGGAGGTGAAAAAGATCATTCCCGAGCATTTTTATTTCTTTGACCGCACCAGCAGGACTGCGGCCAACAGGCATACGGTTATTCTGGATGTGGATCAGAGCGGTTCCATGGGAGAGTCGGTTATCTATTCTTCGGTTATGAGCTGCATTCTGGCCAGCATGGCGGCTTTAGAGACAAGAATCGTGGCCTTTGACACAAATGTGGTAGATTTAACGGAAAAATGCAGTGACCCGGTGGATCTGCTGTTCGGATTCCAGCTGGGAGGAGGAACAGATATTGACCGCTCAGTAGCGTACTGCGAGAAATTCATCGAGAATCCGTCTAAGACCCTGTTTTTTCTGATTTCAGATTTAGAGGAAGGGGGAAACCGGGCCTCCCTTCTGAGACGTCTCGCCTCCCTTCGGGAGTCGGGGGTATCGGTAATCTGTCTGCTGGCCATTGCCGACAAGGGAAAGCCCTACTACGATGCCCAGATGGCAGGCCGCATCGCCTCCCTGGGAATCCCCTGCTTTGCCTGCGCCCCGGAAAAGCTCCCGGCCCTCCTGGAGCGGGCCCTGAAAGGGCAGGACCTCACTATCTTTGAAAAAGAGGCTTCAGGAAGTTCATAACCGCACAAAAAACACGGCAAATCAGAAACCGCCCCCCATTTAAAGCTCCCACCTTAACAGAACCATGGGGGTATGGTATAATAACCGCGGAGCGGTTATTATACCTGCGCATACCGGTTTCAGCATGTACTGCTGAAATCCGGGCGCTAAATTCCGCCGGAGGCTGCCGTATCCGAAGGATATGGTATAATAACTGCGGGAAAGCAAAGCGCAGTTTACCCGTATAAAGCCTGCAGGACGCGCAAGCAGGCCTCTGGCCTCATCCGTCCGCTGCAATACAGACTACTCACAGGAGAGATACATGACATCATCACATACATCCTTAACAGCATCATCAACACAGCCGCATCACCCATCTGTGTGCGGAAACTCCCATATACAGAAACGGGGGAATGCCCGGCAGCAGGAGGTTGCGCCTATCCTCAAATGGGTGGGAGGAAAGCGGCAGCTTCTGGAATCCATTGTGCCGCTGATTCCGGAGTATACCACTTATTATGAGCCCTTTGTGGGAGGAGGTGCAGTCCTGTTTGCCACTCAGCCCAAAAAGGCAGTGATCAATGACTCCAATGCCGAGCTGATCAATGTCTATGAGACTGTGAAAAACCAGCCGGAAGAGCTGATCAGCCTTCTGGAACAGCACAGAGAGGCAAACTGTCAGGAGTACTTTTACCAAATCCGTGCTCTTGACCGGGAGCCGGAAGCCTACGGACAGCTGACGCCTGTGGAGAGAGCTGCCAGGATCATCTATCTGAATAAAACCTGCTATAACGGTCTCTTTCGTGTCAACAGCTCCGGCCAGTTCAACGCGCCCTGGGGGCGTTACAAAAACCCGAATATCTCAGGGGCGGACAACATCCGGGCTATGAGCGCCTACCTGAACCGGGCCAGGGTGACAATCAAATGCGGAGACTACAGGGAAGCCCTGAAGGGGATCCGAAAGGGAGCCTTTGTCTACTTCGACCCGCCTTATATGCCCCTCAGCTCATCCTCCTCCTTTACCGGCTACACGGCGAGCGGGTTCGGCGAGGCAGAGCAGATTGAGCTGAAGCGCCAGTGCGACCTCCTGGATAAAAGAGGAATCAAATTTCTGCTCTCCAATTCCTGCTGTGAATTTATAGAAAACCTTTACAGCGGTTATACCATAGAGCGTGTTTCAGCCAAGCGGGCTATCAATGCAAAGGCAGATAAGCGGGGAGCCATCGACGAGGTTCTGGTGAGAAATTACTGATCCGTAAGATTGCCGGACGCATCTTCAGAGCGAGGGAGGAACTGTGGGAATCATTGAGGAAAAATGGGAGACTCTGTTTGAAAAATACAGAATCAGGGAGGAAGTGGACGCGCACGGCTGCTTCTCGATTACAGCCGATCAGATCCGGGAGTTTAAGGAACCGCGTCTCATGACAAAATTTGACACCCGGGAATCCCTTCCGAAGGTTTTTGGAAGACTGGGAATTCTCCCGGTGACCAGAGGAAAATACGTGATCGGAGACTTCAGACTCTATGAGGACTTTCCGGAGTTCTCTCCGGAGTCTGCCGGAGGGATAAAGCGGGCAGACAGTTCCCTGATACCGGATTATCTGGAAACCATCGATATAAAGGACGTGCGCTCAGAGGCAGCGGCCATCCGTCTGATGGGGTTCTCAGGGATCCTGGAGGATTTTCTCGGAGAGAAAAGAATGATTGAAACAGTGTCCGGCAGGATGGCATCCGGCGTGTTTTCCTTTCAGGTTCACTCAGAGGACAGAAAACGGCTGTCAGCCATTGAGGTGAACAATTCCCAGGTGGAAATTGACGGCGGATTCGAGGGCCGCAGCTGTTTTTCCATCATCGAAGGGAAAAATGTAGTGCACAGCAACTTTCTGGTGCGCCAGCTCTATTACCCCTTTCGCCTGTGGAGGGAAAAGATCAGAAAACCGATCCGTCCGGTGTTCCTGGTCTACTCCAACAATATCTTCCGGCTTCTGGAGTATGAATTCACCGACTGGCAGCTCTACGACTCGCCGCGGCTGATACAGGAAAAATATTATAGCTTTGAGGACACGGCGATCCGGCTGGAGGAGCTGGCTGAGGTGTGGCGCGAGACAAAGGTTCTCTCTGAACCTGAGGGGATTCCCTTTATACAGGCAGACAGCTTTGACAAGGTTATTTCCCTGACTGAGCATCTGAACCGTCATCCCCTGACCTCACAGGAGATTGCAGAGGTGTTCGGATTCCGGGAGAGACAGTCCGGTTATTATTACAATGCCTGCGCCTATCTGGGACTGGCGTGCAGAAAAAAGCCGGCCGGGGCACAGAAAGGACCTGTGCGCATCGGGATTACTCCGGCTGGAAGGCGCCTGCTGTCCCTTTCCTACCGGGAGAGGCAGCTTGGCTATGTAAAACGGATTCTGGAGCATGAGATTTTCCATGAGCTTTTTGGGATTTTCCTGAGTACCGGAACGATACCTGATAAGAAATACATTGAAAAAAGAATGATGTCCATGGGCCTCTGCACAGAGAGCCTGGCAGGCCGCAGGGCCTCATCGGTAGCAGGCTGGCTCAGATGGATCAAACACCTTACGGACTGATGAACCCCGGGGAAGAAGGGGGAGGAGTCCAGCCTGCCCCCAGTCCGCCTCAAATCTGCCTCAAATCGGAGCGCAGCAAAGCTTTCCGCCGCGCTCAGCAAATGAGAGACAACGCCCTCGGCTCCTTAATACCATCTTACCATGGGAATCTCATTGTTGATGCCCTTTGTACAGAGGATCTGGTGGATGTCAATGATGCCGTTGTGGAAGGTAGCCGCGCAGGAGGACAGATACAGTTCCCACATTCGCAGGAAGCGCTCGTCAAACATGGCGCGGGCCTCCTCCATATGCTCTCTGTAGTTCTTCTCCCAGCAGAGCAGGGTTTTGTTGTAGTGGAGGCGGAGATTTTCCACGTCAAGGGTGTGGAAGCTGTCTTCTGCCAGGGCGGAGATCATTTCCCGCAGGCTTGGGATCATCCCTCCCGGGAAGATATATTTTTTGATCCAGGGATCTCCCGGATGCTCCTTTAAAGCGCTGATAAAGTGGAGCAGGAACATGCCTCCGTCTTTTAATACACTGTCCACACAGTCTATAAAGAGCTGATAGTTGTCACGTCCCACATGCTCCAGCATCCCTACGCTCACCACACGGTCAAAGGACAGGCCGCTTCCCTTCAAATCTCTGTAATCCATCAGCTTGACCGTGAGGGAATCCTGAAGGCCTTCATCCTGAATGCGTTTTTCAAATTCTCTGTACTGTTCATGGCTCAGAGTAATGCCTGTGCCCTTAATCTTATACTTCTTTGCAGCCTCAATCAGAAGAAAGCCCCATCCGCAGCCGATATCCAGAAGAGACATTCCCTCCTTCAGCCACAGCTTTTCGAGAATGTAGTCAACCTTATTTTTCTGAGCTGTCTCCAGGCTGTCCTCCGGCGTCTTAAAATAGGCGCAGGAATAGCTCATGGTCTTGTCCAGCCACAGCTTATAAAAATCATTTCCCAGATCGTAATGGCTGGTTACCTCCTTTGCCTGATTTTTCTTTGAGGTGGAGGAGTGAATCAGCTTTTTCAGGGCATGTTCATCCGTTGAAAATTTTCCCATCTGTCCCAGAAAGTGATCCAGAGCATTGTAGAGATTTCCCTCCACCTCCAGATCGCCGTCCATGTAGGCCTCGCCCAGAGCCAGAGAAGTACTGGTCAGGAGCTTTGACATGGGGATCGCTTTTTTGAAAGAAACGGTAAAAGCCGGCTCTCCGCTTCCGATGGGGTAAGAACGGTCACCAAACTTTATTATAAAGGGATAATCGGTAAAACGTCCGAGAAATTCTACCATAGCTTTTTCTTCTACTGCTTCAAACATCGTCAATTCCTCCTTCCAAGAAAAACTCCCGAGAGGGGAGTATAGCCGTCCATATACATTTCTACTAATGTTCATATGAATATATATAAAAACTAATACTATTTCTTTTTATTTACTCTAATTTTTTAAAACTGTCAAGGGAAATAATGGCAAAAATATCGGAAAAATAAGGTAAATTTACGACAAATGCGAATGCGATCTTAAAATATATCCATAATAATGTCGGATTCGGACGTTTGCTGAGGGCAGAATAGAGAAACAGACGGAGGAAGAGGCAGCATAAAAGCCTTGCTAAGAGAGCGCAGATCAGGTATATTTTTCTTGCGGCACCGGCCTTATCTGGCAGGTGCCGCACACGAATCGACATCGAAAATTCAGGAGGGGAACGGAAGGATGGATTTAAGGGAAATTCAGGAGAGGATGAATACAGGACGCCTCTACTATGCCAATGACAGCGAGCTGGCGAAGGAGCAGGAAAAACAGATGGAGCTGCTCTATGAGTACAACCATACAAGGCCGTCTGAGGGAGAAAAAAGAGACAGCCTGATGAGGGAAATGTTTGCAGAGGTAGGGGAAAACTGTTATATAGAGCCTCCCCTTCACGCCAACTGGGCAGGAAAATTTGTACATATGGGAAAAGGTGTCTATGCCAATTTCAATCTGACTCTGGTGGACGATGCGGAGATCTTTATCGGGGACCATGTCATGTTTGGACCCAATGCAGTGGTCTGTACGGGAACACACCCAGTCTGCCCGGAGCTTCGCAAAAAGCAGGCCCAGTATAATCTTTCTGTAAAGATTGGAAATAACGTCTGGGTCGGAGCAGGCGCCGTGATTCTTCCAGGCGTGACGGTGGGAGAAAATTCCGTGATCGGGGCCGGGAGCGTAGTTACGAAGGACATACCGGACAATGTGGTGGCAGTAGGGAACCCCTGCCGCGTACTCCGGGCCATTACCCAGGAGGACAGAAAGTATTTCCGCCGCGGGATGGAAATCGACATTGATTAAGAGAGGGAGAGATTATGCTTCTGGTACAGCTCAGAGAGATGAAAAATTTCACAAACCACGAGAGGGATGTGGCAGAGTATATTTTAGGCCATATGGACCAGATTCCGGATATCTCTGCCGGCGAGCTGGCCAGAGCCTCCCTCACCAGCAAGGCTACGGTTGTCAGGCTCAGCAAAAAGCTGGGACTGTCAGGCTACCAGGAGCTGAAGCTCAGGCTGGTGGCGGAGATGAACCAGAGCGAGCGGATCAGCCAGCTAATCTCAAAGGAGCCCATTACAGGAAACAGCTCCTACTCCGACATTATCCTCACCCTTCCGGGACTTTACGACAAGGCGATCACCAATACGCGTCTGACCCTTGATAAAAATACTATGATGCGGATCGGGCGTTTTCTGCAGGGGGCAGAGTGCATTGACATCTACGGCACCGGGATCAGCTATGTGCTGGCACAGGCGGCCGCCTTTAAGTTCGCCACGCTGGGACTGGAATGCTCCGCCTATGAGAGCATAAACGGCCACTACCTGGCAGCCAGAAAGCATAAAAGGACAGTGGCCTTCCTCATCAGCTTTACCGGGGCAAACAGGACGGTGGAGCGGATGGGAGAGTACCTGATGACGGCCACCAACAATCACATCGTAGGAATTCTGGGGCCTCACAGCCAGGTTACAGGAAAATGGTGCCACGAGGTGGTGGAGATCCCAAACAGGGATTCTGTATTGAGCCTGGATGTGATTACCTCCTTTATGGCCGGCAATTATGTGTTCGACATCTTCTTTTCCATGCTTCTGGCAGGGTGCCAGGAGGAGCATGTGAAATCCTCGCTGGAAATGCAGAAGCACGAATCGCTTTTGCTGAACAGTGCCGGAGAGGAGCCTTAAGTTCTGAGATTTTGAACCGCTGTTTCAGATACGGCGGTTCTTTTTTTGCATATTTTGAACCGATGGAACTACGGGGCCGCCCGGCCTTGTGTTTCAGGGCCGGATTCGTTACATTAAATCCATAGAAAACAAAAGGAAAAATAGGAGGAAGCTATGGGGAAGTATCAGGAGCTTGCCGCTGACATTGTAAGGAATGTGGGGGGCAGAGAAAATGTGGCAGGGCTTGTCCACTGCATCACAAGACTTCGCTTTACGCTGAAGGATGAGAGTCTGGCAAACGACGACGTCTTAAAAGGGATGAGCGGCGTTGTGACGGTGATGAAGAGCGGCGGCCAGTACCAGGTGGTAATCGGAAATCATGTGGCGGAGGTATATGAGGACGTGCTGCCTCTCCTCGATCTGAGGGAAGACGGGGATGTGAATCAGGCAGACGGCAGCGGGGCAGGGAAGAAGAGGCTGTTGGACCGTGCCATTGATGTGGTGTCAGGAATTTTTCAGCCCATTCTTGGAATCATGGCTGCCTGCGGTATGCTGAAGGGCTTTAATACCCTGTTTGAAGCGCTTGGATTCTATACCGAGACCAGCGGAATTTACATGGTGATCAATGCGGCCGGGGATGCCCTGTTTAACTTCCTGCCGCTGTTTCTGGGATACACGGCTGCAAAGAAATTTCATTTAAAGCCCATGCTGGGACTTGCCGTCGGTGCGGCCATGTGCTATCCCTCCATTCAGCTTGGAAGCCTGGAAGCCGGGGGAACGGCTCTCTATACGCTGTTTGAGGGAACGATGTTCGCCTCTCCGGTGTATCTGACCTTTCTGGGGATTCCGGTCATTGCGGCCAACTATACGGGAACGGTAATCCCTGTGATCCTGGCTGTGTGGTTTGCGTCGAAATGCGAAAAGCTGTTTAACAGGATTGTACCAGATCTGGTGAAGTTTTTCTTTGTCCCGATGCTGACCCTTCTGGTGACGCTACCGGTGACGCTGCTTCTCTTAGGCCCTGCGGCAACCTTCGGCTCCATGCTGATATCTGAATTTACCCTGGCAATCAGGGATTTCAGCCCGTTGGTGGCAGGTGCGGGAGTAGGTTTCACCTGGCAGATCCTTGTCATCTTCGGACTGCACTGGGGCTTTATTCCAGTCTACATCAACAATGTCATGACCCTGGGCTACGACAATGTCATGATGCCGTTTTTCGCCTGCACCTTTGCAACCTCAGCGGTTGTGCTGGCAATCTTTTTCAAGACAAGGGACAAGAAATTAAAGGAGATGGCGATCCCGAACTTTATCTCCGGCATTTTCGGAGTGACAGAGCCGGCCATCTACGGAATCCTGCTTCCGCTGAAAAAGCCCTTTGTGATCAGCTGCATTGCCGGCGGTATCGGGGGAGCCTTTTACGGACACTTTAACTTCCGAAAGTTTATTCTGGGCGGAATGGGAATCTTTGAGCTTCCAAACATGATGAATCCAGATGGCACGATGGGAAATATCATTGTAGCTTTTGCAGGAATTGCCATTTCCATGGCAGTGGGCTTTGTGCTGACCATGATGTTCTACAGGGATGAGAAAGAGAAGGTACAGAAGCTGGCAGAGGATACAGAGAGTCTGTCTGAAAAGGTGGAAGAAGAAATCACTGTGTACAGCCCGCTGAAGGGGACAGTGATCCCTCTTGACCAGGTGGAGGACGAGGCCTTTTCCAGCGGAGTTCTCGGAAAAGGGGCGGCGGTGATCCCGGAAGAGGGAGTGCTGTGGGCGCCGGCTGACGGAACCATCTCTGCTATGTTCCCCACCGGCCACGCCATCGGAATGGTGACGGAAAGCGGAGCCGAGGTGCTGATGCATGTGGGAATGGATACGGTAAAGCTGAATGGAGAGGGCTTTAAACCTCTGATCAAGGCAGGCGATCAGGTCAGAAAGGGGCAGCCGCTCCTGGAATTTGACATGAAGCTGATTCAGGAGGCTGGCTATTCGCTGGTGACGCCTGTCCTGGTTACCAATTACATGCAGTACGGCGAGATCAGGACGCTCAAAACGGGAGCGGCAGACAGAGGAGAGGCGCTGCTCTCTGTATGGCCTAAGGAAGAGACCAAGGGATGATGACGAGTTTGGAGGAATATGATGAGAAATGATTTCTTGTGGGGCGGCGCTACGGCTGCCAATCAGTGTGAAGGCGGCTGGCAGGAAGGCGGCAGGGGGCCGGCGATTGTGGATGTGCTGCCCCATGGAGAGAAGAGGCTTGCGGTGATGAACGGCACCTGCGATTACCGCAGCCTTTCGGCAGACACCTTCTACCCGGGACGCCAGGCCATTGACCACTACGGCCGCTGCAGGGAGGATATTGCCCTGTTTGCCGAGATGGGCTTTAAGTGCTACCGCTTTTCCATTTCCTGGTCGCGAATTTTCCCGGACGGGGAAGGGGGGAGACCCAGTGAAGAGGGACTTCGGTTTTACGACAGCCTTATTGATGAGCTCTTAAAATACGGCATCGAGCCGGTGGTGACGCTCTGCCATTTTGACATACCGCTGGCTCTGGTGGAAAAATATGGATCCTGGAGAAGCCGCCGGGTGATTGACTGCTATCTGAGATACTGCCAGGTACTGTTCCGGCGGTTTCAGGGAAGGGTTCGCCGCTGGATTACCTTTAATGAGATTAACATGCTGATGCACCTGCCCTTCATGGGAGCCGGAATCCGTTTTGAGGAGGGGGAGAATGAGCTTCAGGTAAAGTATCAGGCTGCTCACCATGAGCTGGTGGCCTCTGCTCTTGCGGTGAAGCTGGCCCACCAGATCGATCCGGAGTCTCAGGCAGGCTGTATGCTGGCAGCAGGGAGCGTCTATCCCTACAGCTGCCGGCCGGAGGATGTGTGGGAGAGCATGAAGAAGGACAGGGAGACCTACTTTTTTATCGACGTGCAGGCAAGGGGGGAGTACCCTTCCTATGCCAGAAAGCTGTTTGAGCATGAGGGGATTCAGATAGCCATGGAGCCGGGGGACGAGGAGCTTCTCCGGGAAAATACGGCGGACTTTATCGCTCTGTCCTACTACAACAGCCGTACTGTCAGGGCAGATGGACAGGGGGAGGCCTCTGGAGGCAATGTGTTTGCATCGGCGAAGAATCCCTATCTGAAGGTGAGCCAGTGGGGCTGGCCCATCGATCCCCTGGGCTTTCGCATTACGCTTAACGCCCTCTATGACCGCTACAGGAAGCCTCTGTTCGTTGTGGAGAACGGTCTGGGAGCCCTCGATACCCTGACAGAGGACAGGACCGTTGAGGACGATTACCGGATTGGTTACCTGAGCTCCCATATCAGAGCCATGATGGACGCCGTCGATGAGGACGGAGTGGACGTGATCGGATATACTGCCTGGGGCTGTATCGACCTGATCAGCGCCACCACCGGGGAGATGTCCAAGCGGTACGGGCTTATCTATGTCGACAGGGACAACGAAGGAAAGGGGACCAATGAGAGGATAAGGAAAAAGTCCTTCTGGTGGTATAAGGATGTCATCGCCTCCAACGGTGAAAGTCTGAAGCGGGACAGCGAACAATAGTGGAAAAACGGAGAAAATACAGAAAGCTGTGCAGGGAGCTTGCGGGCTCATCCTGTACAGCTTTCTGTATTTTGCATGTTTTTTCATGGAATCCTGGCGGAGTGCTGAGGTGGTTCAAAGTCAGAACAGTTCAGGCTAAGCTTCTGCCGTATCCGCAGGTTCAATCCAATAGCGCTGCCATACGGCGCCGTCTTTGGAAATCTCATTCTCCAGAATCCCGCCATTTTTTATAATACTCCTGGCAGAAGCCGTATTTTCCTTCCGGCATACCATCAGGACTCTGCCGATGCCAAGCTTCCTGCACTCTGAAAGAGCCAGACCGATCATCTGTGTGGCGGCGCCCTTCCCCCGTTCCGAGGGCCTTATCCCGTCGCCGATGTGGCCGCCGTTTAAGAGAAGGCTCTCATTCAGGCGGTGTCTGATGTTCACAGCTCCTACGAGGATGTTCCGATCAGTGTCCAGGCAGAAAAAGGTGGAATCAGGGACAAATCCCTCCTTTGGTTCTGAGATGTCCAGATTTTTTACGTAGTTTTCAAAATCCCGGTAATCGCTTCTGACGATAGCCCATGGGATGACAGTTTCGCCGGAAGCGCACCATTCATCCATCATATCGAACAAAAGGGATTTATAAAGGCTGCTCATTTTAATCAGTTTCAGGTTCATATTCCATCCATCTCCTTTCAGAAAATACAGCAATACCTGGCTCTCCCCAATTACATACCGCTCCCCGGAATCAGTCTTCCGGATAGAGGAGCCTGCTGTCGTCCACAGAATCCAGCACCTCTCTCAGAAAACGGTCAGCCAGCCAGTTGGCCATGGGAAGATTCATATCCAGATAGTTTCCGCAGTCCCTTGCAGATGCGCCCGGCACATCTCCCCTGTAGTCGCGGATAAAGGCGAACATTTCCTTCATAAGAGGCACAATATCCCTTGACTCATAGTCGCCGCAAAGAAGCAGGTAGAAACCGGTGCGGCAGCCCATGGGGCCGAAGTAGAGCACACGGTCTTTGTACTCGGTGTGGTTTCTGAGGAAGGTGGCGCCCAGATGCTCAATGGTATGAACTTCCGCAGTATTCATGACAGGCTCAAAGTTTGGCCTGGTCATGCGGATGTCGAAGGTGGTGACTGTCGTATCCCCGGCCTTGTCCTTTCTGGATACATAGACACCCGGAAGCAGTTTTAAGTGGTTGATGGTAAAGCTTGTGATTTTATCCATAGCGATCACTCCTGTCTGTCAGATTTGCAGAGGAGGCTTGCCGGGGGGCAGGCCTGTCTGCAGGTATAAGTGTATCAGAGGAGGGAGAGGAAGACAAGTGGGTAAGGGCAGGGATGAGGAGATGCCGGTGCAAAAGCAGAAAGCCGGGGAAAAGGGGAAAAAGGTTTGCAAATGTATTTTTTTTTGATATACTGTAACAAAAAGTAAAACGGTATAATTATAGAAGAAAAAAGTCAGCTGTATAAGGCTGCAGACAGTATTTTGAAGCAGAAATACAGAAGATGGGAGGAGCATGAAGATGCAGTGGAACGGAAAAAGGATCTTTAATACCAGGGGGGGGGTATTTGCAGAAAAGAAACGCTGATACCCTTCTTTTAACTGACTGGTTATGTCTGGGATCCATTCTTTTTTTTGCATATGTGGTTTTTCTGTATGCAGATCTGACAGATACGTATGAAAATTCAATTCTTTTTTTAAAATCCATTTACCACGGCCGCCTAGGGCAGTTTTATTCTTATACAGTAGAAAATTCAAGATCCTTTTGGGCGGCAAACTATGACGCTATGATCTATCTGGTTTACGGCATATGGAATCTTCCTGTGCTCCTGATCACGAAGCTTCTCGGGATCGACTATTTTTCATGGGCTCCCGGGCTTTTGTGGTGCAAAACTCTGGGAATTCTCTTCTGCCTTGGAAGTGCCTGGATGATCAGCAAAATTCTGCGCCGTATCGGAACGCCGAAGGCTTTTGCAAGACTGGGCAGCTTTTTGTTTCTGAGCAGCTTATCCCTGTACCTGATTGTCTTCGTGATTGCGCAGGTGGACGGCTTCGCCCTGTTTTTTCTGCTTTTGGGCTTTTATTTTTATCTGAACGGAAAGGAGAAATGGTTCCTGCTCTGCTACGCTGTTGCAATGCCGTGCAAGATGTTTGCCATATTTCTCTTCCTTCCGCTGCTTCTTCTGATAGAAAAGCGGATTATTTTTCTGGGAGTAAAAACAGCGCTGCTGTTTGTGTTCTGGTTTCTGTCAAGACTTCTGTTTAACGGTGATCCGGCCTACCACTTTGCTGTGGGGTCTCAGAGCCGGGATGCCATACTGCAGATCGCGGGAAGCAAGTTTTTCTGGGGCTGGGACGTCATTCTGTTCGTAGTTGCCTATATAGGAATCTGCGCGTTCTGCTATCTGTGCAGAGAATACAGAGAAAACAGGGATCGCTATGAGATTCCTGTCTACTGTGCCATGGCCGTATGGACCTGTTTTGTCTGCTTTATCAACTTCAATTCCTACTGGGTCCTCTATCTGCTCCCGTTTTTGATTATCGGGATCGTGGGAAACGGGCGTTTTTTAAAGCTCTGCTGTTTCCTGGAGCTGGCGTTTTCCATAGGCTATTTCGGAGTGCTGGTGCTTTACTGCAATCCTCTGGCAGACGTAGATCTGCTGAACCGGCTGTTTCTTGGCAGCTTTTACTCCATTCCGGCCTATGATGCCACAAAGTATGGTTCAGTTAATTATATGGCAGAAGTGATGGGCTGGGATATGTGGGCGCCCTTTTTTTCCTCCTGTATGGTAGGAGCTCTTTTCATGCTCCTTATTTTGGCCTGCCCGTTTCTGTTTAAGAAGGAAAAGCGCTTTGAGATGCCGGAGCAGTCGGTTTTGGCTGTGAGGGTCGTCTGTATGGCAGCTCTGACCATTTTTATTCTGTACGCATACTTAAAGACAGCGCCCCCTGTGCTGTATTCCTCCCTGGAGGCGGAGCAGGTCACATGCCAGACAGACCTGCTGAAAGACAGCTCGTGGATCGGACAGGAGATAGAGCCGGACGAAACGGCAAATCCGGAGGAGATAGAGCTGTTTTTCATGAATCCTGACTATAAGCGCAATAATTTCTGTTCCATAGAGGTAGAGGTGATTGATACACAGGATGGCCGGGCCCTGTTTTCTGACCGAATCGGATGCTCGATGATAGAGAGCGGAGAGAAGATTCGAATAGGCTTAGACGGACTGACTCTGGAGGCAGGGAAGACCTACCTGGTGAAGCTGACGGGAATAGAGGGAATCGAACGAAATGAAGGCATGGAGATTTATCCCAGTATAACGGATGGCCTTTACGATCCGGAGCATCCGGCGATTCTTAATGGCGCAAAGCAGGACTACAATCTCTATTTCAGGGTCCGCTGACAGGAAAGGAGGTACAGAACAATGGAGAAGGAGCAAAAAACGGTGGGAAAGAGAAAGACAACGCCGATCCTGTATATCGTTGTCCCCTGCTACAATGAGGAGAGCGTACTGCCTGTCACTTCAAAGATTTTTCTGGAGAAGCTTCAGGGCATGATCGGAAGAAAAAAAATAAAGGACGAGAGCCGTATCCTGTTCGTAAATGACGGTTCCAGAGACAGTACCTGGGAGCTGATACGCAGCCTGGCCAGGGAGGATCGCCACTATGGGGGGATCTGCCTGAGCCGGAACCGCGGCCATCAGAATGCGGTTCTGGCAGGGCTGATGACTGCAAAATCTGTCTGCGACATAACCATAACGATTGACTGTGACGGTCAGGACGAGCCGGACGCCATGGAAAAGATGGTGGATGAGTGGAACAGGGGAGCCGAGATTGTGTACGGGGTGAGAAGCAGCAGGAAAACAGACACCTTTCTCAAGCGGTTCACTGCGGAGAGCTTTTACCGGATCATGGGCTGGATGGGAGTGGAGACAGTGTTTAACCATGCCGACTACCGGCTTCTGAGCCGGCGGGTATTGGACGAACTGTCCGGCTACCAGGAGGTGAATCTTTTTCTCAGAGGCATGATCCCCCTGATCGGGTTTCAGAGCAGCTGTGTCTACTACGAACGCCAGGAACGTCTGAAGGGAGAGAGCCATTACACGCTGAAAAAGATGGTTGCCCTGGCGGTGGACGGGATCACGAGCCTGTCCACCAAGCCGATCCGCCTGATCACAGGCCTGGGGCTGATGATCGCCTTCCTGAGCTTTATCGGAGTTCTGTGGTCTGTGCTGCAGGTGTTTGCAGGAAAAACAGTCCAGGGCTGGGGCTCGATCGTCAGCATCGTCTGCTTCCTCAGCGGAATTCAGCTGCTGTCCCTGGGGATTATCGGTGAATATATCGGAAAAATCTATATGGAGACGAAGCACAGACCCAGGTTTATTATCAGTGAGACTACGTGGGAACTGGAAGAGGAAGAATGATGGCAAAATACTTTGAAAAAAACTTCTGCATAATCAATTTTTTTCTTACTGCGTTTTTTGCAGCTGTGATGGTAGTGGGCGCAAGTTTTATGAAGCTTAACAGCTGGGAAGAGGTGAGACGCTACCCGATATTTAGCCTGGTATCGTTTTTCTGCTACTGGGCTGCTTACTTTATTATTTCTCTGCTTCTGTTTAAAAAGATCCTGCGCCTGGAGAAAGACAGGAAAGAGACGAAGAGCGGGACGTACGCAAAATTTTTCATCCTGTGGGCAGGGCTATTGCTGTGCTGGCTCCCCTGGCTGATCGGATTTTATCCCGGGATCAGCAACAGCGATGTCTCGGATCAGCTCGCTCAGGCATTTAATTTTGAAAATGAAACGTATCTGTTAATTGATAATCCCTTATCGGATGAGGTTCTCATTAACGGGCACCACCCTGTTTTTAATACCTGGATCCAGGGATTATTTCTGAGGATTGGGATATTGCTGGGAAGTCAGAATGTGGGGATTTTTCTGCACGCTCTGTGGATAGCCCTTCTTACGACGGGTGTATTTGCATATTCACTCTGGTATATGATGCGAAACTCTGTGCCCAGATGGATGTGCATGATAGTTTTTTGCATATTTGCGTTTGTTCCCTGCTTTCCGCTTTACGGGATCAATCTTGTAAAAAATTCTACCTACTCTGCCTGGCTGTATCTGTGGGTGATCCTGCTGGTGCGCCTGGCCGTGGAGGGAGAGGGGCTGCTCAGGAAAAAGGCCTATCTGTTTCTGTTTTCTCTTTCCATCCTGCTGCAGATGCTGAATATGAAGTACGGAGTCCATGTAGTTGTGCTGACTGCCGTATTTGTTCTGTGGCTGTACCGGGCTTCCCTCAGAAGACTGCTTCCGGTGTTTCTGATTCCTGTTTTGGCAGTTCAGATTGGATTTAACGGAATCCTGATGCCGTTTCTTCAGATATCTCCGGGCAGCAGGAGGGAGGCGCTGGGATTTTTCTACCAGCAGACGGCCCGCTATGCCAGAGATTACCCGGATGAGGTGACTCCGGAAGAGAAGGCCGGGATTGACGGAGTGCTGGATTATGACAGGCTCGCCGGACTGTACAACCCGATCACCTCGGATCCGGTGAAGTTTGAAGCTTACAGAAAGGAGCAGACCAGGGACGATCAGACTGCGTACTTTAAAGTATGGGCAAAACAGTTTACAAAACATCCGGGGGTGTACCTGGAGGCCGCTGTAAACGGCTGCTATGGATTCTTCTATCCGGGACTGATGGAATGGTACGATTACAGAGGATTTGACTCTGCCATCCGGGAGGTGGGAGACGGCTTTTTCACGGCGGGACATCCTCAGGCGCTGTCGGAATTCAAAGATTTGCTGAAAGCCATAGAATACAACGCCAAATTTCTTCCTGTCATCGGCATGTTTTTCCGGCACGGCACCTACGTATGGGTGATGCTTTGGTGCGCGGCGGCGCTGCTAGCCGTAAAAAAATACCGTTATCTGGCAGCGCTGATGCCCTTTCTCCTGAATATTCTGGTATGTGTTGTCTCGCCGTTTAACGCAAATACAAGATACCTTCTGCCTGTCATTTACGGAGCCGGGTTTGCCGTATTAATGGTTATTTCGGCCGTTCTGCAGATGAAAACGGGAGACAGGGAACAGCAGAAGGATCCGCAGTGTCGGCGGAAGCGTGTACCAAAGGGACTGACAGCCAGGACTGCTGCCGGAGACTGAGATAAGGATGAAGGTGGATAAAGGATAAGGGGAGATATTTAAGATGAAAGGGACAGAAAACAGGGAGCACAAACGCATTGCAGTTCTGATTCCGTGTTACAATGAAAGCCAGACCATTGAAAAAGTTGTAAGAGATTACAAAAACGCGCTGCCGGAGGCCGATATCTATGTTTATGACAATAACTCCACAGACGGTACAGGGGAGATAGCGAAGCGGGCTGGAGCCATTGTGCGCCGGGAGTACAGGCAGGGGAAGGGAAACGTGATCCGCAGTATGTTCCGGGATATTGACGCGGACTGTTATCTGATGACGGATGGGGATGATACCTATCCGGCAGAGAATGCCAGGGAGATGGCGGACTTGATCATGAGCGGTCGGGCTGATATGGTGATAGGAGATCGCCTGTCCTCCACCTATTTTACAGAAAATAAGAGACCATTTCACAATTTTGGAAACCGGATCGTGAGGGGATTGATTAACAAGTTATTTAAGAGCAATATCCATGATATCATGACGGGCTATCGGGCATTCAGTCCGCTGTTCGTAAAAAGCTTTCCCGTTCTCTCCCAGGGTTTTGAGATAGAGACAGAGATGAGTATTCATGCTTTGGACAAAAATTTTAATCTGGTGGAGATTCCTGTCTCCTACAGGGACAGGCCAGCCGGAAGCGTGTCGAAGCTGAATACCTACAGGGACGGGCTAAAGGTCCTGAGGACGATTGCGAGACTTTTTCGGGAATACCGCCCCTTTGAATTTTTTGGATGGCTGGGACTGTTCCTTTTTCTGATTGCCACAGCCTGCTTTATTCCGATCTTTTTTGGATTCCTGCACACAGGACAGGTGCTCAGGTTCCCTACACTGATTGTGATTTCAGGGTTCTATGTGATTTCCTTCCTGCTGTGGATGTGCGGCCTGCTCCTGGATGTGATTGCCAAGAAGCACAGACAGCTCTTTGAGCTGTATCTGAACCTCAGGCCAGACAGAAAACGAGAATCCGATCAATAAGCTCTTCTGACGCCCCGCTTTGCGATAGACACAGACGGGGCATAATTTGTGTATTGTGACAAGATCTTTTGCATGAGAAAGAGAATGGGAGAAAGTTATTTATCAGGCCGGAATGGCCTTAGTGATGTCAAAAATAGCAGGCGCGGGGCAAAGGGAGATGGCGCGGGCGCAAAAATTTCATCAAAAAGTATCCGTCTTACCTCAAAATTATTTTATGTTTTTTTACTGTACACAGTATTTATATGGTTCTGTGAGGCTGCAGACTTATTCTGTTATCTGACAGGTCTGCCTCAGACAAGTATTCTGTCGAGAGTGTTTGCGCTTGCAGCTGCCGCAGCTTTCCACCTTTACTGGGGAAAACGGGTTTCCTTCAGCAGTGCCTCGAAAAATCAAAAAATACTGTTTGCGGCAGGATGCCTGTTCATTATGGGCTTTTGTCTGGTGAAATGTATTTTTCCGGATTTCAGCTACGATACAGGAAATTACCATCTTTATGTGCAGGTTCCGGGATTTACGGATAATATTCACGAGAGTGTGCTGCCGGGGAGATTCCAGCTTTTTGGCTTCCGTCTGCCGAACCGTATGTTTTATCTGTTCAGAGCAGTGCTGGGTCTGAGGCTGGGAATGCTCTTTACCGGACTTGCTTTGACAGTATCGTATGCCCAGATCTGCTCCCTTTTGAACAGTTTTCTGGAGCAGATGGACAGGCCCCAGACGAAGACAGGCAGGGCGGCAGTGGGACTTCTGGCCTGTGTGCCCTTCCTTTCGCTGCTGTTTCTTCTGAAAAATGAGGTTCTCATGCAGCTGGGAACTTACATGGTGGAAATTCTGTGTCTTCCGTTTTTTATTGAGCTTCTGTCTTTTCTTCTTCAGGAAGAGGAGAGCGAAGAGAAGGCTGTCCTCTTTTGCATCCTGGGAGGCTTTTTTTTCTGCACGAAAATGACTAATATTGTGTACCTGATACCAGTACTGGTCTTATATATTATCAAAATCAGAAAAATCGTTACAGTCAGACTGTTTTTAGGCTGCCTGATTTCAGGGGCCATTCCTGTGTCTGTCTATCTGATTTATAACGGTCTTACCACCGGGAACATTGTCTATCCTTACTATAATACAATTTTTCACTCTCCATGGTTTCCGGATGCCGATTTTAAGGATGGACGCTGGGGACCAAGAGGGATGAAAGAACTTCTGCTGTGGCCTTTTTATATGCTTCTCTATCCGGATTACAGGACGTCAGAGCTGCCGACCAGATATGTACTGGATATGTGGGCCGGGTATATAGCCATAGGAATTCTTGTAATCAGCGGATTCCTTAGGGGCTGGAAAAAATACTGGAGAGAGGGGATTTTGCTGATTGTCTATGTATTCTCTCTTTACGGGTGGGCTGCGACTACAGGACACAGCAGATATCTGATGATAGGAAGCATACTGAACGCCTTAATTTTTGGCTTCTGGTATATCAGGACGGTTTCATCCATGAAGCCTGTCCGCTGCGCTGCCGGTGTTTTTCTGCTTCTGTTTTTCGCAGGTCAGGTATATAGCAGCGGCTGGGGAACCTTGCATGGCTTGGAGTGGGGCTTCAGGAGTATATCGCAGCCGGAAAAAAAGGCTAATATTTCCTGGTTTTTCCGGGACAGAGAGCTGGCCGATCAGGAGACCAGGCAGAAAATCGATGCTGTATATCTGACACAGAATAACTGGGGCGGATGGGCAGAAATGCTGGCAGAGGGAAAACCCATAGTAAATCTTCAGGCAATTCAGTTTGAGCTTCAGGATAAAGAAGAATTTTATGAGAAAGTTCATTCCTGGATGAGAGAGGGAAAACAGGTCTGGGACATGCTTCTGGAAGGGGAGGAAAACCTGCACACTTATCTGGATGGGCTGAACGGACTTGGATATTATGTGGAGGATATGGAGTATCTGGATAATTCCCTGGTGGGCTACAGAACAATGGCCATAGCCAGACTGACCATGGCCGATGGAAGGGAGAATCAGATCATCACAGCAGGGCGGGAGGAAAATTCCGCGACCGTACGGCGGCCGGCAGACCGATGCACGGTGAAAGCTCTGGCGGGCAATCCGGTCTATACAGGAGAGGGGCAGGAGCTTACTCTGATTATTGAGGCCAGGGACAGCGCGGGAAATGAGCAGACTGTGAGAATTCCAATGGAGGGAAAGCAGTACAGGAAAATAGAGGCTCCTATGGACCTGTCAGGAATGGAGGAGCAGGTAGAACTAAGTGTGAGGACAGAGCCGGAGACAGTAATAGAGGCGGTAGTGAACCTGCAGCTTATCCCTGCAGAATAGAAGATTCAGAAGGGCATTTATGCCGGAAAAGGAAGAGAAACAAAGATTTCCCATCCGCGCTTTCCGTCTTGAAACCATCCCCGGTCTGTACTATAATGAAGAACAAAGCCGGAAGTCCGGCCAAACCAGACAAAAAGTAAGGAGAAAACATATGTTAGACGGAAAGAAAACACTCTTCAGCGGTATGCAGGCTACCGGAAACCTGACTCTTGGAAATTATCTGGGAGCGCTGAAGAACTGGGTTACCATAAGCGATGAGTACCAGACTTTTTTCAGTGTGGTTGACATGCACTCCATTACCGTCCGCCAGGATCCGGCGGAGCTCAGAAAGAGAGCCAGAAATCTTCTGACACTGTATATTGCGGCAGGACTGGATCCGGAGAAGAACTGCATTTATTACCAGTCCCATGTGAGCGGACATGCGGAACTGGCCTGGATTTTAAACTGCTTCACCTACATGGGCGAGTTAAACCGTATGACGCAGTTTAAGGACAAGGCAGCCAAGCACGCGGACAATATCAACGCGGGACTTTTCACCTACCCGGTTCTGATGGCGGCAGACATTCTGCTCTATCAGGCAGATGTGGTTCCGGTGGGTATTGACCAGATGCAGCACCTGGAGCTTACAAGGGACATCGCCATCCGGTTCAACAATATTTACGGCGATGTATTTACCGTGCCGGAGGCCTATATCGGCAAGGCCGGAGCAAAGATCATGAGCCTTCAGGATCCGGCTAAGAAGATGAGTAAATCAGACGAAAATCCAAACGGAGGCATCTATCTGATGGACGATCCGGATACGATCATCCGCAAATTCAAGCGGGCGGTGACAGACTCTGAGGCCTGCGTGCGCTACTGTGACGAGCAGCCTGGCATCAAGAACCTGATCGATATTTACAGGGCCTGCACAGGAAAGACTCCGGAGGATGTTGAGCGCGAGTTTGACGGAAAGGGATACGGAGACTTTAAGATGGCTGTGGGCGAGGCAGTTGTGGGAGTTCTTCGTCCTCTTCAGGAGAAATATGCAGAGCTCTCCAAGGATAAGGCCTACATCGACAGCGTGATTAAGACCAATGCCGAAAAGGCTCAGTATTTTTCCAGCAAGACACTGAGAAAGGTTCAGAAAAAGGTCGGCTTCCCTGAGAGAATCAGATAATAGGAAAGAAAAGGCATTCGCTTGCCAGGACAGATAAAAGGCGGTATACCCTTCTGCAGGGCGTACCGCCTTTTCGTGGTCCCATCAAGGATTTCCGCGTTTGTTTCGGGAAGCGGATGCTTCAAAAGAGCCGGTCTCCCCTTCCTGTCAGGCTGGAAATGTGACCGTGATCAGCAGAGATTTTTCATCCTGGGTAGCTGCCGATATTTTCCCCCGGTTGGCGTTTACAATAGCCAGTGCGATGGAAAGGCCGAGGCCATAGCCGCCGGTCTGGGAATTTCTGGACTGATCCGCGCGGTAAAAGCGATCAAACAGATGTTCCAGGCTTTTTCTTGAGAGAAACGGTGTTGTATTGAATACACTCAGCCGGATGCTGTTTTTCTGTTTCTCCAGTGTCAGAGAAATGCTTCCTCCCTCCTGGGAGTACTTTACCGCATTGTCCAGGAGAATGGTGATAAGCTGGCGAAGCGCCTTCTCGTCTCCACACATGGATATCATGGGCTGAATCCTGCATTCAAGAGTTTTGTTCTGCGTTTTCGCCAGGGCCAGAAAGCTCTCGGCAGCTTCCTGGGCAATGTCCGACAGGGGAAAGTCGATTTTTTCCGCCGCCGGCTGCTCCTCCATGCGGGCCAGCATAATCAGACTGTTCGTCAGCTCTGTCAGCCTTCTGGTCTGGTTCTGAATATCGCTCAGCCACTCATTGGCTCCGTAATCCATCTCCAGGATTTCCGTATCTGCATCGATAATGGTCAGCGGGGTTTTCAGCTCATGACCGGCATCTGTGATGAAGCGCTTCTGCTTTTCGTAAGTTTCTGAAAAGGGCTTGACGATTCTGCCGGACAGAACGAACAGCAGAAGCAGAACTGCCAGCAATCCGGCCAGGGACACGCCTGCGCTGGTTAAGATAAAGGTGCGGAAGGAATCCAGCTCACGCCCCCTGTCCAAAAAGATGATATGTGTCCCTGATTCGGAGCTGCTGACGGTATACCGGTAGTCGTTTACAAAGCCCCGGGATCTGCCGGAATCCATGACAGACTGCGCGAAATTCACGGCGTCTGTGGAGTCCACGGCCGCTATTTTTCCCGTGTTTACAGAGAGGACGGTGCCGTCCTGCGCCAGGGAGACTGAGAAAAACCTCAGCTCATAGGGCAGCTCAGGAGAAAAACGACGATCTCCTCTGTACCTGTCGGACGGGGGAGGGGGCTCCTCTGCGGGATGTTCACGCTTCGGAAAATTGCCGCCGTTTTCAGCCAGGATTGCCAGCAGACTGTCGGCATCAGAGGTCAGCTTCCTGTAACTCAGGATGCCTGAAACGCTCAGGATCACGGCCAGGACAATCAGCAGGGAACACATGGAGGCGATAATCAGTTTTATGCGCAGTTTCCCTATCATACGGTTTCCTCCAGTGAATACCCGGCATTTCTGGAAGCCTTAATGTGGATAGTGGCGTGGAGGGCAGCCAGTTTTTTGCGCAGGTAGGAGATATATACCCAGACCACATTGATTTCAGCCTCGCTGTCATAGCCCCAGATTTTCTCCATAAACCGCTCAGAAGAGATCAGGCATTTGGGATTGCTCATCAGCATTTCCATCATCTGAAATTCTTTATTGGCCAGCCGATAGCTGCCGCTCGGTGTGGAAAGTTCGAAGCTTGCCCTGTTTAACACTACATTTCCCATTTGAAGCTGTGAATCGGGATGTGCTGTCTGCGTCCGCGTCATGGCACGGATCCGGGCCAGCAGTTCCCTTGAGTGGAACGGCTTTGTCAGGTAGTCATTGGCTCCGGCATCCAGTCCCAGCACCTTGTCATCGACCTCTGATTTGGCAGTCAGCAGCAGCACCGGGACCAGGCTTCCCTTTTGGCGCAGCTTCCTGAGCACGGTGATTCCGTCTATTTTAGGCATCATAATATCGAGGATGACCCCGTCGTAATTATCTGATTCCAGATATTCCAGCGCAGCCTGGCCGTCACAGACAGAGTCCACCGAATAATTATTCCGTTCCAATATGGCTGTGAGCGCTTTTGAAAGCGCAGCCTCATCTTCCGCCAGAAGCAGTCTCATGATGTCCCTCCTTTGAAAAAGCAGTTCTGAAGTTAAACATTTATTGTAAAATAATTATATCATAGGCCTTGTACTTTAAATAGAATTAAAATCGTCTTACCGGAGCGCGATTCTTTCGTTAAACTTGTAAAAAATCCAGAATGAAACAATATATTTTGTGAAATAACTGAGAAAATTTTACATATCAGGCAAATTGACTATTGAACAGATCTCGGTGCTTTTCTATAATAGACAGTAGCATAGTCCGGGGAAAGGGATAGTCCCGAGCGAAAGCGAGAGAGCGGGGGACTCCGGGCATAAAGGCTGCCTTATAAAAATTCTTCAGAAGATTGGAGGAAATGGCTATGAAGAAAATTATCAACAGTGTGGAGCAGGTGGAGAATGAGATGGTCCTTGGCATGGCTAAGGCTTACCCGCAGTACGTGAGAAAGCTGGACTGCGGCAATGTGGTGGTGCGCGCTCACAAGAAGGAGGGCAAGGTAGCCCTGATCAGCGGCGGCGGCAGCGGCCATGAGCCGGCTCACGGCGGATATGTGGGAGAGGGAATGCTGGATGCGGCTGTCTCCGGCGCTGTTTTCACTTCACCGACGCCAGACCAGATTTTTGAGGGAATCAAGGCTGTCGCTACGGACAAGGGCGTGCTTATGGTAATCAAGAATTACACCGGAGATGTGATGAATTTCGAGATGGCCGGAGAGATGGCTCAGATGGAGGGAATCAAGGTAGCCCAGGTTGTTGTAAATGATGACGTGGCAGTAAAGGACAGCCTCTATACAGTGGGACGAAGAGGCGTGGCCGGCACTGTGTTTGTGCATAAGATCGCAGGTGCCAAGGCTGAGACTGGGGCTTCCCTTGAGGAAGTGCAGGCAGTGGCTCAGAAGGTGATCGACAATGTGAGAACCATGGGCATGGCAATCCGTCCCTGCACGGTTCCGGCAGCAGGCCAGCCGGGCTTCGAACTGAGAGATGACGAGATGGAGGTGGGAATCGGCATCCACGGCGAGCCGGGAACCCACAGAGAGCCATTGAAGAAGGCAGATGAGATCGTGGATCTGCTTCTCGACAAGATTCTGGCAGATCTGGACTACAGCGGGAAAGAGGTAGCTGTGATGATTAACGGCGCAGGCGCAACCCCGCTGATGGAGCTGTTCATTGTAAATAACCATCTCTCAGACGTTCTGGCAGAAAAAGGTATTAAGGTGTATAAGACACTGGTAGGCGAGTATATGACATCCATCGAGATGGAGGGCTTT
>ULYF01026726.1_pt1 | contig 27786 bp, 24 predicted proteins | sample 1961941 | NCBI WGS metagenome assembly ULYF01 (sample SAMEA4835857, study PRJEB28245) | human gut metagenome | biome: gut microbiome; material: fecal sample | place: Denmark | collected 2008 | reverse complement strand
ATGAAATCAGGCGAATAATAACGATACCTAATTTCATTTTTATCTTTACCTGTTCAAAAACCTTTGATTTATGCGGGTTTTCGCCTTTCTATCATATTCTTGCTACACAATCTGTGCACAATTTTAAATTTTCATTTATTAAATACTATGTCTCATACAAAAAGAAGTCCAACACGATATTTTATACTATCATAGTCGGACTTCTTTTTCAACTTTTATATTTTGTAATAATTTAGAGTTGTCTATAAAATAGCATTTTCAAACCTTTTGAAAATGTAATCTTAAAATATAATCAATAATCTTCTCAAATGTCATGTGGTATACAAAATACACCACAGTGCTGGCACAATAAATAAAAATAACAGAAATCAGTAAATGACACAGCATTATTATTGGTGATTTCACCACAAACCACTCTATTTTTGTAAACCTGATAAAGTTTGTATGTATCAAAAACACTACAAAGGTACCGCTTGCCATAAAATTCGCAATTCGGCTGTTATTTATTTTCATATCTTTAAAGAGCATAAACAATAAAACTGCTTCATATATGCATAGCGGATTAAAATAGGCAAGTGCTGAACCTGAGGTATCTTTACTGCAAAAATATCCTAAATAGTACCATGAAAGTAATCCAATAGCACACAACAGATATAATAATGTATTTTTTATCTTTCCTTTAAGCTTTATGTCATTTATCTTTATATATGCACCAATAATATACATCAGCGCAAAATTAATTATCGTATATCCATACTGAGAACCATACATCCCGATTGTGCTTAATCCTGATATGGATGCACCTGTTATCTCACTAAATAATTCTATTACCGCAGGATAAATTGAAAATAAAGATATAAGCGTAATAATAAGCTTTCTAAAATTATATTCACTTAAGTTTTTAAGCATTATATTAATATATGGTGATATTCCGTACAATGCCACATATAAAATAACAAAATAATTATTTGGCACACACTTATCCAAAATAATATCAACACTCAATTCTTCTGCACCAGACAACACTTCTATTGCATAAAAAAATAGCGAAAAAAATACTACCTCTATTATTAACTTAAGCGGCTTGAAAGCATTTCTATTATTATTATGACACATAAAGTATCCCGTTATAAGTACAAATAAATTAACCGAACATATACTTAAACATTCAAAAAACAGTAATATAAATTTATTTAATGCCAAATCGCTTGTATAAGCTAATGCTCCACCCATATTTTCATTATTATAGTGAAGTATTATAACTCCTAAAATAGATAGTATTCTTAGTATTTCAATATTTGTATTTCGTATTTTTCTCATAGTAACCCGAACGTTATCACCATACACTCATAACATTTTTAAACTTTTCCACATTTTCAGCGGCATCTCCCTTAAATATAGCCGAGCCTGCCACAATCACGTTAGCTCCTGCTTCAAGAACCGTCGCAAGATTATCAAGATTAATTCCGCCATCCACTTCTATATCAAATGTGAAATTTCCCTCCTGCTTAAGTTTTTTTATTTCCTTAAGCTTGTCAATTGATGATATGATAAATTTTTGTCCTCCAAAGCCAGGATTTACACTCATTACAAGCACCATATCAACCTTGTCAAGATATGGCTGCACTGCCGATACAGGTGTCTCCGGATTAAGAGTAATCCCTGCCTTTACACCGCATGATTTAATCTGTTCAAGCGTTGCAACGACATCTGAACATGCCTCAACATGCACAGTTATAATGTCGGCTCCGACCTCAACAAATTCTTTAATATACCTTATAGGCTCATTTATCATAAGATGCACATCAAAGACTCTCTTTGTAGCCTTTCTTATTGACTTTATTACAGGCATTCCGTAAGAAATGCTCGGCACAAAAAGACCATCCATAACATCGACATGAACATATTCTGCTCCAGCAGCATCAATTATTTTTATTTCTTCTCCAAGTTTTGTAAAATCTGCTGATAAAAGCGATGGCGACAAAATATTCATATTTTTCCTCATTTCTACGCTGCTTTTTTCACATAATAAGTTTGCTGTCAAGCAGCGCAAAAGACACAAACCTGTGAGTGAAGGAATTCACAAATTCTTTCACTCTTTACTCCAAAAACGTAATTAATACTTTTTCTGCATTCTCAATTCTTCAAACAGTGCTTTATAACTGTCATACCTACGCTTATTTATTATGCCTTCCTCTACCGCCTGCTTTACAGCGCATCCGGGTTCATTTACATGTACACATCCGTTAAACCTGCATTTTCCCTCAAAAGGCTCAAATTCTTTAAAATAATATCTTAATTCTTCTTTTTTAATATTCGGCAGATTAAGCGATGTAAATCCCGGTGTATCACATATATATGTTGAACCATACATATTAAATATCTCAGAATGTCTAGTGGTATGCCTGCCTCTGCCGATGCGGCTTACATCTGAAGTTTCCATAACAGCTACGTCATTTAACATATTTGTTATTGATGATTTGCCGACTCCTGATGGTCCTGCAAGAACCGTGGTCTTATTTTCAAGGATATCTTTAAGTTCAGAAATTCCTTTATTTTCATATGTGCTTGCAAAAATAACTCTGCACCCGCATTTTGAATAAATTTCATAAAGACTATGCATTTTTTCCACGCTTGTAAGATCTGTCTTATTAAAACACAGCACTACCGGAACATCCTGATAATTCATCATAGCCAGAAATTTGTCAAGCAGATTATAATTAGGCTCCGGATTAGAAACAGCAAAAATAACAAGTGCCTGATCTATATTAGCTGCTGCCGGACGTATAAGTTCATTTTTTCTTTCATGTATAACTATGATATTGCCTGTTTTATTTTCTTCATCTATAACTTCAATATCAACATTATCACCAACAAGCGGTTTTATATTCCTGTTTCTAAATATTCCCTTTGCCTTACATTCATATACACCTGAATTTTCAACATGCACATAATAAAATCCAGCTATACCTTTTATGATTTTTCCGGTCATACTACTGCTGTGCTCCGTCAGGCTGATTTCCCTGATTTCCTTCCGGCGGTGTAGTCGGTTCCGTTGGTGAAGGTCCGTTACTTATCACAATTCCGATTTCTGTTCCAACTTTCACCTTACCTGTTGTATTTTGTGTAATTACATCACCTTTCTTTACATTGTCATGGTAATATCTGTTTAACACAACACCTTTAAGTCCAGCGCTGTCAAGCGTCTGCATGGCATCACTTTCTGACATTCCTACAACATTAGGAACATCAACCTGTTTTTTCTGACATACAACAATCGTTATTGTTCCTCCCGGCTTAACATCAGACTTTCCTGACGGATCCTGACTTATAACATACCCCTCATCAACAGTATCACTGTGTTCTCTCTTTACTGATACCTTAAACCCTGAGGCCTCAAGCTTTTCTGTAGCAGCTATCTGCTCTTTTCCGACAACATCAGGAACAGACACACTATCCTTTCCTGTGCTTATGGTCAACACAATAGTAGAATTTCTATCCACAGACGCTCCTTTTGCAACTCCCTGACGAATTACTTTTCCTGACTCAACATTATCAGACTTTTCGTACACAGGCTCATATCCAAGTCCCACTGAATTTAATGCAACTTTCGCCTCTTCTTCATTCTTTCCTGTAACATCAGGCACAGTTACCTTATTCGCACCCTCAGGCACTGTGTAATCCTGTGCAGCCTGCGTCGTCTGATTGTTTTGCGTAGGATTGTTTTTATTTGTGCTTCCGCTTCCTGACACAAGCTTTATAACAATAAAAAGTGTAATAACAAGTATAAGGCCTGCAATACCTATTCCTATCCATTTTACTATCTTATCGACCTTGTCATCATCTTGATTTTTCTCTTTGATATCGTCAATATCATCAATAAGCTCATCTGACTCATCACTGTCTTCATTATCTTCATCATCAAAAATCGAATCGTCAATCAGTTCCTCATCAGACGCCTCCTCATCAACAGATTGTGCCTGAACTGTACCAGTATTCACTGCCCCTGTATAAACAGGTGCCATTTTTACGAAATCTTCATCAGGCATAACAAGTGATTTTTTTAAATCTGCCATAAGTTCCGATACTGTCTGATATCTTCTTTCCGTCTTTTTCTGCGTACACTTTAATATAATTTTATCAATACTTACAGGAATATTCTCAGCAACAGTTGACGGAACAGGAATTTCCTCCTGAATATGTCTTACTGCAACGGAAACGGTTGAATCTCCGTCAAAAGGAACAATGCCTGTTACCATCTCAAACAACGTCACACCGAATGAATATATATCGCTTCTCTCATCAGAATATCCGCCTCTTGCCTGCTCCGGAGATATATAATGAACAGATCCCATTGCAGATGAATTTATAGTGCTTGATGTGGCAGCCTTTGCTATTCCAAAATCCGTAACCTTTACTTTTCCGTCCTTTGAAATAATTATATTCTGCGGTTTGATATCTCTGTGAATAATGTGGTGACTGTGTGCTGCCTCCATACCCTTTGCGACCTGAATCGCTATACTCACTGCTTCTTTATAAGGTATCCTGCCTCTCTTTTCAATATACTTTTTAAGAGTTATGCCCTCAACAAGCTCCATAACTATATAATATATACCATCCTCATCCCCAACATCATATACATTTACAATATTAGGATGTGCAAGACCTGCTGCAGACTGAGCTTCTGCACGAAATTTCGACACAAATACCCTGTCCTCACTAAATTCTTTTTTAAGTACCTTAATAGCCACATATCTGTTAAGCTTATGGCACTTTGCCTTATAAACATCCGACATACCACCGGTGCCAATCTGCTCTAAGATTTCATATCTGTCTGCTATAAACATTCCTTTTCTTAACATAACCTATTACCTTTCAATTTATGGTTCAATTATCATAACAGAAATATTATCTGTACCGCCATTCCTATTAGCCTCTTCTATAAGATTTTCCACGGCGTCCCTGATATCAGAGCTCTCATTTATAATTTTTAATATATCTTTATCTTCTACCATATTAGACAAACCATCAGAACACATCACAATCTTATCATTCGGCTTTAGCTCAACACTGAACATCTCCGCCTCAACACTGTTTCTGCCGCCTATAGCTCTTGTAATAAAATTCTTCTTTTCATGTGTTCTTGCCTGCTCCCTGTCTATCTCACCCTTATAAATCAATTCTTCAACAAGTGAATGATCTCTTGTTATCTGAATAATATCTTCACCTGCAATATAAAGTCTGCTGTCACCTATATTGGCAACCTTAAGCATATTATCATCTATGGTAGCTGCAACAAACGTTGTCCCCATTCCTGCATAATCGGGATTTTCATTTGCCATAGTAATTATTTCTTCGTTCACCTTAGTGATTGAACTGTTTATGGCAGTAACCTCGTCCTTATCATATGTCTGTTTTAAATATTTTACAAAACGCTCAACACTGCATCTTGAAGCCACATCTCCGGCTTTATGTCCACCCATTCCGTCAGCTACGATAAACAGATTTGCAAGACATCCTACCGGTTCTAATGAATAATAGACATAATCCTGATTAACACTCCTTATCAGCCCCACATTCGTAGCTGCATATGCGTTCATTGTATCCTCCAATCTGCCATATATCCAATATAATAATCTTCATTGTCTATGTAACTTTTTCTTAATTGTCCGCAGGCACCGTCAATGTCCCTGCCCATCTCTCTTCGTATTGTAACATTTATGCCGCATTTTTCAAGTTTATTTTTAAATTCATGAATCGCTTTAGCCTCAGACTGCCTGTAGTCTCTTTCCTTAATCGGATTTACAGGAATCAGATTTATATGGCACTTAATTTTCTTTGTAAGTGATATAAGCTGCTCTGCACACCCGGGCGTATCATTCACACCATCAACAAGACTGTATTCAAATGTTATTCTTCGTCCTGTCTTTTCTATGTAATACCTGCACGCACCCATAACCTCATTTATTGAATACTTATTGGCTATCGGCATCATTGTCTTTCTAAGCTCATCATTAGGCGCATGAAGCGATATTGCAAGCGTAATCTGCAGCTGCCTGTCAGCAAGCTCATATATTTTAGGCACAATTCCACAGGTTGAAACCGTAATATTTCTTGCGCTTATATTAAGCCCTCTTTTATCATTCAAAAGCTTTATAAATAATAACAGATTATCATAATTATCCATAGGCTCGCCGGACCCCATAACCACAACATTATCGACCCTTTCACCTGTCAGCTTCTGAATCCTGTAAATCTGGTCAAGCATCTCTGACGGCGTTAAATTTCTTACCATTCCGTCAAGTGTTGAAGCACAGAAGCGGCACCCCATTCTGCATCCGACCTGTGAAGATATACAGACTGAATTGCCGTGTTTGTATCTCATAAGTACACTCTCTATAAGATTTCCGTCATACAACTTAAATAAATATTTTGACGTTCCGTCAAGCTTTGAAACCTGTACTTTTACAGGTTCAAGCGCAGTAAGTCTGCATTTTTCCTTTAATTTATCCCTCAAATCAACAGAAAGATTTGTCATTTCATCAAAATCTGTCACCAATTTCTGATGAAGCCACTGGAAAATCTGTGATGTTCTGAATTTTTTATCGCCGAGCGACACAACAAACTCTTCAAGCTGCTCATAATCGAGCGATTTTATATCCGTAATTTCGTCCTGCATTCAACTCATACATCCTTCCTTTTTAATCTTGCGATAAAGAATCCGTCGGTATTATTTTCATTCGGCAGTATGCTTATATAATCATCTGCTTTTTCAAATGGGAAATTATCACAAAACCACTTTACATTTTCCTCATTTTCCTCATGGCTTATCGTACACGTACTGTACACAAGATAGCCGCATGGCTTTACATATTCCCACACAACTGAAAGTATCTGTCTTTGAAGCTTTACAAGATTATTTATCTTGTCTCGGCCTGAATTATATTTAATATCAGGCTTTCTTCCTATTATACCTAATCCTGAACATGGCAGGTCTGCTATAACAACGTCTGCTGTCATAACAGCGTTTTCGTCCCTTACCGTAGCGTCCCAAACCTTTGTCACAACATTTGTAATCCCGAGTCTTTCTATATTTTCATCTATCAGTGCGACCTTGCCCTCACTTATATCTCTTGCCTCCACAATACCGTTTACAGCCTTTAGTGCAGCATTAATACTTTTACCTCCGGGTGCGGCACACACGTCAATGATTTTACTGCTGCTTTTTATAATATTTCCCTCACCGGCCTGCATTGAGCTTAAATCCTGCACTTGAAATTCACCATTATTAAAAGCTTCAATATCCAAAATATAATCATAATCCGTTATTTTTAAAGCATACTCACCACACTCGCTGTTATCAACAGAATTTACCGTCACATTTTCCTGCTCAAGATGTTTTTTTAATTCAGCTGGCGAGACCTTGTTTGTGTTGCATCTTATAAATGTAGGTTTTTCACTTTCAAATCCCTTAAGTATACCTTCTATCTGCTCATATGAATAACTTTCTTTCCAGTAATCAATAAGCCATACAGGGCATGAATACACTACTGACAAAAACTCCTTAATATTACTTCTGTCAGGATATTTAATTTTATCAATATTTCTTGAAATATTTCTTAAGACTCCGTTTACAAAACCTTTAAGCTGGATAAATCCGCGCTTCCCTGCAAGCTTTACAGCCTCGTTGCAGACAGCACTCTGCGGAACGCTTTTCATGTATTTTAACTGATACACAGAAAGCTCCAAAATATTTCTGATTAAAGGCTTCATCTTTGCTGAGGAAGTCTTGGAAAATAAATCTATTATATAATCAATTTCTATCTTTTTTTCTATTGTTCCCTGTGCAAGCTTCTTGATAAAGCTTCTGTCATGCTTGTCAAGATACTGGTATTTTGACAAGGCGTTTCCGATAACAATATGACTGAGTCTTTCAGGCTTTTCAAGCTCCATTAATATGTCAAGAACAACTCCCCTTAAATTCACACTAACCATACCATCAGTCATCGTCATGGTTTCTTCCTCCAAACAGTATTATAAGTCTTAAAAGCTGTAAAATCGCAGTAGCTGCCGCAGCAACATACGTAAGCGCCGCAGCACTTAATACCTTCCTGCTGCATTTAAGCTCATTTCCTACAAGAATATGACTGCTTTCAAGCTCATCCATTGCTCTTTTTGATGCGTTAAATTCGACAGGAAGCGTAATAAGCTGAAAAAGCACTGCTGCCGAAAACATTATAATACCTATAGTTATAAGAGTCTGGTTAAAGCTGAAAATAATACCCAGTATAATAAAAACCCACGAAAGCTGTGAACCTATATTTGCAACCGGAACAAGTGCACTTCTTATTGATAGCGGCGCATATCCGTTTGCATGCTGAATCGCGTGACCACATTCATGGGCTGCAACACCTATTGCTGCAACTGATGTTGAATCATATACTGAATCAGAAAGATTAATAATCCTTTTACCCGGATGATAATGGTCTGTAAGCGAACCTGAAACTCTCATAACAGGAATATCATAAAGTCCGTGTGAATCAAGAATCTGTCTTGCTACCTGCGCACCTGTCATTCCGCTTGCACTCCAGACACCTGAATACTTTGAATAAGTGCTTTTTATCTTAATCTGTGCAATAACTGATATTATGCCTGCAATAATTATCAAAATATATGTCGGGTCAAAATAAAAACCGTATCCCATTCCGTAACCGTATCCCATATACAATCCAATCATCCTAACAACACTCCTTTCTCAAGGTGATATCCTCTCAAAAAATCCTCTGTTTTCATTCTCTTTTTGCCCTCAAGCTGAAGCTGTGTCACCTCAAGCAAATCCTCACCGCATTTAACAAAAAATGCTTTATCAGTAACCTTAACCACACTGCCTGACGGTGCCATGCTTACATCTGTCAAATCACATAACCTTTGGGAATCTTGACTGCACACATCTGCATCCCATATCTTAAGCATTTTCCCACCTATAGATGTATAGGCACTCGGCCAAGGATTTAAACCTCTTACAAGTCTTTCAATACTGACAGCACTCTTTGAAAAATCGATTTTTCCAAAAGACTTGCTTAACATTTTAACATAAGTAGCCTGAGTATCATCCTGCTTTATTCTTTCAATATCGCCTCTCTCTACTTTTTCAAGCGTTTCCACCAAAAGTTCTGCTCCTACACTGCTTAACTTCTCAAAAAGACTTCCTCCTGTCTCTTTATCGTCAAGCTTTACTTTTTTAGTAAGAAGCATATCTCCTGTATCAAGTCCTTCGTCCATCATCATCGTAGTGACACCGGAATACTCACATCCGTCAATTACAGCCCACTGTATCGGCGAAGCTCCCCTGTATTTTGGAAGTAACGACGCATGAACATTGATACAGCCATACTTCGGCATATCTATTATGCTTTTCGGAAGCTTCTGCCCGAATGCAACAACCACTATCACATCAGGATTATATGATGAAAGAGTTTCTATAAATTCATCATTGCTGCATTTTTCAGGCTGAAGCACGCATAAATCATGTTTTAACGCTGTTTCCTTGACAGGAGACATTGCAAATGCACCTCCTCTGCCCTTTGGCTTGTCAGGCTGTGTAACTACTGCCACAACATCGTGTCCTGCATTAATAATCTCCTCAAGTGTTGACACCGCAAAATCCGGTGTTCCCATAAAAATTATTTTCATATTTTTTATTCCTCCGCCTGTGTGTCCATAAGCTCGCCCTCAACCTTATCTACATAAACAATTCCCTCGAGATGATCTATCTCATGGCAAAGACATCTTGCAAGAAGTTCCTCTCCCTCAACAATCACTTCCTCCATGTCCTCATTTAAACACTTTACCTTTGCATAATTAGGTCTTGTTACAATACCGCATTTCCCGGGAACACTTAAACATCCCTCCTGTCCTGTCTGCTCACCGCTTGTCTCAAGAATAACCGGATTTATAAGTACAATAGGCTCACCGCAGTCTATAACAACAATTCTTTTTCTTATTCCAACCTGCGGTGCCGCAAGTCCGCAGCCGTTTGCCTCATACATTGTATCAAACATATCATCAATAAGCTCTGCAATCTTAGGTGTCATTTCCGTTACAGGCTTTGCCTTTTTTGTAAGTACTTCATCTCCAAGTGTTCTTATATTTCTTATTGCCATCTTTATCCTCCATTCCGTAGACGCTTTTGCGTCGGAGGAATCGCGAAGCAAATCCCAAATTTGCCTCTGCGATAAAAGCTACTTTGTGGCGCCTGCGACACAAATAGCTGTGTGAAAAATCATCGTATCAACATGATTTTTCACACTATCCTCCATTCCGCAACAATTAATTGAAATCAAACTGCGTCGTAACCATATTAAACTCTTTATTATCTTTTGTATAACACTCTATTTTATCCTTATAATTTATGAGATCATCATAATTTTGTGACTTCACATACAGTATTCTTGTATAAATATCTTTTATCTTATATACGCCGGCCTCAACCGGCCCTGTGGAAGTCATATTTTCCAAAAGATACTCCTTTTGCTTATCTGCAATTATCTCACACGCTTTTTCAAGTTTTTCCTTATTTTTTGAAGAAAAAGCAATTCGCAAAAGATTATATACAGGAGGATAATGCATTATCTGCCTGAAAGCAATCTCCTCCTCGTAAAATTCTTCATAATCCTGATTTTTTGAGGTCTTTATACTGTAATTATCAGGTGAATAAGTCTGAATAACAACCTCGCCTGCATCTTCCCCTCTTCCCGCTCTTCCCGAAGCCTGAACAAGAAGCTGGAACGTTCTTTCTGAGGCTCTGTAATCGCTTGCATAAAGTGACATATCCGCAGCCAAAACTCCGACAAGAGTAACACTCGCAAAATCATGTCCTTTAACTATCATCTGTGTTCCTATCAGGATATCGGCCTCATGATTTGCAAATGCGGCAAGAATTTTCTCATGTCCGTCCTTGCCCGAAGTAGTGTCCATATCCATTCTCAGAGTTCTCGCCTGCGGAAACATTTTATTTATCAATTCTTCAACCTGCTGCGTTCCTGCCCTAAAACCTGAAATATATTTTGACCCGCACTCCGGGCAAACCTTAACCTGAGGTTCTTCATATCCGCAATAATGACAGACCAGCCTGCCGTTATTATGTGCAGTCAGCGAAATATCACAATGCGGACATTTCATTACATGACCACAGCTTCTGCATGAAACAAAGCCAGCATATCCTCTCTTATTAAGAAAAAGCATTATCTGCTGGTTCTTTTGAAGCCGCTCGCTCATTAGCTGCTGAAGCTTTCTTGAAAAAATACTCCTGTTGCCTTCTTTTAATTCCTGCCTTAAATCAATCAGGCTCACTGTCGGCATACGCGCCCCTGCCGCTCTGTCAGAAAGCTTAAAAAGCTTATATTCTCCCTGACTTGCCCTGTAAAACGCTTCCAGCGACGGAGTCGCAGAACCCAGCACCACAGAGGCATTACATTCTTTTGCTATATGAATGGCTGTTTCCCTTGCATGGTATCTCGGCGACTGTTCACTCTTATAAGTCCACTCATGCTCCTCATCTATAACAATAAGACCTATATCGGGAAACGGTGTAAACAAAGCTGAACGAGGGCCAATCATAATACTGATTTCGCCTTTCATCGCCCTTAGAAACTGGTCATACCTTTCTCCCTTGGACATTCTTGAATTCATTATTGAAACTTTATTGCCGAAACGCTTATAAAACCTCTGTACAGTCTGAAATGTGAGTGCGATTTCCGGAATCAGCATTATAACCTGCCTTCCCTTACATATTACATGTTCAATCATCTCCATATAGCACAGCGTTTTTCCGCTTCCTGTAACACCATACAAAAGATATGTATTTCTGACGCCTGAATCATAATCGTTTCTAAAGGAATCAACTATAATTTTTTGTTCTCCGTTAAGCTCGATTTTTTGTTCTTTATCATCTGCGTATTTTATCGGATTTCTGTAAAGGTTCTGTGTTATAACTTCAATAATCCCCATATTTTCAAGCGCTTTTACAGTGGAAGACGTTATATTAAGCTTAGTTTTTACAATCTCAAAATCTATCTGTTTTTCTTGTATCAGCGCTTCCAAAAGCCTGTATCTTGCTGTCGCATTCTTTCTTTCAAATACAAAAAGCTTTTCCTGTGCCTCATCATCTGAAATAATCAGTTTTACAGTCCTTTTTTCTTTTGGACGCACCTTTTCTTTTACAGGTATAACTGTTTTTAATGCCTGGTTCATTGTAGACCCGTAATTGTTTCTAAGCCATGCCGCAAGCTTTATCATTCGTCCTACAGCCCTTGTCTTATCAGGCACTACGCTGTCAATATCCTTTATTTTATCTGCATAAAATTTAGGCTCATCTCCAAGCGAAATAACATAACCTGTAATTAACCGATTGCCCTTTCCAAAAGGAACATTCACCATAACTCCGGCTTCTATCTGTTGGGCCAGATTTTCGGGCACTCTGTACTGAAACGTTTTATCAAGCTGTTCATGCGATATATCAACTATTATGTCTGCGTACATATGCCCTCCTGTTATCTGATTACTTTATGGCTCCCAGCCCTCACTCTTAAGCTCATTTACCGACTCATCAATAAGCACTCTCTCATCCATAGGATATTTTACGCCCCTGATTTCCTGATAATCTTCATGACCTTTTCCTGCAAGAACGATAATGTCTCCCGGCTCTGCGTTTTTTATAACATACTTTATGGCTTCTTTTCTGTCTGTTATATCGACATATCTGCCATTAGTCCTGGAAACACCTGTCTTTATGTCGTCAATTATCGCATCAGGCTCTTCAAATCTCGGATTATCAGACGTTATAACTGTCAAATCTGCTAATCTTCCTGACACCTCACCCATCTGGAAACGTCTGTCCCTTGAACGGTTTCCTCCGCAGCCGAACAGACATACCAGTCTGTGCGGATTATACTGCTTTAAAGTATTTAATATACTTTCAAGTGCCATAGCATTATGCGCATAGTCTATGAGAAGTGTAAATTTGTCCGATACCTTTACAATTTCTATTCTTCCCTTGACTTTTACTGTTTTAAGTGTGTCAGAAAGAACACTCTTATCCACATTAAAATGCCTTGTCACTGCTATTGCACACAATGAATTGTATACCGAAAACTCTCCCGGCATTCCCAATTCCACATGTATATCCATAAGTCCCAGACAATCATATGAAAGACCGATTTTACCACGCTCATGATAAATCTGCACATTCTGCGCTTTTAAATCTGCATCCTTTTTTACACCATATGTCTCTATTTTACATGTCGCAGCTTTTATAATCTGCTCTGTGTATTTATCGTCTGAATTTACAATTCCGACTTTGCACTGCCGAAACAACTTTGACTTACATTCAAGATATTCCTCAAACGACTCATGCTCATTAGGCCCTATATGATCAGGCGAAAGATTCGTAAATACGCCTATATCAAACATAATACCAGCTGTTCTGTCAAGCTTAAGTCCCTGTGATGAAACCTCCATAACTACTGCCTTACACCCCTCGTCTGTCATCTCCTTAAACGAGCGGTGAATCTCATATGATTCAGGTGTCGTATTTTTTGCAGGCGTAACCTTTTCTCCTATTATCGTCTCTATAGTCCCGATAAGACCTGTTTTTATGCCACACGCCTCAAGCACATTTCTTATCATGTATGTTGTAGTTGTCTTTCCCTTAGTTCCAGTAATACCTATCTTAAACAACTTATCTGCCGGGCTGCCAAAATATTTTGCTGACATTTCAGACAGCGCAAACCTTGTATTATCAGTCATTATCACTGTTACATCTTTTCTTTTGCTCAAAAGCTCCTTAAATAAAGATAAATCACTCCCACTCTGGACAATTATGGCTGCTGCTCCTGAACTTACTACATCCGGAATATATTTATGCCCGTCACTGACTGCTCCCTTTATGCATACAAAAGCTGAATTATGACATACCTTTCTTGAATCAGACGTAAGCGTATCAACAATAACATTTTCATCACCCTGAAGAAGTGTATAATTAAGTTCTTCTATCAAATCTTTTAATTTCATATAAATCCTCATTTCTGAAAATCATCGTATCAACATGATTTTTCACACTTTTCCCCATTCCTCATACGCAACACTTCTAAAACAATCCTGTTATAAGATTTCTGTCCTCATCATAATCAATACCGACCGCAGCAGGTACCTTTGGAAGTCCCGGCATTGTAAGTATTTTTCCTGTAAGTACTACAACAAAACCTGCGCCTGCATTCACATATACTTCTCTTACATTAATCTTAAAGTTTTCAGGTCTTCCGAGTAATGATGCGTCATCTGAAAGAGAATACTGAGTTTTTGCCATACATACCGGAAAATGAGAAAATCCCATCTGTTCAATATGCTTTAACTCCTTTTTAGCAGCCACATCATATATAACACCATCTGCTCCGTATATTTCCCTTGCGACTGTATCTATCTTTTCCTCAAGTGAAGCAGTATCTTCATATATAGGCTTAAAATGTGAAGCCTTACTCTCTAACGTCTTTATAACTTTCTCTGCCAGCTCGATTCCACCCTCTCCGCCTTTTGCCCATACCTGTGAAAGTGCAAATTCGCAACCGGCCTCCTCACAGTGGTTCTTTATAAATTCATATTCCCTGTCCGTATCGGTTATAAATGCATTCAATGTCACAACAACAGGAACTCCGTACTTTTTAATATTCTCTATATGCTTATCAAGATTTACGATTCCAGCCTTTAAAGCTTCCATATTTTCTTCTGCAAGCTTATCCTTAGGAACACCGCCATTATATTTTAATGCTTTTACTGTCGCCACTATAACAACAGCATCAGGCTTTAAACCGGAAAGACGACACTTGATATCAAGAAACTTTTCCGCACCTAAGTCTGCACCAAAGCCCGCCTCTGTCACAGCATAATCACCAAGCTTCATAGCAAGTTTCGTTGCTCGCACTGAATTACATCCATGTGCTATATTTGCAAACGGTCCTCCATGAACCAACACAGGTGTATTTTCAAGTGTCTGCACCATATTCGGCTTTATTGCGTCCTTCAAAAGCACTGCCATTGAGCCTGTCGCATGTAAATCATCTGCTGTTACCGGGTCACCGTCCATATTGTAAGCTACAATAATACGTCCGAGCCTCTGTTTTAAATCTTTCATATCCTCAGCAAGACATAAAACTGCCATAATCTCAGACGCAACCGTTATTATGAAATGGTCCTCTCTAACAACTCCGTCTGTTTTTGCGCCCATACCTACGATTATATTCCTTAAAGCTCTGTCATTCATGTCAAGACAGCGTTTCCACACTACTCTCTTTGTGTCTATTCTCAATTCATTTCCATGCATAATATGATTATCAAGCATTGCCGCCAATAAATTGTTTGCGGATGTTATCGCATGAAAATCTCCTGTAAAATGAAGATTTAAATCTTCCATAGGAACCACCTGTGCGTATCCGCCGCCTGCTGCTCCGCCCTTTATTCCGAAACACGGGCCCAAAGACGGTTCTCTTATTGCTGCCACTGCATTTTTTCCCATCTGACAAAGTCCCTCTGTAAGTCCGATGCTGATGGTAGTCTTTCCCTCTCCTGCCGGAGTTGGGTTAATTGCGGTTACAAGTATAAGCTTTCCATCCTCTTTGTCCGCAAGTCTTTCATACAGCTCATCCGAAAGTTTTGCCTTGTATTTTCCATACAATTCAAGTTCATCCTCTTTTACGCCTGCCTTAGCCGCAACCTTAACAATATCAAGCATTTCAGCTTCCTGCGCAATTTCAATATCACTTTTTACTCCCATATGCATCTCCTTTATAATCATAATTTAATATTTATCCTATGTTGCTATTTTTGAGATAGTTTTCAAAGTCCTCAAGCGTCATTTCAACCTTTCTTGGCTTTGTACCTAACTCAGGTCCTACAACTCCTGCCTCTGCAAGCTGATCCATAATTCTTCCGGCTCTGTTAAAGCCTATTTTATAATATCGCTGAAGCATTCCTATAGAACCTTTTTCTTTTTCGATTACAAACCGTCCTGCCTCTGCAAAATATGGATCTCTCTCATTTTCAACAATCTTTGATGCAGAAGAACTTTCAACTGCAACTGCGTTTGTAATCTGTTCATCATAAACGATCTCCTGCGTCAGATTAGCTTTAAGGAAATCTACAACCTTACCGACCTCCTCATCTGACACAAAAGCTCCCTGAACACGTACAGGCTTTGGATATCCCGACGGATAAAAGAGCATATCACCTTTTCCGAGGAGCTTTTCTGCACCGTTCATATCTATAATAGTTCTTGAATCGACACCAGATGAAACCGAAAATGCTATTCTTGACGGTACATTCGCTTTTATAAGACCTGTAATAACATTTACGGATGGTCTTTGCGTAGCAATTACAAGATGGATTCCGGCTGCTCTGGCAAGCTGTGCAAGGCGGCATATAGAATCTTCAACCTCGCCCGGTGCTACCATCATAAGGTCGGCAAGTTCGTCGATTATAATAACTATCTGCGGCATCTTTTGAGGCTTTTCTTCGCCCTCTCCCACATCAAGCTTTTCAATCTTAGCATTATAACCCTTTAAATCTCTTACATTCATCCTCGCAAATTTCTTATAACGATCTGTCATCTCGGCTACTGCCCAATTAAGCGCACCTGATGCCTTTTTAGGATCTGTCACAACAGGTATAAGAAGATGTGGTATTCCGTTATATACGCTTAATTCAACAACCTTTGGATCCACCATTATAAGCTTTACGTCATCAGGGTTTGCCTTGTAAAGAATACTCATAATAATAGTATTTATACAGACCGATTTACCCGAACCGGTTGCACCTGCTATAAGAAGATGCGGCATCTTGGCAATATCAGCCACTATTGTTTTGCCTGCAATATCCTTTCCTGCCGCAAATGCTATCGCAGACTGATGATTTTTAAATGTATCAGACTCAAGAAGCTCTCTTAATGAAACACTTCCGGCTTCCTTATTTGGAACTTCTATTCCGATTGCCGCTTTTCCCGGTATCGGGGCTTCTATTCTGATATCTGCTGCAGCCAGATTTAATTTTATGTCATCTGAGAGCGACACAATCTTACTTACCTTAACGCCCTGCTCCGGCTGTAATTCATAGCGCGTTACGGACGGACCGCAGCTTATATCCGTTATCATAACCTTTACCCCGAAATTCTGCAGCGTCTGCTGGAGCCTCATTGCGGTATTTTGATTTTCTCTTAATTGATTTGCCTTTCCCTTTGAACTTACTTTATTAAGAAGACTTATCGGAGGGAAAACGTATTCTTTTTTCTGTGCATCAATATTACCATGTCCTGTCTCATCAACAGAAGCAGTTATCATTTCTGAATTTTCATGTTCAGGAACATATTCTTGTATAACTTCCGGCTCATTGACATATTCCTCTATTGTGTCCGGCTCATTCACAGACTGCATTACAACCTCCGCTTCATCAGCATATTCCGGCTCGGATAATGGTTCCACAGTCATTTCAGAAATTGAAGTATTTGTCAATGGCTCGTAAATATCACCGCTAAACTCATCGTCTCTTTCTGTATCTACGACTATCTCATTTATGTCAATGTCATCACTGCAGCTGCTTTCTTTCGGAAGCTGCGTATCGTTTGTCACGCCAAGAGCCTTCTTATACATTCTCGCAACACTTTTCTGCTCATTTTCTTCTCTTTTCCTCTTTGCACGTTCCTTATCCTGAGACAGCTTTTCATTTGAATGTTCTCTGTACATGTCGTAATCCTGCTTCGCAGCTTTCACCATTCTTGAACCGCTGTCCTTAACATTAAGAAGCCCTGATATAAATGACTTTTCAGTAATCACTATAATACATATTATTGCAAGTATGACAATTATAACCATACTTCCGACTGTGCCGAAAGGAGAAAGCATTTTACAGATAAGGCCTCCAAAAAGTCCTCCTCCGTTTTTATGCTCTGCACTGCTTATAAAAAAATCCCATACAGAACTTCCTGCTACCACCGGTTCGTCATATATTCGCTGCCATCCTCCCGCAATTAAAATACTTAATATGTACACTGCAGCAGCCTTCACTCTCGCCACAGCAGCAAGGTTTCTGTTTGAAATCATAAACAGTATTGTAACTGCCATAATAACCGGAAAAATATACTGTACAATCCCGAAAAGTCCAAACATAAACCACTTTATACTCTCTCCTACACTTCCTGCAAGATTAAAATTGCTTAGTATAAGTATTATTGCACATGCGAAAGCCAAGAGTACCGTTATTTCATCCTGAAGCTGACTGTTCTTTTTAGCATTTTTTCTACCTGAAGCGGCTGATTTTGTACGTCCTGCTGTACTCTTTTGTACTGTACTTCTTTGTGTTGTACTTTTTCTTCCGCCGGTCTTTTTAGTGCCCGCTGACCCTTTTGAAGACTTTTTCACATTACTCTGTCTTCCTGATGTCATTATTACTTCCTCCATTTCAATACATCTTTGCGCATAGTGCTCCACTATTTACACATTAGATTATTATATCATTTTAACATAACGAAAACAAGCCTGTATCCGAGTTGTAAACTACGGATACAGGCCTGAAGGATATATTAATTAATCTTCATCACCATTGTTGCTTTCTGCAAACCCCTGACGCTTTCTTGCCATTTCATCATTTTCAAGATACTCGTCATAGGTTGTAATTTTATCTATCAGCTGGCCGCTTGGAACGATTTCCATAATACGGTTTGCAGTTGTCTGTATAAACTGGTGGTCATGTGATGTAAACAATGCCACTCCCGAAAATTTAATAAGCCCGTTATTCAACGCTGTAATTGATTCCATATCAAGATGATTTGTTGGGTCATCAAAAATCAATACATTGGCTCCCATAATCATCATCTTTGAAATAAGACAACGAACCTTTTCTCCACCTGAAAGCACCTTAACTTTCTTAACTCCGTCCTCTCCTGCAAAAAGCATTCTTCCAAGGAAGCCTCTTACATATGTCGGGTCAGGATCAGGAGAATACTGTGTAAGCCATTCAACGATAGTATCTTCCCTGTTAAATTCAGCCGCACTGTCCTTAGGGAAATATGCCCTTGATGTTGTTATACCCCACTTAAAGGTTCCCTCATCAGGCTCAAGCTCACCTGTTAAAATCTTAAAAAGCGTAGTTGTAGCAAGCTCATTTGAACCGACAAAAGCTATCTTATCGTCATGGTTTACTATAAATGAAATATTATCAAGAACCTTTACACCATCAATGGTTTTTGAAATACCTTCAACCTGAAGAACTTCATTTCCGATTTCTCTTGCAGGTCTGAAATCAATATAAGGATATTTTCTGCTTGACGGCCTGATTTCATCAAGTTCGATCTTTTCAAGTGCTCTCTTACGCGATGTAGCCTGCTTTGACTTTGAAGCATTCGCAGAGAATCTCTGAATAAATTCCTGAAGTTCTTTAATCTTTTCTTCCTTTTTCTTATTAGCCTCTTTCATCTGCTTGATAAGAAGCTGGCTTGATTCATACCAGAAATCATAATTACCTGCATAAAGCTGAATTTTAGCATAATCAATATCAGCAATATGCGTACATACCTTATTTAAGAAATATCTGTCATGCGATACAACAATCACAGTATTTTCAAAATTAATCAAAAATTCTTCAAGCCACGCAATAGCATCAAGATCAAGATGGTTTGTAGGCTCATCCAGAAGAAGGATGTCAGGATTACCAAACAAAGCTTTTGCCAGAAGAACCTTAACCTTTTCACCACCATTAAGCTCACTCATAGTCTTATAATGTAAATCTGTAGTTATTCCAAGTCCGTTAAGAAGCTGTGCTGCATCCGATTCAGCTTCCCATCCGTTCATATCAGCAAACTCTGCTTCAAGCTCACTCGCCTTATTTCCGTCCTCCTCAGTGAAATCTTCCTTGGCATAGATTGCTTCCTTTTCTTTCATTATCTCATAAAGACGTGTATTACCTCTGATTACTGTATCAAGGACAACGCAGTCATCATATTTAAAGTGGTCCTGCTCCAAAAAAGACAGTCTCTGTCCCGGTGTTATTGAAACGTCACCCTTACTTGGTTCAAGCTGACCTGTAAGAATTTTCAAAAATGTTGATTTTCCGGCTCCGTTCGCGCCTATAAGACCATAACAGTTTCCTTCCGTAAACTTAATATTTACATCCTCAAACAGCGCCTTCTTACCAATTCTAAGTGTTACGTTATTTGCACTAATCATTCAAAAATCCTCCAAAAATCATAAACATACTACTTTTCACAAAATACAGCAGATATTATACTACACATTCTCTAAAAAAGCAATTTTAATGACTTTTTATAAACATATCCTTGGCACAGCTGTTTAACATCTTAAGCCATGCCATAGAAAAAGGGCCTCCTGTGCATATATTATCCATACATGTTTCAATGCATGTCCTATTACCTTCCTTGCCCATTACATTACCATTTATACATTCAATATAATAACACATCACAATTGTTATCAATGCTTTTAATGCAATATCATGAATGTCAAGTGATTTGTAAATAATATGAAGTCTTGAAATAAATTCATCATCCCCTCTGTCAGCAATCTCTGCAAAATCTGCCCTTGATTCCAAATTCCCCCACGCTTTATCTTCCCAATATTTTTCTGCTATATTTACTGTGCCGCAATTAATGTCGGCAGCACTTTCAAAATCCAATATATGTGTCAATTCAAGCCATTTTGCTCTTTCAGGAAGATTTTCCATAGGTATATCAATAGGCAGTGTAAAAACCGTAATCCTGTTTTTTACAAAAAGGCCATGAATAATATTAAGCTCAACAAGCGCATCTGCGTCATTAAGAAGCCCCCTCGTCAATAATATCACAACATATTCCTCTTTCCCCAAAACAAGATTCATGTTGTATAAATCAGTCTCTCTCAGTATTTGTGCCTCCCCGTTCATTTTACAGCTTTCGTGCTCACCGACAACTTTTATTCCAAAGCCATTAAGTCGTTTTATCAATGCCTCAACAGTATTTTCGGTATTTTTACCACCATTGTTATTCAGATAACAAATCCTCATACCTTTTCCTCCAAAATTTAAAATACGATGGCCATCTGTTTATCTATAACATATAAAATATATCATGTGAAGTTATCTATTTAACGCCTTACTTTAGACTTTAAAAACAGGTTATCTGATATATTGCAAAAATAATATAAAAATATTGTAATTAACAATAAATTTATATATAATATAAGCAGTTGTTTATCAACTTTGTTATTTATATAACAATATTAAGTATAATTGCAGGCTCCACCAACAAAATTATTTTGTGGAATCTGAAGAAAGAGAGGTTTGTATGGGATTTTTAACCGGAAAGACAGCTATCATTACAGGTGCAGGACGTGCTGTCTTAAGTGACGGAAGATGTGGTTCAATAGGCTACGGTATAGCAACTGCTTACGCCAAGGAGGGCGCAAATCTTGTAATTACCGGCCGCAATACTGCAAAACTTGAAAGTGCTAAAGAAGAGCTTGAAAGATTATATGGAATAAAAGTACTGATTGTTCAGGCCGACGTAAATGCAGATGCAGATAATGAAGCAACAGTGCAGTCAGTTATAGATAAAACTATTGAGACATTTGGAAGAATTGATGTACTGATTAACAATGCACAGGCTTCAGCTTCAGGTGTTCCTCTCAGCGAACACACAACAGAACAGTTTAACCTTGCAATGTATTCAGGTCTTTACGCTGCTTTCTATTATATGAAAGCCTGCTATCCTTATTTAAAGGAAACTAAAGGTTCTGTAATAAACTTTGCATCAGGTGCAGGCTTATTCGGCAACTTCGGACAGTGCGCATATGCTGCTGCCAAAGAAGGTATCCGCGGTCTTACACGTGTTGCAGCTACTGAATGGGCAAAAGACGGAATTAATGTAAATATTATCTGTCCTCTTGCATGGACATCACAGTTAGAACAGTTCAAAAATACCTACCCTGATGCATTTAAGAAAAATGTACACACACCTCCTGCAGGACACTTTGGAGACGCTGAACTTGAAATAGGTCGTGTATGCGTACAGCTTGCAAACCCTGATTTCAAATATATGACAGGTGAAACTCTTACTCTTGAAGGAGGCCTCGGTCAGCGTCCTTAAAAATCAATAAAACAATTTTATTCATAATAAAAACATATCATTTTAATTGAATTGATAACTTAAAAAGGGTAAATGATGTTCTTTACATTTTTAACTGAACTCATTTTACCCTTTTAGTTTATTTTCCACCTGCAAATCCGGCAACATCAAGCATTCCCCACCCCTGCTGATTTTCCGGTATATCTATTTTTACACAAAATCTTTTTAATCTCTTTTTCACATCATCAGGTGTAAGATCAGGATGTATTTCCAAAAGTCTTGCCACAGCTCCGCTTACAATTGGTGCTGACATAGATGTGCCGCTTTTTATGGAATATGAATTCTGATGATTACTGCATGCCACAATATTAGCCCCTGTCACAACAACCTCCGGTTTTATGACAGCTTCTCCTGTCGGTCCCCTCCCGGAATAATATCTTATCGGTCCGTTTATCCTGTATGACGAATCATCAAAAGAACCAACCGTAATTACTTTTTTACTGTTCCCCGGTGTCGTAACACTGTTTCTTTCAGGTCCGCTGTTGCCTGCCGCAGCCACAACTACTATACCGGCATCCCAAAGCTGCTCCACCTTGGTTATCAAACTCTTTTCCATATCTTTATCTTTTTTTGAGGTTGTTCCAAATGATATATTTACAATCCTAATATTATATGTTTTTTGCATTCTAAGTACCCAGTCGAGACCTGAAATAACATTTTCCACGCGCCCGTTTCCTCTTTTATCCAAAACCTTAACAGCTATTATGGCCGATTTTGGTGCTACCCCTCTGTATTTTCCTCTGCTCGCCTTTCCTGAACCGGCGATTATGCCTGAAACATGCGTACCATGCCCGCTGTCATCGTATGCATTTATCTTTTGATTCACAAAATCTGCAAATGCTGCAATTCTATTATCAAAATCATTATGTCTGAATATTCCTGTATCAATAACTGCCACTCCTACCCTCAAATCACTCATCTTTTTCACCTCTTGATACATAACATATATTAGGGCCGGTAGTAAATTCACTCCTTATAATAATTTATAATATGCCTGATCTTTAAAATCTGTGAGGGTAAAATGCAGTAATCATATAGTAAAAAAGCGTCGTGAACGACGCTTGCAAGATTTGCTTCGCAAACTTGTTATCAGAATGCGTCTTTGACGCAATTTCCTATAAAGTAAAAAACAGGCACCGGAAATCTTTTTTCCGGTACCTGTTCGTTTTACTCTGCGCTCTGTTCTGTTGCTGCCTGCTGCTGCATCTGTTTTCTCATCTCGCTGTTTATATCCATTACAACATATTGAACTAAAATCATCGCCGCTGCAAGAACAGCCAATATTGCAATAAGCACAAGCGGATTTTTTTTCTTGTTATTATTGCTATTTTTAAACATACTGCCATTAACAGGTTGTCTCATAAAAATCCTCCATTCCGCATAATAAAAGTATTTATCGACATAAGCTATAATAACATTATTTTGTGCTTTTAACAACTTAAAGCTTTATAAAAAAGCGTCGTTCACGACGCTTGCAAGATTTGCTTCGCAAACTTGTTATCAGAATGCGTCTTTGACGCAATTTCCAATAAAGTTAAAAAGCGTCGTTCACGACGCTTGCAAGATTTGCTTCGCAAACTTCTTATCAGAATGCGTCTTTGACGCAATTTCCAATAAAGTTAAAAAAGATTTCGCTTGCGCAATCTCTATACATAAAGATAGTCATTCATTACCGGCTGAAGCCCCAGTTCTGATATATCTTCATACATTTTATCAAGGCTTCTTGAATCATCAATTTCAAACTGCTCATCCCCTATGTCAGAATCATCCTGCTTACCTGTATATTTATCTTCATGATCACCGATACCTGTAGAAACACCAGCCGATACTTTTGTGGCTGCAATCTTTATTATACCGTTTCTAAATTCTGCACTTTCTCTTGATGACACGGTTATTCCTGCAAAAGGCAAAAACAGCCTGTATGCACAAAGCACCTGACAAAGCTGTCTTTCATGTACATCTTTAGGATTTATTTTATCATTATTTATTATAGGTCTTAATCTCGGACATGACAAAGAAATCTCGGCATGAGGATACTTTCTTTGTATAAAATGGGCGTGAAGTGCTGTTGCAAGCGCATCCTTTCTAAAATCAGCAAGCCCCAGGAGTGCAGAAAACGCCACACCTCTCATCCCTCCTCTAAGCGCCCTTTCCTGTGCATCAAATCTGTATGGCCAAACTCTCTTATGACCTGCAAGATGCAAGGTTTCATATTTGTCGGTATCATAAGTTTCCTGAAATACCGTAACGTAATCAGCACCGCACTCATGCAGATATCTGTATTCATCAGTATTAACAGGATAAATCTCAAGCCCTACCATTCTGAAATACTTTCTTGCAAGCTTACATGCCTCACCTATGTAAGAAACATCACTTTTCACCCTGCTTTCACCCGTAAGGATAAGAATTTCTTCCATACCGGTATCTGCAATGATTTTCATTTCATGCTCAATCTGCTCCATATTAAGTTTCATTCGGTTTATATCATTATAACAGTTAAAACCACAGTAAACACAATAGTTTTCACAATAATTTGCAATATATAAAGGCGTAAATACATAAACTGTATTTCCAAAATGTTTTCTTGTTTCAATTCTCGCCCTTTCTGCCATCTGCTCAATATATGGCTCTGCCGCAGGCGACAATAATATCTTTAATTCATTTATTCCTATTATCTCCTGCTGTAGCGCCCTCTCCACGTCTTTTCCGGTATAATTTTCATAATCGTAACTGTCTGCATAAGCCATAACATTTTTGCATATATCCGAATCAATCTTTTCCATTCCCGGCATATACTCCATATGATTTGTCCTGCTTTTCGGATTATTTTCAAGTAAATGCTTTTTCTTAAGCGCACTTTCCGACAAATTCGCTGAATCTATATAAAAATTATTTTCCATAATAATCTGATTTTGTCCTTTCTATTAATCACGCAAAAAACCTGTTAGGGGATCCGAAGCCTCCGCACCTCTCATAAGCACTCTTCCCAAACCTGAAAGATATGCTTCTCTACCTGCTTCAATAGCTTTCTTAAATGCCCCGGCCATAAGCCTTAAATCGCCTGCTGTTGCAAGCGCAGTATTTGCCATAATTGCCGCTGCGCCCATTTCCATTGCCTCACACGCCTGCGATGGTCTTCCTATCCCAGCATCAACTATTATCGGCAAATCTATCTCATTTATAAGAATCTGTATAAATTCTTTTGTGGCTAGACCTTTATTTGAACCGATAGGAGATGCAAGCGGCATGATTGAAGCAGCTCCCGCATTTACAAGCTCTCTTGCCACATTTAAATCGGGATACATATATGGCATTACAATAAATCCCTCATTTGCAAGGATTTCTGTCGCCTTTATCGTTTCTGTATTATCCGGCAGCAGATATTTAGTATCACGCATTATTTCGACCTTTACAAAATCACCACAGCCAAGCTCCCTTGCAAGTCTTGCGATTCTTACAGCCTCGTCAGCATTTCTTGCTCCTGATGTGTTAGGAAGCAATGTTACGCCCTCAGGTATGTAATCAAGTATATTTTCATCCTTTTTTGTATTTGCCCTCCTTACAGCCAGTGTAATAATCTGCGCACCTGCATCTTTTACAGCAGCTTCTATGAGGTTAAGCGAATATTTTCCCGAACCGAGAATAAAACGCGACGAAAATTCTTTTCCGCCAATTACAAGTTTATCATTATTTACCATAATTCCTTCTCCCTAAAATCAAATAAATTACTAAGCTCAATTTTTTCTTTATACCTCAGCTTTGCCCGCCAAAATCCTTATTATCATATTTGCTTCATGCGCCGCACAAAGCATCACTCTGCTGGAAATCATCAAAGGATTATCATCCATATCACTAACTTCATCACCGCACAAAAAGAATCTGTCTGCAACTCTTCTTGTTTTAATATCATTTGATGAGCCTGTCCCTGCCATTCCTGAAGCTGAAACAAGATATTTATCCGGAAAATCAGTTAATACACTATTAACCAGCATAGCTTTTTGATTAGCTTCGTCAAATGCTTCACAGATAATATAATCATTTTTCAAAAGCTCTTTAATATTTTCTTCTGTAATTTTGATACTCTGTGCAGTAACATGGCAATTGGGGGCAATCCCTGCAATAATCTCCTTTAAAGCATCTGCTTTTAGCATTCCTACATGCTCCATAGCAAAATACTGCCTGTTAAGATTTGACATCTCAACTTTATCAAAATCCATCAGGTGAAGCTTTCCCACACCAGCCCTTGCAAGCATTACTGCTACATTAGACCCTAGTCCGCCGAGTCCGCACACCGCCACTGATACCGACGCATTCAAAAAATTCTCTTTATTCAAAGACACAGCCTCCGGATTTTCAAAATTCAAATCAACCACCTCCTACAAAGCTTACAACTTCAATAATGTCATTTTCTCGTAAAACAATATTCTCGTAATCAGCTTTTGGAACAATTTTACCGTTTAACTCAACAGCTATTTTCTTTAAATCAAAATCCGCCTTCATTAAATAATCTGCAAGAACCATATTATCTGCTTCCTTTTGTTCACCATTTACAAAAACCATAGCCGCTATTCCTTTCTTATTCTCTAAAAATTAAAGTGCCGCATCATGGGATTTTTCTATCACACAAAAAAAGGCCACGCAAAGAAATACACCCGTGGTGGTGTACCCCTTCGCGCAGCCTTTTTCAAGTTTGCACTCTATTTGAGAGTATAGTATTTTAATTTTATATTGTCAAGAATATTCAAGGATGTTATGCATATTTGCCGAAATACCGACTGATTTATTTTCTAAGTAAATTGAAATTTACACATTTTGAATATTTATCCTTTATTCTGTATATGCTATATGATAGTAAAATAAAGCTCTGATTGGAGAACATAGATGCTTAAAAAACTAACATTTATCGGAATAATTTTCACAATAATATTGGGAACAATATCTCATAATGTTTACCCGTGGACCGGAAATAACTTTATAGCAGGACTATTTTCCCCTGTAAACGAATCAATCTGGGAACATATGAAAATAGCATTTTTCCCAATGCTTATTTATTCATTTTACATGAACAAAAAATTAAAAAAATACTATCCTTGTGTTACTTCTGCTTTATGTTTTGGTATCTTATTAAGTACAGCTCTTGTTCCTGTTATTTTTTACACATATTCCGGCATATTGGGATACCATACTTTGATATTAGACATTTTTACCCTAATCGCTGCCATAATAATCGCATTTGCAGCAATTTATAAATTGACATTATCCTGCAGCTTAGACAAATACGATGTTTTATTAAAAACAGCTGTCATTATAACAGGTGTTATTTTCTTTATTTTTACTATATTCCCTCCTGAATTGTCTTTATTTATAAGTCCAACAGAATAAAACAGAATAAAATATATAAAAAGCTCCAAATGCCAAACTAATGACACTTGGAGCTATAAATTAATAACAGGGGTGGAGAGAATCGAACTCCCACCAAAGGTTTTGGAGACCCCTATGATACCACTTCACCACACCCCTTTAACTACTAAAGGTCTGCACCTTCAAAACTGCATATTAAATATATCTAC
>ULYF01013513.1_pt1 | contig 28274 bp, 15 predicted proteins | sample 1961941 | NCBI WGS metagenome assembly ULYF01 (sample SAMEA4835857, study PRJEB28245) | human gut metagenome | biome: gut microbiome; material: fecal sample | place: Denmark | collected 2008 | reverse complement strand
CACCTTCAGTCCTGAATGTCTGCCTCTTTTGCAGAAATAAAATGTCTGCATTAACATTGGTTCCCGCATTAGAAAATGCTCCGTTAGGCAAACGGATAGCTCCCAACAAATCGCACCGCTTGGCCAGATATTCCCGGAATGAGCTATCCGCTTTATCAAGGGTTCCTGTCGATGTGATAAAGGCCATAACTCCCCCAGGACACAATTTGTCTGCTGTCTTAGCAAAAAAATAGTCATGGATTAAAAAATTTTCCTTTTCATAGTTTTTATCTAAGACTTTATAATTTCCGAATGGAACATTCCCAACTGCCAGGTCAAAAAAACCATCCTGAAACTCCGTTTTTTCATAGCCCATAATATCTATATGCGCTTCTGGATAAAGCTGCTTGGCAATCCGCCCTGTAATGCTGTCCAGCTCCACACCATATAAAGAGGCTCTCCGCATCGTTTCCGGCAGCATACCGAAGAAATTTCCAATTCCCATAGACGGCTCTAAAATCCGTTTTGGTTCTATCCCCATTCCTTTAACTGCGTCATACATAGCTTCAATAATAACCGGGGATGTATAGTGAGCATTCAGTGTAGAACTGCGGGCAGCTCTGTACTCTTGTGGCGTCAATACCTCCTGAAGTTCCCACGCCTCAGCTTCCCAATTTACTTTCTGTGAAAACGCTTCTGATAATCCTCCCCAGCCGACATATTTTGCTAAAATCTCCTGTTGTTCAGGAGTAGCCGGTCGGTTAGATGCCTCCAATTCTTTTAACAGGCGAATCGCATTCAGATTATCGTAAAATTTATTCTTCGCTCCCCCAACGCTCGCCTGGCTGGCAGAAATATGGAAATTTTTCTGTTTGGCCTCCACGCTTTCAATGGTGCCTGATGTTTGTATATTGGGAGATGGAAGAACACTCTGTTCCGGGCTCTTTTCTGCCATTCTCTTTGCATAGGAATTTATACTCTCGTCACTGAGCCATTCTGGTTTTTCCGGAAGCAAAGCATATAATTCCCGCATTTTGCTAATCTGTCCCTGTATGCTGCCTGCCCAAAGGTGTTTTTCTGAGCGGTTCCCTTCTCCCAGAAAATAGTCGCAGTCCGAACGCAGTCTATCTAATAAGCGATATTCACTAACATAATCTTTCTTCTGTACAGGTGTATCCTGTACTGCCTTTTCCGGTATCGTTTCCTGACTGCGTTCTCTCTGTTCTCTGGTTTCTATATGACTGAAAGAGACAGAAATATTTCTTTCATATGATTCAACCGTTTCTCTTAATTCTTTGAAAACGGGCCTCGATACTTTTGTTGCCTCCTCACCCAAAGCCAACAGCAGCTTTTCATTTCCTCCTTCTACCAATACGGCGTATGGATTCTGCTTTAACAATTCTTCATGTTTCTTCTGAAACTGCTCGGCTTCTGTGTCTAATCCGCATCTGGAAAACACCTGATAAGCAACTATAGACTGCAAATACCTTTTTATTTCCCTTTCCAGGTGGTACTGCTCAATGTCAGGTAATGAAATTGGAATCACAGGCACATTTATGACATGAACCTTGTTTTCAACCCACTCCCATAACTGACGCTCCAGTCCCTCTCTCCCTTGTTCTTCCTGTACATGTATACCCAGTCGATCCATCACATCTGCAAATCCTTCTGTATGCTCCGGAAATTTCCAAAGGGTCGGTTTTTGCATAGAATCCCAAAGGGGATGCACATCCTCTATATCCCAGTAGTAGTGTATAGGCTTTTCAAGTGCAAAATCAGGATTATCCGTATCCTGCGAGATATCTATAAGCGGAATGCCTATTTTAGAATAACCCATGCGCATCTCAAGTTTATGAATCCAAAGCTCCCGTGAAGCTACGGCTGTTGCATTCGGTTTATTTAGATAAATTTGGATCTGTTCTGTAAAAGGATAGTGTATCAACCTTGCCGAAACTGTTAAAAACTGGTTCCATTCTTTTTTATCTTCCAGTAGTCGCTTTACTTCTCTCCAAAAATTTTGTTCTAACTGTTTTGCTGAATACGTTCCTTTTCCCATCACGCTTCTCCTTATATTTCTCGACAGGCAATATACTCCAATAGTTCCTTTTTTTCTTCTGGATACTGCGCCAAATTAATATTTTTCAAGATTGGCTCCAGCTCTTTCAGCGGAATCCGCCTTAAATCTGATATGTATGCGACACCTGCTTTCCTTTTTACCAGTTCAAACAGTTCAACCTTTGTATTCTCCATATCAATTCACCTCATTATTTCCCATCCCTGTCCTCAACCAATTCCAAAACTGCGAGAAAAATTGCAGGAACCTTTTTCCCTTCAGCAAATTTTTCCAGGCTTTCTTAAAACCGGAACTGGTTCCGGTTTATTCAATCAAGGCGGCATGAACAATCAGCTTTTCCTCTTTTCCATGGCAGGTTGATAATGTCAGTATCTCCTTTATTTCCTCTCCCGCTTTTTGTTCTTGAATCATACTTTTTGCCATGCAACAATCCACCCACTCGTGAAAATCCTTCGACGTTGAAAACAGGTAAAAATACGGTTCTAAATCTGTATTTTTTATCTGATAAACAGAAAAAATCTGATACTGTTTCCAATCCCCTCTGGCATATAGATAGACAAACTGGTGTTTCTTCCAATAGTCATTGTCTAAATATTTCTTAAGACTCCCAAACATCTCTCCCGATCTCATATTATGTCCATGAATAACTGTATTAAGCGCGGTAAATGGCTGGACAGCTGAATCAAAAAACAACGTTCCGCAACTTCTCTTTTCCCCCTTAAAACTACGTCTTAAATAAACTTGATTATTTTCCGGCCACACCACCGGATAATCAATAGTTGTCCCTGGAATATACAGCCACGCCGCATAATCTGGATTTATTTCTTTTAGATACGTTTCGATTATATTTTTTGAAATTTTGAGTTCCTTTTCATGTGTGGAAGGCTCCAGCTCCACCAGGCTCCTCAGCTCCTTATATTCCACTTTCCCGCCAATATCATCCTTCCATTTCAAGAAAACGGCTGACGCACTGACACAACATATAGTTCCAACTGTTGCAAGAAAGAAAATCATTATCAATTTACATAATATTTTCATTTTCCTTTACCAAATAAGAATCGGTATCATTTGATTGATTTCCGTTATCGTACGTTCCAAAATCAACCACAGCTCTCTTCTGGGTTCAGCGTAAAAAATAGCGATAATTCCTATAAAGGCCAACCCCAAAATTATGATACTAGCTGCCAGCCGGACAACGGATGCAAATATCTTTATTGTAAATTTAAAGGTATTATCTTTTTCGACTACGACTACATTTTTTCCAGATATACCAAACTTTTTTTTCAGTTTTTCCTGTCGTACATTCGCCTCCTTCTCTTCTTGTATTTTCTCTTCTAAAATTGTTTGAAATTCATGTTTCATGGATCTGTCCCTCCTACTGAATTATGTCAATACAGTAATCCATATCACACTTAATAAAATGGTATATCCAAGAATCAAAACCGCCTTACCTGGCCCTTTTATCATTTCTTTTATCCATTTCATTGCCCTTTTTATAAAATTTAGAGAAAAACCGGCGTTCCTTCTTCTTCCCCCTGATACGGACGCGTAGGATAGATAATCCCCTATTAGATGCCGATAACATTTATTCATAGCCGCATCGTATACAAAGGGATCTGGATTATATGCTGCAAAGTATGTTTGTTCTTTTCTGCTTCCCATCGCCTCCACAATACCGGCTTTCTGATCTGGAGGAACAAAGGAAAAAATATAATGAGCCGCCTTAAGTTCTTCCTGTTTCAGACTTTCAGCAATCTCAAACATTTCATTCGGTTTTGCTCCACAGCATATAATTTGTATATCCTGTTCCAAATAAGACACCCTGTTAAAATTTTCTTTCATGTTTCCATAATCTTTTACAAGAAAATCGTATGTTTCTCCCTTTAATTCTGATATTGAACTGTACATTTCAATATCATTATATAAAATACCTTTTCCCCCTTCTTTTATAGATACGCCTTTATAGAGCTTTTGGATTTGCTCAAGATATAGTTTCTCTGTTAAATCTACATAAGCCACTGTATAACCCATAATTTTCAGATAACCAACTATCTGCATTGCCTGAGTCGTTGTGCCGATTCTGCTTTGTACACCCGCCACAGCGATTGTAATAGTTGTTATCCTCTCATTCCTTCGCATTTTCTTCTCCTTCATCGGTATCTGATATTGTCATTAAAAATTTATTTCCCCGTTTCTTCTTTCTTTGGAACAGCCAAAGAACTAAAATGCAGAATAATAATAGCAATAGAACTGCCACTACCGGATTTTTGAGAAGTTGGATTATGTGATCCCATATGGAATACTGCTGTAAGGCTTCCGTGCTGAGTGTATATTTCGCCGTTGCTTTGATAGTATAGGTATAAGTTTCCTCTCTTGTTTCTGAAGCTGGTCGATCCGTATAAACTGACTGTATCTGGTACGCCTTTACAACTGGCAGAGCAGCTACCCCGCTATAAGTTGCATGACAATCTACCACTCTCATTTCTCCCGTTGCTTTTAATTTCCTGCATAAGACCCCATCTTCCTGATATGCCTCGCCATCCCAAAAAATTTCATTAATATGGTAATTATCAGAAGTTACTCCTATCATAGTTAAAAGCTCATTCTCATAACCACTTAAGGGATTCTCTATAGACAATGGAACATCCTGTCCATTCAAATCAAATACCTCTGCTTCATAATTTGTCACAGTTATCGAAAACTCAAATTCGGGACTCCAATGTTCGTTTTCAAATACCAAACTATCTTCTTTCAAAGGTACTTCAACCGGTATAACCTCCCCTGTAACTTCGTCTGTCACATCCAGAGTAGCTACTTTGGGGATTTCACTGTCTGCTGGAACCCCTTCATAAGTGACCACATCTGATACAGGTATTTCTCTGGCATCTATTTCTGTATCTACCACCTCATAGCTCTGCAAATAATAAATTTTTCCATCCTCTTCCCTTTCCTTTTCAGGAAGATGATTTTCTTTATCATCTGTAAATGGCTCAGATGTAATGATTTTCACCTGTTCAGCTGATTCGTCTGGTTTTGGTTCTTTCGATAATGTTTCATAATTTATGTTTTGTAAAAAATAAGCATTTCCATCTACTATAATTGTTTCTTCAAATTCAGGAGCCAGCCCATCTGGCTGCTCTGTTCCCGGAACATCTGATATATATGTCTTCTCCCTATATTGTTCCTCTGTAGCAGCATAAGTCTGTTGTGGTAAAATGCCTGATAATGCAGCCCATCCACAGATAATGCAGATTACCAGAGGAGAGGGGGAGAGGCCGATGGCCCCTCCTCGTTCCCTTCTCATATTCCTACCTCCTTATTTTTTCTTATCTGTCTTATTTTTGTTTTGTCTGCGTCGATACAAAAATACCATTATTATGAAAACTGAAGCTGATATAATAGCTGTGATTTCTGCCAGTTCCATAGGAAGATCCCCTGTTTTTGTTCTGGTTAAACTCAGATCCGTCTCTCCAGGTCTATATCGATCTTTCCCGAGTCCATACAGTCCCCGATCAAACTCTGCGGTTATCCTCCCCTTTATCCCCGGCTGCTTTGGCTTCTCCGGTATTTCTGGCGTCTTTTCATTCACGGCACAGAAGGCATAGCTGTTTTCTTCCTCCTGATAGAAGGATGCATCCCCGTTTAAAAGCTCTGCATCTCCCTCCCGCGGGATCCGGATCCGGTAGCTTTTCTTAAGCTCCCCATAGCCGTCCGGCGCTTTTACCTCCGTTACGGTAAGGGTCTGCGGATTCTTTACCGTCACCTTAAACACCGTCCCTCCGTTTTCCTTCGTAACGGCGAGCGGCTTTCCGTTCTCCCCTGTCACCGTAAAGACCGCTCCTGCAAGAGCCTTCCCCTCTTCGTCCACCTTCTTTAAGCGGATCGTGTAGTCGGTTCCACCGCCGCCTCCTCCCCGCTTCGTATTTTCAGCCACAATGGTGAGCACGTCGGCATAGTCGTTGACGGTAAATACCGTATCCGCCATCTTCTGATAACCGGCCGGAGCGGAAACCTCGTGGAGCGTGTAGCTCTCCCCTGCGTTCAGCTTCCCGTAAATCCGGTGGGGTTCCTCCGCAGACGTCCAGCTCTCGATCACGGCTCCCTCCCGGTCAAGGATCTCAAACTGCGCTCCCGAAAGGGGTTCCCCGGTTCTGCCGTCAACCTTTAAAATCTCTACCTTCGTCACATCATCCCGCATTTCCACCTGGTTGACCGTCCCGTCATGATTTACCGTAAAGGAAACCTCTTTTGCATAGGCGTAGCCAGGTGCCGGGTTTACCTCCATCAGGCGGTAGGTGTGATCTGCCTCAAGGATTCCTGTAATCTCATGGGGTGTGTCCCCGGAGATCCACTGATCCACAATCACTCCGTTCTCATCCACCAGGCGCATCTCACATCCGGGAAGCTCCTCCTCCCCGGTAATGGCCTTCTTGGACAGGACGGCCTTTGTCTGGCGATCCTCCATCACCACCACATCGATCCGCCCGTCCTTGCTGACGGTAAATTTCACATCCTCCGAGTACCCATAGCCGGGGGCCGGCTCTATCTCATGGAGCCAGTAGGTATTCCCGGCAATGAGCTGCTTTTCAAAGAGCGTGAAGGTTTCCCCGGTGGTAAATATCATCTCCTTTCCCTGGTACAGGGCCGGCGTCCTGTCCTCGTTTAAAATCTGGAGGACGGCTCCCGCCACAGGAATGGCCTGGGGTTCTTCATCTTCTGCGTCAGATGGGGTGGCAGGCAGCGCATCCGACGGGGTGGCCGCTTCCACATACCTGTTTTTATAAATCCTTACTTTAGTGGTATCATCCTCCATTTCTACATAGTCCACGCTTCCGTCATGGCTGATAGTGAACGTGATCGCATGGGCAATGACGAAACCGTCCGCCGGGATTGTTTCCCGCAGTGTATAGGTCTGATCCGCCTGGAGTTTTCCTGTAATCTCATGGGGCGTGTCCCCGGAGATCCACTCTTCCACCACGGTTCCTTTCTGATCCAGGATCTGCAAATGGGCGCCTGGCAGCTCCTCCCCGTTTGTGATGTCCTTCTTTGACACGATCAGGCGCGTCGGGCGATCCTCCATGCGGATCTCCCCGACAGCCCCGTCCTCATGGACGGTAAAAATCATGTCCAGGGCATAGCCGTAGCCGTCCGGCGGCGCGGCCTCTTTCAGGCGGTAACTGGCTCCCGGTTCCAGGCCGTCGAAAACCTTTGCCTCCTCCCCGGTCGTCCACTCTGCCTCCAGGGTTTCCTCTCCGCCCGGCTTTTCAGGAAGCCTGTAAAGCTGCATCCTGGCCCCGGCCAGCCATTCCCCGGTGACGGCGTCCGTCTTTTCCACAACCGTCCTGGCCTCCCGGTCATAGCCTCCCACAGCGGAAATCCCCCCGTGTTCGTCTATGGCAAAGGACAGGCGGCCGCTTATTTCCTGCGTTTCATCGGAGTAAGCTGTCGTTTCCGTCAGGTAATAGGCGTTCCCCTTGACGAAAACAGCCCGTTCCGTTTCATCTGCCGCTTCCCGGGTGAACCACGCGGCAGCTCCCTCCTCTGAAATCTTTCCACTTACCTGGTGTTCCTCCGTTCCGGTTCCATCCTCCTTCCGGCTCACCTCATAGGTACAGCCTGAGAACACCGGATCGATGGTAATAAACTCATTCCCGCAAAGCTCTATGGTATCGCCGCTTCTTAAAGTTCCCTCCCTGCTTCCCGTGTAAGTATAGGTTCCGGCCAGTTCTTCCCCGTTCCTGTTCCACAGCCGGATCGTAAACCGGGAAACTTCTTCCTCATGCTGCTCCTTTCCTGAGCCGGTCAGCTCATGGCAGACGGTGAGGCAGTTTTCCTGCTTTACCGGAACCTGCTTCTCTGCGGAAATGGTTTCCCCTTCCGAATCTTTGACGGAAACTTCCAGAACGGCGGCGTCCGCCCCGTCCTCCAGGGCCAGAGCGAAGGAAACGCTTCCCCCGCTTAAAGGCGCGGCGTCCTGAATCGTCCACACCACAGTATCTTTCGCTTCATTTCCTCCGCCAGGTTCCAGGGTTCCCTCGTAAGGGTCAATCACCTCCATCCCTTTCATAGCCACTGCCCGGATCGTCAGATCCTGAGGCGTGTGCTTCGGGTTGTACCAGTCAATCGTCCCGATGACTGCCTGTCCCCTGTCAAGCGGCTCCCCGGCCTGGCCTCCCTGGCTCCTTAACGTCACCTTCGGGTGTTCCGGATTCAAACCGTTCATTACTGTCGTTTCTAACTCCCCTTCCTTCGGCTCAAAGGCCGTAATCTCTGCGCCCTCGCTGTCAGTCAGGGAGAGGGTAATCCCTCCGGCGGCCCGCCCGGCAAAGCAAAACGTCCCGTCCTCACCGAACCGGATCCTTCTGGTGCTCCGCTTCGTGACCGTATCGCTCCCATCCGAGTAAAGGGTATGCTCCTCAAAGGTGTACAGGCCGTTTTCCAAAAGGCCGTCCTCCCTGTGCAGGACATGCTCCTGCCCGGTTTCCGTAAACCGCAGAACCTCCTTTCCCTCTTCGTCAAGAACCGCCGTTTCCGTCCTTGCCACTGTCCGTCCTTTAAAGGTAATACTTTCGATGGAATCGTTTCCTGAACCGGACGGTTCCCCGTTTTCTCCCCTGTAGTGTACGGTAATGGCGGAGAGGTGATTGGAAATGGAGGCAATGCCGCGGCCGTCCCCCTTCACCGTAAAGAATACCGGCTTCATCAGGGCGTAGCCCTCCGGCGCCTCCTTCTCCACCAGCACGTACGACTGCCCGGCGGTCAGCCCCTCTATCAGGTGCCGCCCCTCTGCCTGTTTCGTCGTCCATTCTTCCACCGGATCCGTTTCATCCCAGGTATAGTTTCCTTCGCTGTCAAGCTCCGACACCCGGTAAACCGCCATCTTCGCTCCCTCAATGAAGGCCCCGTCGGTTCCCTCGTCCCCAAGGCCGGACAGTTCCTTTTTCTCCAAATAAATCCTCGTACGTTCGTTTTTCACCTCCGTTTCATGGACAATCGTATGGCTCTCCGCGCCGTCCCCCTTCCCGGAAAACGTAAAGGAGTAAACCTTTGGGTTTACGGCAAAGCCCTCCGGCGGCGTGATTTCCCTTAACTCATAGCGGTACGGCTCCACGCTTCCGTCCTCCGGGTTTACCTTCCCCACCGGGAGTCCTCCCACACGGACGGTTCCGTTTAAGTCGGAAACTTTCTTCGGGAAACCTGGAACTAACGTCCCGTCCGCCTCCCTGGCAGAAAGCTCGAAGACCACGCCGGACAGAAGGCCGCCCTCCTCATCCGTCTTGCGGACAATCAGCTCTCCCTGAAACGGTTCATCTGTCATCCGCTCGATTTGGACTGCTCCGTCCTGTGCGCCGGTGTACTCAAATTTCAGCGGATCAGCCGTCTGGTAATATGCCGGCGCAGCCGTTTCCACCAGGTAGTAGGTTCCCTCCAGAAGGCCGTAAAGATAGTGGGGCTTTAAGTCCCCTTCCGCAAAGCCCTCCGGGATCCGGTCATTGATCCGATCCGATTCTGTGTAGACGCCGTCGGTTCCTGAAACCCAGTTATCTATCAGATAGTTTTCCTCCTGCTTCAGGTTTCCGCTTTCGTCAGCCTGGTACAGGGCAAGCCTGGCCCCCGGCAGTTCCTTTCCTGTTGCTGAGGAGCGTTTGGAAAGGGCAAGCCCCCTTCGTTCATTTCGGATCTCGTGAAGCTGGATCCCGTTTTCCTCCTCCACTGTAACAAGGAGCGGATCGGCCTTCTGGAACCCTTCCGGGGCCTTCGTTTCCACCAGCACATAGGGGACGCCGACCGGCAGGTAATCCATCCGCCGGCTCCCATCCTCCGCCAGCCAGGCGTTCGCATACGCGTTCACATGGCTGAGGCGGTGATAGTCGAACTTATAGGAATAGGCAAACTCGCTTCCGTTGTACCGGACGTCCGCCAGGACAGTTTTCCCGGTTTCCTTTATGGCCAGCATAACCTTTGCGATCTCCGGGTATTTCCCTGAATCTCCTCCGGCTATGGAGGCGTCCAGCCGCTCCACCTCTGTCACTTCTGCGGTGCGGGGAACGGCCCATTTTAGGAGCAGCTTTTCCCCGGCCATGGACTGATAGGCGGCCTTAAAGCCCTCCCGATCCTCTTTTTTCATCTGTGGTGGGAAGGTAACGGTTTCCTCCCCCGTTTCCGGATCCGTCCCAACCACTACCAGACTTCCGTCCTCAAACCTCCAGACACCGGAATCCGGGGAGTCCCGCCTGGCCGTGCGTTCCACGCACCAGGTAAAGCCGGTTCCGTCCGCTCCGTACTCCTCATACATTTCTTCAAAGGCCAGAGTGAAGCCGGTCTGTCCCTTTTGTCCCTCCAGGTTCGGGTAATCCCTCAGATCAATGGTGTCCGTATAGTCGGTGGCATCGTCGGAAACCCAGGATTCCACCGGGCGTTCCTCCTCGTACTGGGGGATCCCGTTCTCATCCCGGATCACATTCCCCTCCCCGTCGGTTTTTGCCTCATACAGAGTAAACTTTGCGCCGGGAAGGGTAGGCTTTTTCGCCCCTTCCTCCGCGTACTTGCGAAAGGCCACTTTCGTATGGTCGTTATACAGTCTAAAATTCTGGATCTCCGCCGTGTCCTCCACCTGGATGTTTTCCGGGGCCGCTTTTAAAAATCCGGCCGGCGCGGACAGCTCTTCCAGGATGTAATATCCGGCGGGAAGCCCTTCCACATAGAGGGGCAGTTCTTTGGTCGTCCAGGCCATCGTCTGATATTCCTGCGCCCCGGCCCGGCTGTTGGTCGTTTCCAGCCGGTACGGGGTATCGGAGGTTTTCTCCAGGCGGAAGCCGTCCGGGGCCTCTGGATCGGCCAGGCGTCTGGCCGGGTAGAGGGCCAGCTCTGCGCCGGAAAGCTGGCGGTTGGTGTAGTGGGATGCCGGTTCGCTTCCATCCTCCACCCCGTCAATCTTTTCAAAATACCCCTTCGTCGTATCATCGAACACCTGGACATTCTTAAGTTCCGTATCCTCCCTAACCGTTACCCCGGCAGGGAAGGCTTTCGTATATCCCTCCCCCTCCGGCGCGGCCAACTCCTCCAGGATGTAGGTTCCGGCCGGAAGGCGTTTAAGGACGTCTGCCTGACCGGGAAGCTCCTCCTCTGAGAAGGGATCGTTCGGCGTTTTGTCCGACGTCATCCAGGTATTTTCCAGGATATAGCTCTCGCCTGACCGGTGGTAGAGGCGATCCTGCATCTGGTGTTCCTTTGCGGCGTCCCCGTCGTACAGAGCTTCGTGATCGTCCAGGGCATAGGCCGCATCGTTGTACTCCTCCAGATTGTCCGAATTTTTGTACCGGACAAACTCTCCGTTCCTGTCGTACAGTTCGTTTCCCTTGTCGTAGGTTCCCCCGCTCCTCTGGTAGTACAGAACCAGGCCGTGTTCGTCGTAGACCGGATCCATGTAGTTTAGAAAGTCTCCGTTGTTGATGTCAGAGAGGATCTCCTCGTTCATGTTCTGGCCGTTTTGGTTCGTCCGGATAGTTTCTTCCCGGTGGCTCTCCTCTCCCGATTCTGATTCCCAGGTTCCGTTGATGTAGCCAGACTCCTGATGGGAATAGGAGGGCTTTTCGCCGTCGGAAATCACCTGATCCGTCTGGTTATTCGGCTCAATCACCGCCTCCTCCCCATATCCGTCCTGGTTCTCCCCCACGGTGGCAATGCGGGAGGTGGTAATCTTATCCCTGGCAATGACATTGCCCTGCGCGTCCCTGGCCGTTTCCACCGGCCATACAAGCACACGGTCAGCCACATGCTCCCCGGAGTCAGAATACATTGGCTCCAGGATATAGGCCATCCCGGTGTAGGGATCCACCATGGCGTCCCGGTTCCCGTTTCGATCCAGGTGGTAGACGACAGTTCCTTCTCCCATCTTCCATTCACGGTTGGCGGTCACAAATTGGAGGGATGCGAAATTTCCCTTCAGCCTCTTGTTGACTGCATCGTAGGATACCTTCGTCAGATCTCCCCCCACAAACTCTAGGTAAGGCTGGCCGCCCTGAAAGGCATAGAGGGACAGCTCCCGATCTGTCTTTTCATAGTTTTCCTGATCGGACTGGATCTGGGCCACAGATACCTTCTGATGATCTTTATTCCAGCCGTACAGTATCTTCTTCCCGTCGATCCGTTCGGTCCAGGTCAGGGACAAATCGTCCAGATCGTAGTACAGAATCTCCGTATCCGGCCGCTCCACTGTCCCCTCTGTCCAGACATATCCCTTCCCGGTAACGGGTTTTCCCTCTTCATCCACGCCGGTCACATAGTCGGTCAGGATCGGCTCTCCCTGTTCGTCCACCTCCTTTACAAGCTCTGTCTTTTCCCCGGCATAGCCCTTCTTTACGGTCATGCCGGTTACATTGTTTGTTCCATTCCTTTCAATGGAAAGTCCCTCATAGGCAAAATCCTCCGTATCTCCCGACGGTGTCAGCTCGATGGCGTCAAACAGCGTCATCTTCGCCCCGGCTACGTAGGGGTTTTCATCGTCGTCCGTCTCGCGGGTTCTGGTCACATAGCCGTAGCCGGCGAAATGGTTCCCGTCGTAGACGAGCTCCACCTGTTCCCCCGCCTCTCTTAAGGCTTCCAGCCGTTCCAGGGTTCCTTTCGGATAGGCATAGCCCAGGTACAGCCCATTATCGTCATAGGCGTACTGGAGCGCCGGGTTCCCTCCGATTTCCGTTATGCTGCCCTCTATCCGCTCCCCGATTTGAAAGGTGACGGTTCCCTTTGGCTTCCGCTTTTCCACCTGAAGCTTGATGGGGATGTTTTCCACATAGATCTGGGCTGTGCGGACTGCATCCTGGGATTGGTTCCCCGTTCCAGAAGAGCCGTCCGGCCTGTCCTCATAAATGGCCGCATGGACGCGCTGATCCCGGTTTCCTTCCTTATAATAGGTTATCTTATCCGAATAGATCTCGATAGCCACCGGAGCCGTGCGGACATATCCCTTCGGCGGAACCTCCGCCAGCACATAGGCCCCCGCCCCCAGCGGCTGCGGGGTGGTCAGATAACCGGTTGTCTGGAGCCGGTACTCGTTCGGCCCCTGGTTCGTGTCCTCCCGCTTCATGGAAATATCGTTCACCGTAGAGAACGCCTCAAACTGGCCGACCTGGTTTCCCTCTGCATCGGACAGAATGATTTTGTCCTCCTCCTTACAGATGGGGGTTCCGGCCGGTACGGTGCCGGAGTATAGGGTTCCAGGGCCGTCCTCCTTCCCATCTGCAACGGTTTTCTCCCCTCTCAGAAGCGGTTTAATATCAGAAGCCCCCATCGCCTTTAAAAACTCCTCGCTTCCGGTCAGGACTGTTTCCTCCTCGTAAAACTGAACCTCGCCCGTCGTTTTATCTCTGGACGCCTTGTAAATCATAAATAACGCCCCGTCATGGAGAAGGTTCTCATGGGTTTCGCTGTCCAGCTTCTCGATCCGCAGCCTGGCGGAGTAGAAGGTATTCTTAAACTTCCCGTCTGCATAGCCTTTCAGAGCGTCGGGATCATAGACGGCCTCCTGCTCCGGCTCCAGCACCGAGTATGGAACCAGCATAGGCGCATACAATCCGTCATAGGCAGTCTGCGCCCCCTGCATGGCCCGCGCGCTCCGGTAGACAGCCCCTGTTCTGTTCTCCTCTGTAGCCTCCCCCTCTTTCTCGAACCGGACGTTTTCTGCCTCCCCGGCCTGCTCGGAAACGGAACCGTAGCTGTAACGCTCCTCTATGGCGTCCGCTCGGTAAGGCTTCCCGTTTGCCGCTGTCTGGCCTTCCGTTCCGTCGTCCGCAAAGTAATGGCTGTTTTCGTTTGCTCCCTCCTCCCTGGTCAGGTTCTTTCCTTTTACCTTATGGACTGGATTGTAATAATCCTTCAGCGGATCGTACTCCTCCTGGGTAATGGAAAAGCCCTGGTACTCATAGCTGCCGCTTCCATGCCTGTCATCCTCATAAGTAATCGTTCCCGTCAGCTTATCCGGTTCCAAGCCGTACTTGTACACCTCAAAATCCCCGTCATGGCTGTGGGCGCGGATCACGTACTCCCTCTGGTCGGAGGCGTTCTGATCCCACTCCTCCCCAAACCGGATCAGGAAATTTCCCTCTGCGGCCTGATCGTTCAGAGACTGTTCCGCGTCGTACCGGTACTTCCGGTTCAGCTTCTCCGCCGCCCCGGTGTTACTTCCTGCCTCGTAGACGCTTGGAACCTGGACCTCCCTGGGCCGGTCGATCTGGTAATGCTTATTTGCCAGCTCCTTTACCGGCTGCTGTTCCACGATCACGTAGGTTCCGTAGGGAAGATAGGCGGACAGGCCGTAGTAATAGCCTTTCTCTGCCTCCTCCTCTTCTGTTCCAGCCTTCCTGTCCGCGCATACGGTGTCCGGATCCTGATCCTCCCCGCCGTCTGCCTCCCCGTCCCAGGGAACGGCGTACAGCTCGTCTAAGTCGTACCGGAAGAAGGGCGCCAGATAATCGTACGCCTTTGCAAGGGCTGCGTTTAAAGCCTCGTCATAGAGCATTTCTGTGGAGCGGTTCTCAGTTCCCTCCTTCTTTCCCTCATCTTCCTCCTCTCCATTGGTTTTTACCAGCTTCGCCGCTTCATCGTCCAGATACCAGGTAATCGCAAACTGGCGTACCATGTCGGACGCCTTCGCGTTGTTTTCTGCATATTCCGTCCGCTTCACTCCATTGCCCAGAGGCTTCCAGGAGGTGTAGGTCTGGTTCTTTTCATCCCACTTATCTGTATTCGCCACATGGATGGCGTCAAAAAACTTGTCGTAATTGTATGCCTGGATTGTAACGGTTTCCCCTCCGCTCTCCACCTGCTGATCCGTAAGCTCCAACAGCCTGGTATAGCCCTGGTTGGCCTCCCCGCGGATCTGAGGGGTTTGTCCGGTATTCAGATTCCTGCCCCGGTAGCTGTAGAGGGCCGCGTTTGTCAGGACTCCGATCCCGCCGGGGGCGATGGATGTGGTAAAGGGAAGCCTCTGGGCCGCATTCTGATCCGCCGTTTCCGGATCCTGGTAGTCCGAAAGGATGTTGTTCCCGTTTACGCTGGTCAGCGTGGAGGCGGTGTCGTGCAGTACCTTTGTAAAGAGTTTTGGCACGTTGATTTTGACTACCGTCTCCCCGCCAGTCTGTTCCGGATAGCCGGGATGGAGCGCCTCCTCATAGGAAACCTCATTCCCGTTCCGATCCATCCACACGACTGTGCCGTCCTCTGCCCGGTACAGCCGCTCTAAATTGCTCTTCAGATACGCCTTGAAGCGGAAGTCTTTCTCTTTTTCTGTTTCCGGGTACTCATAAGTGTTGTCCGGATAGCTTCCATCCGGGTTTGTCTGGATGTCCTTCACCACCTTGATCCGCTGGCGGATGGGCCGTTCAAACACACGGGCGGGATGCTCCCTGGTGCCTCCATCCTCATATACCTGCTCCTGGCTGGGATAGGCTAAGGATGCCAGAATCGTGTAGGCATCCTCCCCGCTCAGTCCCATCTGTTGATAGTCCAGGTACGCCTTCGCCCTGGCTTTCTTCACGTAAACATAGTAGCTGGCGCTGGCCATGGGTGATCCGGCCTGGAAGCCTCCCATCAGCTCCCGGTTTAAAAGTTCTGCGTCCTCCTCCGAGAGGATCACCTGGTTTTCCTTTAACACTGCCTTAAAGGAAATCGTCTGATCCTGCCCGGCATTCGTCCTGGAAACGCCAAAGGCGTCTGTGTAGGCTGCCTGAACCGGAATCACACAGGTTCCGTCCTCCTGGTACTCTGCCGGGATTTTCTCCCATTTCACCTCCTCCACTTCCTGAAGTTCCGTTTTCGTGATCTCCCGGTACTCAAAAGCCTGAATCAGGTTCCCGTCCCGATCCCGCACCTGTTCCCCGGTTTTGTAATAGACGTTTTCCTCAACGGTTTTCGACTTTAAGTTCCCTTCTCCGTCTGCCTCGGCGTCCGTAACCAGCACGGCAGAGGCCAGCACGGAAGCGCCGGCAGTCTGTTCTGAGTAATCCTCGTAGGTTCCAAACGCCCCGTACTCCGGGTTATTGGAGTAGGCGGCATAAATCCTGCGGGGCGGCTCTGCGGCATCATCCGGCAGAACGTTCACGGCATGGAAAATGATACTGTCCGTTTCTGCGTCGCTTCCCAGCGCCATGAAGTTGTCCGGGTTCCCGTCCACGCTGGCATAAATGGTAAACAAAAACTGTCCCCCGTCCTCTTCCACCGCGTCAATGCCTCCATAGCTGTAATAGGGGTGGCTGTTGTAATAATCCAGCACCGAAAGGATGGCGTCCCCCACCGTCAGGGCAGAGCCGTCCTCCTTCTCTTTGTCAATTTTTAATACCTGTACCGGCGATCCGTAAACGGTATAAGCAGCCGGCTCTCCGGGCTTCACGCCGGACAGGCCATAATTATCTGGCTCCCCTTCCCGCACGCCGCTGTCAAACACGCCTGCATAGATGTTTGAATAGTCGTATCCTCCGTTTTCCAGGCGGCTCCGGGGCGTCGTTTTCCCATTCCTTCTGAGAGCCTTTTCCACCTTTCCCTTCACAAACGGGAGCGCGGCGGTTTGAAACGTCTTTCCAAGCTCTGTTTCAATTTCCTCCTCTGTCATCCCCTCCTCCGCCTGGCGGACGGCTTCCATCACCTTCTCCTCGTCCAGGCCGCGGACAGATACCTGGCGGACGCCGCTGGCTGCGTAATTGATGGGAACCTCACTGGTCATCAGGCTCCCGTCATCCGTGTATTTCGGGTACTGGTAATCATGCTCCGCTGTGATATATTTCGGCGTCCCATCCGGGTTTTTTAACAGCACCTTTTCATATGTCCCGGTTCCCACCGTGACCTCTACCTCTTTTGTCCCCACATCCTTCCGAAAGATCTCAGCCCCTTTGGGGAGATTGGAAAGGACGATGTCATATTTCTGATCTGCTGTATCCCTGGAACGGGCGGAGAAAAACAGCTCGTTGGGCCCGGCCCCTGTTCCGTCCTCGGATGTCTGTTCTTCGGAAGAAAGCGGTTCTGCGATCACCGCATACCCCTCTCCGCCCTCCGGGGCCTTCGCCGTCAGATCCTGCCCCCGGTTCGTAAGCTCCTGTCCCTTATTTCCCACAGACAGTTCATAGCCCTCGGAACGGGACAGCTCCTTGACATAGTAATCTCCCAGAAGAAGCGGGCGTCCAATCCAGCAGTTCCCGTTATTGGCCTCATGATTCTGGTACTTCCTCTCATAGGCCCCGTCCCCTGTATAGTCATCATAGGATGTGTCGGCTGTGTAAAGGTTCTTCGGCGCTTCCCCGGCCCATCCGTCCGGCGTATCGACGATACTTCCCGATGCGTAGTCGTAGGTGCGGCCCGGGGCCTCCGTGTTCACCAGGAAAGAGGCGTCCCCGTTCCGATCCGTCGCCGCTACGGCCACCAGGTTGTTTGCTTTGTAGATAACTCCCGTCTTTCCGTCCGGATGGGAAATGTCCTCCGCGGCAAACAGGCCGTACACAGCCCCCTCCAGAGTGGTATCGCCCTGGGTGCCGCCGTAGGCGTCATAGTCCTCCGTTTCGCCGGCGGCCAGATCCAGATCCGTCTTGTTGATGTGAAACTCTGCCTCCGTGCGGTGATCGTAAATCCTCCAGGCGTTGCCCTCCCCATCCGCATCATTGCAATGGCTGTAATTGTCGTCCGGCCCCGGCTCCGCCTCGGCCCCAACACTGTCAGAGGTGAGGGCCTCCTCATAGGCAGGCGGGAACAGGCTGCTCTCCTCTTCCTTTCCCTTTTCTTCCCCCTCCTCTGCGAGCGGGGAAGAAAAGCCAGGGGAGCGGCTGCTCCACTGGAAGGTGGCGTTAGATGGGGTGGCCCTGTCCTGCGTTTCTTCCTTTTCTTCTGCTTCTTCCTTCTCAAGTTTCCCGGAATCCTCCCGGCTCACGCCGGACGGGGTGGCTGTTCCAGAAAAGCCGCCTGCGCGGACAAGGAGCTGGGGACGGGAGCTGCGTTCCAGACTGGGCGCCTTCTCTGAGCTGTCTTTGGAATCCTCCTGATGGGCAGACTCTTCCCCTGATGGTTCTCCCTTTTGCGGTTTTTCCTCTGTATCTTCCTGATGGTCTGCCTCCTCTTTGGTATCCTCTCCTTCCGTTTTATCCGTATCTGTATGATCCTGGCCATCCGAGCCTGACGGTTTATCTTCATGTCCCTGGCCGTCTGTGTCTGATGGTTCATCTTCATGTTCCTGACTATCTGAACCTGACGGTTCATCTATATGTCCCTGATTGTCTGTATCTTCCGGTATCTCCTGACTATCCGCAGCCTCTTCCCCTTCTGCTTCTTCCGTTCCATCCTCTGTCCCGTCCTCTGGAGGAGCTGCTTCCTCCCCGGAAGAAGTTCCGGTATCCTGGTTGCCGCCCTGGCCGCTTTCTGCTGGCTCTGAGGGAACTTCACTGCTGTCGTTTTTATCTTCGGTTTCCTCAGATGCTTCGCCTGACTGCTCCGCCCCGGAATGCTCTGGTTTTTCCTGGGGTTCCTCTATCTCCTCATCACTTTGTTCTGCTTCCTCCTCTTCTGTTCCTTCTTCCTCTTCTATTTCTTCCTCCTCCATCTCCAAAAGCTCCTCTTCCTCCGGGAAGAAAAAGGTGCAAACCGCCTGTCCGATTTCCTTTAACTCCTGGAACAGGATGGGGCTCTCTTTCTTTTCGCCGGCAGATTCCTTCTCTTTGGCCGTTTCCTCCTGTTCCTCTCCTCCCTTCTCCATTTCAGATGGATGGATAAGCGAATACCGGGCTGCCTCCGCTTCCAGCCTTTCCCGGTTGCTGTACTCTCCGGCAAAGGACGCGTTGGCTCCATTTTCGGACGCATCGGTTGTAATAATCTCAACAGGCAGATCGTCCGAATGGAGATCGTGGCGGATATAACCGTCCTTCGCCTGGAACTCCGTCAGCGCGTAGCTGTATTTCAGGGAAATAAATTTCTCATAGGTGTCCAGCATATCCTGATAACAGCCGGATTTCTCGTATGCCGTGTCTGCGTCCGGTTCCTCCGTGGCCCCTCCGTCCGGCGTGGTTCCCTCCTCGCCCCCGGACTCTGCAACGCTTTCTATTTCCTCCTGATTGACTTCCTCCATCAGCCAGTGGAAATGGACGCCTTCAAAATCACCTCCTGCCTTCTCCTCACAGTCTGCCACCGTATCAAGCCATTTCTGCGCGTTGGCCCGGTTGGCCGCCTTAGCCGCCTCAATCGCCTCTGTGTTGAGGGTTTCCCCGGTTTCCTCATCCTCCTCCGGTTCCGGAACCGCTGTAAACACAGGGGCCGGATGCCCGTCGCAGAAGGTTTTGTCATAGTGGTAACCATGAGTCACCGTCTGGGCTGCCCGCCCGTCCTCCCCGGTCACAAGGGTTCCAATCTGGCGGAACCCATCCCAGATCACCGGATCGTCTGTATGGTAACTGGCGTACGGCTCCCCGCCCTCATAGATATGTACCGGCCCGTCCTTTTCCCTGTCAATCTCCCCCTGATCGTCAAAGCGTTCGTAAAGGACAAAGCGCGCGCCAGAAAGAGGCTCTCCCGTTTCATGATCGTATTTATACATCTGTACGTTATAGGTGGAAGTAAAATCCTCTGCGTGGCGGAATACATGGAAAATCGGCTCTGCCACTTCTGAACCGGGAACTGGATCGCCGCCAATCGCCGCAAAAAACTCCGTCTTTGGAGCATCTATTTCAAGCCATACCATGCGCTGATGAATTTCCGTCGGGCTGGTGGCCGGCGTTCCTCCGATATGGGTGCCGGAACATTTCACGCATTCCCAGATCTGAAGACATTTCTCAAATAAATCACGTTCAGATGTATAGCCGCCTCCTGTCGTAGCATACTCTGTTCCGCTAACGGCAAACTTGATCAAGACCTTCGGCGGTTGAGGATTCGGATTATAGAAGGTAATACTGGTAGCAGTTTTGGTATAAGTCCATCCATCCGGTGATTCTGCCACATAGGTTGCCCCATTGTCATTGGAAAACAAGATTGGCACAGAAGCGATAAAATCTGCGTCCGCTCCGCCCTCGTCAAAATGAATGGTAAAGTCCGAACGATTCACCTGATAAGCGGAGGACTCAGAAGTATTGTTTACAATTACCTCCGGGATCTTCTTTCCACTCTGCGTGGTTCCCCCTCCCGTTCCGACTAGCCCGGCCATTTTTAAGTATTCCTCTGTATTGGCTACCACGTTTTCCAGCCAGGGATATTTCGCCCGTACATCGGAGCGATAAATGAGGGCTTTCAGATCTTCTTCAGTGACAAAACTATCAATATATATCTTTCCTTGAGATGTTGCATTTGTTTTTATATTCTTAATAGCATTTTGTGCTTTTTCCCTCCCTAAAGATGCCTGTAATGTAAGAATCCCCCAGAATACATACTCCTGCTCCTTTTCTGACAATGGGATCCTCATATTGCTTACAGAATGCCTTTGATATTGATCCCCATCATCTGCAATTCCCCAGATTGCAAGTCCTCCCTTATCAATGCAGTACAGCTTGTGATCCCCTCCAAAATCTCCATGAGCGGTCGTCAAGGTTACAAGCCCATCGTTTTCCGCTGCTTTTAACTGCAAAGGCGGCAGATATGGAAAAAAGACCATAACTGCCAGTACAACTGACAGAAGCAGTGATACAGCCCGTTGACTCCTTCCTTTAAAACATTTGAATCTTTCCACTATTTTTCTCCTTTTTACAATAAAAAACCGCCAACCAACGCTCTGTTCAGAACGCCAGTTGACGGCTTAATTCGTATATTCTCTTTTCATCTTTGCATTATCTTTCTTCTAGTTTATCATAATAATTTTTTTTGGCATAATCTATCGACCAAGCATTATATTCCTCTACTGTAATTTCTCCTCTCCCCAATTTATCCATCATTTCAAAATCTTCTTTCAAAAAGCTGTCAGGGTTTTCTTCAAAATAAGCATCCCATTTTTCTTTTGACTTCTTCGCATAAAGTCCCTTCTCCGTGTCATAATCAACCGGATACATTGCATCATTACTGTATACAACCACCCCTCCAGAAGTCGGATCTAAATGGAACCATTGTCCATTAATTTTTAACAGGCACGCTGCATGATCCAATTCACAGTCATAAGATTCACACTCCAGCCCCACCAGCTCCGCCAGCCTGGCATACTCTGTGGCAAAGTCACTACATATTCCCTTACCTCCTACCAGCGCAGCAAATGTTAGAAGTTTGTATTCTTCCTCCGGCCTGCCGTATTCATTCCCGCTCCGCGCCTGGGCGATTCTGTCATAGATTGCGGTCGCCCTCGTCATTTCATCTGAATGGATCCAATCAAAGCTGTGAAGGAACTCCTTCAGAGCCTCCATCTCGATCTCTGTGTACTGGTTCTTTGCCTTCCCCTGGCTGTTTAAAGTTCCAATTTCCTCTCCCGGATAAAGCGCCGTTTCCTTCAGGTAATACTCCGGATCAGTAATTTCCGGATGCACGTCACTGAACACTGAGCCTCTTCCGTAGGTTGTCACAGTCCCGTCATTCGATGTCCATGTCAGAGTTTCCGGATCAGAAAAATATCCGCCATGAATATACGTTCCGTTTGCCATAGCTGGAACTGCCGCAAGCGCTGCTATCACTGCCGCCGCAGCTACGGCTACCATCTGTTTCATCCTCTTTTTCATTCGCTCTCCTCCTTCATCCATACGCATCTGTAACGTTATATACTCTCGCCTCTATTTCCAGTTCTTCTTGGCCGTCTGCCGCATCTTCTCCTGGCCTATAAATACTTTTTAGCCGCTTCCTCGGTTAAGCCAAACTTTTCCTTCACCTTTTTCAAGATAGTTTCTGTTGGAATCTCCAGTTCTTTTAAGGTTTCTATCATGCCCTGTATTCTTCCCTCTGCTCTTCCTTCTTTTCTTCCTTCTTCTCTCCCTTCTTCTCTCCCTCTCTCCCTGTTCTCTTCATCTCGCATCTGCAACGTCATATACTCATGCCTCTATTTCCAGTTCTTCTTGGCCGTCTGCCGCATCTTCTCCTGGCCTATAAATACTTTTTAGCCGCTTCCTCGGTTAAACCAAACTTTTCCTTCACCTTTTTCAAGATAGTTTCTGTTGGAATCCCCAGTTCTTTTAAGGTTTCTATCATGTTCTTTATTCCTTCTTCTCTTCCCTCTTCTCTCCCTCTCTCCCTGTTCTCTTCATCTCGCATCTGCAACGTCATATACTCTCGCCTCTTACTCCATAATTTTTCTAACCTGTTCCTTTGATAAATTAAGCTGCTCTGCAATGCTTTCTTCTGTATATCCCTGGGATACGAGTTTCCATACCTGTTTTGCTAGTTTGATTCCTTCTTCTCTCCCTCTCTCCCTGTTCTCTTCATCTCGCATCTGCAACGTCATATACTCTCGCCTCCATTCCCGGTTCTTTCTGGCTTCCTTCACCGCTTCCCTCAGTTCTTCTACGAAATGATCCTTCACTTCCCTTCCCGCCACGTAATCCAGAAAGGATTTTAACGGCCCGCTCACATCATTCGCTGTACTGCTTGCATTCAGGAATATCTTCACAGCCCCATCTTCCAGCTTCAGCCCTTCTTCCTCCCGGCACTGGTTCTCAAAAGTGTACCGGTGGCGGCCATATCCGAATATATCTGTCAAGCAGATAAATATTACATAGCTGCGGCTCAGCTTGCGATACGACTCTCCCCGATCGATCAACTGTAAATCAATCATACCCTGGTAATACCGGCTTCTCTTAGCCAGCTCCTTCGTGTCTACCGTCTGCATTTCGATGTTATAAACAGTTCCCTTCCCGTCTCTTACATAAACGTCCAGGCGAACGCTCCTTGCATCCTCATCCTCCCGGATCGCCTTCTGAAGTTCGGGATATTCGATCCGCTCAATCTCTATCTCCAGGATAATCTCCAGCAGCTTTTTACAGAGCCTTGGATTCCTCATCACCTTGCCGAACAGGAAATCATTTGATATGCCGATTGACTCCCAGTCATTCCTTATCATTCTGTCCATCACCCATTTCCTCCTGGCTGTCTGTCGCCTCCCTCTATACCCTAACAAATTTTCTTAAGAAAGAATCTCTTCCCTCAGTACCTCCTGCACCCCCGCAGTTATATTATTCCTGAGCTGCACATATCTGAGGAAATCGGTATTCTGGAGTTCCTTATATGGCTTCATCTGCTCCCGTACCATCGTTTCTTCCCGCTCCAGTGCCGCATCCTCGATCTCACGGCAGTGATCAAACAGTTTTCCATAGGTAAGCAAAACAAAGAAGGTTCCTGACTGTGATGGGGTTTCTCTCAGATATTTCAGCCGCATGGATCCATAGTATCCTAATTCATTATATGGCTCCATATCATAATGGAACATCCATATCTCGTCTAGTCCATGCAGCTCTCCCTCTTCATCCCGGAAGGAAGGCGCGCAGCTTTCTTCATCCCAAAACCATTGTTCCATAGGCGGCAGCTCTCCCTGATCGATCTTTTCCTTTATTCCCTCATAGCCGCCCTCTGGATCAGAAAACCAACCTTCCACTGAAGTGGCCTTCTTTTCTGACTCCTCCCTCCGCTTCTGGTATTCTTTATCACTTTCTAATTTCTGGAGCCAATCATATAATGGATCAAGCGGATCCAATTCATTCAAATTCTGTTTTCCCATAGGAATCCTCCTTTTCTATTATATCATAAAATCTTGTTTGCCTACAAATCTAAGTTTGGATCAGGCCATGAATCAATTTGACTTTCTTCCCTTGTTGGAACTGATATGTGTTCCTCTGATTTCCACTCCGGCTGATATGGTGCAATCGCTAAATCTGCTTCAAACACTCGATTGATCGTTTTCTGCTTTTTCGGACTCTGTGCAAAAACCTGCTTTGTCAGTAGCGGTTCTTTTCTCAAAATCCCGTCTATCTGGAGATTGACGATTTCTTCCAGAGCTTTGATCCGGGCCTTTGTGAATTTGCTGTCACCTCTATATGAAAAATGAAACCCTTTCAAGTTAATCAGATCGGTCCGAATCGACGGGGTAAGCATGGTCTGGCCAATTCTTGTAAAGTCATCTCCTATGACTGGCGAATAACGAAGCAAGACAGAACTGATATCTGAAAATTCATCCTGCATAACATATGGCAGTAACGCAAGATTAAAGTCAAATACTGGTGCAAACCGCTCGATTTCTAAGGTATCATTTTTCACCAAAATCCCATGGTTTCCTGCATGGCGATCGATATTAAACGTCAAAGCGTCACAGACAACCATCCTGCGAAATTGCTCTTCAAATCCATGTTCCGTATAGAATTGGAACATATCGCCAGGAGATATGTTGCGGGTATCAAAACATTTATAAATAGGCACGTATCCATAGGTTTCGTCTGTAAACAGCCGGCATTTTGAACAAGTTTTTCCATTCAACTTCGTCAGCTGGTATGATACGCTCTCTGTACATAGACAGGACGCCAATTCAGAGGCCAGCACCTCGGAATATGGCTCCATTCCCGTATTTGCAGCTCCATCGCTGCCCCTTTTATACAGATAAATCCCATCCTCTTCCCGCTTCCAGCATTTCCGAAACGTCCCGTCCGTCGTCAGTTCCGGAGAAGTTGTACTAAATCCTATTCCATACAGCCCTCCTCCTTCAAAAGCCAATTTGGACACTGTTTCATTAAATTCGTTCCTGAACAGGGAAACCTGATCCCACGTCACAGGTTCCGTTTCTGTCTTAATCCAGAACGTGTCATTCATAGAAGCCGCATGAGTAAACTTAATAAAGCCTTCCGCAGTATCGCATCCGCAGTCTGCCATCAGTTTTGCCAGATGTGCATTATGTTTACTGGCCTTGCGGTTCTCAATCCAGTCATTCAGATTGGAAAAGCCGTAGGGCAAACGCCCGGATGTTGATTCGATGCGGTATTCCCGGCCAAACATCGTTTCCTGAACAGAAAATGCAGCGACGGGATTCTCTTTATTCATTAATAGATACATTCTTTATTCACCCTTGTCTATGCTTATGATTTCATCCTCATCATTCAGTTTTACTTTAAAGGGGATTCCCCTGTACCTCAGCGCCTGACGGTAAAACAGGCCGGTTGCGGTACTCAAATCCATGCCCAGAGTTTTAAACAAAGCCGCCGCCTGATCTCGCAGTTCCGGTTCTACCCGAATAGTCACATTCTCTTTTTTAGATAATTCTCTGGTTGCCATTTTCTCTTTGTCCTCCCTTTCTATTTTTATTATATCACTTTATTTCTTTAAAATCAAGTGTATTATATCGTTTTTATTGGTATTTATCTAATTTTTTATTAATATTACAAATGTATTTTTTGTTTTCCTATTTTTTATTTTTTATTCATAGCACTGAGGTCTGACATCCTTTTCTGCCGCTGGATGGCACACCTCAGCCCTATGATATTGGGGATAGGGGGCGGTATCACCGCCCCTTGTTTCCCCATGTCAACTGTTATCCTGTTCTTTATCTATTCCGTTGTCAAGGTACTCCTATTCAGTTATGATTCCATTCGTCTGGAAAGTTCAGCTAGAAACTGTTCCTGCTCCCGATCCTCGTACTCCTTTTCTACCTTTCCAGGAGTTACCAGAGCCGTAAAAAACCTAAGCATCATCCATACCAGGGCAAACCATATCACTGCAATCATTACCATTACTTGTCTAATCCATGCTCTTTTTCTATCCCTGACTTCCAGCAGCCCGCGTCTGAACCGTCCCGTCTGCCGTCCAGGCCCCGTCGGCATTGACCTCATACCCGTCCGGCGTCACGGCTGACCGGAAGAGCCGCCCCTTCGTTCCGTCTGAAACGGGATTAAAATAGTAGCATTCCTCTCTTCCATCCCCATCCCGGTCGATCCACTGCCACCCAACTGCCAGATGGCCTCTTGTCCCGTCTGAAGCCGGCCACAGGTAATACACATTCCCGTCTGCATCTGTAAACCAGCCGGTCACCATATGGCCCGCCTCGTCAAACCGGAACCAGTCGGCCCGGTTCTGCCCTTCCGAAGCGTAAGGATTATAGATATAGGCCCATTCGTTCCGGTAGGCCCGGCCGGCTGTAAACGTCCAGAACCCGTCAGCCGTATAATCCCAGGTCCCTGACACGCTCCCGGCAGGAGCTTCTGCTCCGGGGCCGGACGCCGTCCCCGTACCGGAACTGGTTCCGCTTCCTGAGCCGGAGGAGCTTCCGCCTCCGCCGCCCCCGCTGGAATGGGAGGAACCGCCGCCTCCGCCGGAACCGGAGGAGTAGGTGTTGTCAATGATGCGGAAGGACAGCCTGACGGGAACCGTGTCCGTCATGGAGCCGTCCGGGCTTGTTACGCGGATCTCAGCCTCCGTTTCTCCTGTGTATGGATAGGTCTGCATGACCTGTCGGATCCATTCCGCCGTCACGGCCCCGTTTGCATCTGTCACCACCGGGGCGGCAAAGCCGTTCTCCGTTACTGTGAGTACGGACGGATCGCTGCTTGTCCAAACCGGCGTATGTTCCCTGTCTGCCGGATAGATTGCCGCGCCAAGCTGCTTTCCCTCCGCGCCGCTCCAGGCAAGCGTTGGGCTGGAACGCCGGCCTGTCTTGGTGAGGACAATCTCAAATGTCTCCCTCTCCCGATCCGCCTCGACGGCCCGCGCCGTGAAATGCAGCGTCACATCACAGGAGGCTTCCCGGCTCCCATCCTCGGTTCTTGCCGTAATCGTTACCGTCTTTTCAGCCGCATAGGGCGGCGTTTTCATGGCTTCTCTGATCCACGGCGCGTCCTCTTTCACGGTCAGGGTTCCCCCGTTTACGGAAACTGCCTCCGGATCGTTTGACGTCCAGCTCACCGCCCGGTTGTACGGCTCATGCTCCTCCCCCGCTGTCAGATCCGGAAGTACCACAGCCTCTAAGGTATCCCGGACGCCAAATCCTGCCGTTTCCCGCAGCTTTGAATGGGTGTCCCCTGAAAAGGCATAGGACAGGTCGTAGGAAAGCGCCGTCTGGCTTAACTCTATCCCCTCCGGATGAATCACCGTCTGATCCTCTGTCTTAAACCGCAGCGTTACCTCACAGTCTGCGCTTACCACCCCGTGGGTCTGATCCTCTGAGGTGGCCGTCACCGTTTCCGTCACGCTCCCGCTTCCGTTTAACTTCCTATAGCCGCCGTCCGCAGCCTTCTTTTCATTGTCCTCATTGACGATGTTCTGGATCCAGGCCGGATGGTTCTCCCCCTTTTCGTCATAGACCGGAGCCACCTGGCAGCTCTGTTCATTCTTCCCGGAGGGCGTGAGAGTCAGAAGCTTTTCCCCTTCCTTCGTTTTCCACGTCACATTTTTATAAAACGGCTGGGACGGGCGTAAGTTTACGTCCAGCACATAGGGGGCTGTGACAACATACGTTTCCGTAGGATTCTTCCGATCCCCCGTCAGCTTCCGGGTAATGTCAAAGGTCAGGCTGGTCTGGTTTAACACAAGCCCCTCCACCCGCAAAGTCGTCTGATCAGAGATCTGGAAGGATACGTTTACCTTGCAGGTTCCGTTTACCGCCTGGTTGTCCACGCTGGTGGCCGGGTTGGTGGAGGCCGTCACCACAGCGGATTTTGTGTATACCTTGCTGCTGATCGCCTCCTGGTAGCCGCCGTCCGCCTGGGCCTTCACCGCCTCGCGGATGATGGCCTGTATAAACTCTGAATCCATGTTTGGAAGGATCCTGGCATCCTTTGTGGTATAACCTCCCTCCCACCCGTCTGCAAACTCTAAAAGATCCGTGTCGTCAATCGACCACTGTACCGTCCGATCCGCGGAGGAACCCTGGCCGTTGTGCTCCGCATGGATGGACACCGGGAGCACCTCCACCTCTGAGCTTTCGCTTCCATTCAGGTACTTTGCGATCAGATTATTGTTCTGATCCCGCACCTCCGTTGTAATCTCAGGGTTTTTCCTGTCCCCGGTGCGGATCTGCTTTATGGAAATCTCCGTTTCCTTCGGCGTAATGGCAAGCTCGGTTGTCACCTTAACGTATTCTACATTTAACTCCGTGTTCCCCTCCGGCATTTCAAAAGAGTAGGAGCCTCCATTTACATAGGTCATAGGCTGTCTGTCTCCCGCTTCGTCCGTGTAAGTCGGCGGCTTTACCTTTCCCGGCTCGTTTTCATCGTAAACCATCTGGTAGCGGTTCCCGTTCTGATTTTTCGCTGCGGTTGTCACCGTCACGGTACAGCCGGGAGCTACGGCGGAGGGGTGGTCTTTATCGATCTGCCGGTAG
>ULYF01027732.1_pt1 | contig 28513 bp, 19 predicted proteins | sample 1961941 | NCBI WGS metagenome assembly ULYF01 (sample SAMEA4835857, study PRJEB28245) | human gut metagenome | biome: gut microbiome; material: fecal sample | place: Denmark | collected 2008 | reverse complement strand
GGATTCGCTCGCCGCAGGTTCCGGCTCCGATTCGCGGACGCATGGTTCGCCGCGGGCGGATTCGTTGCGCATGGCCGATTCGCTCTCCGTGCCGGGCAGCCTGCCCGACTCGTTGGACAGGGCTGCCGATACGCTGACCGTTGCCCAGCGCAAGGCCCTGCTCAAGGAAGCGGCGCGCAAGGCCAAGGCCGAAAAGAAGGCCGCGGCAGCCAAAATCAAGAAGGCGCAGCTCGATTCGATAGCCGTCAGACGCAAGGAGAAGACCACGGCCAAACTGCTGTTGCAGAAGGAGCGCGAGGAGGCGCGTCTGGCCGCCCGGCGGCTGAAGGCTGCGTCGAAGCTCAAAGCCCGGCAGGCGCGTGCCGCCCGCAAGGGAAAGGTGATCCCGGTCGATTCGGCGGCCCTGCGCGAACTGGATTCGCTGATCGAGATGAACATGGCCGAACAGGATTCGCTGCTCAACCTGCTGGCAGATTCGCTGTTGTCCGACACGACAGCGATGGCGCTTCCGGCCGATTCGGTCGACTCGCTCGCCCTGCCGCGCGACAGCATCTACCGCCTGATGAAGGGGTACCGCGACGTGAGGATCTTCAGGTCGGATTTCCAGACCGTGTGCGACTCGATCGTGGCGATCAGCACCGACTCGACGATCCACCTCTATATCGACCCCGTGTTGTGGAACCAGAGCAACCAGATCACTTCGGACGTGATGGATATTTTCACCGAGCGGCAGCAGATCAAACGTGCCGAATTCATCGGCAGCCCGATGATGGCCAGCCAGCTCGATACGACACACTACAACCAGGTGGCGGGCAAGACTATGACCGCCTATTTCTACAACAACCAGATATACCGCAACGACGTCAACGGTAATGCCCAGACCATCTATTACATGCAGGACGGCGAGCCGCCCGAGATCACGATGATGGGCGTTATCGAGAGCGGCGACTGTTCATTCTATATCGAGGACAAGCAGGTGGTGCAGATCACCTACCGAACCGAACCGGTCTACAACTTCTATCCGATGGACGATATCCCGCCCACGCAGGATCTCTACCTGAAAGGCTTTAAATGGGAGGGGGCGCGGCGGCCCGTGCAGGCCGATGTGTTCGACCGCAGGATCCGACCTTCGCAGCGGAAGGAACGTACGCGGCTGCGTCATCCAGATTTCCCGATCATGATGCGCATCGAGGAGCATAAGAAACGCCTGATCGAACAACGCCGCTGGGCGGATCGCAACGACCAGGTCGACCCGCTCACCGTCGAGTGGATGCGCGAACTGGGATACGAGGTCGGGCAGCCGCGCGAACCGCAACGTCCCGCGCCGCAGGCTGAATGACCGGCACCGCAACTCTCCGCCGGTAATTCGGACGGTCTATGCAACCATACGGAAACCGTAACAAAAGGCGAAAAGCGAAAAACTTTTCGCCTTTTGTGTTATTTTTGCAGCCGGTTATTCGTCAGTTGGTTTTACACATGAAAAAAAGTCTGATTGCACTGGCATTCGGGACGCTTGCCCTGGGGATGTCGGAGTTCGTGATGATGGGCATCCTGCCCGATATTGCCCGCAGCCTCGGGGTTTCCATCCCCGAGGCCGGACACCTTATTTCGGCCTATGCCCTGGGCGTTTGCTTCGGGGCGCCGCTTACGGTGCTGGTGGCCCGGACGCGCCCGCTGAAACAGATACTGCTGGCGCTCACGGCTCTGATCGCCGTCGGGAACCTGTGCGCGTCGCTGGCGCCGAACTACTGGATGCTGATGGCGATGCGTTTCGTGTCCGGCCTGCCGCACGGTGCCTTTTTCGGTGTCGGGTCGATCGTCGCAGAGCGGGTGGCAGATGCCGGGAAGCGCACGGAGGCCGTTTCGATCATGATCGTCGGGATGACCGTCGCCAACCTGTTCGGCGTGCCGCTGGGCACTTATATCAGCAATGTGCTGTCTTGGCGCACGACCTTTGCGATCGTCGCCGTGTGGGGCGTGGTGGCGCTGACGCTCGTAAGGATGTGGGTGCCCCGCATGGAGCCGCTGCCCGATACGGGGCTGAAAGGGCAGTTCCGGTTCCTGCGCAGCCTTGCGCCCTGGCTCGTGCTGGCGTCGGTGATGCTCGGCAACGGCGGGATCTTCTGCTGGTACAGCTATGTCAGCCCGCTGATGATCCATACCTCGGGTTTTACGGAGGAGAACCTTACGCTGATTATCATGCTGGCCGGTTTCGGCATGTTCGCGGGCAATATCCTCGGTGGGCATCTCTCCGACCGTTTTACGCCCGAGAAGGTCGTGCGTTTTACGCTGGCCGCGGCCACCCTGACGCTGCTCGGGATTTTCTTCGGGGCACATGTCCCTTACCTTTCCGTCATGCTGATGACGCTCTGTACGGGTTGTCTGTTCTGTGTCTCGTCGCCCCAGCAGTTGCTGATCCTGGAGAATTCGCGTGGCGGCGAGATGCTCGGCGCAGCCCTCGTGCAGGTGGCTTTCAACCTGGGCAATGCACTGGGTGCCTATTGCGGGGGCCTGCCGATCGCCCACGGGCTGGGCTACGAATATACGGCGTTGCCCGGTGCGGGTTTCACCCTGTTGGGGCTGCTGACGGCCGTGGTTTATATCCGTAAATATCCCCGCCATGCGAAGCGATAACGGTGCGGAGCTGTTTCCGGTGGTCGACGAAGCCGGGAACGTGATGGGGGCGGCGACGCGTGCCCAATGCCACGGCGGCGGAATGTTGCTGCATCCCGTGGTGCACCTGCACCTGTTCAATTCGCGGGGCGAGTTATACCTGCAACGGCGTCCCGTGTGGAAGGATATCCAGCCTGGGCGCTGGGATACGGCCGTGGGCGGGCATGTCGACTACGGCGAGACGGTGGACGACGCATTGCGGCGCGAGGTGCGCGAAGAACTCGGTGTGACGGGTTTCGTACCCGAACGCGTGGCGGTGTACGTGTTTCGCTCGGAGCGCGAGCGCGAATTGATCTATGTCCACCGCACGGTGTACGACGGGGAGGTCGTCCCGAGCGACGAGCTCGACGGCGGGCGCTTCTGGAGCCGGGACGAAATCTTTGAAAATCTCGGCAAAGGCGTCTTCACGCCCAATTTCGAGGGCGAGGTGGAACTGGTACTCGGGGTATAGTTTTTTTTCGTATATTGTAACCTGGAAACCGACAATGAAGCGACTGTCCTGTATGCCGCAGGGCATTGTCCAGCACTGACCGGTGCGAGGCGCAGGGATTGGTGCCGTTCCCCAAACGCATGTCCTATGGTGATGGCTGGTGCCGGATTTTTGCCTTCCGCAGTCGTTATCCTGTCGCCGGGGTTTCCGCCGCTGATGATTACAAAGGCCGTTAGGTCTGAAATTTGATAGAAATATCGTATGCAGTCTCTCCTTACACGTTGGGCCGACGCCCTGCTCGCATGGCTCGGGCTCACTTCCGCATTGAATAACGGCTGGGATCGTTGGGTGGCTTTCGCCCTGGTAGTGCTGTCCGTCGTGCTTCTCGATTTCCTGTGCCGTACGGTGCTCGTGCGCGGGATTAGGCGCATCGTGATGCGCACCAAAGCCACGTGGGATGACGAACTGTTCAGTTCCGCCGTGTTGAGCCGGCTGTGTAATATCGTCAGCGCCATCGTGCTGGTCATCGTCCTCCCCGTGGTTTTCGATGAACAGTCGGAAGCCAGGACGATCGTCACACGACTGATACAGGTGTACATCGTCGTCACGGTCTTCCGTTTTATCAACGCCCTGCTTTATGCGGCCTTCAATATCGTCTCGGCGCGTCCTGCGTGGCAGAACAAACCGATCAACGGATTGCGCCAGACCGGGCAGGGAATCGCAGCGCTGATCTGCGGTATCCTCATCGTCTCGATCCTGATCGGCAAGTCGCCCGCCATTCTGCTCACCGGACTGGGCGCTTCGGCGGCCGTCATCATGCTGGTCTTCCGCGACAGCATCCTCGGCTTCGTCTCGGGCATCCAGCTTTCGGCGAACGACATGCTCAAGGTCGGGGACTGGATCACCGTACCCAAATACGGTGCGGACGGTTCGGTGATCGAGGTGTCGCTCACGACCGTCAAAGTGCAGAACTGGGACAATACGATCGTTACGCTGCCGCCCTACCTGCTGGTGAGCGATTCGTTCCAGAACTGGCGCGGGATGCAGGCGTCGGGCGGCCGCCGCGTGAAGCGTTCGGTGAACCTGGACATGACGAGCGTGAAATTCTGTACGCCGGACATGCTGGCCCGGTACCGCAACATAGACATCATCCGCGAATATATCGACCAGACCGAGCAGCGGGTCGAGGAATACAATGCCGCGCATGGCATCCGCCCCGGTGAACGCAAGATCAACGGCCTGCACCAGACCAACCTCGGGGTGTTTCGTGCCTATCTGGAACGATACCTGCGCGATGAGGTGCCTGTCAACAAGGGGATGACCCTGATGGTGCGCCAGCTGCAACCGACGGAGACGGGATTGCCGATGGAACTCTATTTCTTTACGGATACGGTGGTGTGGGTGGATTACGAGCGCATCCAGTCGGATGTCTTCGACCATGTGCTGGCCGTCATCCCCGAGTTCGACCTGCGGGTGTTCCAGAATCCGTCGGGAAGCGATATCGAGGCGCTGCGCTATCAGAGGCCGGAGCCGGACGTGCCGGCCAAACCGGATGTTACAGAAAAATCATCAGCATCACCTGAATGATAATTACCCGCAGGAACATGCAGAGAGGGTAGACCGTGGCGTACGATACCGACGGGTTGTCTCCCTCGATCGTGTCGTTGGCATAGTTCAGTGCCATCGGGTTGGCCATGCTGCCGCACAGCATGCCTGCGACCGACCCGAAGTCGATGCGCAGGATGCGCAGCGCGAAGATACCCAGCAATACTACGGGGACGAGCGTCAGCAGGAATCCCAGCAGCAGCCATAGTGCCCCTTCGGGGCGCATGACGGTCTCGAAGAAGTGCGTGCCCGCCTCGAGCCCCAGGCAGGCGAGGTACATCGACAGGCCCAGTGCCCGGAGCATCAGGTTGGCGCTGTACGTGGTGTAGGTAATCATGTGAAGGCGCGGGCCGAACGTGCCGATCAGGATGCCGACGATGATCGGGCCGCCTGCCAGGCCGAGTTTTACGGGCAGGCTGATGCCCGGGATGCTTACGGGGATGCTCCCGAGCGTGAGCCCGAGGATCAGGCCGACGAAGACTGCCACGAGGTTGGGCTCTTCGAGGTTTTTCACGGCGTTGCCGAGTATCTTTTCCACATGCTTGATCGCTGCGGCTTCACCCACGACCGTCAGGCGGTCGCCCATCTGCAAACGCAGGTCGGGTGTGGCCAGCAGTTGCACGCCCGAACGGTAGACGCGGCTGATGTTGATGCCGTAATTGTTGCGCAGGCGCAGCGAGGAGAGCTTTTTGCCGTTGATTTCGGGGCGTGTCACGAGGATGCGCTGCGAGATGAGCTGGCTGTCGACGGCGTTCCAGTCGATGTTCTCCGTGTTCCAGTCCTTCTGCTCCTGCTCTCCGAAGATCAGGCGCAGCGCATCGGCCTCGCCCGGGGTGGTGATCACGAGGATGACGTCGTCCTTCTGCAGCGTCTTATCCGAGGTGGGGATCGAAACCTTTCCTTCGCGCCATACGCGCGAAATGACGAAATGGTGGTGGCTCTGAGCGGCTATTTCGTGTACGCTCTTGCCGAATACGGCCGGGTTGGTCAGGTGGTAGCTGGCAATGAAGACGTTTTTCCGGTGTTCGGCGTCCGGCTCCGGCATGTCGGCGGGGCGGACGAAGAGCTTGCGGATGAAGACGATGGCCAGGATGACGCCCACCACGCCCAGCGGATAGGTCACGGCGCAGCTCAGGGCGGCGCCGCTGGAGTCGACGCCCATCTGTTGCAGCGCCTGCTGCGCCGCTCCGAGCGCCGGGGTGTTGGTCGTGGCGCCGCACAGGATGCCCGACATGTCGGGCATCGAGACGTGCAGCGTATAGCTCATTGCCACGGCCAGCCCCGTGCCGAGCAATACTACCGCAAGGGCGGGCGACATCAGGCGCAGTCCGTCGGCGCGCAGCGAGTTGAAGAAGCCGGGGCCGACCTGCAGGCCGAGGGCGTATACGAAGATGATGAGCCCGAAGCTCTCGGCATAGTTCAGCATCGCCGGGTCGATCGACAGTCCGAAATGCCCGGCCAGGATACCTGCGAAAAAGATGAATGCCACGCCCAGCGAGATGCCGAAGATGCGTATCCGGCCGAGGGCGATCCCGATCGTCGAAATGAGCGAAATAACCACGACGGCCTGCAGGGCCGAGTGTTCGACGAATAAACTTTTAAGCCATTCCATCCTTTCCGTTTGTGAATTTGCTGCAAAAGTAGGGCAAATTTTCCAGATACCCGCCTTTTTGCCGAACCTTTTGTGGGCTCATTGTGTCTGTGTGCAACATTTTCGGTCGGCAAGGTAAATCATTTTAGCTCCATGTTATGACAAAACAGACCCCGCACTATGCAGTTCAGGATAATTTACATATCTTTGCACTACCCTACTTCACACAGGGGATGGAGGGGGTAATTAGTGACGCAAAAGGGCTTCTGTGCCGGGTGGGAGTCTGAAAACCTTACCCGGCCGCTGCCGGAAAACTTTAGGGATTGGTTGTTCCGGACAGCATCAGGGCGGTCGATATCGGCCGCCCTGATTTGTTTATTATGTACGATCTGTTTACCTGCCCGGATTACAGTTTCAGCGGTTTCCCGCGGTAAAAATCCAGTATTTTCGAACGGAATACGAATTCGTATTTCGCCTGCACGAGTTCCGACTCGGCTTTTTCCATGCGGGTCTTGGCATCGTTGAAATCGAAAATGGTCGAACGGCCCGATTCCGCCTTCTGCTGTTCGTAGGCGAACGCTACCTCGGCCGAGGCGAGGGCTACGCCGGCCGAACGGTATTTGCTGTACGCCGCGTCGGCGTTGTACCACGCCTGTTCGATCTCCTTGCGCAGCGCCAGCTCGGCTTCGGTCAGCGCGAGCCGCTGGCTGCGGGCCGAAAGCTGTGCCGAGCGGATATTGTTGCGCGTGGCGCGGCGGTTGAAGATCGGGATGTTCATCGACAGTCCGACGTATTCGCGGCTGTTATGGCGCATCTGGGCCCAGAACTTATCGCTGTCGGCGCTGTACACCCCCGTGCCGTAGCCGCCTGAAAGCGAGATGGAGGGATAGAGTGCCGATTTGGCAATGAGGACTGAATTCTCCGAACTTTCGAGCCGCAGCCGCTCCGCCTTGATATGCGGACGGTTTTCCACTGCATAGTTGTAGACCCCGTCTGCCGTGCCCAGCCGGTGCAGCGAGGCGAGCGTCACGCTGTCGAGCTCCGGAACCACGACGTCGAACCCTGCGGCGCTCTCGCGGTTGAGGGCCTGGCTCAGGTTGAGCAGTGCCAGTTGTAGGTCGTTGCGGGCCTGGGTCAGGCTCAGCTGGTCTTTGGCCATGAGCGCCTCGCTTTCGTACCGGGCCGATTCCGGCTGTTTGCCGGCGGCGACCAGTTCGCGACTCTGCGTGGCCTGCAGGGTGCTCAGGGCGAGCTGGCGTTCGGCAACGTCGGTGAGTTCCTTGTTGTAAAGTACCTCCAGATAGAGTGTCATGACGTTGATCGACACGTCTTCGCGGGCACGTTCCAGATCCTGCATGGCTGCGGCCAGGTCGAGTTTGCCGCCTTTGACCTGGCGGTTGATGCGCATGCCCTGGAATACGGGGAGGCTGGTCGAGATGTTGAGCGAACCCGAGGTCTGGTTGTTGTCCTTGTAAGTATTGTCGCTCGAGAGTACGCGGCCGAACGATGCGTCGCCTCCGATCGAGGCGTTCAGGTCGGGCAGGCGGCTGTATTTGGCCGTCGAGAGTTCTACCTCGTTCTGTTCAACCTGCAGGGCGCGTTGCTGCACGTCGATGTTGTTGGCCAGGGCATAACCGATGCAGTCGTCGAGCGACCAGGGCGTGCCGGGTGCCGGTGCTGCGGCGGCTTGAGGTGCAGCCGGTGCGGTCTGGGCCTCCGCGGACATTGCGCAGAGAGCAGCGGCAGCTGTACAGAGAGCGGCGAATAGGGTGCTGGTTTTCATGCTGCGGTGCATTTGGGGTTATTTCTTCTTGTCTTCCTTCGCGCCGCGGACTTTGTCGTCGGCGGTCACGCCTTCGGTAAGTTCGATGTTGATGCCGTCCGAAAGGCCTATCTTGACCTCGCGTTTATCGAAGGTCTGCTCTGCGATGTCCTCGGCGCTGGTGAGCAGGTAGACATACGTTTTCTCACCCTCGAATTCGACGGTGCTCTCGGGAAGCGTGAGCACGCCTTCGCGGCTTTCGATCACGATGCTGGCGTTGGCACTGTACCCGGCGCGCACGAAGACGTCGGCGGGAATCTTCACGGCAGCCTTCACTTCGAACATGATGACGCCGTTATCCTCGGTCGCTTTGGGCGAAACGTACTCCAGGTTGGCATCCAGTTCGACGTTCTGCAGGGCGCCGATCGTCAGTTTCACGGGCATGCCTTCGTGCAACTTGCCGACGTCCGTTTCGTCGACGTTGCCCCGGAAGAGCATGTTCGACATGTCGGCTACGGAGGCGATGGTCGTACCGTCGTTGAACGTGTTGGCCTGGATCACCGAGTTTCCGACCTTGATCGGCACGTCGAGGATCATACCATCGATCGTCGATCGGATCTGAGTGTTGCTGAGCTCCTTGTAGCGGCTGGTGATGCCGTTTTTGACGATCTCCAGGTTCTCCTTGGCGTTCTGCAGTTCCTCCTCGGCTTTCTGGAGGTCGGTGCGCCCCTGTTCGAACTCCTCGTCCGAGACGACGCCCTTGTCGTGCAGTGTTTCCGTGCGGCCGAATTCGCGGCGGGTCTGCGCCAGCGATATTTCGGCTACCGAAACGCGCGATTCGGCGCTCGAAAGCTGTCCCATCTCCGGGACGACTTTAACCGTGGCGATTACCTCGCCCTTGCGCACCATCTGGCCGGCCTCCTTGTAGACGTCGGAAACGATACCCGAAATCTGGGGTTTGATGAGTACCTCGTCGCGGGGTTCGACCTTGCCGGTGGCGACCACGAATTGTTTGAGCGTGTCGAGTTTGGGTTGTACGATCGTGTAGACTACCTTTACCGGACGGGTCTTCTGCCACAGGAACACGAACGTTCCGAGCAACAGCGCCGCAAAGAGCACACCCAGAAAGATTTTCAGAAATTTTTTCATAGCCGTAATCTATTGAATTTGATTGTTATTCTTCACGTATTGCATCCACAGCCTTGATGCTCAGGGCCCGGTAGGCGGGGATGACGCCCGCCAGCAGGCTGCCTGCGACGAGGATGAAAAGCGCCAGCATGCCTGTCCCGAACGAGATCTGCCACGAGATTTCGGCCCCCTCCTGGGCCACGGTCACCGCCTGATAATAGATCGAGTCGGCCACCGACAGTACGCCCACCGCGGCCGTGAGGCCGACCACCCCGGCGATGAAGGTGAGGATGAAACTTTCGGAGAGTATCTGCGAGATGATGGCCGTGGGCGGTGCGCCCAGGGCGCGGCGGATGCCGATCTCCTGCGTGCGCTCCTTGACCAGCACCAGCATGATGTTGCTCACGCCGACGATGCCGGCCAGCAGTGTCCCCAGGCCCACGATCCATGTCAGGAACCCGATGCCCCAGAAGAGGCTCATCACCTTGTCGAACATTTCGGCCGTGGCCATGCACCAGGCGGCTTTCTCGTCGTCCGGCGAGATCAGGTGCTTGGCGAAGATCACCGACTTGCAGGCGGTTTCGACCTCTTTGCTCGGGGTGTCCTCCCGGCCGGCGATGGCCAGCATGTGGATCGAGTTGCCCCCGCCGTACATCTGCTGCGCGAGCGAGATCGGGGCTACGACCGTGCGTTCGACGTTGCTGAACGACATGGCCGTGCTCTGGCGCCGCATGACGCCGATAATGGTGAAATAGCTGTTGTTGACTTTGATGACCTTGCCGGTCGGGTCTTCCATTCCCGGAAACAGGTCTTTCTGTATCTGGGTGCCGATGACGCAGACCTTGCGCTTCTGCGCCATGTCGACGTCGTTGATGAAGCGGCCGTAGATGATCTTCTGCGGGTTGATCTGCTGGTAGTCGGGCATGTAGCCCATCAGCGAATAGTCGCCCTTGCGTTCGTTGTAGCTGCAATGGATCTCCCCGCCCCAGTAGACGCCCGAGGCGTACTGCACCTCCTTGAGCCCCCGGACGTTTTCCACGTCGTCGTTGTTCATGCGCCACCAGCGGTTCTTGGGCATGCCCTTGTAGGGGAGAGAGGTCTGCGAAGGCTGTATGAGCAGCGTGTTGGTCGACATGTCGCCCAGCTGTGCCCGGAACAGACGTCCCAGCCCCATGCCGGCACCCAGCAGTACGGTAAGCATGAAGATGCCCCAGAAGACGCCCAGTGCCGTCATGATGCTGCGCTTGCGGTTGCGGGAGATCGTCTGCCATATCTCGTTCCAGCGGTCTGTATCGAAAAATCCCATGGCTTCTACTTGTTATAACGCAGGGCGTCGATTGTCTTGAGTTGTGCGGCCCGGTAGGCTGGGACGTAGCCTGCGATCAGGCCGGCGATGACCAGCACGACCGTCGCGCTGACCGCAACGCCCAGATCGAGCGTCGGGTTGAGGAAGATCGACGGCGCATGGCCGCCGCCCGTCTGCGGCGTCTGGTTGAGCATGTAGTTGACCCCTTCCATCATCGCCACGCCGAATACCATACCCAGGTAACCGAATACGGCGGTTATCATCACCGACTCGGTAAGGATCAGCCTGATGATCGACACGGGCTTGGCGCCCAGCGCCTTGCGTATGCCGAATTCGGAGGTGCGCTCCGTGACCGTCACGAGCATGATGTTGCTTACGCCGACGATGCCGGCCAGCAGCGTCCCCAGGCCGATGATCCAGACGAAGATGTTGATGCCTGCGAAAACCATCATGAAATTCTTGTAGGTTTCCATCGTATTGTCGAGCCAGATGGCGCTTTCGTCGTCGGGGGCGAAGTGGTGTTCGGCGGAAAGGCGCCGGATGACGCGCTTTTCGAACTCCTTCATCGCCTCGGTGGTGTGGACGCCCTTGATGGTGATGATGGCATTGTTCACTTCGGGGCTGTTGGCGTTGTAGAGCAGCTGCCCGGTGGTCAGCGGGATGTAACACGACGAACTGCTGCGCTGGGCGTCGCCCTTGTAGACGCCGACCACGGTGAATACCGTGCTGTCGAGCTTGATCCTTGCCCCCAGCGGATCGGCGCCCTTGAATAGCAGGGACTGCATGGCCTGGTCGATGACCAGCGACTTGCGGTATTCGCGGATGTCGGCGTCGTTGACGAAGCGCCCCTTTACGATCTCCACGCCCTCGATCTGTTCGATCTTGGGCAGCGAGCCGCGCAGCCAGACCTTGGTGTATTCGTTCCCGTAGGTTGCCGTATGGTTGTCGAACCACGAGTTGGCAGCCACTTCGTCTACCTCGGGGAATTCCCGGGCGAGGATTTCGAGGTCGCTGTTCCACAGGCGGATGCGGCGCCCCTTCTGGTAGCCCATGTAGGGCTTCGAAGTACGGCCGCCGTAGAGGTCGATCGAGTTGGTGGCGTAGTTGCCGAAATTGGAGGTTACGCCGTTCTTGAGCCCGTTGCCCGAGCCCAGCAGGATGACGAGCATGAAAATGCCCCACGCGACCGAGAAGCCCGTGAGGAACGTGCGCAGCTTGTTGCGGCGCACCGATGTCCAGATCTCCAGCAGCAGTTCCCTCATCGCTTTCCGAGTCCGGTTTCGGTGATACTGCTGATGACGCCGTCCGTCAGTCGGATGATCTTGTCCGTCTGGTCGGCGATCGACTGTTCGTGTGTGACGCAAATGATGGTCATCCCCATGTCCGAGTTGACGCTGCGCAGCAGGTTCATCACCTCCTGCGAGGTGACGCTGTCCAGTGCGCCCGTAGGTTCGTCGGCGAGGATGATCTGGGGCTTGTTGATAAGCGCCCGGGCGATGGCCACACGCTGTTTCTGGCCGCCGGACATTTCGTTGGGCATGTGGTCGGCCCACTCCCTGAGCCCCAGCATGTCGAGGTATTCGAGTGCCAGGGCGTTGCGTTTGCGGCGCGAGACGCCCTGGTAGTAGAGCGGCAGGGCGACGTTTTCGACGGCGTTCTTGTAATTGATCAGGTTGAAGGACTGGAAAATATAGCCGATCATGTTGTTGCGCGCAGCGGCGGCCTGCGTTTCGCTGAGGTTCTTGATCAGCCGTCCGGCCAGGTAGTAACTGCCGCTGTCGTAGTCGTCGAGAATCCCGAGGATGTTCAGCAGGGTGGATTTTCCCGAACCCGAGGCGCCCATGATCGAGACCAGTTCGCCCTTTTCTACATCGAGGTCGATGCCTTTGAGCACGTGCAGGGGTGACCCATTATTATAGGTCTTGTTGATGTTTTCCAGCTTTATCATATTCAGTCTGCCGTTATAAAGCGGTTTGCGATGTTGAGGGTTACAATCTGTAAGCGATGTGTGAGGCGCTTGGGACAAAGGTAATAATATAATCTTGAAAAACAATTTATTTTTATCGAAAATCAATAAAAAATTACCAAACACCAATAAATGTGGTTATAATATCGGCAAATGTAAGCAAAAAATACATACTATGCAATACAGAGTACTGAAAATCATATATTAATCTTTCCGACCTATATAATATAAAGGTGGGAAAACCCCGTTTTATGCGCATATCCCGGTAGGGTGGCCGGTGAAAATCCCCATAAATGGCGATTGCCGCCTGAGGCCCGAATCGCTATTTTTGCAGGCAAAAATTACGTTATATGTTAAAAAAATAACATAAACGGTTTATGGGTAATGCTTTTTCGTTATATTTGTTGCGTTAGGTCAAGCATATGAGGAAACTTTTACTACTGTTTTTATGCACGATTGTCCCGGCTGTCGTGTCGGCGCAGCGTCTCGACGTTACGGGACGGGTGCTTGTAAAGGATACCGGCAAGCCGATCGGACAAGCAGTCGTCGAATTGCCGCAGTCCGGATTGTGGGCCGTGGCCGATGCCGACGGAAACTTCACGGTGAAGGGAGTCCCGGCCGGGGAAACGCGTTTTGTCGTTTCCTGCCTGGGGTTCGTTACCACCGAAGCCGAGGTCGACGTGCGTACGGGGATGGGGCCGGTCAGGCTTTATGCCCCCGAGGATAACCTGAAACTGGAGAGCGTCGTGGTGACGGCCAAGGAGGCGCCCAACGCCATGGCTACGTCGCGTACGATCGGCGGCAATGCCATCGACCACCTGCAAATGGTCAATGCGTCGGACATCTCGGCACTGCTGCCGGGTGGCAAAACGGTTAATCCCGACCTGATGAAGGACAATGTCTTTTCGCTGCGCAGCGGCGGGAGCACGGCCGGCAATGCGGCGTTCGGTACGGCCGTCGAGGTCGACGGCGTACGCCTTTCCACCAATGCTTCGCTGGGCGACCCGACGGGTGCCAGCACACGTAACCTGTCGGCGACCAACATCGAGTCGGTCGAGGTGGTGACCGGCGTACCTTCGGCCGAATACGGCGACATCTCGTCGGGCGTGGTGAAAATCTCGACCCGCAAGGGCAAGACGCCCTATACGGTGACGCTCTCCACCAATCCGCGCACCAAACAGATCGCCGCCTCGAAGGGCTTCGACCTGGGGCGGAACCACGGGGTGCTGAACAGCAACGTCGAGTATACGCGGGCCACGAAGAACCCCACGTCGCCCTACACCTCCTATTCCCGCACGGGGCTGGCGCTCAACTACCAGAATACCTTCGCCAAGGTTCTGCGTTTCAATTTCGGCGTAACGGCCAATATCGGCGGTATGAATACCGAGGACGACCCCGATGCCCAGAAAGGCGAGTGGGAGAAGGTGCGTGACAATGTGCTGCGTGCCAACACCTCGCTCAAATGGCTGCTGAACAGGTCGTGGATCACGAGCCTGGACTTCGACGCGTCGCTCAACTATACCGACAACCTTGCACGCAAGCGCACCTATAACCTCAATTCGACCTCCCTTCCGGCCGTCCATGCCGAACAGGAAGGGTATTACATCGCCGAGATGCTCCCTCCGGTCTATTATTCGACCAAATACGTCGATTCCAAGCAGCTCGACTATGCGGCCAACCTCAAGGCCACGTGGGTGCGCAGCTGGGGCGACGTGCACAGCAATGCCAAGGTCGGCGCTTCGTGGCGGGCCAACGGTAATGTCGGGGACGGGGAGTACTATGCGACTCCCTCCCTCGCGCCTAACGGTTACCGCCCCCGTCCGTATACGGACATCCCCTATATGCATAACCTCGCGGCCTACGTGGAGGAGACGCTGACTGTGCCGCTGGGGGCGACCACGCTGCAACTGATGGCGGGCCTGCGTGCCGAAAAGACCTTTATCAAGAATACGCAATACGAGAATACGTCGAGCCTCTCGCCACGCTTCAATCTGAAATTCCGCATCAACGACCATCTGACTGTCCGCGGAGGCTGGGGCATCACCGAGAAGCTGCCGTCGTTCAACGTGCTTTATCCGCTGCCCGAATACCGCGATACGCCCGTGTTCGCAACCACCTATGGCTCGGGGCAGAGCGCCTATGTTTATCACACGCAGCCTTACCAGATACTCTACAACGACAACCTGAAGTGGCAGCGCAACCGCAATTCAGAGGTCGGCGTCGACCTGCGTATCGGGGGCACCTCGGTCTCGCTGGTCGGCTATTTCAATCGCACGAAATATCCCTACAAGCTGAGCGCCTCCTTCGAGCCGTTCTCCTATAACATGATGGGCGTGCCGTCCACGCTGCCCGACGGGACGGCCTACACGATGCCGGCGAACCCGGCATTCCGCGTCGACAGCCAGACAGGCGAAATCTTCGTCCGCGACAAGGACAACCCTTCGGCCGGCTGGATCGCCATGCAGACCACTTCCACCAAGCGGACGTTCGTCAAGAATACCTACCAGAACAACGGTTCGCCCGTGGATCGCATGGGGCTGGAGTTCGTCGTGGAGTTCCCGCAGATCAACCCCATCCGCACGCAGCTGCGGCTCGATGGGGCTTACGGCTATACCAAATACGTCAACGAGGGTGAGGCATGTTACTATCCCTCGACCTCGACCGGCGGCGAGTTCTACCCCTATGTGGGGGTTTATCTCGATAACGGGGGCAGCTCCAACGTCACCTACAACGGCCGGAAGCTGCATGCGCTGGATATGAATCTCACGGCCACGACGCACGTGCCCTCGATCCGCATGGTCATCTCGCTGCGGCTCGAAGCCTCGCTCGTGAAGCGCTCGCAGAACCTTTCGGAGTACAAGGGACGCGAGTATGCCTTCAACGTCGACGAAGACCGTAACCCCACCGGCGGGAGCATCTACGACGGCGACAGCTATACGGCGATCTGGCCTGTGGCCTACATCGACCTCGATGGCAATCGTCATCCCTTTACCGATGCCGAGAAGAACGACCCGGCCTTCTCCTCCCTGCTGTTGCGTTCGGGCAATGCCTACTCTTTCAACGGCGACGGTTACGACCCCTATTTTTCGGCCAACCTGAGCATCACGAAGGAGATCGGCGACCATGTCTCCGTCTCGTTCTACGCCAATAACTTCACCAATTCGCGGCCTTTCGTCGCTTCGTATGCCACGGGTGTCAAGGCGGTCTTCACACCCGATTTCTATTACGGACTTACGGTACGCCTTAAATTCTGAAAACGATGAGAAAGATATTTTGCATATTGTCCTGTCTGCTGGTGGCCGGTTGCACGTCGTTCGACAGGAACCCTTACGACGGTGCGCTGCGCGAACTCCGTGTGACGGCCGTGTATCCCGAGGGATACGCCGGCTATCTGCGCGAAGGCGTCGCGGTGAAACTCTCCGACCGCAATACGGGCAATGTCTATACCGCCCTGACCGATGCGCAGGGCCACGCCGGGTTCCGCGTCGCTGCCGGGCATTACCGGCTCTCGGTGCTCGACCTGCCCGACGATTCGGCGGTTTTCAACGGTACGATCGAGCAGGTCGACCTTGTCGGCGGAGACAAGGATGTCGATGTGGCGCTGAAATTTTCCAAGCCGGGTACGATCCTCATCAAGGAGATCTACTCGGGCGGCTGCATGCAGGATCCGCCGGCGACGGGGACTTATGCCGACGACAAATATATCGTCCTGCACAACAACAGTTTCGAAACCTATTACCTCGACGGGCTGTGCCTGGCGATGGTCGCCCCCTACAACTCGAACGCCAACAATCCGTGGACGAGCACCGACCCTTCGGGCAACATCGTTTTCCGCGATTACGCCGCCATCCCCGATTGTATCTGGATGTTCCCGGGATCGGGGACGGATTTCCCGCTGGAACCCGGCGAGGATGCCGTGGTGGCCTATTACGGCGTCGACCATACGCAGACCTATTCCCAGTCGGTGAACCTCAACCGCAAGGGTTGTTTCGTGCTCTACGATATGGTGCACTATCCCGGCAACAAGCTCCATCCTACGCCTGTTCCGGGCGACCAGATCGACCAGGCGCATTACATGAAGGTGCTGAAAAAGACCGGAACCAATTCGGCCGTCGTCTACGTGATTTCGCAGAATTCGCCCGCCGTGATCCTCTTCCGGGCGCCTGAGGGGTTCGATCTGGATGCCTACCTGGCCGACGACCTTCAGTCGACGGTTCAGAACGGCAGCATCACCTATTCGAAGATACCGTGGGACAACGACTGGATTGTGGACGGCGTCGAGGTATGCAACATGACCGAGGCGACCAAGAACAAACGCCTGCACACCGATGTGGATGCCGGGTATATCGGTTTCTCGGCCAAAGCGCAGGGGCATACCCTGCACCGGAAGCTGGATGAAGAGGCCACGGTTGCTGCCGGCTTCGAAAGGTACGTGGATACCAATAACTCGTCGAACGATTTTTATGAGCGTGAGACACAATCTTTGCGTGATTAGACTATGAGACGGATTTTAACGATACTGATGCTGGTTGCCGTCTCTGCTGCCGCGGCACAGGAGCGTTTCGACCATATCTTCCGCCGCAATCCCTGGAACGGCGGCCTGAACGCTGCGGGTATCCGGCAGGACTCCCTGAGCCGTTCTTATGCCGAGATCTATTTCACCAAGGAGAACGGCGGGCTTGCGGGCCACTCCGCGTCGGACGACAGTTGGAATGCCGGGGCGAAAACCGAGTCGGTGCGCCACCTGAAGAAGGTCTCGTTCTCGGGCGGTTTCGGCTACGACTATTTCGACGGCCGCAACATGTGCGGCTCGATGTTCACCGAGCCGGGGTATTATCCGGTAGACATCCTCGAATTTACGCCGGGGCGCAAGGTGCGCGAGGATTACACGTTCACGGGCGGCGTATCGGCCGTGCTGGGCAACCGGTGGACGGGTGGCCTGCGCGTGGAGTTCGAAGCCCGCAACTATGCCAAGCGCAAAGACCTGCGCCACAAGAATACACGGCTGGATTTCGAATTTTCGCCCGGCGTGATGTACCATGCGGGACGCTTTGCCGTAGGGGCGGTCTATATCGTGGGTACGAACAGCGAGAAGGTTGCTGCCGAAGGGGTGGGCCCCGGTGCCGACTTGTACGAGGCATTCTTCGACCGGGGATTGCTCTACGGGTCGCTGGAGAAGTGGGGGAGCACCGACATACACCTCTCGACCAACGGCGTTTCGGGATTCCCCGTCCGGGAGAATACGCAGGGGGCGGGTGTCCAGTTGCAATACGGGCCGTTCTATGCCGACGTCGCCTACCGCAACAGGCAGGGCGAGACGGGCGAGAGCCGGATTATCTGGCACCTGTTCGAAACGCACCAGGTGACGGCCAATGCCGCCCTGTCGCTGGGGACGGCACTGCGCAGGCATTTCGTGCGCGTGAACCTCGACTGGCAGACGCTCGGCACCGACGAGAACATCATCACCACCGAGACCATCAACGGCGTGCAGATCATCACTATACACGGTTCGACGCCAACTTTCGGGCGCAAGGGACTCGACCTGGGAGGCGAATACGAGTTCGTGGCACCGCATACGGATTTGCGCGCCGGGGTCGGTTATTCGCAGCTCAACCGCGAATCGACGCTGATGTACCCCTATGTCAAGGGGCAGAAGCTCCACTTTACGAAGATATATGCCTCGCTGATCCGCACGTTCGGCCTCTGGGAGCTGACCCTTGCGGCGGATTATCGCCTGGGCGGTTTCACGGAGCGCGAAAAGCGGTTCGAGACCCCCGGCGTGCAGCCGGGCGAGTATCCCGGACAGCTGACCGCTTATTACGATTACGAAAACGAATACCTCACGGCCAAACGGCTGGGGGCGGCGCTCGGGCTGCGGCGCAATATCAAACGCTTCTATATCGACGTATTCGCGCGTTACGAACACGGCTTCGGTCTGGAATACGTCGCGCAGCCCAACCGGGTCGCGGCGACGCTGAGTGTAGGATATAATTTTTAATTTAAAGGATAGGATTATGAAAAGGATTTTGACATTGACGGCAGTCGCGGCGATGGTTTTCACCGCCTGCTCGAAGGAGGAAAGCACCGGGACGGGCGACAAGCAGGTGCGCATCACCCCGACGATCGCCAATCCGGCGCTGACGCCGGCAAGCATGTCGTCCGGTACGCGTGCGACGGACACCGATTTCGAGCTGAACGATAAGGTCGGCCTCACGATCACGATGACGGCGGACGGTTCGGCGTTCGTGGCGAACAAGGAGATGTCGTTCGACGGAACGGATTTCAGGACCGAGGGTTTCCTCTGGTACGAAGATGTCAACGCCACCTCGACGCTCTTCGCCTATTATCCCTACCAGGCCGGTGCCGCGGCGCCCGCGGAATTCTCGGTGAAGGCGGATCAGAGCGGCGCGAATTACACGGCTTCCGACCTGATCGTGGCCGTGAAGACGGGGGTCAAGCCTACGCTGTCGGCCACGCAGATGACCTTCAAGCATAAAATGTCGCGGATCGTCATCGGAGTGACGAACGAATCGGGTTTCGACATTACGGACATCGTCATCAAGGGGGCTGTCGGCACCGGGGTACTCGATCCGGCCACGGGTGATTTTACGGCCAAGGCGGGTGCCGAAGCGTCCGACGTGATTGCCAACACGGCCACTGCCGAGAAGGTTTACTACGCGCTGCTGGTGCCGCAAAACGGTGTGCAGCTCAGGGTTACGGTCACCACGGCCGATGGCAAGAAACGTACGCAGACGCTCGGCACGACCGACCTCAAGTCGGGTGAGAACCGCCGCATGGACTGCAACGTGCAGCCGGCGGACATCCAGGTGAAATTCAGCGGCCCGATCGCGGGCTGGGTCGACGGAGACGACCTGCTGCCGGACGGCGGGGGTGAGGTGGAGACCCCGACCGTCGAGTGGGGCGGCGTGAAGTACAAGATCGTCACGCTCAAGGACGGCCGTACGTGGATGGCCGAGAACCTGCGCTATGTGCCCGAAGGCAAAACCATATCGAACGATCCGAAGGACGGCAACGGGGTGTGGTATCCCTGCAACCTCTCGAAAGCCGCCGACCCGTCGTTGACTGAGACCGCGGGCCTGCTGTACAGTTATCCCGTGATGCTGGGAATGACCGGCGAGATGACGGGCACCAATTTCGACCAGTACGCGGGTGCGCAGGGCATCTGCCCCGACGGGTGGCATATTCCGACGATGGCCGAGTGGCTCAAGCTGGCGGGTACCGGCAGCGGCGGCCTCTCCGACCCGACGTCGCCCTATTTGGACGAAACGCAAAGCGGCGGTTCGATTGCCGCGCTCAACAAGGACGGTTTCAATATTGCGGGCTGCGGCTATATCAATGCGGCGAGCGCCACGGCGACCCCGGCCTATATGGCCACAGTCTCGGCTGCCGACGCTTCGGCGTTCGGCATGGGATATTTCCCCAGCTCGACGGGTTACAAGGTTACATACAATACGGCCGACGATCCGGAAAGCGGCATCAAGAACATCCAGTATTATGCCGGCATGATAACTTACAACAAGAGTTACAATCGCATGACAATCGCTTACCAGGGCGGTTATTGCGCCGCCCCCGTCCGCTGTATCAAGGACAAGGAGTGACCCTCCCCCGGCACACACGAACACACATAACACAAACAATAGATGAAACGTAAACCTAATTATCTGAAACACCTGCTGCAATGGGGCGTACTGGCCGCCATCGTCGGCACGGTGCTTTGGGCCAAATTCAGCGACAAACCTGTCGATGTCGAGGCATATTGTCCTTTCGGCGGGTTGCAGGCCTTCGGTACCTATCTGGTGAACAATTCGCTGGCCTGTTCGATGTCGATGCTCCAGATCATGATGGGCCTCGTGCTCGCCGTGGGAGTGATTCTCTTCAGCAAACTTTTTTGCGGGTACCTCTGTCCGCTGGGCACCGTCGGCGAATGGATGGGCCGCGCCGGAAAGAAACTGCACCTGCAGGTCGATGTCCCTTCGGGCAGCGTCGTCGACAAGCTGCTGCGCGTGGTGAAGTACGTGCTGCTCTTCACGATCCTCTATTTCACGCTCTCGTCGAGCGAGCTGTTCTGCAAGAAACTCGACCCGTTCTATGCCGTGGCTACGGGTTTCAAGGGCGAAATCGTGCTTTGGATGTCGCTCACGAGCCTTACGCTGCTGCTCCTGGGCGGCTTCGTGGTAAAGATGTTCTGGTGCAAGTACATCTGTCCGCTGGGAGCTGTCAGCAACATTTTCAAATTCACGCTGCTGTTCGTGATCGCCGCCCTCGGCGGCTGGGCGCTCGGTGCGCTGGGCGTTGCGAACGCGTGGGTTTGGACGATCGGCGGCGCATGTCTTGCCGCCTATATCGTCGAGATCGCCAAGATGCGCAGCTGCACCTTCCCCCTGATGTACATCAGGCGGGATTTGAACACCTGCAATAATTGCGGACTGTGCGAAAAGAAATGTCCTTACCAGCTTCCGATCCATGACTATGTGAAGGTGAAGCATGTCGACTGTACGTTGTGCGGCAACTGCATCGGTGCGTGTGCCAAGGATGCCTTGCAGGTCAACGGCCGCCGTTCGCTGCGCTGGGTGCCCGGGTTGCTGGCCGTGGTGCTCTTCTTCCTGGCCATATGGCTGGGTTCCACCATGGAACTGCCGACGATCGACGAAAAATGGGGCGACTACGAGAAGGTCGAGAACCTGCAAACGTTCGAGATGGAGGGCTTGCAGACGATCAAGTGCTTCGGTTCGTCGAAGGCTTTTTCGGCCAAGATGCAGGCCGTGCAGGGCGTATACGGCGTCAAGACCTTCGTACGCCGCCATGGCGTCGAGGTGCTTTACGACCCGGCTGCCACCGATACGCTGAAGATACAGGCTGCGATCTTTGCGCCGACGCTGCGCAAATATGCCATGCCGGGCGAGCAGGTGCCGGTGCTCGACGTGGTGAAGCTCGGCGTCGAAGGGCTCCACGACCGGATGGATATGATCTATTTCGGCATGGTGCTCCAGAAGATCGAGGGAGTCTACGGCTTCACGTCGGAGTTCGCCTGTCCGGTGGATGTGACGGTCTACGTCGATCCGGCTGCCGGTATTACCGAAAAGATGTTCGGGGAGGCGATCGACGCCAAGGAACTGGTCATCCCGACCAAGGAGAGCGAGAAGGTGATCCCGATGCATACGGTGCTTAAAAGCTATGCGGTCGCCGGACAGGTTTCGCGTGAAGAGTTTGCGCAGATCATGTTCCGCGATGTGGAGAAGCTCGCGGGCAGGTTCGTTGCCAACCAGGAGAAGTGGGGGGACGACGAGCAGTTCCCCAAGGCGGTCTACGAGATGGTATTCCCCGGTATCGAGAAGATGCCGATCCGCAATGCGTTCCCCTATTTCAAGAGCTTCCTTTCGTGTACGGACGGCATCGTGTCCGTGGATTTCGTCCTGCGGGATATGAAGCCCGTGATGCGCATCCGCTATGTGAAGTCGATGTGGGACGACGCGAAGCTGTGGAAAGAGGTTTTCCAGGCCGAAAAATGGACGCTGCGCATGGCTGACGGCACCTTCAAGGAGGCCGACCCGCGGCTGAAGTTCACCAATCCGGGGAAAACGGTTGGAGAGTAATTGAAAAAACGGCTGCAAAAATGACTGTTTCATGCAGGATATTCGGATTGCTGTCTGTGGTTTCGTTGGCGGTTTTCGTACTTGCAGGATGTGCTCGTGCGAAAAATACGAACTGCCGCGAGCTGTTCGAAAAGTATTACGAAGTCAATGTCGCGGCATTTATGCGGACGATGCCGGCGGCAGATTCCGCCGCGGTGCGAAAAAAGGCCGAATACGCCTTGGATAAAATGTACCGGATCGACTCCACGTTCGTTTTGATGAGGGGAAAGGAATTGGACGATTTTATCAGGGTCAATTTGCCGGCCATTGTCGGAGCCGATGCTGAGGATTGAATTTTTGTTGTCGGTTTTTAAAAACAGACCGAATGTGGGGAGAACCGGGAAAAAGGTTCTTTCCCATTGGTGAAAAATGAAGAATATGAGAAGATGGATAGCCTGTCTGGCCGTTGTGCTGCTCTGTATGCAGCCTGCGATGGCCGACGAGGGCATGTGGCTGATGCACCGGCTGGCGGAGATTTATCCGCAGATGAAGGCCCGGGGACTGAAAATCAAGGATAAGGAGATTTACAACGAGAAATCGGCGGCGCTGGCCGATGCCGTGGTGGCTGTCGACGGCGGCATGGGAACGGGCAGCATGATCTCCGACCAGGGGCTGATGATTACCAACCACCATGTGGCTTACAGCGACATCTGCGCCCTGTCGACGCCCGAGTGCAACCTGCTCGAAACGGGATTCTGGGCACGCACGCGCGATGAGGAGATTCCCGTCCCCGGCAAGACCGTGTGGTTCGTGCGCAAGGTGGTCGACGTGACCGACGAGGCCAATGCGCTCAAGGAGGAGATGAAAGCCGCCGGGAAATGGGGCATGATGGCCCCGCGCCGCCTCTATGCCGAACTGGAAGGGCGCTACGGCCGGGAAACGGAGTGCGAGGTGTCGTGCTACTCGATGTGGGGTGGCAAAATGTACCTGATGTTCTACTACGACATCTACAAGGATGTGCGGCTGGTGGGTACGCCGCCTGCGTCGATCGGTGCCTTCGGCGGCGATTACGACAACTGGGGCTGGCCCCAGCACAAGGGCGATTTCGCGCTTTACCGCGTTTATGCCGACCGGGAGGGGCGCCCTGCGGCCTATTCCGCCGACAATGTGCCGCTCAAACCCCGCCGCGTGTTGCAGGTCGCCACGGGCGGCGTGCATGACGGCGATTTTGCGATGGTGATCGGATTCCCGGGGCGTACGAACCGCTATGCGTCGTCGTTCGCGGTGGCTGAGAAACAGTGTGTCCGCAACCCGATCGTCGTGGCCAACCGCCATGACCGGATGGATATTCTCAAACGCCATATGGAACGCGATCCGCGGGTGCGCATGGAGTATTCGGATGCCTATTTCGGCCTGAGCAACTACGCCGACTACGCCAAGTGGGAGAACAAATGCCTGCGCCGCTTCGATGTCGTGGCGATCCGTGAGGCCGAGGAGGAACGCCTGCAGCGCTGGATCGAGGCCGATTCGGCCCGCAAGGCCGAGGACGGGACGTTGCTCGAAGAGCTCGCGCGCGGTTATAAGGCGCGGCAGGGCGCCGAGCGCAACCTCAATTATTTCCGCGAGGCATGGCTCGGCCCCAGCGAGGCGCTGCTCGTGGCCAACCGCGTGTCGTCGTACCTGGGCAAGCTCGAACGGCTGAAGCAGGACTCGCTGATCGTGGATTCGAAGGATGCCCGGAGCGTCGTGGCCGGGAGCGGCCGCCTGAGCCGTAACTACGATGCCGCGACCGACCGCGACCTGTTGGCGCGGATGGTAGTGAACTTCACGGCCAACGTGCCACGCGAGATGTGGGGTGCGCAGTTGCAGGCGATGTACGACAAGGCGGGAGGCAATGCCGACCGCATGGCGCGTGCGGCGTTCGATGCCTCGTTTTGCAGCGATCCTGCGCGTTACGACGCCTATTTCTCGAAGAACCGGTCGGTTGCCGAAATACGCCGCGACCCCATGGTTGCGCTTACCGAATCGGTCACAGTACAACGTTTTACGGGCGGTGTGGACAAGGCCGAGAAGCGCGGCCGTGCGCGTGTCGGGCGAAGCGAGAGCCGCTATGCCGACGTGCTTTACGATTTCCGTGCTTCGGAAGGGCTGGCGCAGTATCCCAACGCTAACTCGACCATGCGCCTGACCTACGGTAGCGTGCAACCCCTGAACCCTTCGGACGGCGTGCATTACGATTCGCGTTCGACGATCGCGGGCTATATGGAGAAGTACAACCCCGACGAATACGAATACCGCGTCGACGACCGTATGCGGCGGCTGATCGCCAAACGGGACTGGGGACGCTGGGGCGAGAACGATACGCTCTATGTCAATTTCCTGACCGACAACGACATCACGGGAGGCAATTCGGGCAGCCCCGTGCTCGACGGCAAGGGGCATCTTATCGGGCTTGCGTTCGACGGCAACCGCGAGTCGATGGCCGGCGACGTGTGGTTCCATCCCGAACTGGCGCGCACGGTGTGCGTGGATATCCGCTATGTGATGTGGGTGATCGACAAGTATGCCGACGCCGGGTGGTTGCTCGACGAAATGAAGTTCGCAAAATAATCCGGTGTGCCGGTGGTAACCGCGGCATCCCGACGTGTCAAGCAGCCCTGCCATATGGCAGGTCTGCTTGTTTGCGGAGGGGTGGAGAGAGTGTGCCCGGCCACACGGATTTGATCTCAGATCCCCGTTGTCCGGCAGCAATGCCTGGTATAGGGGCTGGGTAGATGCCTCCGATAAGCGTCCCGTTTGATCGGGGCGCTTCTATTTGAGCCTCAGGAAGGAGTAGCCGAAGCGTTCGCAGGCGGCTTTTTCCAGTTCTTCGCGCACCGAGGGGTGGGCGACGGCGATCAGTGCCCGCGCCCGCTGGGCGAGGTTGCGGCCGCGCAGATGCGCAACGCCGTATTCGGTCACGATGTGCTGCACCATGTGGCGGGTCGTCACGACGCCTGCGCCGGGCGTCAGCAGCGCCTTGATCTTCGATTCGCCCTTGGGGGTAGTCGACGGGATGGCGATGAAGGTTTTGCCGCCCTCCGACAGGGCCCCTCCGTACATGAAATCGTGCTGCCCGCCTACGCCCGAAATGATGCGCTCGCCAACCGAGTCGGCGCAAACCTGCCCCGTGAGGTCTACCTCGACGGCCGAGTTGATCGCCATCACGCGCGGGTTCTCGCGGATGCGGAACGGGTCGTTCGTCCATGCCACATCCTTCATCACGAGGTCTTTGCGGTAGTCCATGTAATCGTACAGCCGGCGCGATCCCAGCGCCAGCGAGGCGACCGTTACACCCGGCATGACCCGTTTGAGCGAGTTGTCGATCACGCCGCTTTCGAGCAGCGGCAACACGCCGTCGGTCATCGCCTCGGTATGCAGCCCGAGGTGTTTGTGGCCCGTGAGCGCGGCCAGCACGGCGTTGGGGATCCCGCCCACGCCGATCTGCAACGTCGCCCCGTCGGGGATCAGTTCGGCGATGTGGTTGCCGATCCTGCGTTCGATGTCGGTGGGGGTCGCCGAGGGCACTTCGACCAGCGGGTCGTCGACCTCGACGGCCGCGGCGACGCGCGAGAGGTGGATCACGGCGTCGCCGTAGGAGAACGGCATGGCCGTGTTGACCTGCGCGATGACTGTCCTGGCGCATTCCACGGCCGAAACGGCCAGGTCGGCCGAGACGCCGAACGAGCAGTAGCCCTCCTCGTTGGGGCGCGAGAGGTTGAGGATTGCCACGTCGACGGGCAGCGTCCCGTCGCGGAACAGCCCTGGGATTTCGCCCAGGAAGGCCGGGGTCGACTGTCCGTAGCCCTGGGCCAGCCAGCGGCGGATGTTATTGGCCACGAACAGGCTGTTGACCAGGAACGTATCCTTATATTCGGGGCTGCAATAGGGGGCGTCTGCCCTCCCGACGGCGAATCCGGAGTAGAGCGTGACATCGGTGAGCTCGGCGGCACGGTCGGTCATGGCACGGACGAGTACTTCGGGGATCGAGGTGCTGCCCTGAATGTAGACGTTGCTGTGCGGGCAGATGAGCTTTACGGCTTCGGCGGCTGTCGTGAATCGCATAGGCTTATCGGTGGTTTTGCCCGAAGGCGGTTAGGCGTGTTTCGAGCAGTTCGAACTGCTCGGGGCAGTTCAGTTGCGAAACGCAGACCCGGATGCCCGGCTGGCGGCTGCCGGTCGATGTGAGCGATATGGCGCAGATGCCGTAAAGGAGCAGTTCGCTCAGCAGCTCCGCGCTGGAGAGTCCGCCGTAGCCGACGGTGTAGAAGAATCCGTCGCTGACGGTTTCGTCCTGGTCTTTGTCGTAGACGATGCGGAAGCCGTGGCGCCGGAAGATCTTTTTGGTGAGGCGGGCGCGCCGGGCGTATTCCGAGGTTTCGCCCACGAAATCGAGCTGCCCGTCGGCCGCAGCGCGGAACATCGCCGCCAGGGCGTGCTGCGCCGAGTGGCTCGTGCCCGACGAGGCGGCATAGAGGAACGTCAGGACATAGGCGTCGCCCAGGCGCCCCATGCCGTAGCGCTGTTTGAGCGCGGGGTAGTGCCGCGGGTAGAGTTTGTCGGAGATGGCTGCGATGGCGATGCGCTGGCCGGCGTAGCTGAATATCTTCGAGCCGGAGATCATCAGGATGTAGTTGTCCGTGTATCTGGCCACGGTGGCCTGGTAGGGCGCTTCGAAGGGGCGTCCCAAGGGTTTGCGGAAGTCCATGCAAAGGTAGGCGAGGTCTTCGATGACGATGGCGTCGTATCGGGTAGCCAGCTCGCCGATCGTACGCAGCTCATCCTCGGTGAGGCATATCCACGCCGGATTGTTGGGGTTCGAATAGACGATGGCGGCGATGTTGCCCTGTGCGAGGTAGCTTTCCAGCTTCGGGCCCAGTTTTTCGGCGCGGTATTCATAGATGTCGAACGACGCGCTGGGGATATCGAGGATCTGCACCTGGTTGCGCTGCACGGGGAACCCGGGGTCGATGAAGAGGATCGTATCCTTCCCGGGCGCGAGCTGCGAGCAGAGCAGGAAAGCCGTAAAACTGCCCTGCATCGACCCGACCGTCGGGATGCAGCCCTGCGGTGCGACCCCGACGTCGAGAAACGCGCGGATGAAACGCGCGGCCTGTTGTTTGAGTTCGGGGATGCCGAACATGTTGGGGTACTGCGACGCCACGCCCGATTGCAGGGCCCGGCATTCTGCTTCGACTCCCGCCTTTTCGGGCGGAAGTCCCGGTACGCCCATTTCGAGGTGCAGGAATTCCATCCCCGTCTGTGTTTCCATGATGCGGGCTATGTCGCCCGACTGGCGGATCGTCGCCTGGGCGATGTCCGCAATGTCCATGCGCTCCAGCGCGGAGTCGAGCACGGAGCGGTCTATCGGTAGCCTTCCCATTGTGCGGCCTGTTTTTGTGCGTATGCGTAGCCTGCGCGGAATGCCGCGAGGTTCGTGTCGACGATGGCGTCGCCCTTGCGGGCGAAAATGGCGCGTATGCCCGCTTCGAGTTTTTCGGGTGCGATGCCCAGGAAGGGTGCTGCGGCGCCCAGCAGCACGATGTTGGCGGCACGGGGCGATGCGGTTTGGCGGGCGATGGCATCCACGTCGAGTGCCACGCTGTGCGGCAGGGAGGTTATCTCCCGCCCGAGCGTATCGGCATCGGGATAGTCGGGGATGTTGATCAGCGGGGCGGTGTTGGTGATGACCCAGCCCCCGGCCGAAAGCCACGGCAGGTAGCGGAGTGCTTCCATCGGTTCGAGCGAGATGATCAGGTCGGCGGCACCCCGCGGAATGAGGTCGGAGGCGATTTCATCCGACGAGATGCGCAGGTTCGACTGCACGTCGCCGCCCCGCTGGCTCATGCCGTGGACTTCGGCCTGCTTGATGTGCAGCCCCTGGTCGAGGGCAGCCCTGCCGATGACAGTGGCGATCGAGAGGATGCCTTGTCCCCCTACGCCCGAGAGTATGATGTCGCGTTTCATGGTTTGCCTGTTTTTAGGGTTTTGCCGCCGGGTGGTCGCCGCGACGGGCGTGTCGCTATTGTTTCTGTTTGGTTGCGTTGTGCCGTTTGGCGGTCTGTATGCATTCGCGGCGGGGGATGATGACCGAAACGCCGTCGAAGGCGATCTCTTCGCGGATTATGGCCTTCATCTCTTCGCGGGTTCGGGGCAGCGGCACCACGACGCGGATATGTGCGGGGTCGACGCCCAGGCCGGCGCATATCTGCTCGAGGCGTCCCGTGCCGGCCGAATCCTGGCCTCCGGTCATGCCGGTGGTGAGGTTGTCCGAAATGACGACCGTGATGTTCGTCCCCTCGTTCACGGCGTCCAGCAGCCCGGTCATCCCCGAGTGGGTGAAGGTCGAGTCGCCGATGACGGCCAGGGCGGGGTGCTGTCCGGCGTCGGCGGCGCCTTTGGCCATGGTGATCGAGGCGC
>ULYF01011825.1_pt1 | contig 28987 bp, 23 predicted proteins | sample 1961941 | NCBI WGS metagenome assembly ULYF01 (sample SAMEA4835857, study PRJEB28245) | human gut metagenome | biome: gut microbiome; material: fecal sample | place: Denmark | collected 2008 | reverse complement strand
AAATGTAAATAAGGGCATCGATTCTATGGGTTATAGAATCGATGCCTTTTTTAATTTTTGTAGATAGATTTCTTTTTGTTGATTGATATTTTTGGAGAAAAGTTTCGTAAAATATAAGAAGGACAGTATGTATATAAGAGGAAAAGGAGAAAGAATAGAAAAATAGTACGAAATAAAATTCACAATATAATACGTATATTCAACAATAATAGGTATTTATAGCGAAATAAAATTCGAAATTATATAAAAATATAAAAACATTTTTTATGAAAAAGGTAGAAAAATACATAACTATTGAACGGGGGATGTTTCGTAAATATAATTAGAATTACGAAATATATTTTAAATATGAAAGGGAGGGACAACAGCTTTATGAAGAAAAAATGGATTGCTTTGTTTTTAGCAGCAGTTATGGGAACGATTTCTCTATCAGGCTGTGCAGGACAAGGGAAAGAAGAGGGAGATGTAATTGAAGTCTGGTCTTTTACAAATGAGCTGGAACAAATGTTAGATTTGTATAAAACCACACATCCTGATGTGAAAGTTAAATTTACATTAGTTCCTACAGATGTTTATGCCAGCAAGCTAAAAAATGCCATTCAGAGTGGAAATGCACCGGATGTATTTGCCATTGAGGAGGCATTTGTCAGAAGTTTTGTGGAAGAACCGGGAGTTATGGCTGATTTAGAGGATTTGAAGCCGGATCTGGAAGAGATGGAGGTTCTGGACTATACCCTGGATGTTGGAACTGATTTTGAGGGAAGCTTACGTGCAGTATCCTGGCAGGCAGCACCGGGAGCAATGTTTTACAGGAGAAGTTTAGCAAAAGAATATCTTGGCACAGATGATCCGCAGAAAATTCAGGAATATTTTCAGGATATGGACAAGTTCATGGAGACCGCAGAAATCATTAAGCAGCAGTCGCAGGGGGATTGTTATACGGTATGCAGTCCAGATGATTTGTCCTATATTTTCATGAGTAAAAGGGAAAAGGGCTGGGTTCAAGATGACAAAGCAGTCGTTGATGATAAAATTTTAGAATTTGCTGATTTTTATAAGACCATGAATGACAAGGGATATGCGGCACAGCAGGCACCTTGGTCAGAAGGCTGGTTTGCCGGAATGAGCGGACAGCTAAAGGATGTCAAGGGAAATCCTAAGGAAATATTCTGCTATTTCTTTCCAGCTTGGGGATTGTTTAATACCTTGATGCCAAATGCAGCCAGTGCAGACGGTACACAGGATACCAGTGGAGACTGGGGTGTGATTCAGGGGCCGTCATCTTATTATTGGGGAGGAACTTGGCTTGGTGTGAATGAAGATTCTGATAATAAGGAAATCGCAAAAGAAATGGTCCGTTATTTTACTACAGATGAGGAATTTCTGAAGCAGTGGATAGATCAAACAAATGACTATGTTGCATCACAAAAGGTTATGGACTATATTACTGAAGGGATATCTAATGATTTCCTGGGAGGGCAGAATCCATATGAAGTCTTTTTAGCAGATGCAAAATCCATTAACGGAAAACTAATTACTTCCTATGATCAAGAAATGAATAAAATTTTCGGGAATGAAAAAGAAAATTACCGGGAAGGCAAATGTAGCATAGATGAGATGAAGGATAATATCATAAAAAAAGCCAAAAGAATGTTTCCGGATTTAAAGTGAGAGGAGGAGAGTGTTTTGAAAAGAAAGAATTATAATCGGTATGGGGTATATTTTGTAATCCCGTTTTTTCTAGTGTTTCTTGCATTTTCTTTATTTCCGATTATTTATACTTTTTACCTGAGTGTTACAAACACCAAGGGATTTAGTGGGAATATGGGAGATTTTGTAGGACTGCAGAACTATTTACATATTATGAGAGACAGTGCTTTTTGGCAGGCATTATGGAATACAGTGCGAATCTGGGGTGTGAATTTTATTTTCCAGATGGCTCTGGCCTTGTTTTTTGCAGTCGTGTTTACCAATGTAAAGTTTAAGTTAAAAGGAGTAGGCTTTTTCCGCACTGCCATGTACATGCCGAACCTGCTTACAGCAGCATCTATTTCTATTTTGGCAGCGACGCTCTTTGCTTACCCTACAGGACCTATTAATCAGTTCCTTGTACAGACAGGAATTATAGATGAAACCTTTAATTTCTTTAGAAGCGAAGCAGCAAGTTCTTATATTGTGTCAGGGATTCAGACCTGGATGTGGTATGGAAACTCTATTTTGATTTTGATGGCTGGTATTTCTGGTATTGATACTTCTGTGTATGAGGCGGCCATGGTAGACGGTTCTTCTTCCTGGAACACATTCCGCTATATCACCATTCCGCTTCTGAAGCCGATTTTAATTTACATGATGGTAACTTCTTTGGTAGGTGGTCTTCAGCTTTTTGATATACCATTCATGATTACAGATGGAAGAGGTGCACCAAATGAGAGCCTGAATACCGTGAGCATGCTTTTATACAACCATGCGTTTACCGGTAAGAATTACTATGGATATTCAGCAGCAATCTCCGTGGTATTATTCATCATTATTGCTTTTTGTAGTATGCTGGTGTACCGTTCTATGACAGAGAAAGAAGAGGGGTGAGGACATGACAAAATGGAAACTTTCCAAAACAATGCTGTATGTGATCACTGGAATCATTACAGTCATTACATTGATACCAATCTGGCTGGCTTTTGTAAATGCAACCCGTTCAACAAATCAGATTCTACAGGGAGTGAGTTTGCTGCCAGGGGGACATTTCATTGAAAATTACAAAGGACTTATTGAAAAAGGATTTAATTTAGCAGGAGGCTTCCTGAATTCTGCGTTTATTGCAGGGGCATCTACCATGCTGGGTGTATATTTTTCTGCGTTGACAGCCTATGGAATTAAAGCCTATAATTTTAAGCATAAAGACAAAGTTTATAACCTTATTCTGCTGTTGATTATGATTCCGGCTCAGCTCAGTTTTATCGGTTTTTACAAATACATGGTGATGCTGGGATTTGTAAATACCTATATTCCATTGATTATTCCTACAATTGCAGCACCTGCAACCGTGTTTTTTATTAAACAGTATCTGGATAGTGTATTTTCTCCAAGCCTTTTGGAAGCTGCAAGGATTGATGGGGCAAAGGAGTTTTATATTTTTAACAGAATTATGTTTCCACTTATGAAACCTGCTTTGGCAACTACAGGAATTATGACATTTGTGGGTACATGGAACAACTTTATGATGCCTTACATTATTTTAACAGAGCAGGAAAAATACACACTGCCAATGTTAGTGCAACTGTTAAAATCAGATATTTATAAAACAGATTACGGTGCAATTTATTTGGGTATTTCTTTATCCTTGTTTCCTGTAATTCTTGTATTTTTCATGTTCTCCAAACAGATTGTAAGTGGTGTAACAGCAGGAGGAGTAAAAGGATAATGGATTAAGGAGATGAAAACTTCATGGCAACCATATATGATATTGCGAAATTAACAGGATATTCCCCGTCTACGGTTTCAAAAGTATTCCGGGGTTATAGTGACGTAGGGGAAGAAGCCAGAAATAAGATTATGGAAGCAGCGAAACAGACGGGTTACATATCAAAATATCGTTTTTTTCATGAGACATCTGTGCGGGAAGGGGTGATTGCAGTTATTTACGATGACTGGAGAGGACTGCAAAATCCGTTCTTTTCCGAAGTGCTAAATAGCGTAAGGGATACACTGTGCGAGATGGGGTATGATCTTCTGTTTATCAGGAGAAATCCCCCAGAAGATTTAGAAGAGCTTTGCGTGAAAAGACAGGTAAACGGAATTTTATTAATTTCAACAAACCAGGATTTTCATATTACGTATCGTCAGTTGTTTCAAAAGTTTCCTATTGTTTCGCTAAATGAAGTTTTTGTCAATGAATATTCTGTGTTAAGTAATAATGCACAGGGAATACGAAAAGCAATGGAATATCTCATACGGCTTGGTCACAAGAAAATCGCTATGATTACGGGAGAATTAAATCAAAAGCCAGGAATAGAGAGGTTTAAAGAATACAGGGAATGTCTCAGTGAGAATGGGATTCGGTTTTCAAAAAAGTATGTAAAAAACTGTACCTATTATTCTTATGAAGAAGGTCATGAGATTATGAAGAAACTTTTAGAACAAGTACAGCCTACAGCAGTTCTGGCTACAGGGGATTATCTGTGTATGGGTGCCATTGATTATGCTGTGAAAGCTGGATATCAGGTGCCTCGGGATATTTCTTTTGTAGGGTTTGATGACATTGAATATGCCAGAGTTTTTAAACCGGCATTGACCACAGTAAGGCAGAATAAAGAACTGCTGGGAAAAGTGGCGGCAGAACTTTTATTGGACCTGGTGAGTGGAAAGAAACCACATAAAAAGCGGTATTTGATTGATACAGAGCTGATATTGAGAGAAAGTAGTACCAACTGGAAAGGAACAGAACTATGAGCTTTAGAGATGATTTTGTATGGGGGCAGGCAACCTCTGCATACCAAATAGAGGGAGCAGCTTTTCAAGATGGAAAAGGCTGGGATATCTGGGATGTATTTTGCAAAGAAGAGGGAAAGGTTTTTGAGGGACATTCTGGAGACATGGCTTGTGACCATTATCACAGATTTCGGGAAGATGTGGCGTTGATGAAAAAAATGGGAGTTCAGGGATACCGTTTTTCCATTAACTGGTCCAGAGTTTTTCCAAATGGGACAGGCACAGTGAATGAAAAAGGATTGAAATTTTATCATGAGCTGGTAGATGAGTTATGTGCAGCTAATATAGAGCCATATATTACCCTGTATCATTGGGAGCTTCCTTATGAGCTTTATAAAAAAGGCGGATGGATGAACAGGGAGATTGTGGAGTGGTTTTCAGACTATGCGGCTTTTATTGCAAAAGAATTTTCTGATAAAGTGACCCACTTTTTTACTGTAAATGAGCCCCAGTGTTTTATCGGACTTGGCTATATGACAGGGGTACATGCTCCTGGGTTAAAAGTCCCTGTAAGAGATACGTTTTTAATGGCACATCATGTACTCATGGCACATGGTATGGCGGTGAAGAAAATGCGTGAGGCAGCGAAAAGGGACATTTTAATCGGAATTGCACCTACTGGTTCTATGAGTTATCCAGATAGTGAACGGCCGGAAGATATCGAAGCAGCACGTATGCACTTGATGCAGGTAAATCCGGATTTGCAGAATTGGACTTGGAATGTGACCTGGTGGAGCGACCCGATTTTTAGAGGTGAATATCCAGAAGATGGTTTGAAATTATATAAGGATTACCTTCCAACCATGACACCAGAAGATATGAAGCTTATTTCGCAGCCTATTGATTTCTATGGGCAAAATATTTACAACGGGAACCGGATTCGTATGGGAAAGGATGGAAAACCGGAAGTTGTAAAGCGGTATGACGGATTTCCTAAAACAGCCTTGGGATGGCCGGTCACTCCAGAGTGCTTATACTGGGGACCTTATTTCCTGTATGAGAGATATCAAAGCCCTATCTATATTACAGAAAACGGACTTTCCTGCCATGACACAGTATCTTCAGACGGAAAAGTCCATGACCAGAACCGCATTGACTTTTTAGAGGGTTATTTAAGACAACTGAAACGTGCCTCTGAAAATGGCGTAGACATCAGGGGCTACTTCCACTGGTCCCTCATGGATAATTTTGAGTGGCACAGTGGATATGCAGACCGGTTTGGAATGATTTATGTGGATTACAGGACACAGGAAAGAATCATAAAAGATTCCGGCTACTGGTATCAAAAGGTAATAAAGGAAAATGGAGAATTCTTATAAAAAGTCTTCCACCAGTACCTTATAATGCAATTGATATGAACTTTATGAATGAAAACCACAGACTGCATATCTAAGAAAATCCTTTGACAAAAAAGAACATTCTCACAGAGCGTCTAAGAAAAAAGCTTTGTGAGAATGTTCTTTTAGAGATTGAATTCTTTAAATATTCTTGTTGCTTTTCTAAAAATTTCGATAATTCCAAACAGGTAGGTTGCCAACTTTTCAAAAATAAGGTATTATTAACCTAGAAAATCTCGGGATAGCGCCCAAAGGAGAGAAGAAACTATGATTTCAAGCCAGGTAATACAAAAAACATTAGACGAATTAAGAGCCATTACTAGAATCGACCTTTGTGTTATGGATATAGACGGAAAGGTGAATTCTACCACCTTTGCTGTGGAAAATGAAGATTTTGGCGATATCAGAGCTTTTGCAGAGTCCATGGCAGACAGCCAGGTGATTAAGGGATATCATTTCTTTAAAATTTATGATAACCAGGCAGTGGAATATGTGTTGGTGGCAAGAGGAAGCAACGAGGATGCCTACATGATTGGTCGCGTAGCAGTGGCACAGATTCAAAACCTGATTGTTGCTTATAAGGAACGTTTTGATAAATCCAACTTTATTCAGAACCTGATTCTGGACAATTTGCTATTGGTAGATGTTTATAACAGGGCCAAAAAACTTCATATTGCAGTAGAAGCAAAACGTGTTGTGCTTTTAATTGAAACAAAAAATGAAAAAGACCAGGATTCCATGGAAATTCTCAAGAACCTGTTTATTTCCAGGAATAATGATTTTATTACAGCCATTGATGAAAAAAACATTATTATTGTTCGCAGTCTGGAAGAAAATGATGGCTATGAAGAAATTGAAGGAATTGCCAAGATGATTGTGGATATGTTAAACGCCGAGGCAATGTCCCAGGTGCGTGTTTCCTATGGAAATATCATTAATGAAATTAAGGATGTATCACGCTCTTATAAGGAAGCGAAGATGGCTCTTGATGTAGGAAAAATTTTCTATGTGGAGAAGAGTATTGTAGGATACAATAATCTGGGAATTGGACGTCTGATTTATCAGCTTCCTATGCCTCTTTGCGAAATGTTCATGAAAGAAGTATTTGGCGGAAAGCTGCCAGAGTCATTGGATGATGAAACCTTAAATACCATTAACAAATTCTTTGACAATAACCTGAATATCTCTGAAACATCTAGACAGTTGTTCCTTCATAGGAATACTTTAGTGTATAGACTGGAGAAAATACAGAAGAGCACAGGTCTGGATATCCGTGTATTTGATGATGCATTGACCTTTAAGATTGCGCTTATGGTTTCTAGCTATATGGAATTTATGAGAAAACAAGATTAAGAAACAGAGGACTGTTGCGTTAAGCAGATATGAAAAATATTGCTTGATGTGACAGTTCCTTATTTTTATGTTTTGATTGTATACAATCAATTCAATGCATTAAAATACTTGCATTTTACCATGATAAAATCTATAATAGAAACCATAGCAAAAAAGAGAAATGGAGGCGTAATATGATAAGTTTATATAAAAATGGGGCGTGGTTGATAAATGGTACGGAGCTTATAGAAGATGGTCCTGAGGCCGCAGCCTGGATTTGCTCTTTGACAGGAGAGAAAGCTCCAGATAAAGAGGAAGCGATGAAGAATACCATTGCTTATTCTATTCTTACGGAACATAATACTTCAGGCAATATGGATGATTTGAAAATTAAATTTGATAAATTAACTTCTCATGATATTACATTTGTAGGTATTATACAGACTGCTAGAGCATCGGGGCTGGAGAAATTTCCGATTCCTTATGTGCTTACGAATTGTCACAATTCTTTGTGTGCAGTAGGAGGAACCATTAATGAGGATGATCATATGTTCGGACTTACTTGTGCGAAACGTTATGGCGGTATTTATGTACCTCCGCATCAGGCAGTTATCCACCAGTTTGCCAGGGAAATGCTGGCAGAAGGGGGAAAGATGATTCTGGGATCTGATAGTCACACCCGTTATGGTGCTCTGGGAACTATGGCCGTTGGAGAGGGTGGACCTGAGCTTGTGAAACAGCTTTTGGGAAGGACTTATGATATAAAACGGCCAGAAGTGGTAGGGGTTTATTTAACAGGAAAACCGATTCCAGGTGTAGGCCCTCAGGATGTGGCATTAGCGATTATTGGAGCTGTGTTTGCTAATGGTTATGTGAAAAATAAAGTGATGGAATTTGTGGGACCAGGCGTAGAAAATCTCAGTGCAGATTTCAGAATCGGAGTGGATGTTATGACCACAGAAACCACCTGCCTTTCTTCTATTTGGGAAACAGATTCTATCATTAAAGATTTTTATGATATTCATGGAAGAAGTGAAGGGTATAAAGAACTTCAGCCAGGGGCAGTGACCTATTATGATGGTCTGGTATATGTGGATTTGAGCCTTATTCGACCTATGATTGCCATGCCATTCCATCCCAGTAATACGTATACAATTGAAGAGCTGAACGAAAATCTTATGGATATTCTGGATGATGTAGAGAAAAAAGCCCGGATTAGCCTGGATGGAAAGATACCATATACTCTGAAGGATAAGGTAAAAGATGGAAAACTCTATGTAGAACAGGGCATTATTGCAGGCTGTGCAGGAGGTGGCTTTGAAAATATCTGTGATGCAGCAGATATTTTAAAGGGGGCAAGCATAGGTTCGGATGCATTTACATTGAGCGTTTATCCAGCTAGTACGCCGATTTATATGGAACTGGCTAAGAATGGAGTTCTGGCTGATTTGATTCAGACAGGAGCAGTGGTAAAAACAGCTTTCTGTGGTCCTTGTTTTGGAGCAGGTGATACACCTGCCAACAATGCCTTGAGCATTCGTCATTCTACCAGAAACTTCCCTAATCGTGAAGGTTCTAAGATTCAGGAAGGACAGATTTCTTCTGTAGCGCTTATGGATGCCCGTTCCATTGCAGCTACAGCAGCAAATAAAGGTTTCCTCACACCAGCGACAGAGTATGCAGGTGAATATAGAAAACCTCAATATTATTTTGATAGTACTATTTATGCAAACCGTGTATTTGATAGTAAAGGTGTGGCAGATGAAAGTGTGGAGGTGCAGTTTGGTCCTAATATTAAAGACTGGCCTCAAATGCCGGCACTTACACAAAATCTCCTCCTGAAAGTAGTATCAGAAATCCACGATCCGGTTACTACTACAGACGAGCTGATTCCTTCTGGTGAAACATCTTCTTTCCGCTCCAATCCATTGAGGCTGGCAGAGTTTGCCTTGTCTAGAAAAGACCCTGCCTATGTAGGAAAAGCAAAAGAGGTACAGGAAGCGGAAAAAGCCAGAGAAGAAGGAAAATGTCCAGGCGAAGTTGTATTAGAAGTGGGAAAAGCCCTTGAACAGGTGAAAGTTGTTTATCCAGATGTAAATAATGAAAACACAGGAATTGGAAGTACTATTTTTGCAGTGAAACCAGGGGATGGTTCAGCGAGAGAGCAGGCTGCTTCCTGCCAAAAGGTTTTAGGCGGTTGGGCGAATATTGCCAATGAATATGCTACTAAGAGATATCGATCCAATTTGATGAACTGGGGAATGCTGCCATTCCTGATTCCAGACGGAGAACTGCCATTTACAAATGGAGATTATTTGTTCATTCCAGGAATTAAGAGAATTATTGAAGCTAACGGCAGAGAAGTGAAAGCTTATGTGGTGGGAGATAGGCTGAAAGAATTTACCTTAAATTTGGGAGATATGACTGCAGATGAGAGACAGATTCTTTTGGATGGATGTCTGATTAATTATTATCGAGCAGGAAGATAGAAGCTTGGTAGAAGCGGCTGTCGCATAAAATTACAATGAGGAATATTGAATGCGGCAGTCTTACTTTTAAATAGCACATTCTATTATATTAAGATTACTTAAAAAATAGAAAAAATATAATTGTCGGAAAATTATATAAAAATACATATAATTCACAGTGTAAACAAATGATAATCCAATATAATAAAAAAATATAACTTTTTTAAAAAATATATTGACAAATTAAAGGGGGTGTAGTATTATAATCTTAACAAAAAACAAAACACCTTTTACAAAGAAAACATTACTCTCACATCCATTTCAAAGTTTGAGACGAGAAATCAATTTTGAAGATGGCCACAAAGTACAAAAGATTTATTACTTATTATACTTTAGGTGTATGGAGAATACAGAATAAGATAAATAATAATAAAACCAAAGTACTAAGGATAACGTAATGAAAAAGAAATTATAGAAGCCAGTAATTTTAATTACTATTATAAATTACAAAGGAACCTATAAATAAGTAAAAAAAGGTGTTACGTTTGAACTTGATAAGGAGGTACAGTCCAATGGGAACGGATGAATCAAATTATCAATATGAGAGTGGTAAGGCATAAGCCCCTTAGAAAGGCCTGAGCTACCTAATAACGGAAGAAATCCGGAGAATAAATTAAGAAGAGATTCAGGTTCATATCAAAAATGTCCTCATATTGAATGATTACCACAAACGTAATAGAAAGATTTTAAAATATATGTAAAGAAATATATTTTAAAAAGATAAAGTATTTATACATACTTTCAAATATAACATAAATAGTATGATGAGTTGTATTCGTGAAATAGGCCTGTTGTATTCGAGAATCTGAAAAGATTCGTTATATTTAGAAGAATGGTATAAAGAAATATCTGAAAAACAAGATAGACGGAACTACTTGTTAGAAACTTTTTATTATTCCACATAGATTGATATGAAAACTTTCAATGAATTCCGAAGGTAGACCATAAGAATTTATAAAAGAGGGACGAAAAAGATAGAAAAACATATTGAATATGTTTTATAAAATAATAAAAATTAAATATCGTTTCTAAGCAACAAAATATATTAATTTTCAAAATTTGGAAAGATTATATAAAAAATACTTAGAAAGGAAGCGTAAACTGAAGATAATTTAACTAATAAATGTCAATTTAGAAGTTAATAAAGAAAGGAATAAAAAATTGAATAACGCAGAACATTAGAGCAACCGTTATATCCATTAAGAAAATAGATATAGCGGTTGTTCATTTTTCGTGCTATACTGTGAGAAAAAATGAGGGAGACAAGAGAAAGACAGAGTAGCTATGAATGTTATCAATATAGAAGAAATGATTTTATTCGAGGATAAGGATATATTTGTATGCAGGAAACCGGCAGGGTTTCCAGTTCAGAGCAAAAGGCTTGGAAGCATGGATATGGAGAGTGCCTTGAAGACTTATAGAGTGAGAAAAGGTGAAAAACCTTATATTGGGGTGATACATCGTTTGGATCAGCCGGTGCAAGGGCTTTTGGTGTTTGCAAAAAATCAGGAGAGTGCTGGAAGTCTTAGTAAACAGATGCAGCAAGGAAAATTTGAGAAGCGGTATCTGGCATATGTAGAGGGATATCCAGAAGATGAAGAGGGGTGTTTAATAGATGAACTGGAGAAGGATACTAAAAATAATTGTTCCAGGGTGGTAGAAAGAAAAACGCCTGGAAGCAAGCAGGCAAAATTATTTTATAAAAAAATCAAAGAAACGGAAAAAGGAACACTTTTGGAGATTAAGCTGGAAACTGGAAGACATCATCAAATCAGAGTTCAGTTGGCTCATGCGGGAATGCCTATTTTTGGAGATGTGAAGTATCATTCCAATAGTAAAAATCAACAACAGTCACTTTCTTTATGTTCTTATAAATTATCTTTTTGTCATCCCAGGACAAAGAAAAAAATGGAATTCCAGACAGAGCCTGTTGGAAATTTTCCTATAGTATAAGAAAATTTTGTTTTACCATACTATGAGTAAGGAAAAAGTGGTGAAGTTTAAAACTTAAAGTATGGGGGAACAGAGGATGGATTGGAAAAAAGCAGGAATCATAGCGGGAACAGCAGTAGGAGTATTTTTGGGTGTAAAGTATATTCTTCCTGTGATGTTTCCGTTTTTTGTGGGCTTTTTACTGTCGGAAGCCGTTCATCCAGCTGCTTCCTATTTGGCAAACCGAAGTTTAAATAAAAAATTACATTTTTCGGAATGTGCTATAGGAAGTGTTTTGATTTTAATGTTTACGTTGTTGATTTTTGCAATTCTTTTTTGGGGAGCAGAGTTTTTAGCCGAAAAAGCAGGAGATTGTATTCAGTATATTCCGGCCTTACGGAAGGAAACAGAGGAGCTTATTGAACATTGCTGTCAAGGAGTAGAGCATATGGTGGGGATTCCAGCAGAGAAAAGCAGTGGCTATATTTATCAACAGTTGGAGACATTGTGTACTTATATGTGGAAGCAGGAGTCAGGTGTGGAAACAGCAATTCATTCTGTCTATACTTGCGTACTGGGAATCGGTATGGTGATGCTTTCTATTGTTTCTGCAATTTTGTTTTTACAAGAACGTGGGAAAATAAAGGCCTTTTTGGAGCAGAGGATTTTTTACAAAAAATTAATGGAAGTGGTAAAAGATTTTCGTAGAACAGTAAGAGAGTATTGGAAAGCGCAAGTGAAAATTATGGTTGTAGTCTGTCTGGTTTGTATTGTTGGTTTGGGTTTTTTGAGAGTGAAGCATTTTTTCGTTTTAGGATTGACCGTGGGAGTATTGGATGCATTTCCAGTATTAGGAACCGGACTTTTTTTTGTGCCAGTCGGGCTTTTCTTTTTACTTCAGGGAAAAGTTATGCTGGGAGTGGGATTTTTTCTTTTGTATCTTCTTACTGCCATTATTAGACAATTTATGGAGCCAAGACTTATTGGAAATCATGTAGGTGTATCACCGCTTTTGGTACTTCTTAGTGTATATTTAGGAATCGTTCTTTATGGAAGTTTTGGTTTTGTGCTTGGACCGTTTTCAGCTCTGCTCTTCTATGGAATTTATACCTGTATAGATGTGTTTGAGAGATAAGGAATATATGAAAACTTTATAAACACACTCAATGGGTCTGGACTAATGAAAGGTTTCGTGTATAATGGAAGCGTAGTTAAATTCTAGGATAAGAATGTGTAAAGGGCAGGTAAAGTGATGAAAAAAGCAATAATCGGGTTGATTTGCATTATGCTTGCCACTGGAGTGATAGTGGGATGCGGAAGCAAAAAGACAGAACCTGAGGAAAGCCAGAAGAATACAGCAGAGGAAAAGGACGGGAAAGAAAAAGAACAGGCTGAATCAGAAACAAAGGAAGAAACAGACAAAAAAGACCAAGATACGAATAAAGAGCCAGATAAAAATGAAAATAAGTCTTCAGGGGAAGAAGACAGTAAAACAGAGGAAAATATGAGTGAAGATCTGACTATGAAGGTTTTAAAAGACCAGGCAGGTACTCATGATTATACAGCTCTGGAAGAGCTAACTCCAGAGCCTGGAAGTCGTATTGCAGTTGTGGTGAAGAATACGAAAACGGGATTCTGGAAGAATGTAAAAAAAGGCATGGATGCTGCAGTAAAAGATTTAAATGAGAAGATGGGTTACAAGGGAGAGGATAAAATTAAGCTTTCTTTTGAGGGACCTGGAAATGAGACTGATGTGGAGAGCCAGATTAATATTATTGATGCTGTGCTTTCAGAGAATCCTTCCATTTTGTGCCTAGCTGCTATTGATATGGAATCTTGTCAGCCCCAGGTAGAGGAGGCTACTCTAAATGGTATTCCGGTTGTCGTATTGGATTCTGGTGTAGAAAGTGAGCTGGTAAATGCAGTTTGTGCTACAGATAATTATGCGGCAGGTACGGATGCGGCCAGGAAGATGGCAGAGGCTCTTGGAGAGAAAGGGCAGGTAGCCATTATGGCTCACGTAGAATCTTCAGAGAGCAGTCAGAAAAGAGTTTCAGGTTTTACAGAGGAGATGAAAAAAAATCATCCAGAAATAGAAATAGTAAATATTTCTTATGAAAATGAAGATACCAGTATGTCTGAACTGGCAGAAGCTGTGTTAAAACTGTATCCTGAGGTTAAGGGTTATTACTGTACCAATGAGATAGCAGTGAATCAAGTGTTGGATGTTGTAAATGCTTCTAATAAGGAAATTAAGGTCATTGGATTTGATTCAGGAGAAAAGCAGATAAAAGCAGTGAAGGACGGCACGGAATTGGGGATGTTTGCGCAGAATCCTTATGGTATGGGGTATGCGACCATTGTGGCTGGCGTAAGGGCAGATCAGGGATTAGAAAATGATGGATTTATCAATACAGGCTATCAGTGGATTGATGGCACTACCATCGAATTGCCAGAATACAAAAACTATCTGTATAAGTAGAGAACATGAGAATTTGGCAGAATTAATATAGAATCAAGAGAGAGATTGTACAAATAGTATAGAATCTCTCTTTTTTTGTTTAGAAAAAATAGGTTGATACATAATAATATAGAAAAAAATATAAAATACTGTTAAGAAATTGACAAAATGTATAATCCATAGTAATATCAGTTTATGTGAAGGTGGTGATACTTTGGTAGAAAAAACAATCAAAGAAATCCGGGAAACAGAGCAGAAGGCAGAAGAAATGATTTCTAATGCGAAGATGCAAAGTACGCAGATTCTGGAAAACGCGAAGCAGGAGGCTGTAACACTGAAATCCGGGATGATTGGGGAAGCGCAGGAAAAGGCAGAAAAGACTAGAAGTGCTGCGCAGCGTGCTGGCGAGGAGAGGCTGGGAGCAGCTCTTAAGGCAGCGGATAAGGAGATTGCAGAATTAAGACAAATTGCAAAATCCAAAGAAGAGGAAGCAGTTCAACGCATTATTCAGAATTTGATATAATGCCAGAAAGAAGATTATGAACTGCAGAAAGAGAAAATAAGTAATAAAGGAGGGATGTGAATATGGCAGTATTGCAGATGCAAAAAGTCAGTATCTGCGCACTGAAAAAGGATAGGAAAGCGATTCTGGAGAAAATACAGGCTATGGGTGTTATGGAAATTTCTAAGATGCTGGAAGATGAAACCGGACTTGAGAAAATGGACACTCAGGATGCAAGAGCGAGATTTGAAAGAAATGCAGCTTCTGCAGACGGGGCATTAGAAATCCTTCAGGAATATGTTCCGGAGAAAACCTCCATGCTGTCCAGTTTAGAAGGCAAAAAGTTGGTAGAGAGAGAAAATTTCCAACAGGCAGCGGACAGAAAAGATGAGATTATGAGTGTTGTATCTGGAATCCACAGTAATCAGAAAAAGATTGCTGAATATCGGGCAAGCATCCAGAAATTGGAGAATCAGATAGAAGCTCTTATGCCTTGGATGAGTTTGGATGTATCCATGGCCTTTAGGGGAACGAAATCTTCGGTTCTTCTGGTAGGAACAATTCCAGGGGTTATGACCTTAGAAGAAATCTATGGACTGATTCTGGAACACGCACCAGAGGTTTCTGGGGCAGACGTTACAATCCTGTCTTCTGAAAGAGATGCTGTTTATCTTGCAGTAGTCTGCCTTAGGAAGGATGCTGTAATGGTAGAGGAAGCCCTAAGACAGGGTGGTTTTGCGAAACCATCTCAGATTATTGCACAAGTACCTGTAAAAGAAGTTGAGAATCTGAAAAAACAGATTCAGAAACTGCAGGAGGAAATTGGAATTTGCCAGGATAACATTAAAAAATCTGCCTCACGGAGAATGGATATCAGACTTGCAGCTGATTATTTCCGAGCAAGAGCAGAAAAATATAATGTGTTAGGTCAGATTCCACAGTCGCAGAAAACATTTTTGATTACTGGTTATGTGCCACAGAAGGCGTTGCCTGCCCTTGAAAAAGCGTTGAATGACAGTTTTGTATTAAGCTTTGAAAGTGAAGAGGTGCCTCAAGAGGAAGAAATGCCGGTGCTTTTAAGCAACAATGGTTTTTCAGAATCTGTGGAGGGAGTTTTGGAATCCTATGGTCTTCCGAAAAAAGGAGAAGTGGATCCAACAACTGTGATGTCCTTCTTCTATGTTTTCTTATTCGGACTGATGCTGTCAGATGCAGCATATGGTTTGATTATGTTCCTTGGATGCTTTATTGTGCTGAAAAAATTCCCACGCATGGAGGCATCTTTGAAAAAAGCAATTAAGATGTTTATGTATTGTGGTATTTCCACATTAGTATGGGGTGTATTGTTTGGAGGCTATTTCGGAGACGCTATTGACGTAGTTGCCAGAACTTTCTTCCATGTAGAGGTGCCGGAAGGTGGTCTAGTGAAAGCGTTGTGGTTTGTTCCTTTAAATGACCCTATGCGTATGTTGATGTATTCCATGGGATTTGGTCTGATTCACCTATTTACAGGTCTTGGGATGAAAGGATACATGCTGTTGAAACAGAAAAAAGTCGTTGACTTTTTCTGTGATGTGGTATTGTGGTATGTATTCCTCATTGGATTGTTGCTGATGCTGCTTCCAAGTAGTATTTTTGCATCCATTGCCCAGGTAGATCCAAGCATTTTCCCACCGTTTGTGGGAGCTTCTGGAAAGGTACTGACTATTGTGGGTGCATTGGGACTGTTATTTATGTCAGGTCGGGCGAATAAGAACTTTGGACTGCGTCTGGCTCTTGGAGCTTATGACCTTTATAATGTAACAGGATGGCTTAGTGATGTATTATCCTATTCCCGTCTTCTGGCTCTTGGGCTAGCTACCGGTGTTATTGCATCTGTTATTAACCAGATGGGAAGCATGGTAGGGGACGGAATTTTTGGTGCCATTGTCTTTATTGTAGTCTTTATTATTGGACATACACTGAATATGGCCATTAATATATTAGGCGCATATGTTCATACAAACCGTTTGCAGTTTGTAGAATTTTTCGGTAAGTTTTATGAGGGCGGCGGAAAGCCTTTTAATCCGTTTAAATTAAACACAAAGTATGTAGATGTTAAGGAGGAAACAAATTTATGAGTGGAAACGTTTATGCATTATTAGGTGCAGCATTAGCAGTTATTTTAGCAGGTATGGGTTCTGCTATTGGTGTTGGTATTGCAGGTCAGGCTGCTTCTGGAGTTGTTACAGAAGATCCAAGCAAATTCGCAAAAGTTTTGATTATGCAGCTGCTTCCTGGTACACAGGGTATTTATGGTCTGTTAGTTGGATTTATCACATTGTCTAAAATTGGTCTGTTAGGAGGCGGATTATTGGATCTGTCAAAGGCTGATGGTCTTCTTGTATTATGTGCATGCCTTCCAATCGGTATTGTAGGTTTGATTTCTGCTTATTATCAGGGAAAAACTTCTGCAGCTGCTATTGGTATCGTAGCAAAAAAACCAGAACAGTTTGGTAAAGCAATGCTTTTCCCTGCTATGGTTGAGACCTATGCAATCCTTGCTCTGTTAGTTTCTATTTTGGCTGTTACAAACCTTCCATTCTAATTTAAATATTTAGAAGTGAAGTCGAGCTGACGAAATTTAGAAAAGGAGAGCAAGAGAATGACTGGATTAGAAAAAATGAAAAGCCAGATTCTTGAAGATGCAGAAACTTCTGTAAGAGAACTTTTAGCAGAAGCTAATAAGCAGGCAGATGCTGTATTAGCTTCTGCGAAAGAAGAAGCAGAAAATGAATGCAGACAAATCTCCCGGAAATTGGAAGCAGAGGTAAAGGCAATTGAGGAGCGTGCTGCTTCTTCCTGCGATTTGCAGAGAAGAAAAGCCCTTCTTGCGGCGAAACAGGAAATGATTTCAGAGGTTCTTAACACTGCATATGAATCTATGATTCATGCAGCAGATGCAGAATATTTTGAAATGCTCCGGAAAATGCTGCACAAGTTTGTGCTGGCTCAGGATGGGGAAATCTGTTTTTCTGAAGCTGATTTGAAGAGGTTTCCAAAGGGATTTGAAGAGGAGATTCAGGCAATTGCAAAAGAAAAAGGCGGCGTATTGAAGCTGTCTAGGGAAAGCAGGAAAGTATGCGGCGGCTTTGTCCTGATATATGGGGGAATTGAGGAAAATTGTACTTTTGAGGCAATGTTCAATTCCAAACGAGATGAACTGTTGGATAAGGTTCACAGTTTCTTATTTTTATAAGTATAACCGCAAAAAGGAGGAATGGACTTGTCTAGTACGAAATATACCTATGCGGTTGCACGAATCCGAGCGTTGGAGACAGCGTTGTTTACTTCTTCCGTTATTGAACAGCTTTTGGCATGCAGCACTGAGAAGCAGTGTTTGCAGCTTTTGCAGGAAAAGGGCTGGGGTGATACAGATACACCGGTAAATGCAGAGGCAATCTTGGATAGAGAACAGGAAAAAACCTGGGAAACTATCCGAGATATGAAGGTAGATATGTCAGTGTTTGATGTGTTTTCCTATCCGAACTTGTTCCATAATCTCAAAGCAGCCATTAAGGATGCATGTACTTCTAAAGATGGAAGAACCATGAAAATCTATTATGAAGATACCGTGATTCCACCGGAAGAAATGCTGGACATTATTAGAAGTAAGGATTTTTCCAGACTTCCAGAGTATATGTCGGCGGCTGCTAAGGAAGCTTATGAAACCCTGCTCCATACAGGTGATGGACAGTTATGTGATGTAATCGTGGACAAAGCAGCGCTTGAGGCTGTTTATCAGGCTGGAGAGAGGGCAAAGGATCGCATTATAAAAGAATATGCAGAATCTATGGTGGCAATTGCAGATATTAAAATTGCTGTGCGTTCACAGAAAACTGCGAAAACCATAGAATTTATGAAGCGGGCAATGGTACCCTGTAAATCGCTGAGTATTGACAGGCTTGCAAAAGCAGCTGTTCAAGGAATGGGAGCTATTGTGGAATACCTGGAAAGTACGGTATATGCCAATGGAGCAGCAGCTATTGTTGAATCTCCTTCTGCATTTGAACGCTGGTGTGATAACCGTATCATTCATACTATGCAGCCTCAGAAATATGAAACTTTTTCTGTTGGGCCGTTAGTGGCTTATTTGCTGGCAAGAGAGAATGAGATTAAAACAGTGCGGATCATTCTTTCAGGAAAACAAAACGGTTTTTCGGAAGAGGCAATTCGAGAAAGGGTAAGGGAAATGTATGTATAAGATTGCAGTGATAGGTGATTATGATAGTATTTACGGATTTGCCGCACTGGGTCTTGATATTTTCCCGGCAGTGGATCGTAAAGAAATAGAAGCAAAACTCACAGCTCTGGCTGATCATGGATATGGAATTATCTATATTACAGAAGCGGCAGCAGCAGAGTGTGGACAGCTGATAGAAAAACTTCAGGAAAGAATTCTGCCAGCGATTATCCAGATTCCTGGTGTATCCGGAAATACTGGAAATGGAGTGCAGGGTGTGAAAAACTCTGTAGAACAGGCAGTAGGTTCTGATATTCTGTTCAGTAATAATTAGAAAGCAGGTGATTCGTTCCAATGAGCAAAGGTACGATTAAAAAAGTAGCAGGTCCTCTGGTTATTGCAGAGGGCATGCGTGATGCCAATATGTTCGACGTGGTTCGTGTTAGTAACCAGCGACTGATTGGTGAAATCATCGAAATGCATGGAGACGAGGCTTCCATTCAGGTATATGAGGAAACTTCAGGACTTGGACCGGGTGAGCCCGTAGAATCTACAGAAGCGCCACTTTCTGTAGAATTAGGACCAGGTCTTATTACCAGTATTTATGATGGTATTCAGCGTCCTCTGGACGATATTATGAAAATTTCAGGAACTAACTTAAAACGTGGTGTTGAGGTTCCTTCCCTAAAGAGAAATTTAAAATGGAACTTTGTTCCTGCTGTGAAAGCAGGGGATGAAGTAGAGGCTGGAGACATTCTTGGTACTGTGCAGGAAACGATTGTGGTGAATCATAAAATTATGGTTCCCTATGGTGTCAAAGGTACAGTAAAGGAAATTAAAGCCGGTGAGTTTACAGTAGAAGAAGTTGTAGCAGTGATTACTACAGATGCAGGTGACAAAGAACTTACCATGATGCAGAAATGGCCGGTTCGTAAAGGTCGTCCTTATCTGAAAAAATTGCCGCCAGAAATGCCTTTGGTAACAGGACAGCGTGTAGTTGATACCTTCTTCCCTATTGCAAAGGGTGGTGTTGCAGCTGTTCCGGGACCATTCGGAAGTGGTAAAACCGTTATCCAGCATCAGTTGGCTAAATGGGCAGAAGCAGATATTGTGGTTTACATTGGATGTGGTGAACGTGGAAATGAAATGACAGACGTTTTGAATGAGTTCCCAGAATTAAAGGACCCTAAGACAGGACAGTCTTTGATGGAGAGAACGGTACTCATTGCCAATACTTCTGATATGCCGGTTGCAGCCCGTGAGGCATCTATTTATACAGGTATTACCATTGCTGAATATTTCCGTGATATGGGCTATTCTGTAGCGCTTATGGCAGATTCCACTTCTCGTTGGGCTGAGGCACTCCGTGAGATGTCTGGACGTTTGGAAGAGATGCCTGGTGAGGAAGGTTATCCTGCATACCTGGGTTCCCGTTTGGCACAGTTTTATGAAAGAGCCGGACATGTGGTTTCTCTTGGTAAGGATAAGAGAGAAGGCGCGCTTTCTGTTATTGGTGCGGTATCTCCTCCAGGTGGTGATATTTCTGAACCAGTATCTCAGGCAACCCTCCGTATTGTAAAGGTATTCTGGGGATTGGATTCTTCTCTGGCTTATAAGAGACATTTTCCGGCGATTAACTGGCTTACCAGTTATTCTCTGTATTTGGACAATATGGAAAAATGGTTTAATGAAACCGTTGCTCCAGACTGGATGGCAGAACGTCAGAAGATGATGAGCCTTCTTCAGGATGAAGCAGAACTGGAAGAAATCGTTAAGATGGTAGGTATGGATGCCCTGTCAGCAGGAGACCGTCTGAAAATGGAAGCTGCCCGTTCTATTCGTGAGGACTTCTTGCATCAGAACTCTTTCCATGAAGTAGATACCTATAGTTCTCTGAAGAAACAGTATATGCTTATGAAACTGGTTATTGCATATTATGAGCATGGCAAAGAGGCGTTGGAAAAGGGTGCATCTATTCAGAGCCTTGTAAATCTGGAAGTTCGTGAAAAAATCGGACGTTTTAAATATGTATTGGAAGAAAATCTGGATAAAGAGTACAAAGCTGTTTTAGGCCAGCTTGCAAAAGAAATTTCCAATGTATTAGGGAAGGAGGACTTCTAATGCCAAAGGAGTATAGAACCATACAGGAAGTTGCCGGCCCTCTTATGCTGGTGCGTGGCGTTGAAAATGTTCATTATGATGAGTTAGGTGAGATTGAACTGGCAAGCGGTGAAACACGCCGCTGCAAAGTTCTGGAGATTAACGGAAGCGATGCTTTGGTACAGCTTTTTGAAAGTTCTACAGGTATTAACCTGTCTGACAGTAAAGTACGTTTCCTCGGACGAAGCATGGAGCTTGGTGTATCTGAGGATATGCTTGGCCGTGTATTCGATGGTATGGGTCGTCCTATTGATGATGGTCCAGAGATTTTGCCGGAAGAGAGAAGAGATATTAACGGTCTTCCTATGAATCCGGCAGCAAGAAGTTATCCGGAGGAGTTTATCCAGACAGGTGTTTCTGCCATTGACGGTTTGAATACTTTGGTTCGTGGACAGAAGCTGCCAATTTTCTCCGCTTCTGGTTTGCCACATGCGAACTTAGCTGCTCAGATTGCAAGACAGGCAAAGGTACGTGGTTCAGGAGAAAACTTTGCCGTTGTATTCGCAGCTTTAGGTATTACTTTTGAGGAGGCAAACTTCTTTACAGAAAGTTTTAAAGAGACAGGTGCTATTGACAGAACAGTTCTGTTCATTAACTTGGCAAATGACCCTGCTGTAGAGCGTATTGCAACACCAAAGATGGCTCTTACAGCTGCTGAGTATTTAGCATTTGAAAAAGATATGCACGTATTGGTTATTCTTACAGATATCACCAACTATGCAGATGCTCTTCGTGAGATTTCTGCAGCGCGTAAGGAAGTACCTGGTCGTCGTGGTTATCCAGGTTACATGTATACAGACTTGGCAACCATGTATGAAAGAGCTGGACGTCAGAAGGGCAAGAAGGGAAGTATTACCATGATTCCGATTCTGACTATGCCAGAAGATGATAAAACTCATCCAATTCCTGACTTGACAGGCTATATCACAGAGGGACAGATTATTCTGAACCGTGAGTTATACCGTAAAGGTGTAACACCGCCTATTGACGTATTGCCATCCCTTTCTCGTCTGAAGGATAAAGGTATTGGAGAAGGAAAGACACGTGCAGACCACTCAAATACCATGAATCAGCTGTTTGCAGCCTATGCCCGTGGTAAAGAGGCAAAAGAATTGATGGTTATTTTAGGTGAGGCAGCGCTTTCTGATATTGACCTTATTTATGCGAAATTTGCAGATGCCTTTGAGCAGGAATATGTATCACAGGGTTATAATACGAACCGTGATATTGAGGAAACCCTCCGTATTGGTTGGAAACTTCTGTCTATTCTGCCAAGGAGTGAGCTGAAACGTATTGATGATAAGTTCTTAGATGAGTATTATGGAAAATACTAAGAAAGAGGTGATAACTTGGCATCTACTCAGGTAACACCTACCAGAATGGAGCTGACCCGTTTAAAGAAAAAGTTGGTGACTGCTGTAAAGGGGCACAAACTTTTGAAGGATAAACGTGATGAATTAATGCGTCAGTTTTTAGATCTGGTTCGGGAAAATATGGCCCTTCGCCAGAAAGTAGAGGCAGGAATTTTATCAGCCAATAAGAACTTTGTCATTGCAAGAGCAGGTATGTCAGAACAGATTTTAAATACAGCCCTTATGGCTCCCAAGCAGGAAGTATTCCTGGAAGCAGATAAGAGAAATGTTATGAGCGTGGATATTCCGGTTTTTAAAACCAGTACAAGAACCGCAGATGCCAATGACATTTATTCTTATGGTTTTGCCTTTACTTCCGGGGATTTGGATGGCGCTGTGAAATCCCTGGCGGATATTCTGCCGGATATGCTGAAACTTGCAGAGGTGGAGAAATCCTGTCAGCTCATGGCTTCTGAGATTGAGAAGACCAGGCGAAGAGTAAATGCTCTGGAACACGTTATTATTCCGGAGACTAGACAGAATATTAAATATATTACCATGAAGTTAGACGAAAATGAGAGAAGTACCCAGATTCGTCTGATGAAAGTGAAAGACATGATGCTGGAAGAAGCGCATCATTATAAAGAGAAAGAACCTGTTGTGAAATAGGCGGCAGGAAAGATTATAAAAACATCCATTTGAGAAATTTTAACTTCCCAGGTGGATGTTTTTCGTTTGCAGAGAATTACATTGAAAAGCCCACAGGCGTCTGATAATATAAAAGAAAAAGAAAAGCGAGAGGGATAAACAATGGAGAGGAGACAAGCAAGAACCATGAGGATTTACTCAGAGAGAGTGTGGAAAAAAGTGTTCCTGACAGTGAGTATTCCTGTGACGTTATGTGTACTTCTTTATTTAATAGGAATAGACTGGGGATTTTGGGAGGTCACACCGATTTGGCTTTTGATGCTTGCAGGTATGGTATTTATGCATAAAAAGGGAATTGGATGGATACTGGATCACTATCTGTGGACTTTTGAATGGGATGGAATCGGGAAAAAGAAATGGGGACGCACGAAGAAATATTCTTATCAGGAATTAATTCAGGAACTGCGGGAAAAACCAGTGAAAGTTACGCCATATGCTTATATTGTTCCTATGAAGGATGCTCCTGTTAAATTTTATTATGATTTGGATATTACCCGTCAGAGACATCTTCTGAACAGCTACCGGTATCTGAAAAAACAGATTGAGGACGAAATTCCTAATTTGCCGGATATGAGCAAGATTATCATAGAAGAAATGGATCAGAGAGAATACTACCGAAAGAAAAGAAGAAATTATGGAATTGCAGCCCTGGGAGTTACGTTGTTTATTCCCCTGGTTCTGGATGCAGCTTCTATTATCATGGGGATCTTTGTCATAGTCATACAGTATATGGCTCTGTGGAATATTTTTAAAGCTGTCTATTTTGGAAAAAAGGCAGAGATAAAGATAGAGAAGCGGTTCGCAAAAGACACAGAGATTAAGCTGCATATCAGAAAAGTCAGCTATTTGTACCTGATTGTGGTGGCTGTGTTGATGGTAGGACTAAATATATTCTGGATTTGGTTCTGAAAGGAGACAAGATGATTCGAGAAAAAATATTTGAGTGGAAAAACTGGAAAGAGATGATACATACTACCTGGAATCCCAAAGATCCGGGTGTTATACGGATTCATATGATTCCGCCTAAGTTCCGACTCTTTCATTTTATTCCGTCTGTGGTGATTTTAAATGGAAATCAGATTTTGCCATTAAATGAATCTTGGGCCATTCTTCTCACTGTTTTTATTAAGGAACTAAATCAATGGGGAGACGGGGAAATGACCCATGAGCAGGGAAGAGAAATTTTGGAAAATACTGCGATCAAAATGCGGAAAATATTTCCTAATGTATCTCCCGAAAAGTTTGAGGAGGATTTGGAACTGATTGCAGAAGTTTTTGAAGATATTGCCAGAGGGCGGGAACCCAAGGTAGAGATTGGACAGATGAGCATTGGGGATTATGCGCCTTATATGACAGCACCCCATAGAATGGATTTAATGGTAAGCGCTATGGAGAAAAATGGAAGATGGAACTGTAACCAGCGCTGTATTCATTGCTATGCAGCAGGACAGACATACTCAAACGTACAGGAACTTGGAACAGCAGATTGGAAAAAAGTGATTGAAAAATGTAGAAAAGCCAGAATTCCCCAGCTTACTTTTACAGGGGGAGAGCCGACTATGCGGGAAGATCTTTTTGAACTTTTAAAAGAGGCCAGATGGTTCATCACACGCCTGAATACCAATGGAATAAAGCTGACAAGGGAATATTGTGAGAAACTAAGAGAGGCGGAGCTTGATAATGTACAGATTACTTTTTATTCATGGGATGAAAGAATCCATAACAAACTGACAGGTGCAGCACAGTATAATCAAACAGTAAATGGAATAAAAAATGCTCTGAAAGCAGGACTTTCTGTGAATGTGAATACACCTCTGTGTACCTGGAACGCGGACTATGTGGAAACTGTGAAGTTTTTGAAAAGTCTTGGCGTAACGTATGTGACATGTTCCGGTCTGATTCCTACTGGAAATGCTGTGACAGATAATTCTCAAAATACCAGGTTAGAAAGGGAAGAAATCCGTCAGGTAGTAGCAGATGCTGCAGCATACTGCTGGGAACATGGAATGGAGCTTAGTTTTACATCACCGGGGTGGATAGATGAGAAGGACTTGCGTGAAATGGGATTGGAAGTTCCTTCCTGTGGGGCAGCGCTTAGTAATATGGCAGTGGCACCGGATGGTACCGTGGTTGCCTGCCAGAGTTGTCTGGATAGGGAGAGTTTTGGCAATATGCTCACTACGGAGTGGAAGAATGTATGGGAACATTCTGTTTGCAGGGAATATAGAGCGTTTTCCGTGCAGATGAAACAGGAGTGCCCTCTGGGGAAGGAGGAAAAACATGGGTAGGTCATTGTTAAAAAAACTGCTTCTTTTGTGTGTTTTCTTTTTCATGATGCCATTGAGAGTGCATGCAAAGCCTTTGGATGAGATTCAGGATGAAAAAATATATATTGAGACTAGGGAGGATGGTTCCCTGGATATCCGGTATCATATAAAATGGAAAGTGCTGGACAGTACCAGTGAGGGACCACTAAACTGGGTAAAAATTGGAATCCCAAATGTCTATGTAGAAGATATGCGGGCCCTAAGTGATAGCATCGAGAAGATTAGCTATTATGGCTCCGGAGGCGAGTATGTGAGGCTGGACTTGGATAGAGACTACGAGGAAGGGGAAGTAGTAGAAATGGATTTTTCCATTCATCAGCATAGAATGTACCAGGAAGAGGACGGGAATTATGTTTATGAATTTACTCCTGGGTGGTTTGATGAGATGGAGATTCGGAATCTTACTATTTTTTGGGAGCAGGATGAAGGTGTTGAATCGGATATGAGACTTTCTGAAGCAGAAGGGAAATATGTTTCTGCCTATAAAAATATCGGGGAAAGTGAACAGGTTACAGTGACAATGAAATATCCCACGAAACGGTATGAATTTCATGATACCTACGATACAAGAGCAGATGGAAGGCAGCTAGGAATGGTGAAGGCTGTAATGACATTTGGCGGAATTCTTGGGCCTTTCGTTTTTGTTCCTGGCATGATATTTATGCGAGATAAACGAAAATGGAAGGATGATTATGAGAAGAATCGCGGCTTTGGTATGCTTTATTTGGGAAATCGGGGCGGCCATCATACAGGAGGCGGAGGATGTGCTTGCGCTTGTGCATGTGCCTGCGCCGGAGGCGGAAGAGCAGGGTGCTCCAGAAAAGATTTTTACAGTGCAGTGATAAGGGGAACAAGGAAGTCCTGATAAGCATAATAGCAGAAATCAAAGATATATCAAAAATTAAAATTTACGAAATCGGAAAGGGAGACATTGCACGCTTGCATAAATAGTGTTCATGTGTTATAGTGAAAATGTAAAAAAGAACAACCGCCCACAAGGGGTTGACCAATAAAGGATAGCATAGAAATACCACCTCTTCACTTGCCAAAGTTTTCGGGGTGGTTTTTCTATGCTCTAAAACATTATCTGATAAACGTAAAAACGAATGTCAGCAATGTGAGGATAAACATACCGAAAGCCATTAAGTCTTTGAAGTCAAAATGTTTCTTATCCATCAGCATCACCCCCATTCTATGTAAATAAAATAGAGGTCATCCACCCTGCAACACGGTTGTTCTAATAGGAGCATATCATATTTATCTTGCAACTTCAACTGAAAACAGTGTTTTGATTTACATAAAATAAAAAATACATTTATTTATGGGCTTGTTTATATTTAGAATATTTGTATGCTTTATTCCAGCTTCTGTGTTATAGTAAATATATAGTGTATTGTACGAGTATATAATGTAGGAGGTAGCAATATGGGGAATCATGAAGTGACAACGCCACAGATGTTATTAAAAGAAGATGGTAGTTTGCGTGAGCCTGGATGGTCTAAGAGTCTTGTGCAGCAGTATGAGCGGAGTATGATTAAGGCACCTAAATTCCGTATTAAAGAATGGGATTATTATTTGGTTTTAAATGAAGATTTTGCAGGGGCTTTTACTCTATCAGATGATGGTTATATTGGATTGCAGTCAGTTTCTCTTCTGAATTTTAAAGAAGGATGGGAGCATACTGAAACTATTTTAAATCCATTTCCAATGGGAAAATTTAAGCTTCCAAATACTTCACAGGAAGGGGATATTATTTACAAAGACAAGCGGTTGCATATGGCTTTTCAGATTCGGAATGGCAAGAGAAGAATCCGCTGTCATTTCAAGAATTTTTATCAGGGAAAGACATTTTCCTGTGATATCTGGTTGGAACAGCCTGATATGGATACCATGGTAATTGCTACTCCATTCAAAGAGAAAAAGACAGCTTTTTATTATAATCAGAAGATGAATTGTATGCCAGCTTATGGACAAATGAAATTTGATGGTAAAACTTATACCTTCTCAAAGGAGAAAGACTTTGGAACCTTGGACTGGGGAAGGGGCGTGTGGACTTATGATAACTGTTGGTATTGGGGTTCTGGAAACACAAGAATAGACGGAGTTCCCTTTGGATTTAATATCGGATATGGATTTGGAGATACTTCTGAGGCCACAGAAAATATGCTTTTTTATGATGGAAAGGCTCACAAATTAGACCAGGTGACCTTTCATATTCCAGAGGATAGTTATCTGAAACCATGGAAATTTACTTCCAATGACGGAAGATTTGAAATGGATTTCCAGCCTGTGCTTGACAGGGCAGCCAGGACCTCGGCACTGATTATTGAAACAGATCAGCATCAGGTTTTTGGAAAAATGAGTGGGAAAGCAGTGCTGGATGATGGAAGAGAGATTATTGTGAAAGATATGATGTGCTTTGCAGAGAAGGTGCATAATCGGTATTAGGGAGAATTTATTATGAGTATGAAAAATCAATATCCAAGACCTCAGTTTGTAAGGTCACAGTGGGAAAATCTAAATGGCTCCTGGGAGTTTGCTTTTGATGATGCGAACAGAGGAATTTTAGAAAAATGGTATGAGCCAGGGAAACATTTGGACAGGGAAATCCAGGTTCCTTTTGTCTATCAGTGTGAACTTAGTGGAATCAATGACCAGGCACCTCATGATATTGTCTGGTATAAAAAACGTTTTTCTGTGGAAAAACAGGAAGAAGGAAAGGAACTTCTCCTTCACTTTGAAGCAGTGGATTATGAAGCTGTGGTGTATGTAAATGGCCAGCAGGCTGGAAAGCATACAGGAGGCTACACACCTTTTGCTGTAAATGTGACCCCTTATCTGGTACAGGGAGAACAGGAAGTCACAGTTCGGGTGTATGATTCCCATACGGATGAACTGCTTCCACGAGGAAAGCAGTTCTGGGATGGGGAATCCAGAAGCATTTGGTACACCAACAGCACAGGTATCTGGCAGAGTGTATGGTTGGAGTGGGTGCCTGAAAAGCGTCTGGAAAATGTGCGATTTACTTCTTTGTATGACCAGGGAAAGGTTCAGATGCAGTGTGAGGGTGCTGGTATCCGTGAAGGGGATTCTTTATACTATCGGATCCGGTTAAAAGAGAAGGTGCTTGCAGAAGGAACCCAGGTGTGGCATCGGGAGACCTTGGATTTTTCTGTGGACGTTATCAATGGAAGAATTTTTAATACGAATTATCATGAGCCTGGGATTTCCTGGACACCGGAAAATCCGGTTTTGCTGGAGGTAGAACTGGAAGTGCGAAAAAGTGACGGACAATGCACAGATAGAGTGCGGTCTTATTTTGGCTTCCGGAAGGTGCATACAGAACATGGAATGGTGTATCTGAACAACCGCCCATATTACCAGAAACTGGTGCTTGACCAGGGATATTGGCCCCAGGGACTTTTGACAGCACCGGATGATGAAGCATTAATAAAGGACATTGAACTTGCTAAGGCTATGGGCTTCAATGGATGCAGAAAGCACCAGAAGGTGGAGGAAGCCAGATTCCTGTATTGGGCAGATAAGCTGGGATTTTTGGTATGGGGAGAATGTGCAGCTCCTACCATGTATGATCGAAAGTCTGTGAACCGTACTTTGAAAGACTGGTCTGAGATTGT
>ULYF01021627.1_pt1 | contig 30206 bp, 21 predicted proteins | sample 1961941 | NCBI WGS metagenome assembly ULYF01 (sample SAMEA4835857, study PRJEB28245) | human gut metagenome | biome: gut microbiome; material: fecal sample | place: Denmark | collected 2008 | reverse complement strand
TTCACCGTTGTCGGATAGCTTACCGTCAGCATGTGTTCCGCTGGTTCTTCTTCAACTTCGCCAGTCACAGCAATCCAACTTAAAACCGGATCCGGATTGTTCGAATTCTGTCTCTGTACACTGATGGTGACATCGGCGTCATTTTCTACCGTAAACGGGAACAAATAGGCTTTTTCTCCGGAATTGGTAAACTGGCCGATGGTCGTTTCAATCTTCTGACCATCTTCCCCCTCATAGGAGACAACAATTTTCATCGGGCGGGATGTGCTCCACCACTCCTGGAAGCCAGCAGAAAGTTGATACTCGCCAGCCTTTAACGGCAGCTTATAATCAATATTCTTTCCGCTCTTTGCCCAGAAACCGCTCGTATATGCATCGAGACTTGTAGGATTCTTCGGCGCAATATCCTCATCCGTTCCGGTATAGCCCCAGCTTCCTTCCGTATAAGCCTGATCGTAGGCCTCTGTATTGACCAGATTCGGGGCCATTTCCTTAATTACGTCATATAGCTCGGAACCGCTAGATGCACCGCTGTCAATAAAATACAGCAAGTTGTCGGGAATGTCTACTACATTAGCGGTCACTGTCAAATCGTCCAATCCTTCCAGTGTACCGACTACATCTCTTTCTGCACCGGGAATCAGCGTGCTGAAGTCCCATGTGACGTTGACATCTTTCGTCTCCCAATGATCGTTCTCACGAATGCTGACATTTACCTTTTCGGGTAGGTTTTCAACGCCGTAGTAAACATCGTCCATTTCTGTGTTCAGCTTGATATTGTTGATGGAATCAAATACGCTCAGATCCCAATCATTGTATTCTTCGAGGCTGATATTTCCTCTGGCGTCGATCTGTACCGGCAGCCAAACGTAGCGGGAATCTGCAAGGGCTTCTGCACTAAAGTCCTCTACTTTACCATAGCCCCAACGGTCGCCCATATAGATGAACTTGCCGTTCTCCGGGTCTACCGGAATCACATTGGTGCTCTGGGTCCAGAAGGTTTTTCCATCGGTATCTCCGATACACGGATCGCCCATATCCGTCCACTCGCCCAGGATCTCATCCGCCTTCCAATAACGGGCCGGGTTCGGGCTCCAACCGGTTGCTCCGGAGGTAATCATATAGTAGGTTCCGTCATACTTGAACAGGGCAGGCGCCTCACGCTGACCGCCCGGGAATAGACGGACAAAGTCCACGCCATTTTTGGCGAGGCCGACTGGCTCCTGCGGAACATCGAGATCCGTGTATTCGTCGTTCAAACGGGAGATAAACATCGTGCGGTTCTCTTCGCTGGAATAGATGATGTAAGCTGTGCCGTCATCATCAATAAACAAATTCATGTCGCGGGCAAAACCGCGGTTCTGCGGCTCCTCATACCAATCGAGTACGCCGTTGTCCTCTAAGTACTCTTCATCTGTCAGCTGGTGCAGGCGGGAACGGCGGATAAAGGTAAACGGTCCATTCGGCGTATCACTGATCGCCATACCTGCGGCAGCAGCAGCATAGCTACTATCGGATTCTTCGGTAGGTCCGTCCGCATGGAACCAGATGATATACTTCTTGGTTTCCTCATTGTAGATCATCTTCGGACGTTCAATGATGGCATTGGTCTTGTTGATACAGAGGTAGACATAGTCCTTCTCTTCCTCTGTCAGATCGCCGTACAGAGCGGTAAAATAAGGATCGGTGTCCAGCGCCTCGCGGCTCGGGACAGAACGCATCACATAGCCTTCAAAAGTCCAGTTGTACAGGTCGTCCGAAGAATAGGCGCTAATGCCGTTGCTGTGGCTTCCAGTCGTCTTATCTTCGCCGACCCACCACCATTTTTCCGTTCCATCCGGCATGGGCAGCTTCTGCACCTGGCCGCCATGCGCCTGAATCGGCTTGCCGTTGGTGTCCTTCCATACATCGCCATTGACGCCAGAGAAGGAATCATAGGTTTCAAGGGAGCGCAGGTCGGAATATACCGTATCCAAATGCTCACATGTTTCCTTTACTTTCGAAGGGCTCAACTGATCCTGCTCCGCCAGCTCTTTGGCAGAAGCAAGGGCGGCATTCAGCGCTGGAAGATTGTCTTCTTTGTTTTCTTCGCCCACATAGAGCTCTCCCAGAGGCTCTTCTGCATAGACAACGCCTGCGGCTTGGTCAGCAGTCACTTTCTCTTCGATTTCCGCAATTTTATCCGTCAAGGTCGTCTTATCGTACGTCTGGCCGCGTTTGACCAGAATGTAACTGAGAATCGGGTCGCCATTTTTATCTGCGCGCTGTGAATTGTGAATAAACACATTCAGCTCGCCATCTTCTACGATGACCTCAGACTTGCTCTCAAAGGTGGCATTGCTTGCAGCGCCACCCGGCACGCTGGCCTGACTGGTGGTACGAACTCCTTCCAGATCAATGTCAACCTTTCTCGCGCTCCACCAACCAGGGATCTTGATTCCGACGGTCACTTCATAGCTACCATCTTCTACAGCAAAATTGTAACGGAATCCACTGGTTTCCGAGTCATACTCGATACCATCGCTGGTATACCAATAGGTATCGGTCTTGACCACACTGTCCGCATTACCGCCGCGAACCATGTCGTCATCTTGGACATACCCCCAGGTATATCCGGTTTCGGCATCCTCCCCATAGGGCTGGTCTGTCACAGATTGATACTCGCCCATGGCATCTCCAGACGCCACTTCCTTCGTTTTGGTCGCGGCGCAGTTGACGAAGTAGAGTAAGTCTCCGGGGGCTCCATCCTTCGTTGCGGCCAGTGCCGGTGCTGCCATAAATGTTTGCAACAGCAAGCACAGGCAGAGCATTAAAGAAAGCCCTCTGCGTTTGGTTTTCTTCATGGTTTACGTTTCTCCTTCCTATAATCTCTCTTCTATCCTGGCTTTTCGCCTTCTACAGACCGCTTTGCAAGCGGTTGTATCCAAAAGTTATGAGTGGAGAACCGATGCACGCGCTTGTGTCTGCGCGTTTTTCAGCGTCTCATCCATATCTGCCCCCTGCATGATGGATTGCAGGCTCTGGGCAATGATGTCCTCCATCGTATAGGTATACAAACCATAGTTCACAGGAGGCGTTTGTTCCGCCCATGTAGCAAAGTCCTCGTAAATACGCTGGCCACCAAAAAAGGCATTTGGTTCTCCGCAATGCTTTAAGTCCTTTGCTGATTTCATCGTACTTACCAGACTGATTTCCTTCACAAGGTCGTCAATCAGCTGTTCATTGGAAGCAAATGTTTTTCCCAAAAAGTCCACTGCCAAATCCGCGCCAGGAACCTTATCAATGACATACCAGCTTCCACCGCCGATGCTCGAAGCATTGATCGACTGTGGAATATCATCCAGCCGCGGGATTGGCGCCACTGCCCATTTTCCACTCTGTTCCTCCGCCTTGACAATGTTGGACATTGCCCAACAGCCGGTGGGAACGCTGGCTACTTCTCCCTCCTGAAATGCCTTTACAAATGGGTCCCAACCGGAAACCTGTAGCGCAATGCCTGCGTTGACCATCCGTTCGTAAGTGGACAACGCCGCTTTGAGCACCTCATTTTCAGCGATGTCAACGGTTTCTCCATCTTCTTTCATATACCAAGCGCCCGCGGACTGCATCATGATTCGGATCTGTCCCAAGTCGCTGGGATCGAGCGTCAGCATATATTTTCCGGTAGCCTCTTTGACGTCTTTTCCAATTTCTATGTATTCATTCCAAGTCAGATTCTGCATGTCCTGCTCGGTGTATCCCGCTTCCCGCAGATAATCCCTGCGATAAAACAAGGCGGCTGCACCACTGTCGAACGGCACTCCGTAGATCTTTCCTTCCTCCGTCATGACACGGAGTTTATACTCCATAAATCTGTCGGGATCTACAATGGAGGAAAGGTCCCGAAGCTCGCCCGGATACGATTTCAAAAAATTCTGAATACGGTAATCCTCAATCAAAACAATGTTAGGAAGCCCTTCGTAATTAGACGAAGAAAATGCCGTATTGAGCTTTGTGATAATATCCGTTTGCGCCATGCTGACTACATTGACCTGAATTTCCGGGTTGATATTCGCATAATACGCCTTGGCCAAGTTGGCCGCTTTTACATTGAAGGTGTCGTCCCATGCCCATATGGTCAGAACATTGTCACTTGTTTCTACGGTTGCCTGTGTATGCGGCTGCTCTTCGGTTTGATTCGAGCAAGCGGTTAGCCCCCATAACAAACAAATACTCAACAGCAGGGCCAACACCCGAAGACTACGCACGCCCATCCCTCCTAAGTCGATTTCACCTGCATCTTACGATGCTCATTTGGGTCCGTGCAGTTTTAAGTGAATTTTTCTCTCCTGTCCACTTTATTTTACTAAAAACGCAGGCCAAAGTATTAGCAATTTCTTTCTCTCATTTTGTACTTTTTTTGGATGTTTTTTCACCGATAATGGTACTTTTTTTATAAATTAGTAGGATTTTTAGGTCAATCCATCCTTTGTATGGGAATGGTCACAGTGACCGCGGTTCCTTTCCCTGGCGCGCTGGAAATGGTAACTCCATACGGCGCCCCGTAAAGAAGTTTGATTCGGTCGTCCACGTTATTGATGCCAATTCCGGTAAAATGATCTGCTTTTCCCCCTTTGGAAAGGGTACGTCCCACTTCTTCCTTCTTCATTCCAGAACCGTTATCAATGATTTCACTCACCAGATCATTTCCCCTGCGCCGAATGCAGACAAAAATACTTCCCTCCTCAGCCCCGCTGAAAGCATGGAAAAAAGCATTTTCGACAAACGGCTGTAGGGTCAATTTCGGCATCAAACAATCCTGGCAATCTTCCGCCAGTGAAAAGCGAACCTGAATCTGTTCTCCAAACCGTAGATGTTGTAAAAAGACATAGTCTTTTAAATTATCGATCTCCTCTGCTGCGGTAATCCGTTCCTCCCGTTTGCTAATCGTCCCTCGCAACAGACGGCTAAACGAATCGATCGCCTGCACAGCGCTCTCTGAATTCCCCTGCCAGATCATCCACTTCAAGGATGCAAGCGTATTATAGATAAAATGTGGATTAATCTGCATTTGTAACGCCCGAATCTCTGCTTCCCGCTTCTCGTCCTCCATGGTCATAATTTGTTCCATATAGCTGTCGAGTCCATCCAACATATAATTAAACGCGGTTGCAAGTTCCCGCACTTCATAGTTGCCCTTTACAGGAATATGGCGGCTAAAATCGCCCTGCGTCACTTTTTTCATCTCATTGACGAGGGAATTGATCGGCCGTGTCGTCTTTCTTACCACAAAAAACATGATGGCAAATACGCACAACACGACTAAAAGGGTCATAATTTCAATGGATTTATGGCGGTCGACTGCACGCAGGATACTCTCCCGATCGATCAAACCTACGAGATGGAACTCCCAATGGGGAATTTTCTGCGCCACCACCGCCATCTGACGATCCGACTGGACCGTCTCGCCGTAGGGCAAATCCTCCTGTTCTACCTGTTGTGCGATGCTCAAAAGATCCAAATCCTTAAATCCAATGATTTCCTTTTGCGTGGAGGAAATAATGCGTCCATCGCTGTCCAATAGCATCAAACTATTGGCATCACTGCTGAAACTGCTGTAAAAATTGCGCAGAACCTCCTGCGGGATGATGACATATGCGTAACCATAGTTGGATTGCCCACCCGCATAATTTAAACCCGTACTGGCAACGATGGCGCTATCCCCCTGAGTCAGCGTAGTGAATCCATCGTCGACAAACTGATATAGGATGCGATTGGGCTGGCGTCGTGTCTCTTCTGTGACGCGGCTGTTCAAAAGCTCCTCCACCGGGATCGTCAAGCCCGCATCACTGCTCAGGTAGGTACTTCCATTGACTCCTACCAATACAATGCTCATTTTTTCAAAGTAGTCCGGTGGCAACGCATGTTCCAAGTTCCACACCATGCTGTATTGCGTATAAGAAGCCGTCGCGGAACTGCGGTCATCACTGGTGAGGTAACTTCGGAACGCCCAGTTGTTTTTGACCACGCTCATGATCTCTGAAATTTCGTCGTTAAACCGGCTCATGTTTTCCCGAATCTGTCCAATAATCTGGGAATTTGACTGCGTAAAGGTGTCCACATAGACATCCTCAGACGCCCGAATAGAAATACTGAGCGTCAACGTAGCAACGCATACGACGCTCAGCAGCATAACGGATAATATCTTTATCAATAAACTATTGGACCGCAGTTTATCTAGGAATTTTTCCATCGTTTCCCTCCGATCGGCGAAACAGCGCCGTACTGCCGGCGGAATTCGCTCGGCGTCTTCCCGGTAAATTTCTTAAATACTTTACAGAAATAGCTATGATCGCCATAACCAACCATTCCACATACCTCGGAGACCGGAATATCTCCCTTTCGCAGAAGTTCCTCTGCCCGGCGAATCCGTGCGCGGTTCAAGTATTCGCTAAATCCTTCGCGACTGTTTGCACTGAAATACGAGGATAAATAGGAATAATTAAAGTTAAAGGTCTTTGCAACATCGTTCAAGGTCAGGGGTTCCGCACAGTGTTCCTCCACATAATCGAGAATCTCCTGGACCGAACGCCGGCCCTGTCGCGGCGTCTGCTCCTCGAAGAGCTTGACAAATTCTACTTGAATACAATGAAATGCCTCTAAAAGATCCTGGGCAAACTTCGCCTCGCTGATCTGGATAAAACAGTCTCGCTTGAGGGAACTGATTCGTTCTGCATCCATGCCATTTTCTTCCCAAGAAGAAAGAACTTGATACAGCGCATCTTGAACCAAAGATTTTAACTCAAATTCGCCGGGCGCTTGCCGCTCAACCGCCCGCTGTAACCACGCTTCCAACTGTGTCAAAGCGCCTGTGATGTCAGAGCTATGCACTTGTGTATTAAACGATGCAAGATCGAAGGGTTCCGCGGGGACTGGGGTAAACGCATCCTCGCCCTGAATAAATTCATCGCGGCAATAAAAGCGCTGCCGGGAGAGCGCAGTCAGCCGGTTATATGTCTCTTTCAGCATCCCCAACCCCTGAAATTCATTGCTATACACATAAAAAATACGCGGTGTCTTTACCCGGAGAGAAGCAACCAGTTTTTTGGCACGCTCTGTCAAAGAGCGGTAAGGTTCTGCAGCATAGTTGACAATCATCAAAAGAAATTTCCGATCAACCGTCACCACTCGTGCTGTTACCCCGGGTAAAAATTCCTCTGCACCCGCGGCCAAGGCGCCTGCCTCACGGTTTAAGTTGGCTGCATTGCCCAATACATAGGGGACGTTCATCCCCATCAAGAAAAAGCGCGGATAGGGAAACACCTTGTGCAGCTTATCCAGGGCATCCGGCGCAGGAAACCCCGACAGGGCCTGATTGAGGATACTTTCGAAGGAATCCCCGCCTCCGCGGGTAAGCACAAAATCCGGGATCTGCCCGGCGGCCTTTCGAAGCGTTGCCAACAGCTCGTCTTGGTTTAAGGTAGGCTTCAAAATGTAATCCACAGCGCCATGTTGAAAGGTAGATTTTACATACTCAAAGTCGCTGTACCCACTCAATACGATCACGCGTGTTTCGGGATAGCGCTCCTGAATTGCCTGCGTCAAAGCGATTCCATCCATCACAGGCATCACCACGTCTGTCAATACAATATGTGGTTTCAATTCCTCAATCTGTGCCAAAGCTTCCGCACCATTGGATGCTTCCCCAACAATCTGGAACCCTTCCTGCTCCCAATGAATCAGCCCCTTGACCCCCTGACGGGTAAGATATTCGTCCTCCACAATCAGGATGCGGCAATAGGTACACATAATGTTCCCCCTCCCCACCATCCGGCGGTTTTTCTGTCCCTATTATAGCGTATTCGCGCTTTTCCAACAAGCGCCGAAGTTTCTCCACTTTTATCAAAAGATCTATACAAATCTTCCGGATGGCAACGTATCAGATGTCTTGGCGCCAATCATGTGCCTGTACAGATCCTCTCTGTCTGGAATATTGCTTACATACCATTCCACACAATGATTTTCTGTAAACAAGTATAAATGTACCATGTTTAAACATTTTCCTATTAATTAAAATAGAAGGACTTTCCTTACAAAATCTGAACCAATTTAAAAATCATTAGAGTTCCAATGGCCACACAGCATTTTTATACCTACGGCATGGGCCATATAAAGAATCCGTACAAATTTTGCTTTTCGTTCTACATGGAAATTCTGGATAGGCAAATGAAGAGCGCTCAAAAAGCAGAACCCCCCGGCTCTGTCTCACATATTCAGAAATAGAAGGGCAAAACACAGAAGACCCAACCTTGGGGAAATCCCCAGGGTTGGGTCTTTACTGTTTATCGGGCAAAATCCTTCCCTTTTATCTTGGCTTACATGAGTCAATCATCACTGGACACGCAGTGTCTTCCCTCCCTACAGTATTTTCTACGGAAGCAAAGCGCAAAAATTTTTTGTTTTGATCCATAAGGGAGAGGCCCTAGGTGGTTTAGATAATCGTTCCTGTATAGTGCTCCACTAAATGTGCAACGCCTTACATGCCTATGGCGGACGTACAGTGTCTTTTCGCGCCTACGGTGTTCCCTAAGAAAACAAACTGCTAGGAATTTGCTTTCCACTCCACGGGAGAAGTCTTACAGAAGCAGGCAAAAATTTTCATGAAGAAAAAAGCACAACCTTATCACATGCAAAAAGCGGGTGAATAACACATAGAAGGACCTGATCCTGGAGATCTCCAGGATCAGGTCCTTCGTTTATTGAGAAGAAGAGAAGCCTTTTCTTTTATTTCGCCATTTCCGACTTAGCCAACCTTCCCTGCACAGTGCTTTACCGGACGTGCAACGTCTTACGCGGACCTCCGGTCCGGGCGCGCCTACGGCGGCAACCATGGAAGCAAACCGCGATTGGTTTGCTTCCGTGCTCCACGTAGGAAGTCCTCCGAAAACACTCAGCCAATCGTCACTACACTATGTTTGACTGGAGCATTGCCCGGCAGGGTGGTGTAAACGCCCGTACTCTGGCCCGGCGTGCCAATCGCATAGACTCTATAGTAGTAGTCGTTGCCAATCTTCGCCACAAACTGTGTCTTTAACACATCTCCATTGCCGACGGTGAAGCTTGGCATCTGATTCGCACCATCGACCACCGTCATCTTAAAGCAGTATGCCTGGCCGTGTTTCAGCGCAAAGTTCACTGTCGTGTCGGAAACCACATGCGCCTGCTGGCTGGTCACGCCCTGAGTTGCAGAGGCAATACCCGATTTACCGTATGCGTTGCCCACGTTGGCAGACGTGCTGCCCTTGCTGCTTCCGCTGCTGCCCGCGCCCGGCTTCTCCTCCTTGACCAGGCCGTTTGCAGCCTCTTCCAGATTGACATATGCCTTTGCAACCGCCTGTTTGTCTGCATTCGTGTCCACCGCAACCGCCTTCGCAACGCTCAATGCTGCCTTAAAGGCTGCCACACTGCGGTCGGTATAGCCAACCAGATCCTTTTGCTCCATCTCAGCGATCAACTTGTTCAACTCGTCCTTGTTCGGAATCTTCCGCAGGGCTGTCATTGCTTTCATCAGCTCTAACGCCTTCGCATCCACATCCGCTTGGTCTGCGTTTGTGTTTAGAAGCAGCTCTTCCGCTTCTGCCAATACCTTGGTAAAGGTATTGAATGCCTCATCCTGTATGTAGCTATCCAGATCGAAGGTGTTCGCCTCGTCTACCAACCCCTGCAGTTCGCTTGCATCCGCACGGTTTTCCAACTTCTCAATCGCTGCCTGTAAGTTGCCATATGCCTCATCGACATCCACCTTCAGCGGATTCTCCTCGCCATAGACCTCCTTCGCCGCCTCGAGTGCTTCCTCGAAGCCCGCCGTTGTACTTGGCTTGAACTCGTCCAGGCGCTCCGCCAGCTGCTCTGCAATGTTGATCAACGGCAGCAGTATTTCCTGATCGCCTGCTTCGAATTCCAGCAAATGCATCGCGTCCAGCAGATCACTCCATGCCTTGTTGACCTCTTCCTGGGTAGCGCCCGCATTGTCATAAACCGTCTGTGCATCTGTCCGGGCCTCCGTAAAGAATTCCTTCACCTCGGGCACCAGGCGGTCAATCACATTCTGTGGCACGGCGTTGGCCTGCTCCAGAACCACTTCCAGGATGCTCTTGTTAACTTTGGCAAATATAAAACGCAGGCTCGTACTCTCGTTTGGCATTGTAAAGGTATATGTGCAACCATCCGCTCCAAACTCGATGTCCTCGCCGTTGAGCTGCGCGCTTGAAAATACACCTTCGGTCGGGGTAAAGGTGAAGGTCAGCTCTTCGCCCGGCTGCACTTTTGCGCCGTAGATCGCGTCCGTGGATAGGATCTCTTCCGCATTACCCTCGATTCTCATCGATGCGTTACCGCTCCACTGCACCGTCAGAAGCTGGGATTCCACCTCTTCGCCCGCGTCGAGATAAATTTCAAGCGCTTGGAGCGCCGCCTGAATGCGCTCTAAAGAACCGCCGTCCACACGCAATTCCGTCTGCAAAGCGGTTACCTTTTCCTGCAAACCTTGATACCATGCTTCCGAACAATCCTCTGGAGAAATTGCCTGCGCACGCTGCAAAGCACTCAAGTCGATGGACGTATCCAGCGCAATCAAACGACCCTCGCTCCCCACTGCATTATAATAATGGTAGACAACCCCATTCTTTTTCACAACACAGGGCTTATGGGCATAGGTAGAGCTGTAGGTATTGTTGCGCTCCGTCAACGGAATATACGATTTTTCCCAATGAACCATGTCCTTTGAAACAGCGAACGAGTCGATAATACCGCCGGGAGAGCTGGTAAAGTAGAACATCACCCAGTAATCCCCAATTTTTACAACATCCGCGTCGGCATTGTGGCTGTCTCCCCAAATCGCGCCGCTGGGAGAAATATCCTGATTCAGCACGGGATTGGTTGCCTCACGTTCCCAGTGAAGCAAATCTTGGGAATACGCTTGGCACATAACCTCAGGACCGCTCGCTGCGTTGTAAAATCCCACATAGCGACTGTTTTCTGCGTCCCAAATGGCTTGTAACTTCCAAATAATTCCCTTTTCATAAGGATAAGCGCCGTCATTCGCATCCAGCACTGGATCTGGAGCGCGTTCCCACTGGGAGAGCGACCCATCCGGCTGGAAAATGCTGTCTGCAAACGCCACGCCAGCGCGTTTGATGCCCGCCTCATAACCAGGGGTATCCGATGCCAAATAGGTCATCGCCAGCCGGCCATCCTCTGTCACATGTGGAGTGGGAAGTTCGCCCCATTCATGGTCGCGGACGATATAACCCGCTGCATTGTATTCGTCCCAAGCGCCGGGTTCACCATTCTCCAAAATCTTCCCGACTTTCTCCCAATGAAGCATGTCCATACTGCGGGCCAGGCCCGTGCGGTATCCGGTCCCATCGTGCCCAACATATGTCATATAGACATAAGTGTCGTCGCCCGGAATGGCAAAGACATTGGGATTGTCGATCAGGTCGCTGTCAAAAGTGTCCGTCCCGACTCCCGAATAGGAGAGCACAATTCCATATTCGTACGGCGTTTTGACTTCCTCATAGATCGATTGGAAAAGATCCTCGGACAAACGTTTTGTCAAGAAAACGGTCCTTCCTTCCGAAAAATCCTCCTGCAAAGAAACCGTCAGTTGGATGCGGCCCTCCACGGCCTCTGTCAGATCCAAGGAAAAATCCGCAGTCTGCTTATTTGCCGGGATCTCCTCCATAAAGACCTGTTCGGCACCCGCGCTGTCCACCATCTTGATGTAGACCGGTTGGCTCTGCTCTTTAGCCTCCTCCAGCATGACGGAAAGCGGCAACTGGTTGTCTCCCGGTACCATTTCCGGCACAGTTATTTCAAAACCATGCAGCATCTCTCGGACGCCCCATACACGCAGTTCGGATGCACCGACCGACTTTCCGTCCTGGGGGATCATAGTCACCCGTACATTGGCGGTACGGAACACATCGAAGTTGATCGTGAAAGGCACAATCCAGGTGTCGTTCTCATAGGTCCCCACCGTGACCTCTTGGTTTGCTGCTTCCTGCCACTGGCTCCCGTCCCAATATTGAACGCTTACAGCTTTGGGGGTCGGCACGCCTCCAAAATCGTTGTATGCGAACAGTTCTACCTGGTGGACATCCTGTTCGGTTTCAAACTGCACCTCGACAAACGCTGTCTCCTGTCTGTCATAATTGGTCCAGCGGTTCCGCGGCCCTTCGTCAATCGGCGGCCCCTGTTTACTAGAAATGATCCCATCTGCTAAATCTTTAAGATTGTCGCCTGCGTTGGTGTACTCGGTAAACAGTTTTGGAAAGCCCACCCCCGTCGGATTCAGTGCCAGATTGACAAGCCCTTTCGATGCTGTCCGGTCAAGAATATGTTCGGAAAAAGCCAAGGCAGACCTTTCGTGTTCTACGGGGATGGCAGCCCATGCCGTCGTGACTCCTGAACATAAAATAGTAGCACTGAGTAAATACGCAGCCAGTTTCTTTTTCATATCGCTCCTCCTTTTACTTGGTTTTCAAAATCCGCCGCTTAAAAACGTTCCCCCCTTTCCTGGACCTATCCCTCTGCTTCTGTCGAGTTCATTGTATCACTCCGGTTACTCAGTGTATTTATAAAAATTCGTGTAAATAATACAATTTTTTAACCAAAATAGCGCATATTTCTAGCGGTTTAAATACCAATATGGAACAAAAAAATCGCCGCCCAACTTGGACGGCGATAAACTTCTAAATGGTTATTCAGAATCCATACATATCCAAAAGATGCGTATAAATTCCTTTTTTGACTGGACTCCTTTTTTAAAAGGAAAGGAGTCCATCCATTCCAAAACTACTTTTGGGCCTGCTGGCGCAACTTGTAATGCATCAGCTTTCCCGTCGCAGTATGCGGTAGTTCGTTCACGATATGGTACTCGCGAGGCCATTTGTACGAAGATAACATGGGACTATGCATACAGTAGTCCTTTAACTCTGCCACGCTCAGGCTGTCATCCGACGGGACAACATAAGCCGCTACAACTTCGCCGCGCAGTTTATCCGGAATTCCAATTACCGCACTCTCAGCAACCTTAGGATGCTCGTTCAGTACAGCTTCGATCTGCGTCGGATAGATGTTCTCCCCCGCCGACACAATCATATCGTCCTTGCGCCCGGACACGGTAACAAATTCATTTTCATCCCAAGTTCCCACATCGCCGGTGTACAACCACCCCTTATAGAATTTTTGGGCAGTCATTTCCGGATTGTTAAAGTAACAGAACGCACTCTTTGCAGGCGAGGAAATAATGATCTCCCCAGCGGTCATTCCGTCGCGCGGAACCATTTCATCCGGTTCCGCATGGGTGCCGTCCTCATGCAGGGCAACAAGACGTACGTCGTCGTCCGTGCAGGAACGGCCGGCAGACCCCGCCATATCCGGCAAATCGAACGGCCGCAGGAAGGTGTTCCAGAAGGTCTCCGTCGTGCCATAGCCGTTGAAAATATTGGGAGTTAAAAGCTGCAGGTATCTTTCGCACGCGGCCTTCTCAAAGGGCGCTCCCATCGTAACGATGCCGCGCAGAGCGGACAAGTCCGCATGCGCGCGCTCTTGGGCGCGGGCAAGCATCGCGATAATCGTCGGGACGCCGATCAAAAAGGAGATCTTATATTTTTCCGCATATTCCAAGCATCTCTTCGGGCTGAAATCGCGCAGGATCACCACTTCGCCGCCCGCATACAGCGTGGGGCAGGGTCCTCCCGAGTGAATACCGCCGCGATGGAACCACGGGGTCATATTCATGGTTCGGTCTGTCGGACCGAGCGGGAAGTGCATCATCACATCGTGCGCTGAAAGCACCTCGTTTACATTGTTGACCGGAACCCCTTTGGGGCGGCTGGTTGTCCCCGATGTATATAACCGGGTCGTTTCATCGTAAATATGCGGATGAAAATCGACTGGGGGATCGTCTTCGGATTGGCCGGATACATAATCCTTGTAAAGGATGTGCCCCTTTGGCACCTGTGCGCCGCCCTTATAATCCACCATCACGACCGTGCCCGGCTTATGCTGGCACATATTCAATGCACCGGCGGAAAGCTCGCCAAACTCTGCATCGTATAAAAACGCTTTCGGACAACTATCATCAATAACAAGCGCAATTTCACCTGCTCCCTGCCGGTAATTGACCGGGCAGGCGATGGCTCCGACCTTGTGCGCTGCAAGGTAACAAAATACGAATTCAGGGGAGTTCAGCAGCGTGAACATCACAACATCATTTTTTCCCACACCGCTTGCCCGCAGGGCGTGAGCCAAGCGGTTGGCCTCAATGTTTAGCTCCTCATAGGTCCAGCGGCGTCCAGAAAGCGGATCGGTCATCGCTGGACGGGTTTTAAAGCGCGATACATTGCGCATAAAACCATTCAAATAAGTAAACCGCGTCTCAAATGTATCGCGGAACATGGCGACGTCATACGTATAATTGTTCTGCAATAGGTTCTCGCCTCATTTCTCATATCTGGAAAGAATAATACTGGAATTTTGCCCGCCAAAACCAAGCGAATTGGACATGGCCGCATGGATCTCCACCTTGCGGGCTACATTTGGCACATAGTCGAGATCACAGTCGGGGTCAGGAACATCCAAATGTAGGGTGGGTGGCAAAATCCCCTCTTGTATTGCCTTGATACAGGCAATCGCTTCCGTCAAGCCACCCGCCCCCATCAGATGGCCCGTCGCAGATTTCGTGGAAGAAACCGGAGGAGCTGCTTCACGCCCTCCGAATACCGATTTGACCGCAAGCGTTTCAGCCTTATCGCCGAGTAAGGTCGAGGTTCCGTGGGCATTGATGTAACCGATGTCGGATGGCTGCATTCCAGCACGCTTCAGCGCGCGCTGCATGCAGACAGCCGCGCCTGCACCATCCGGGCAAGGGGCGGTAACGTGATGTGCGTCCGACGTATTCGCCCATCCCGCCAGCACCGCATGAATCATCGCGCCGCGTGCTTGCGCATGTTCCTCCGTTTCAAGCAACAGGGCCCCTCCGCCTTCCCCAATGACAAACCCATCCCGGTTCTGGTCAAAGGGACGACACGCATGGATCGGATCATCGTTACAGCGGGAGAGCGCCTTTGCCTGCGATAGGCCGGACACCACAATCGGGCAGAGGATGCTCTCGCCGCCAACAGCCAAAATAGCGTCCGCCTCACCGGAACGCAACAGCATAGCAGCCGTCATCAGCGCGTCCCCACCCGCCGAGCAAGCGGTATTGAGCGTCATACTGGGACCACGAATCCCCTCTGCAATCGCAATCTGTGCGGCTGCAATATTCCCGATCGCCATGGGTACAAAGCGCGGTCCTACGCGGTGGCCCGCATCGAAAGACGCCTGTGTCTGCGCCACCGTGGTCACTCCAGCCATCGCCGTTCCCATCACAATGCCGACCCGGTCGGGTTCGGTCTCCACGCGCAGGCCACTGTCTCGCAACGCCTCTTGTGCAGCGACAAAAGCAAACTGCATGAATGGGTCCATTGTACGGGCAAGCGTTTTGGGCATGTAATCTGCGGGGGCAAAATCCTTGAGTTCTGCCGCGATCCGCACGGGGAGGTTGGATGCATCGAAGCGCGTGATCGGGCCAACGCCGCAACGGCCGGCGACCAGCGCATCCCAGTAGGCAGGTACACCCACTCCAACCGGTGTTACCGCCCCCATACCGGTGATTACCAATTTCTTCTCTTTCATGCCGGTTCCCCATTCTTTGAAAGTTTCCGCAGCCCGCCTCAAAGGCAGATGTCCCGCCGTTCACCAGCAGTACTGCGATCGAAGAAGCATATTGCAGCCTTCCTGCGGTTCATCCCCCCTCAACGGTATGTATGAATAAAGAAAGCACCCCGCATAGGGCGCCGCAGGCAGTAAGCTGATAAATAATACTCTTTGGTTATTATACCAGAAAAGTATAAAAAAGGAAAGGATGAATGTCGAATAGCCTCCACAAAACAAAAAACCTTCCCGGAAACCAAAAAACTACTTCACTTTTTATAGGAAAGATAAAATAAATATTTGAGAAATTTCTAAAATTCTCTTAAAAGTCCTTAAACCCTTATTTTATGCGACCTTAAGACTTTTGCGTACGGTAGATAGTATTTTAAACAGCCTTAAACTTCCTTAATCTTTCCTCATCTAAAGTAGTATGATTATACCATCAATCTTTGCATTTCTGCTTGTGCCGACTGATAACTGCGATGTGCATAATAGCCAAGTGTCATCGTGACATTTTTATGCCCCATTCCGTATCGAAGGTTGTTCGATGTTATTTCCCTGTTTGCCATGTTCGTGCAAAAGGTGTGTCTTAAAAGATTGCGGTGTGATGTTCGGCAATTCCTTTTGCATAACTTTTCTATATTTCTTCACAAGATTTCTGAATGAAGTTGTATAACAAGCGTTATATATGGGCCGTCTTGCTTATTGAGAAAATAAAATTCTATTTCCAGAGATTTTTTACTCCTTCCTTAAGAACGCGGCTCCATTCCCCGACGGTTGTGAAATCCAGCGCTACTTCATTTGTAATGATACATTGTCACACCAAAATTGCAGCATTCAGGTATCCGCTTCTATTGCTTTCTGAATGTTGAATCTCTGGCCGGCTTGACCTTCTTACAGCAGACTGGATAAATAACACAGAATTTCCGGCTGAATCCAGCCATATCAAAAATGAAATGGAAAATATCTTAGGCAGAGAATTCTCACACGGTTTTGGCGCACTTGCCAAAACCATTTCGAACGATTGACCTGGAAAAACAGCCAAGCTTTTTGTTGATTGGTTGGGGTGTACCCTTTTATAGAAAGAATATCCCCGCTGTCATCCCCAAAGGACCTATAAATTGTTTCTTGTATCGGGGTTGGTCTATTGTGGTTGTCCTAGTATTGTGTCTCAAAAAATTTCTTACAGCCAAATTGGGCAGTCCTACCTTCTCCTTTCCTTTATATTCCTTGACATACGTTTATCCGTGGGCCGGTGAATCCACTTCTCTGCGTGCTGTAATGGTTCTATTTTTAAATGTGTCGTCAAACAACTCTAAGCGGGGCTTTCAAATGTATCCTCCATAAACCTCTGGCTGTTTGTCTAAACACAAGAACACAATGGGAGTGATCGAACCGGATCGGGCAAGCAACACACTTATTCATAAACTATCACGTTCCATCTTTTGGAAGATCGAATCCAGAAAAGAGAAGGAGCGCGTACAAGGTCTTGCACGCGCTCCTCCACTCATTTTACCAAGACTCCAGAATCCGATTGTAGCAAGATGAAAATCTGCTCCTCCATCCCTGTGGAGGCGTTGATATAGACCAAAACGCGGTCGCCGTTTTCCCCGGTGCACTGAAACTCATAGCACAACACTTCATTGAGCCCTGGTGTCGGGATCAACGCCAAAGAACCGCCCTCCACTTTCAGACGGGGGCTGACGGACTTCTGCGCTTCTTCCTGTGTAATCTTCGGCGTTAGGGTTCCACGATCGGTATGGTTCATAATATAGCCGGTTGCGTTGTATTCCACAACCCCTCCTGTGTCCAAAGCCACGGCGACTTTCACCAGGTCGGGATAACAGGTCACACCATCCTGTGAATATGCGTAGTTGATGGTACAAATGCCATCGTTGATGACATAGTAGCTCTCCTTCATATTGTAAATGCCCTTTGCTTCCAAAAAGCCTTGCGCCGCAGTGCGGGCGCCATCTGCATCCAAGCGCGTACCGCCGATTTCCCGGCCATCCGTCATGGCGCTTACAATCCCGCCCGCTTTGGTCACAGAAATTCGTATGGTTCCGCAGTCAAAGTTGTAGGTGGGAAGGCCGCCCTCGCTATCCTGGGTGTGGGTCAGTTTGTCCTGGGTAACCCCCAAAAACGACGCTGCATTGTTCTGTGCGTTTCCTTGGGGTACTTCGGCCTGTCCCTGCAAAAGTTTCGGTTCCTGTTGCCCAATATGATCGGAAAACGGGCCGTCATAGATCAAGGACGGATAATCCGTAAAATCGTCCGCCGCCTGCTGGAAACTGGCATTCACCGGTCCAGCATCAAAATCCGGTTGAATTCCGTTCAGCCCCTCTTTGAGTTTTTTGGCATACTGTTCCAGATTTGCCATAGAGGCATACTCCTCCTCGCTGATGCTGCCGCCTGCGGAAATTTTATTCGACAGCGCCATTGAGAAATCGCCCACCTGCGAGATAAACTTATTTACGTTGGCAAGGTCGCCGCCCTCCAGCGGCAATACGCCCAGCGCTGCTTTTGCCATACTGGTTTCGCGCATCAACTTCGCCGCCAGGCCGTTCTGTTGAGTAGGCGTATTGGCATAGATACTCTTGTTCAGCGTACTTTCAATATTGTCCACACAATCGCCCAAATCTGTCACGGCACGCTGATAATTGTAATTCAGGTTCATCTTGTATTTCGACGCCTGTACATAGCCGCTGACCGTGGTCCCTCCGAGCACCAGGATCACTGCAACCAACGCCAGGGACAAAAATAGCACTTTTCGGTTCTTTGTCATAAAATTCGACCGCCCTTCCTGTTTTGTGGTCATGGGATGTGGTTATTTTTAGCAACGTCTCGCCCGATTATACGGAATTTGGATTGCGAAACGATTTGCCGCGCGCTATAATACTACTGCTGAACGATTTCTGGATAAAACGGTGCAAAATGATAAGACGGGGGCGGTTTGATGGACAGCAGAGTGGAAGCATTTTTTCAATCGGTCAAAGGAAAACGTGTGACGTTTTGCGGTATTGGCGGCAGCAATCTGCCGTTGATCGCATTATTTCAGGAAAAAGGGGCGGTCGTATCCGCGCGGGACCGGCGTACCAGAGAAGCGCTCGGCAAGACGGGCGACAGCTTGGAAGCCCGCGGTGTGACGCTGCATCTGGGCGAAACCTACCTGCAAAACCTGGATGAAGACATCATCTTCCGAACACCGGGCATGAAATTCACCTTGCCAGAGCTGGAAGCAGCACGTGCACGCGGTGCAGCTGTCACTTCTGAAATGGAGATCTTTTTTGATCTGTGCCCCTGTAAAATTTATGCCGTGACAGGCAGCGACGGCAAGACCACCACTACCACCATTATTTCGGAATTTTTAAAAGCGGCGGGGAAAAACGTCCATTTGGGGGGGAATATCGGCCGGCCGCTTCTTCCGGAAATTGAGCACGTTGCCGCAGACGATGTGGCGGTTGTAGAACTCTCCAGCTTCCAATTGATTTCAATGCGCAAAAGCCCGGACGTGGCGGTTGTGACCAATCTGTCCCCCAACCATCTGGATATCCACAAGGATATGCAGGAATACATTGATGCAAAGAAGAATATCTTCTTGCACCAGAATGCCTTTGGGCGCACAATCCTGAATATGGACAACGCCATTACCGCGGGATTTTCCTCCGAAGTCCGCGGGCAGCTCTATACATTTAGCCGCCGCGGGCGCTGCGCTTATGGCGCTTGGGTTAACGAGTCTGGACGTATTATGCTTTCCAGAGGAGCGGAGGACACCTATGTGATGGATACGTCAGAAATTAAGATTCCAGGCGCCATTAATGTAGAAAATTATCTGGCGGCTATCTGTGCTGTCTGGGGAGACGTGGATGTTGAAACCATCCGCATCGTGGCCCGCAACTTTGGCGGTGTAGAACACCGTGCAGAACTGGTGCGCGAGTTGGACGGCGTTAAGTGGTACAACGATTCCATCGGAACGAGCCCGACACGCACGGCGCGCGGCACCCTGTCCCTATATGACCACAAGATCATTCTGATCGCCGGCGGTTATGACAAAAAGATTCCATACGATGGCCTCGGCCCGGTGATCGTGGGGAAGGTCAAAACTCTGGTCCTTATGGGAGCAACCGGTCCAAAAATTGAAGCGGCGGTGAAGGCTGCCCCTGCCTATGAAGAAGGCTGCCCAAAAATTCTTCACGCGCGCTCGATGGAACAAGCGGTGGAGATCTGCCGTGCTGAAGCCCGAGAAGGCGATATTGTATCGTTATCTCCGGCGAGCGCAAGTTTTGATCTATACGTCAATTTCGCAGAGCGAGGGAACCATTTCAAACGCCTTGTGAACGCTTTAAAATAATACTTGTTGGATTATTTTTTTGTTTTATACGATTCGTTGTCAATTAATATAACAATTCGAACCTTGTCCTCTTGTGACAAACCGAATCGATTTCGCTGTATATATTGTCAATATATACAAATCGTTGTTTTGTTTTTAAATTATACTAATCGTGTTTTGATAATTTGAGGAGGAACGCTATGATAGAGGATCTTCAAGAATTACTCTTTGCGCTCTGTGCAGAACCGGGTACGCCGGGCGATGAATCGGAGGCAGCCCGACGCGCGGCGCGGGAGCTTTCGGATTGCGGCGAAACCGAAATCGATCGAATGGGAAACGTCATATGCCGTATGGGAAACCGCGGCGCTCAACGGCAGATACTTCTGGATGCTCATTTAGATCAGGTGGGTTTGATTGTTACCCAAATCGAAAAGGATGGTTTTCTCCGCATCGACCGTTGTGGCGGAACGGACCGGCGGGTTCTTCCCGGTAGCCCTGTCACTGTATATGGTAGAGAACCGTTGACAGGCGTTATGTGCTGTATGCCTCCGCACCTCGTCGAGGGAGGAGAGGACAAAGTGGAATCCATCGATCGGATGGCTGTGGATGTTGGCCTCTCAAAAGAGGAAGCGGAAGCGCTCGTCTCCCCCGGAGACCGAGCCTTGATCCGTGCGCCACAAAAACGTCTGTTAGGAAGCCGCATTGCATCCCCTGCATTGGATGACCGTGCCGGATGCGCAGCCTTAATCCGTTGTGCGCAACTTCTGCACGGTGAGAATCTCTCCTGTGGACTTACCGTTCTGTTGAGCAGCCGTGAAGAAGTGGGCGGACAAGGGGCGCAGACGGGAACTTTCTCTTTGGAACCCACAGAGGCCATCGTGGTGGATGTCAGTTTTGCTGCACAGCCTGGGGTTGACCCGGCAAAATGCGGTAAACTCGGCGGTGGGCCGATGATCGGCATGGCGCCCATTCTCAACCGTCCGATGGTTCATCGCCTGAAAGAGCTCGCCAAGAAGAACGAGATTCCTTTTACAATGGAGATCATGGGCGGAGAGACTGGTACGAATGCGGATGGAATCGCTGTGTCACGCGCCGGCGTACACACAGCGATGGTTTCGATCCCTCTGCGTTATATGCATACGCCTGTCGAGGTCATCGATGTCCAGGACGTGGAATACACTGCACGCCTCCTGGCGGAATATGTGAAAGGGGTGGAATGAGATGGCGGATATTGAATTGTTAGAGCGCCTCTGTTGTGCCCGTGGAATTTCTGGCTTTGAGGAAGCGGTCCGTGAGATTATCCTGAAAGAAATCCGCCCATACGCCGACTGTGTGGAAATCACGCCGCTCGGCAACATCCTAGCCTTTAAAAAGGGGAAAAGGCGCGCCAAAACAAAGCTGATGCTCAATGCCCATATGGACGAGGTGGGGATGACGGTCACATACATCGAAGAAAACGGTCTGCTCCGCTTCTCTACGGTCGGCGGAATTGACCGCCGGGTCTTGTGTGGAAAACCGGTCACTGTGGGGGAACATATCCCCGGCGTGATCGGAGCAAAACCGATTCACCTGCTCACAAGTGAAGAGCGCGAGAAAGCTGTACCGGTCAAAGACCTCTACATCGATATTGGCGCGCTAACCCGTCAAGAGGCGGAAGCGGTTGTGTCGCCGGGAGATCCCGTGACATTTGACTCTCTCTTTGATACTACTCACGGTATGATAAAAAGTCGTGCTCTGGATGATCGCGCCGGATGTGTCATCCTGATCGATCTGATCAAAAAGTCTTTGCCCTATGACATGCTGTTTGCATTTGTCGTACAAGAGGAAACCGGACTAAACGGCTCCAAAACAGCTGCCTATATTGCAGACCCGGAAGCCGCTATTGTGGTGGAAAGTACGACCGCTGCGGACATAGCGGGCGTTCCCGAGGACAAGCGGGTTTGCCATGTCGGCGCCGGACCGGTGATCTCCTTCATGGATCGCCGGACCATCTATGACCGTGCATACTACCAGATGGCTTTTGACGCTGCTCAGGAGACTGGCGTTTCCTGTCAGACCAAACAGGCTGTGGCCGGCGGCAACGATGCAGGTGCAATCCATGTTGCGCGGGGAGGGGTGCGCACTGTAGCGGTGTCCCTGCCCTGCCGATATCTACACTCCGCTGTCAGTATCATCTCCCAAAAGGATTTCCACGAGGCGGAGACGCTGATTGAGCGTCTAGCGGAAAAGATTGCAGGCGGCGAATGATCCGGTCTGTGGAATGTAAAGATGCGCTCGTTCCCTTCACAGGAAACGCTTTTGCCTGTCGGATTCGTGCTACAGCCAATGCCTATGGCTTCATACATCCTTTCGCGCGTTTCTGGGTCCAAGCAAGACAAGCGGCAATGTGCCTCTTGGACGATGCCATGATCCTGGATGCGCATCCGGATGCGGACTTTGACGAGCTGGCCGAATTCTTTCCCGCTGTGGGCGCACGAATTCTTCTCTGTTCTGGGGCTGCCGCACGCTCGCTGCCCTTTCCGTGGAAACAGGCCGGAGAGGTCATGACGCTCCATGCACCGCAGCCATTTAAAGGTGAAGGGATTGTCTGGAATCCCAGCCCGCGCCTGCTGTATCCTTTGTTGTGTGCATGTCAGGCAGCGCAGTTCCACCCCCCCGCGTTTGAACCCTTTTATCTCGACCTGTCCCATCGCACCCGCCATGGTACCGCCTGTTCCGCTGCTATCCAGGAGGGGAACTCCCTCGTTGCATGTGCAATCTGTTCTGCTTGGACCGAAGATGCGGCTGTGTTGTCTGCTGTCGCCGTCCAACCAGAAGCTAGGCGCCGCGGATTGGGAACGAATATTGTACGTACATTGGCTACAAGCCTTCCGGTCAAAACCTTTTATATTTTCCGGGCTGCTGGCGAAAACGAAGAATTTTATCAATCGCTCGGCTTTACAAGGCACTGTGGGTTTGCCGAATTATCTTTACAAGAAAGGGATGCTCTATGAAAGAAAAACGTTTCGAAGTCATTTATTCACAAGGAACGATGGATATTGTCCGCATCCTTGTGGACCAAAGGACCGGTGTGAACTATTTGCAGGTCTGTGACGGATATGCAGGCGGCCTGACACCCCTGCTCGACCGCGAAGGAAAACCCGTCATTTCGCCGGTAAAGCCATTTCCGGGTTGATTGAAAGGGTATTGCGAACGAAGTCAAAATTTTGGGAAGGCCCGGTTTCATCCCCATCCAACGATCGTGTCCCTCTGATTTTCAGGACAATGGATTGGTAATCCAAAAAGGCAAGTTTCTCCCGTGCCTTTTGGGGATATGGCAGGATGTTTGAGCGGCAGCTGTCTAAAATCTTCTTGGGCAGCCCCCTGACGCAGAGCGTATGAATCAAAGCGCTTAGGATTTCGAACGAGTTAATGGTGCTGATATGCCCCTGCATGAAGTGCTCTCCCAATAGATGCAAAAGCATCCCTACACAGGCACTTCTGCGCTTATCCACACTGGTGGCCGCATGAACCCATTCTACGCTGTATAGGGACAAGCGCCCCATCGATGGGACTTGGCGGCGCCTTGTTTTCTCGACCGTGTATTCCATCCAAAATTCGCAGATGGTGAGGTTCTAAAATCATCCAATCGCGGCGAAGTGTTTTTTGTGTGAAATAATCAGATGGCTACCCGCCATTGCAACCTATATAAAAGTGAATGAGTATTTTCCCCGTTTGTACGTTCTTCATCGGAACGCATTCCGTCCTATTATTCGCGATGTCTAAACGGTCTGTAACTTATGTTGTTTCAAGTAAAGCGGCAGTCCGTCTTATCTTTACGTCCCAGGTAACGGATGGGCCCTGGTAATGGGCCATACGAGTCCACCTATAGCCTGTTATTTGGCGCACAAAGGTCCATAAAAATGCAATGCTTACAGTCGATTATAGAATCTTTTTCGATCAACGATCGACTATACATCTATAAAAGGTGCACTTACAACGGAATTCACGAAAACAACTTGTAGTGTGCCGGGAACTGGAAAAAGGAGAACAAATCCCATGATATACCCCGCATTTCAAATTGATGAACGAATCCAAAGAGCGGCTCGGCATGCTATGGAGGAGATCGCTCCTGTGCTCAAGCACATTGACGAAATCACCGATTACAACCAGCAAAAGATGTTGGCTGCATTTATTGATTCCGGTGTAAGCGAGAGTCACTTTGCCGCTTCTACCGGCTATGGCTATGGAGACCGCGGGCGCGAGGTGCTCGACCAGGTGTATGCGAAAGCGCTTGGTGCGGAAGATGCGTTGGTGCGCTACAACTTTGTGAGTGGTACCCACGCGCTTACTGTCGCGCTTTTTGGCGTTTTGCGCCCGGGAGATACCATGCTCAGTGTTACCGGTTTGCCTTATGATACTCTACGTGGGGTGATCGGGCTGACCGGAGATGGAAATGGTTCCTTAAAGGAGTTTGGGATACAATACCAGCAAGTGGATCTATTGCCGGATGGGACGCCAGACTACGAAACGATTGCCCAACGTATAACTCCTGCGATCAAAATGGTTTACATTCAACGTTCGCGCGGATACAGTTTGCGTCCCTCCCTTTTCGTAGAGGACATTGAGCGCATAGCCAAAATCGCAAAGGAAAAGGCGCCCGATTGTATCGTTATGGTGGACAACTGCTATGGGGAATTTGTTCAGCGCGACGAGCCGGCCAGCCATGGTGCTGATCTGATGGCGGGATCTCTGATTAAGAATCCCGGAGGCGGTGTGGCCCCGACAGGTGGTTACATTGCAGGACGTAAGAATTTGGTCGAAAGCTGTTCTTACCGCCTGACCACGCCGGGAACTGGAAAGGAGATCGGTTGTACACTTGGAAACAATCGGGAACTATTCATGGGCGCGTTCCATGCCCCCCATGTCACAGGGGAAGCGCTCAAAACGGCGGCATTTACAGCGGCACTTTTCCATTCGTTTGGCTATGATGTGACGCCTAAGCCAGATGAACCGCGTGCGGACATCATTCAAGCGGTTCTGCTCCGCCAGGAGGAAGCATTGGTTGCCTTTTGCCAAGGCATCCAAAAGGGAGCTCCGGTGGACGCATTTGTCACTCCGGAACCTTGGGATATGCCCGGTTATGACTGTAAAGTCATTATGGCTGCCGGTGCTTTCACTTTGGGTGCTAGCATTGAGCTGTCTGCTGATGCGCCTCTGCGTGAACCGTACGCTGCCTGGATGCAGGGAGGGCTAAACTTCCATAGCGGCCGGTTAGGCGCCATGTTGGCTGCACAATCCATGCTAGAACGTGGCATTTTGGACATCACCCTTTGATACATTTAAAATACCACCAATGAGTTCTTTCCTGTCCAACGGAATAATGGATGGGATATGTAACTGCCGTAAGGAAAGCTTTCTGACCGATCAAAGGCCATTCTCAACAAAAGTGGTACGTTAAAACAAAGAAGACCATCTTTTGATCGAATTATAAGAGGCATAATAGACGGATTCTTACGGTGATGTACGAAGAAAAAGCCAAGGATTACATATCCTTGGCTTTTTCTATGATAGTCTTTTAAGAGTAAATCTAAAACTCTTTTCATGAAAAGGTGTCCTTACAAGGAAAAAATACAACCTAGTTGATTCCCATTTCTGGACTCGAAACGATTCGAAGCATGCCAACTCTTTCAATAAAGTCTTTCGAATGAATGATCTTACAGTATAAGTTTGTCTTAAAATATACAGGAGTCTTTTTCATACATGCGTTCGCGCGTGATTTAATGGTTGAATCATGCGTCGTTTGGTATAGAATCCAGCTTTTTAACCGTCAATGTTGCATTTGCATTTCCATTGATTATTGCATCCAAATTATCGGGCAAGGTACGCAAAATCGAAATCACCAGGTCCAGTGTATCTCCGGCATTTAGGTGTACAATGGTCGAACAAACTAGGCGCCCATCGTAGGATATCCCGGTTGTATCATCGGTAGCCAATGTCTGTGATCCTCTAGTTTGTTGCACCATAGTACCGTTTTGACGCACTCCAATCGAGACAGTGACCGGCTTGGATGTATTTAATAGAATATTATAGTTGATTTCGTAGTCCCCCTCGGTTTCTACGACCAGCGTATTGGCCGCTGGATAAGAAACACCTTTTGCAGGCATTGCTGTATTGAGGGACACGGGAATATACATATCTGCCTGAGTAAAGAAAAGCAGCTGTGTAGTGGTATTATATAAGCCACCATATGCTGCTAAGCCACTGGATGTAGAGCCAGCTGGCCCCGTCGCCCCCTGGGGACCGGTCGGACCTGTACCTCCTGTCGCCCCCTGGGGACCAGTCGGGCCTGTGCCTCCTGTCGCTCCCTGTGGACCAGTCGGACCTGTACCTCCTGTTGCACCCTGGGGGCCGGTCGGGCCTGTGCTACCTGGTACTCCCTGTGGACCAGTCGGACCTGTGCCTCCTGTCGCTCCCTGTGGACCGGTCGGACCTGTGCCTCCTGTCGCTCCCTGTGGACCAGTCGGGCCTGTGCCTCCTGTCGCTCCCTGTGGACCGGTCGGACCTGTACCTCCTGTTGCACCCTGAGGGCCAGTCGGGCCTGTGCCTCCTGTCGCTCCCTGGGGGCCGGTCGGACCTGTGCCTCCTGTTGCACCCTGGGGACCGGCCGGACCTGCACTACCTGGTACCCCTTGTGGGCCGACTGGACCAGTACTCCCCGGTAATCCCTGAATACCCGTTTGTCCTCTTGGGATAACAAAATCTAACACATGCTGTGGGCCCCCAGTAATATCATACACCCGTGCTTCTGTTCCAGGTTCCCCTGTAATGGTATTTCGGATAGCAATGGTTTCACCCATACCAGTAGGACCTTGTGGTCCCCGCGGTCCAGGAATACAACAGTAATACGGAAGTGGCACAGGACAGCCACAATCCTGGTGTTGTAAATCTTGATTCGGATATATTTTCATGAGTCTCTCTCCATCAATTGTAATTAGGCGGAAAGGCCTATCCCAATCTATGTTTTATTACGTCGGCCCGTGCGTAGCTCTGAGCCTAAATCACTCGACTTGGACATCGATTGAAAACTACCCACTTCTTATACTTCAAAAAAGACTTTGGCAGGCTGCAAAAGATTTTCTCTATTTAATTTAAAAATTTTTGTAACACCTTCCGTTCACGCATATACAGTTCATCTTTCTTGGCTGTTCCCGTTACATTTGTTATCTTAGGCATCTGCTTTTCAATGACCTCTTCCTGCATTCCTTAAAATAGTTTCTCGAATTATTTCTCTCAAGTAAACATGCCAAAGTCAAATGGTGTCTCAAATCGAACCAAACGACCTCTTACAAGATCTATCCTCTTATATTTGAATATCTCTCCTTATTTGTCCTCTGATGGGTACTGATCCGGTATGGGCTGTCCTTTCGAAATTTTGTCTCATAACCCTTTTCTCTCTTCACCTCTGCTTAATCTTCTCAATTACAGCAGCGTCTCCATAATTGTGCCTAAAAGTCGATGCAACAGAGATTAGGACATAAAAAAGCTACGTTCAGGCATGTATAACAGGCCTAAAACGTAGCTTTCTTGGTTGGTGCAGTTGAACAATCCAAATCCGAACCTGTTTTTCCTTTATCCAGCGCCGCTTTCAAGTCGTCAAAGGTGATGGTGTCCGTCCCGTCCTTAATTCTATATTCCGCAACCGATTAGACGCTATTACAAAACATCTGGTCCGTCTTGAGATACAGCACAATCAATAGCCGCCTCAATAACTTTAATAACATATTTTCTTTTTTCCTGCGGTACAGCGTTCAATTTATCGAAAAGAAATTCAAAGCTTTCTGATACACTGCCAAAAAGTAAGCTATCAGATGAAACTTTAAGTGCGATGGCGAAAGCACGCATAGATTCAGGAGATAACCCAGAGCGGCCACGCTCTATTTCCTGAATAAAGTTAGCGCTATATCCTGAAAGCTGTGCCAACTGCTCACGAGTTAAATTCTGAGCAAGCCTTTGTTGCTTGATTCTGTTACCAACTTCAATGTTTATATTTTTCAATATTCTTGGCATAGCATTACACCGCCTCTATATAAGAGTGTAGCCCCCAACACTCTCACGAAGAATACATACAAGTTGATGATAAAAACCGTAGCAATACACCTAGACTTATGGTAAAATAAAAAGAAAGACAGGCAACATCAACCAATGTGCCCGTCCTCAATCATCAGATAAATCTTCAAAAGAATAGTCATTTAAGGTTTGAAAATCCAAAAATTCGGCTACCGTCATGCTGAATGCAAGAGCAATTCGGTGAAGTGTCCGAATTCTGGGATTAAATGTCTTACCATTTACCAAATTATCAAGAGTTGACTGACTAACTCCACTCATTTCCGACAGTTTATTAATCGATATTCCTTTGGACTTACAGAGTGACAAAATTCGGTCAACAAGAATTCGTGCATACCCATAATCCATTACTGCTATCTGAAGTCCCTCCTTAGCCTAAGGATAGTGTCTTCATGATAGCAATAATCATACCCTCAATTACCCGAATTCGGGTAATTGAGGGAGAGAAAATTCATCTGTTAGTACCAATCGATATTCCCTATTTCATCTACTGAAGTACCAAAAGAAGAAATGATTTTATTGACAGGCGAAAAACGGAGGTGGACTGATGTGTGTGCAAAATCCAAACAGGGTATGACAGAACACGAGAAAGAAAAACAGCCAATAGCGGTTTGCTCATTCATAGGACATGAGGAAGTGTACGATGCAGACCTTGAACATAGGCTGCAAACGGTGGTCGAGCAAATCATAGAGTACCATGAGACGGTAGAATTTTTGATTTATCCGAGGGGTAGATTTTACTATCTTTGTATGTTGGCAGCATTGAGAGCCAGAACCTGCTTTCCTCAAAAAGTCACGATTACTCTGGTGCTTCTGGAGGATAATGCGAAATATACAAAAGTTCCTATTTTTATTCCCAATAAAGTAGTTACACTTCAATTTAGTCCCACAAAGAAATATGATGTTACCATACCTCGTAAGAAGCTATTGAAGTGGTCAGTGCAAAAATCCACGCACCTTATCAGTTACAACTATGGCAAGTTATACGATGCTGAAAGCCATATCCCCAAAGGACAAGCCGCACTGAACATCATCAGCTTGACAAGCCCCGAAACAGAGGAAGCCATTTTAGAGACTGCTCCGCTTATGACAGAAAAAGAACAAATTGTTTTTCAAAGCATGAACGAAGGCTGCTCACTGATAGAAGCTGGCACAGCACTGGAGGTTAGCCGGGAACGGGCACGGCAGCTCCTGCAACATGGATGCAGAACAATCCGTAAGCATCTGTCCCTGCGGTACAACAAAGCGATGGCCACAGAACAGAAGCAAAGAGAGCATACCTGCGGCCTCTTTATTTTGGGTGAGGCTACATACGGCTCGCTAAGCCGCTTCAAAGGTATTTTTGATTTTCTGACCTCGGCATATGGGATAAAGTGCATCCATGTGGAACAGTCATATATTCACTCCAGTTTTATGTTTGTATTGACCACCTCATACCACAACACACTCCATATCACAGGAATGATAAGCGGCAAGTCACTGGCCGAAAGCAACGGCGATTTAGACCATATGCTGGAACGGTTTTGCCCACCCTGCCATGCTGTGGGATGTGTAAGCCATGCGGGTTTGGAAAATAATGCAGACAGTCTTGATGTAATTATCAATATGCTTGAGCAAACAGATTTTTGCATTTGTGATTTGTCTGCCACGCCACATGCGGAAAAGATACAAAAATATGCTTCGCAAGTGAAGCGAACAGTGCTGTTGGATTTGAGCAGAACCGATGCCGAAGTGGATAAATATCGTGAATAGGCTAAAATATAATTGAAGAAGTAAGCAATAGACTATCAAATCTAATTGTTTAACGCATATTTTTCATTATATTTGAACTAAATCGGAACATTTCGTATATATAGATTTTAAAAGGAGATCCATCTGTCTACATTTCCCCTACGGCATCAATCTCCGTTAGCTACCCCTTGTCTATCACCTACTGCCCGATCTCCTTGCGGGCTATCCCACCCTCCGCAGGCTGTCCCGGAGCATGGGGCGCCGAACGTCTCCCCGGAATGGGCCGAAGCAGGAGGCC
>ULYF01057946.1_pt1 | contig 31010 bp, 25 predicted proteins | sample 1961941 | NCBI WGS metagenome assembly ULYF01 (sample SAMEA4835857, study PRJEB28245) | human gut metagenome | biome: gut microbiome; material: fecal sample | place: Denmark | collected 2008 | reverse complement strand
GGTTGTTATTGGAAAATAAGAACTGAATAAAAGGTAAAATGACAGAGCTGTCGCACTGAGTAGTTTTTCAGTGTGGCGGCTCTGTTTTCTTCAATTTTAATCCTAAAACTTTTAATTTTTACAAGTTTTCTCTTGACAAATCCACTCAAAATAAATAGAATACCATTTAGTTAGCGAGAGCTAACTTTAAGATGAATTAACTAACCAAGATATGATTCAAAAAGTAACTACAGCAATCGGAGGATAAAACATTGATGATTCATAAAAGATTGATTTCCACAGTAAGCAACACCAGGAAATATATTGCTGCCAATGTGGCAGTTCAGTGGGTTTCCTTATGGACTAACATTATGTTGATACAAATTGTGACCTGGTTTTTAGGAGAATTGTTTTACGGCAAGGCAGAGAAGAGAACGTTTCTCATTGTAGCTGTCCATGCCTTGGGGGCAGTTCTGGTGCGTATGGTCTGTTTTGTAATATCCAGTCGTATGAGTTTTCTTTCTTCAAAATCAGTGAAACAGATTTTACGTGAGAAAATTTATGGAAAACTTCTAAATCTAGGTGTGTCTTACAAAGAAAATGTCCGTTCTTCAGAGGTTGTTCAGGTGGCAGTAGAAGGTGTTGACCAGTTAGAAACTTATTTTGGGTCATACCTACCCCAGTTCTTCTATGCAGTCCTGGCTCCTGTGACACTGTTTTTGGTGCTTCTTCCTATAAGCTGGATTTCAGCAGTCGTGCTTTTGTGTTGTGTGCCGCTGATTCCCATTTCTATTGCAGCAGTTCAGACTTGGGCGAAGAAACTTCTGGCAAAATATTGGGGACAGTACACTGCTTTGGGAGATACCTTTTTGGAAAATCTCCAGGGTTTGACTACCTTGAAAATTTATCAGGCAGATGAGCGCCGACAGGAGGAGATGAACCAGGAGGCAGAGAATTTCCGCAAAATTACCATGAAGGTTCTTACCATGCAGTTGAACTCCATTACCATTATGGATTTGGTAGCGTATGGTGGAGCAGCGCTTGGGGGGATTTTGGCTGTGAGACAGTTTTTGACCGGAGAAATTCTTCTAAGTGAATGCTTGTTTATTATTTTGCTGGCAGCAGATTTTTTCCTGCCTATGCGTCTGCTGGGAAGTTTTTTCCACATTGCTATGAATGGAATGGCTGCCAGCGATAAGATTTTTAAATTACTGGATTTGCCGGAGCCGGTGAAAGGAACCAGAGCAGTTTCAAAAGAGAACGGTTTGTGCAGCAGGGATCTGACTTTTGCTTATGAAAAAGAACGTCCTGTTTTGAAACAGGTAAGTCTTTGTGTGGAGGCGGGAACTTTTACTGCAATTGTAGGAGAGAGTGGCTGTGGTAAATCTACTTTGGCTTCTGTATTTATGGGAAAAAATCAGAACTATGAGGGTGAGGTCTTGTTGGGAGGAAATGACGGTATTCCTCTTTCTGAAATTGCAGAGGAGAGCCTGATGAAACAGATTACCTATGTGGGACATGCCGGTTATCTTTTCAAGGGAACAATAAGAGAAAATTTACTCCTGGCGAAACCAAATGGAACAGATGAGGAATTCTGGGAAGTGTTGGAGAAGATGAAACTGGCTGATTTCCTAAGAAGTGAGCAGGGTTTGGATACCATGTTGGCAGAAAAAGGTTCTAACTTTTCTGGAGGACAGTGCCAGCGTTTGGTTATGGCAAGGGCACTCCTGCATGATAGTCCGATATATATCTTTGATGAAGCGACTTCCAATATTGATGCAGAGAGTGAGAATGATATGATGGAACAGATTTACCAGATGAAAAGGGAAAAAACGGTGCTGCTGATTTCCCACCGATTAGCCAATGTGACAGCAGCGGATAAAATTTATGTTCTGGAACAAGGAAAGGTGACAGAACAAGGAAATCACGAAGAACTCATTGCGCAAAATGGGGTTTATGCAAAATTGTGGAACACCCAGCAGGAACTGGAGTATTACAGAAAGGAGAAGGCATCATGAAAAAACGAAATCACTGGAAGTTGATGCTGCAACTGTCTGGGTTAGTGAAGCCCTTGAGTGGATATATGGTTTTGGCAGTGCTTATGGGGCTGGCAGGACATTTATGTGCAACTTTCATCACGGTTTTTGCAGGTTTTGCCATGCTGGCGGGCTTGGGTGAACCTGTGCCTGTGAGCATATCTGTACTATTTTTAGCCATGGGAGGATTTGCCCTTATGCGGGGGATTTTAAGATACGGGGAGCAGGCGTGTAATCACTTTATTGCTTTTAAACTTTTGGCGCTTATAAGAGATAAAGTATTTTGTGCTTTGCGCCGGCTGTGTCCTGCCAAGCTGGAAGGAAAAGAAAAAGGGAGTTTGATTTCTGTTATAACTTCAGATATTGAGCTTTTGGAGGTATTTTATGCTCACACCATTTCACCGGCTCTTATTGCTTTGCTGTTTTGTACTGGCATATGTTTGTTTCTTGGTAGTTATCATCCTGTTTTGGGGATTTTGGCTTTTGCTTCTTTTCTCATTGTGGGGGTTTTTATTCCTATGGCAGTATCCAAACTCAATGGTTGGGCAGGAATGCGTTTTCGGACTATGAGCGGCGATCTCAGCAGCTTTGTACTGGACAGTTTGAGAGGATTACCGGAAATTCTTCAATATCATGCAGGAGACAGAAGAAGGAAGGAAATGAATGAGCGAACAGAGGCTCTTTCGGCAGAAGAAGGTCAGATGAAAAAACTTTCCGGATGGAATACAGCTGTGACGAACAGTGTTATCTGGGTGGCGGATTTAGTTATGCTTTTTACCTCTGCCTGGCTGTTTCAGCGCGGAATGGTAGAGTTTGAAGGTGTTGTGATTCCTACTGTGACACTTATGAGCAGTTTTGGACCTGTGGTGGCTCTGGCAGCTCTTGGAAGCACCTTACAAAATACCTTTGCAGCAGGAAACAGAGTGCTGGATATTCTGGAAGAAATTCCAGTGACAGAAGAAATACAAGGGAAGGAAACCATAGAATTTACTGGCGCAAAAGCGGAAAAAGTAAGTTTTTCTTATGGAAATGAGGAGATTTTGCATGAAGTTTCTATGGAAATTCCTAAGAACAAAATTATTGGGATTCAGGGAAAGAGTGGTAGTGGGAAATCTACTTTATTGAAACTATTTATGCGGTTCTGGCAGGCAAGGGAAGGGGAAGTAGAGATTTCCGGTCATTCTGTGAATGAGGTAAATACCACCAATTTGCGAGACATGGAGAGTTTTATGACCCAGGAAACCCATCTATTTCATGACAGCATTGCTTCCAATTTGCGAATAGCCAAACCAGAGGCGTCCATGGAGGAACTGGAAGATGCCTGCAGGAAGGCTTCTGTACATGATTTTATTATGAGTTTGCCAAAGGGATATGAAACACCGGTAGGAGAGCTTGGAGATACCTTATCAGGAGGAGAGAGACAAAGACTGGGCCTGGCCAGAGCCTTCCTCCACGATGCGCCTTTTATGTTGTTGGATGAGCCCACTTCCAACCTGGATAGCTTAAATGAGGCTGTGATTTTGAAATCCCTTCACAAAGAGCGTAAGGGAAAAACGGTGATATTGGTATCACACAGAAAATCTACCATGGGAATTACTGACAAGATTTATTCTGTGGAGCATGGGAGGATGAGTTAATGGATATGAAAAAAATTTTCTATATCATAGGAGGCTGTATTTCTCTGGGGTTAGGAACCTTGGGGGCAGTTCTGCCCCTGCTGCCTGTCGTTCCCTTCCTTCTTCTGGCAGCCATATGTTTTGCCAGAAGTTCCAGGAGACTTCACAGCTGGTTCCTTGGAACCAGACTTTACAAGAAAAACCTGGAAACCTATGTGGCGGGAAAGGGAATGACCAGACAGACAAAAATCAGAATCATGGTCACTGTGACCCTACTTATGGCAGTGGGGTTTGCCATGATGCATCAGGTAGCAGTAGGACGTATTGTTCTCATTGGTGTCTGGGTGTTCCATGTTCTCTACTTCCTGTTTGGAGTGAAAACCATTCCTGCACAAAAATAAGATTATTTAAAAGTATCACTGTTATTTAACACCAGAGTGCTATATAAAAACAAAACATCACACTCGGTAAAGTCAACATATTGCTCCAAATAATCAGGATGGATATACCGGATATCTACCAGAGTGATTTTTGAATATCCACTCAAAAGCAGGGGAGCAAGGCTGGAACCAAAGGAATCTCGGAATACAATCAGTTCTTTTGAGGTAGAAGCCAAAGGATTTTCTATGGTAAGCAGGGAAACCGGACCAGATAAAAAAATCTCATAGGGATCTTTTCCATCTGTACGGGAAAAATCATAAACGCTCTGGATTTTGTTGGTTTCATAATTATATACTACTGCCTGGTCTATAGCGTCATTGGTGAGATAGTATAAAGGTTCAGAGCTAAGAGGCAGGGCTGATTGTCCTGCATAAACACCTAGGAAATCAGAAGTAGCAGTTTTCTTTTGGTAATCCTGTTTTAAGCTGGTGCCCATGGTCTTGGCCAGATGATTTGCCACATCCTCAATGCACTCTTGCCGCCAGTGGGTATCTGTCTTATAAAAATCTGCCTGTTCCAGCAAATGAGAAATGGAAATATTCTCTGCAAACTCCATTTTTTCTGCCATAGATTTTTCAAAAGCAAGATAATCCATGGAAAGATGACCGCTTTTTGGAGCAAGGAAATAATTTTTGTCTGGAATTACACAGAGATACACAGAGTTTTCTTCTGTTAAATACTTGTTATAAATATGACGAAACCTTTGGGCTGCTCGGTTAAGAGAGGATTCGTTCATAGGATATTCCATGGCAGAAGCATAGCCTTCTGTTTGGTAAATACCATGATTATCCTTTCTTTGGAAAGCATCTGTGGCAGCAAAAGCCTTTAATCGTCGGAAGGATTCGCGGAATGGAAACTGGTCCTGAGCATAGGAGTCAAAATCGGTCATAAAACGTCCGTTTAATACAGAAGCCCAGGAAAATTCAGGCATTTTTGCCAGCTTACGCCGCTCACTATAGGAATAATCCTCCTTTGGAAAAAAAATACAGAGGAAAAAGCCAAGACTTAGAAAACAAGCAAACAAAACACACATGATTTTATTTTTCTTACGCATGTCCATAAATTTCTCCAATCAAAAACGAAAATATAGGAAAGGATTAAAGGAACCATCTACCAGAAAAGCAGTCATAACAAGAAGCAGCAAAAGCAGAACAACAGGCTCTGCAATAGCTAAAACAATGGCAAGTATCTTGTTATCAAAAAGGCGTTTTTCCAGTGTGGTCCACAGATATTTGCATACCGGAGTAGCGCCAATAACTGAAAGAAAAAGAAGCAATCCAAAACTTTTCAGATAATATATAGCCTCGGGAGAAACCCAAGGGATTTTTCCCATGCCAAACAGACCGCCTATATGAGAATATGCCTGTGACAAGGTCTCTGCATGGAACAGGACAAAGCTGATGGCAACAAAAAAAAGCACATAAACATGAGATAACAATTTGTGTCTGGAAAGAAGGGGAAGAAGCCACAATTTTTCCACTATAAGCAGAAGGGCAAAGAAAAGTCCCCAAAGTACAAAATTCCAGGCAGCTCCATGCCAGAATCCGGTGAGCATCCATACAGTGAAAATGTTGAAAAACCATCGTGCCTTGCCTAACCTGTTTCCACCCATGGGAATGTACACGTAATCCCGAAACCAGGTTCCCAGAGAAATGTGCCATCTGCGCCAAAATTCTGTGATACTGGCAGAAATATAAGGATAATTAAAGTTTTCTGCAAAATGAAAGCCGAAAATTTTACCCAAACCAATAGCCATATCACTGTAGCCAGAGAAATCAAAATAAATGTGTAAACTAAATGCTATGGCATATATCCAGTGAAACAAGACCGATTTTTCTCCAGAAGCAAGGAAAGCATTACATAATTCCCCAAGTTGATTGGCTAGGAGAATTTTTTTTCCAAGCCCAAGGAGAAAGCGTCGGATACCAAGAGCAACCAAATCTACAGAGTGAGTACGTTTCTGAAGCTGTGCAGCAATCTGGGAGTAGCGCACAATAGGACCCGCAATGAGCTGGGGGAACATGGCAATATAGGTTGCCAAATACAGGGGATTTCTCTGTGCAGGTTCACCTCGATACACATCTACGGTATAGCTAATCATTTGGAAGGTATAAAAACTGATACCAATAGGCAGAGCAATCTTTAAAAGTCCTATTTCAAATCCAGTGACAGCATTGATATTTTCCAGGAAAAAATCTGCATATTTAAAATATAGGAGAAATCCAAGACTGACTGCCACAGAACAAAAGCAAATCCATGGTGCAGCAGGCTTTTGCCGGTATCGTTCCAACAAAAGCCCAAAGCCATATCCAAATCCAATGGAAATCACCATAAGAAAAAGATATTTTGGTTCGCCCCATCCATAAAAAATGAAGCTAAATAGCAACAATACATGGTTTTTAAACCTTGCAGGCGCTAAAAAATAAAATATCAGTACCAGAGGCAAAAAATAATACAAAAAAGGAATACTGGAAAAAAGCATCCGTTACCTCCTAATTATGCTTAAGGCTCTGTGACAGAAGTTTCTAAAAGCACTTCGGAATCTTCTAAAGAAGAAGCGACATTTTTCTTAAAAGTTTCTATGAGTTCATCAGCCCCAAAAGCAGTGATTACATATTCGTTATCTGCTTTCAGAATTACCAGAGTGTCCGGCATTCCACAAATCCACTGTCTGGACAAAATATGTTCTTCCACAGCCTTGGAAAAATCCTCCATATCAGTATCTTCTGTTAAATGATAGGCAGCTCCAGTAAAGGTATTGGCATTCATCATATGCACCAGAGAAGCCGCATCATCAATGTGTGCCGCCTCTTCCTTTGGGAGACCTAATACAGTATCTAGTTCATCTGTTTTGGAAACATCAAAGGCAGCCGGTCCTTCTGTAGATAAATTCTCAGAATCACCGCCGCTCATAGGAAATTTTTCATCTTCTGCGTAGGAATCAGCAACTGTATTTAACACATCCAGAGCGCTTTCATAAGAAGAATCCTTACTCGGTTCCTTACCTGCCTCCTTATCGTTACCACATCCTATCATAGTAACTGCCATAACAGCACTAAGAAGAAAAACTATAGATTTTTTCATATTTAACATACCTGTTCCTTTCTTAAATTATATGGCCATTGTACCATAGGAAAATTTATAAAAAAAGGCATTGACATTCTTCTTTTTTTTCGTTATATTAAAAACATAAAGATTAAACGATTGTTTAATTGTTAAAAAAGAAAGGAGTATTTATTTATGAAGAAAACTTATAAAATTGAAGTGGATTGTGCAAACTGTGCCAACCTTATGGAGAATGAAGCAAAAAAAACAGAAGGTGTTGCAAATGCTGTTGTAAACTTTATGACACAGAAAATGATTGTAGAGTTTGAAGATGGAAAAGAACCAAAAGCAGTGATGAAGGATGTGTTAAAAGCTTGTAAAAAGGTTGAGCCGGACTGCGAGATCGAATTATAGAAAGAGAATAAGAACTATGAATAAGAAGCAGAAAAAAATGCTCACTCGGATTATCATTGCAGCAGTTATGGTGATTGGGCTGAATTTTATTCCGGTGGAAGGATGGTTAAGATTGGGTCTCTACCTGGCTGCATATTTGATTATTGGCTATGATATTCTGAGAAAGGCATGGAGAGGGATTCTTAACAGACGTGTATTTGATGAGAATTTTCTAATGGCAATTGCTACAGTGGGAGCTTTTGCACTGGCTATTTACAGCAGGAGTGGAGATTACAATGAAGCCATTGCAGTTATGCTTTTCTACCAGGTGGGAGAACTGTTTCAGAGTTATGCTGTGGGAAAAAGCCGCAAGAATATCAGTGCCCTTATGGATATCCGCCCAGACTATGCCAATATTGAGCGAGATGGAAAGCTGGAACAGGTAGACCCAGATGAGGTAGAGGTTGACAGCGTGATTGTGGTGCAGCCAGGAGAAAAAGTTCCTCTGGATGGAATCGTTCTGGAAGGAAATTCTACTTTAAATACCAGTGCACTTACAGGGGAAAGCCTCCCAAGAGATGTGAAGCAGGGAGATGAAATCATCAGTGGATGTATTAATATGACAGGTGTGCTGAAAATACGCACTACGAAGGAATTTGGGGAATCTACGGTATCTAAGATTCTGGAGCTTGTGGAAAATTCCAGTTCTAGAAAGTCAAAATCAGAGGATTTTATTTCCAAATTCGCCAGAGTTTATACACCGGCAGTCTGTTATGGCGCTCTTGCCCTTGCCCTTTTACCGCCTTTGGTGCAGATGCTGTTCTTAGGCAGTACAGCCCAGTGGGGAATCTGGATTTATAGGGCTCTTACCTTTTTGGTAATTAGTTGTCCATGTGCTTTGGTTATTAGTATTCCTCTTAGTTTTTTTGCAGGAATCGGAGGCGCCAGCAAGGAAGGTGTACTGATTAAAGGTTCCAATTATATGGAAACACTATCTAAGATAAAATATGTGGTTTTTGATAAAACAGGAACACTGACAAAAGGCGTTTTTGAAGTAACAGCCATTCATCATAATGAAATGGATGAAAAAAAATTACTGGAATACGCAGCTTTGGCAGAATGTGCTTCTTCTCACCCTATTAGTAAAAGCCTCTTGAAGGCTTATGGGCAGGAAATCGAGAGAAATCGTGTAACCGATATTCAGGAAATCAGCGGTCATGGAGTGGTGGCAAAAGTAGACGGTCATGAAGTGGCAGCCGGAAATAGCAAATTAATGAAGCAATTAGGCGTAGAGTATAAGGATTGTCATGAGGTGGGAACCATTATTCATATTGCAGTGGATAAAAAGTATGAAGGACATATTGTGATTTCCGATGTTCCTAAGCCACATGCAAAAGAAGTGGTTTCCAGGCTGAAAAAAGCAGGTGTGAAGAAAACTGTCATGCTTACAGGAGATGCGAAAGCAGTGGCAGAACAGACAGCGAAGGCTCTTGGCATGGATGAAGTGTATAGTGAATTGCTTCCAGGAGATAAAGTAGAGAAGGTGGAAGCTCTGCTGAAACAGAAAGCAGAAAATGAGAAGCTGGTCTTTGTAGGAGATGGTATTAATGATGCGCCGGTACTTACCAGAGCAGATATTGGAATTGCTATGGGAGCCCTGGGATCAGATGCAGCCATTGAGGCAGCAGATGTGGTTCTTATGGATGATGACCCGCTGAAAATCTCCAAGGCTATTAAAATTTCCAGGAAATGTCTCAATATTGTATACCAGAATATCGTCTTTGCATTGGTGATTAAGTTTGGTTGTTTGGCGCTGGGTGCTGTGGGAATTGCCAATATGTGGTTTGCTATTTTTGCAGATGTGGGAGTTATGGTTCTGGCAGTGTTAAATGCAATCAGGGCCCTTAGGGTTCACGATTTATAAAAAAATACTACAGAAATTTACAAAGAAGTGCTATAATAAAACAGAAAAAAGAGAAGTACAGGAACTGTCGCATCACATGGTGAAAAAATACTATGTGATGCGGCAACACCTTTGTGTTTGAGTTAGATAAGACTAATGCAAAAGATAGGAGAACAACACAATGAATCTTAGTAAATTACCAATTGGGAGTACTGCTACCATACAGTCTGTAGGTGGCGCTGGCGCTCTTAGACAACATTTTCTGGACATGGGCCTTATACAGGGAACGGAGGTTACTGTTGTGAAATATGCGCCCATGGGAGACCCTATGGAACTTCGCATCCACGGATATGAGCTGAGCATCCGTTTGGCAGATGCAGAAAATATCCAGGTGGGAAAGCCCCATGAGCCTAAAACAGTGGAAAATAAGGCAGAAAAAAAGGAAAAACATCACCCGGGATATGGAGAAGGTGGAAAATTCCATAATAGAAAAAGTGAAAATCCCCTTCCGGAAAGTGAAACTCTCACCTTTGCCCTGGTGGGAAACCAGAACTGTGGAAAAACGACACTGTTTAACCAACTAACAGGTTCCAAACAGCATGTAGGGAATTTTCCAGGTGTTACAGTAGATAGAAAAGACGGTGTTATAAAAGGTCACGAGAATACTTTAATTACAGACCTGCCAGGAATTTATTCCATGTCACCTTACACCAGTGAGGAAATTGTTACCCGTGAGTTTGTAATCAGGGAAAAGCCAAAGGGTATTATTAATATTGTAGATGCTACGAACATTGAGAGGAATCTGTACTTGACTATGCAGCTTTTGGAATTAGGTTTTCCAATGGTTGTGGCCTTGAATATGATGGATGAGCTTAGGGAAAACGGTGGTTCTGTTCTGGTAAATGAAATGGAAGAGGCTTTGGGTGTACCAGTTATTCCCATATCTGCTGCAAAAGGGGAAGGAATTGAGGAACTTATACGCCATGGGATTCATGTGGCGAAATATCAGGAACGTCCTGAGGAAACCGATTTCTGTAATCGGAAAGAAGGGATTCACAGAGGAATTCACGCAGTGATGCATCTTATTGAGGATCATGCAGAAAAAACAGAGATTCCTATCCGTTTTGCTGCCAGCAAGGTTATGGAAGGGGATAGCAAGATTCTGGAGCAATTAGAGCTTACAGAGAACGAACAAAGACTCTTAGAAGATATTGCTATCCAAACGGAGGAAGAAACCGGTATGGACAGGGCAGCCGCAGTGGCACAGATGCGTTTTGACTATATAGAAGAAGTGTGTAAGGATACCGTAATCAAGCCAAAAGAGAGTAAAGAACGGGTGCGCAGCCGGAAAATAGATCATTTCCTCACAGGAAAATATACAGGAATTCCGGCTTTTATTGGAATCATGGGGATTGTATTCTGGCTAACTTTTAATGTGATTGGAGCCTTTCTTCAGGGTCTTTTGGAATCTGGAATTTCGACGCTGACGGAGATGGTAGACCATGCCATGGAAGCAGCTCATGTAAACAGTGTAGTTCACTCCCTGGTGATTGACGGTATTTTCAATGGGGTAGGCGGTGTCTTAAGCTTCCTTCCTATTATTGTAACCTTGTTTTTCTTCCTGTCTATGCTAGAAGACAGCGGTTATATGGCGAGAGTTGCCTTTATTATGGATAAACTTCTTCGGAAACTGGGACTGTCAGGCCGAAGCATTGTTCCCATGCTCATAGGCTTTGGATGTACCGTGCCAGGAGTTATGGCGAGCCGGACCCTTCCATCAGAGCGTGACAGAAAGATGACCATCCTTTTGACACCTTTTATGAGCTGCACAGCAAAACTTCCTATTTATGCGTTCTTTACTGCAGCCTTTTTCCCAAAACATGGGGCATTGGTTATGATTGGGCTGTATGTATTTGGCATTGTCATGGGAATCCTTATGGCGCTGATTTTTAAGAAAACAGCTTTTAAAGGGGAAGCAGTGCCCTTTGTTATGGAGCTTCCAAACTATCGTATGCCGGGGGCAAAAAATGTATTTCATCTTCTGTGGGATAAGGCGAAAGACTTCCTTCAGAGAGCGTTTACTGTTATCTTCTTAGCAACCATTTTGATTTGGTTCCTGCAGAATTTTGACACAGGATTTAATATGGTAACAGATTCCCAGGATAGTATTTTGGCTCTGGCAGCAGGTACGTTGGCTCCTGTTTTTATTCCTGTGGGATTTGGAGACTGGAGAATTGTGACAGCTCTGATTTCGGGATTTATGGCAAAAGAAAGCGTGGTCTCTTCTCTTACTGTACTTTTTGGCAGTACAGCGGCTTTGCAGAGTAGCCTTAGTACAATAGGAGCAGGTGCGCTTCTAGTATTCTGCCTTTTGTATACTCCTTGTGTGGCAGCCATTGCCTCTGTAAAAAGAGAATTGGGAGGCAAATGGGCCATAGCTATGGTAATCGGTCAATGTGTTATTGCGTGGATTGCCGCGTTTGCTGTATATCAGATTGGCATGTTTTTCTGAAAACAGGAAATATCCATCATTTCTTCAATCATATGATGAAGAGACTGGGCTTTTTTGCTTTTGCTGGCTCGGTAATAAGTTTCCTTGCCATCTCGGCGGGATTCAATTAAGCCGCTTGCCCGAAGCAGGCGTAGATGGTGTGCTACGGCAGGACTGCTCATTTCCATTAGGGCAGCAATATTAATGACACACTCTTCACAATGACAAAGAATCCAGAAAATGCGGATTCGAGTGGTATCGCTAAGCTGCTTGAAAATATCTGCAATGATTTGAAAATTTTCTGTGGATGGTATATTTTCCATGAGTTGATCTTTGGACTGTCCATGCTGATGGGGCAGGGTAAAATGTTCCATATGAATTCCTCCTTTCCGCTTAGTGTACCATAACAGAACCTGTTTGAACAACTGTGGAATTGCAAGAATTTCTGTATTTTGGGCAGACTAAGAGAAAACAAGCAGTTGGAGGAAGCTATGGAAGAGGAAGTTCTTAGCAGGGTGCAGGTTCTTAGCAGGGAAGAATTTGCTGCCTTAAAAGGTGATTATCCTCATAGACATCAAGTAATAAACAGTTTGGGATATATACCCTACTGTAAAGCAGAAGTGTACAAACAGTGTATTTGGGGAATGCTGCGTATTCCAAATAAGAAAAATCTGGAGGAACAGCCTGAGATGTTCGGGTATTATGTTCAAAAGGGCAAAGTATTCTTTATTGGAACCGGCAATTGTTTAGAAGAATTTTTAGAGAGAATCAAACAATGGAAAGTTTTTTCAGAACATGGGCAAAAAGTAGAACACCAGGAAGTGGAGGTTTTACTAGCACTGTTTAACCAATTAATTGACCAGGAAGTGTCCTATTTGCAGAAATTTGAAGAAAAGAGTATTGAACTGGAAAATATTCTTTTGGAAGAAACTTCAAGGGAGATACCGAAAATTCTTATGCGTCTTAGGAAGGATATGATGAAACTTCACGCATTTTATGTACAACTCACGGATATTGGAGAAGCAATGCAGAGAAGGGGCTGCGATCTAATATCCAGGGAGCAGGCAGAGGACTGGAATATTTTTACCAGTCGAGTTGCCAGGCTTCATGGATATACAGAGAATATCCGAGAAAATCTCATCCAGCTTCACGAGCTGTATCAGGCGCAGATAGATATTCGACAAAATGAAACCATGGCTGTGCTTACGGTAGTCACTACGATTTTTCTGCCTCTTTCTCTTCTGGCCGGATGGTATGGCATGAATTTCACCAATATGCCACTGGTGGATTGGAAATATGGGTATCTGGCGGTGATTCTGTTAGCGGTGGTGATCTTAGGCTTAGAATTGAGATATTTTTGGAAAAAGGGGTATTTGAGGAGAAAAGGCAGTTGGCATTACCATTGATTTATGGGTGCAAACTGCCCGTAATTTTTTATTCTATTTAGAAGCCCCTTCCCCGTTAAAATATTCTTTGACTAATTTTACTACCGTACCGGAAAGTAGGAATACAGCAATCAAGTTTGGAATGGACATCAGCCCATTAAAGGTTTCAGCGATACTCCAAAGCAGTCCCAAATCCATGGTAGCTCCAAGAATAGCAACCAGAGAATAGGCAACCATAAAAGGTTTAATAATTTTTGAAGAAAACAAAAATTCAATACATCTAGCGCCGTACAGTCCCCATCCAATAATAGTTGAAAAAGCAAAACAACACATGGCAACTGCGGTAAAAATAGAAACCCAGTTTCCGTAGGTGGAAGTAAAGCCAAGAATCGTAAGCTCTGCTCCTGCAGCTTTACCATAAGCAACAGGAATATCACTGCACAGAATAACCAGAGCAGTCAGGGTACAGATGACGATAGTATCTGTAAACACTTCAAAAATACCAAATAATCCCTGCTTTACTGGTTTTTTCGTATCTGCACATGCGTGTGCAATAGAACCGGTACCCAAGCCAGCTTCATTAGAGAAAATTCCTCTGGAAACACCTTTTTGCATACTTAGGAAAAAGCTTCCTACTACGCCTCCGGTAAAAGCGGCAGGATGAAAGGCCCCATAAAAGATGGAATACAAAACTTCTGGAATTCTCTGGATGTTCAAAAGAACTACTCCAAGAGCCAGAATAATGTAAAACAACGCCATAAATGGAACCAGACGCTCAGTTACATGACCGATACGTTTAATACCTCCAAGGAGAACCATGCCTACTAAAGCAGCCAGGAGAATACCAAGAATCAGGTTAGAGATTCCAAGAGAATCCTCTGAAATTATGTGGTAGTTTAACAGCGCAGAATTAATTGCTGCAGTAATAGTATTCACCTGAGTGGCATTTCCAGTACCAAACACCGTAAGAACACCAAAAACAGAAAATAGAACAGCAAGCCACTGCCATTTCTTTGACAGACCATTTTTTATGTAATACATAGGGCCGCCAACGAACTCCCCTTCAGAGTTTTTTTCTCGAAAATGGACAGCCAGGGTAACTTCTGCAAATTTTGTACACATCCCCAACATGGCGGAAACCCACATCCAGAATACAGCTCCTGGTCCTCCAATAGCAATAGCTCCAGCTACACCGGCAATATTACCGGTACCTACAGTAGCTGCCAGAGCAGTACAGACTGCTTGAAAAGGTGTCAGAGCCCCATCAGAAGCATCTCGTTTGCGGAACATCCTTCCAATGGTCGTTTTTATAGCGTAAGGAAACTTGCGAATCTGCAGGAAGTGTGTGCGGATACTGAGATACAGACCTACGCCAATAATGCAAACCATGGCAGGTACACCCCAGACAAAGTTGTTTACCGCAGTATTGATAGATTCAATCAACTGTATCATGAAAATAACCTCTCTATTTTATTATTTCTGTTGCATAAAAATATACAGATATTACTCATAATATCACATTTTGTAAGAAATGTATATTTTGCAGCAGACTTTCTTTTACAAATTATTTTACATAATAAGTGATTTCCTCTTTTGCCCGCTGGTATTGTTCTAAAAACATAGTTACTTTGCCTTTGCGGATGCCAATGAGTCCATCCTCCTTTAATTTGGCAATGGTGCGGTTAATGGTTTTTACAGTCATACCAAGCTCTTCCCGAATCCCCTCCTTGGTCTTGCAAAGGATCATTTCCCCTGAGTTTTCAATCTGATGGAGAGCAGTGTATTTCAGTAGATAATCGAGAAGCAGAAAATATAGGATTTCTTATACTACTTGGTATTACTACAGGAATGGTTTGTGCTTTGTCTGGAGCAGGTGGTCCAATACTTGTCATGCTCCTTTGGGTAGTGTGTGGTGTTTTAGCGAGAATTGTAGTAGGCGTTGCGTTATTTGATTCTGTTTCTCATTGTCATTACCCATGGAATTGGTGTTGGGGTCGGAAGTCGATTTGCTGGAAAGATACCAGTTCAGAGATTGAAAGCATTTATTGCTATATTTTCAGTGGGACTTTCCCTGTATATGTTGTTTGTGGCGTGATATCCTCACGCCACAATTTTTCTAATTAGAGCTCATTTTCATCTTGTTTCCAATATTGTTCCAGATAGGCAGCAGCTTCTTCGGAAGTGATGGAAAATTTTTCAGTCAGCTTCTTCAAAGTATCTTCATAAGCAAGGTGAAAATCCTGGCATACAGAAATAAAGGCTTGTATTCCCTCTGCCAGTCCACGCTCTCTCGCCTCTTCGCGTAAAAATTCTCTATAATCTTCTTCATCAAATTCTGTAAGTATCATATTCATTACCTCCGCTTTGTTTTTGCGAAGCAGATCAGACAAAATCCCGTTTTGGATACAAGTATCTACAGCTTTTATAACAGCCTCTTCTTGGTTGTATCCGTTGTTGATAAAATCTCGGATACAGTCCACAAATTGTGCGTACTGCTTTAGAAGAGAGCACTTTTCCATGAGTTCTCTGTTACAACCCAAATTAATGTTAAGCATAACAGCAGTACATTCTAAAGCCGGATCCTTCTCTTTCTGTATAAATAAGTCACTAAGACGTAAAGTTTGCCTTTCTGGCTGGTCCTTTGTACCATTATAGAATACAAAATATTGTGGTGTTGGAATGAATAACGGGGTTTCTGTATAGAGACGTCTCTTAATAGGCTCAATGTGGGCGCGGTATAAGTCAGAAAAATAGAGCAGCCCACGAAGAGGCAGATTAGGGCTAAAAGAACTCTGATGTTCATAGAGATTTATCATATGGTCTATGATAAAAGAAGTGTCATTTTTCATGCCCATGTATACAACGTCTTCTAAGGTGGTAATTTCTAAATCTTCTTCATTGGTATAAGCGGTTCCGTTTAATGCATTGTAAAGAGCCAGAAGGTCTTTCTTTTTGCGGAAAATCTTACGGAAAAGTTTGTCTTTATGCTTCTTATTTACTTTTAATTTACCCATAAAGTGTTCCTTTCTTATTGTAACAAATTTTTTTTCTAAGAACAATAACAGACATCTTTTTTCAGAGTATTTTTGTTTTATAAAACTGTTTTAAGGAATAAATTGGCGAATGCCAAAAAGTGAAGAAAGCAGAGAACACTGCTTTGATGAATCCATGGTAGCATTGAGAAACAAAAATGTCAAGAATAATCTATTTATAAAAAATAGACAGAAAGTAGATGAGATATTTGGTTGGATTAACTAATTGATGAAATCACATATCTGTGTTATGTTAGTGATAAAGAATATCGGAAACGTTACCGAAACCGTTACCGGTAGCGTTTTATATAAATGAATTTAAGGAGAAAAAATATGAGAGCAAGTGGTGTATTACTTCCAGTGTCCTCTTTGCCGTCTAATTATGGAATTGGCAGTTTTTCAAAAGAGGCTTTCGAGTTTGTAGATCAATTAAAAAGAGGAGGACAAAAATATTGGCAGATTCTTCCTTTGGGTCCTACAGGGGAGGGGGATTCACCGTATCAGTCCTTTTCGACTTTTGCAGGAAATCCTTATTTTATCGATTTGGAAACGCTTATCGAAGAGGGACTACTTACACGGGAAGAGTGCGAACGTGTGGATTTTGTAGGGCATCCTTCTTATATAGAGTATGGAAAAATCTATTATGGTAGATCTCAGGTGTTGAAAATAGCCTTTCAACGTTTTGTTCCCAGTCAGGAATTTTATGATTTTGTGGAAGAAAATAGATTTTGGCTAGAAGATTATGGTTTGTATATGGCTATTAAAAATAGTTTGAATGGTATTAGCTGGAGTGAATGGGAAGATAGTTTGAAGCGCAGAGTACCAGAGGTTTTGAATCAAAAACGTCAGGAATTGGCAGAGGAGATTCAGTTTGTATATTTTCAGCAGTATGAATTCATGAAACAGTGGAGTAGGCTGAAACAATATGCAAATGAAAGAGGAATCCGTATTATAGGGGACATTCCCATTTATGTGGCTTTTGACAGTGCAGATGCGTGGGCAAATCCACAGCTGTTTCAGTTTGATGAGGCATGCAACCCTATAGGAGTAGCAGGATGTCCACCAGATGCTTTTGCAGCAACAGGACAGCTTTGGGGAAATCCTTTGTATGATTGGGATTATCACAGGGAAACAGGATATGCATGGTGGATTCAGCGTTTACGCTATTGCTATAAGCTTTATGATGTGGTACGGGTGGACCATTTCCGCGGGTTTGATGAATATTACGCGATTCCTTTTGGACATGAAACTGCACAGTACGGAAAATGGGAGAAAGGACCAGGGATTGAACTGTTTCAGGCAGTAAAGAGAGAATTGGGAGAAGTAGAGATTATTGCAGAGGATTTGGGATATCTTACAGAGAGCGTGTTAAAACTGGTAAAGGATACCGGATATCCAGGGATGAAGGTACTGCAGTTTGCTTTTGACTCTAGAGAAGAGAGTGATTATCTGCCTCATAATTATAATCACAATTGTGTGGTCTATACGGGAACTCATGATAACAATACGATTCTAGGATGGTTGGATGAGATGGCACCTCATGACAGGGAATTTGCCCTCCGTTATATGAATAACTATCATACACCTCATCATGAAATGCCGTGGGATTTTATTCGCCTAGCTATGAGTTCTGTGGCGGATTTGGCTGTGACACCCATTCAGGAATTTTTATGTCTAGGTGGAGAGGCCAGAGTAAATAAACCTTCCACTTTAGGAATGAACTGGAAGTGGAGATTAACACCAGGGCAGATAACAGACCAGGTGATAGGAAGAATGTATGAAATGACAAAGTTGTATGGACGGCTTTAAGAGAGAAAAAGGCGGTGTCTGAATGGGGAAAATGACGATTAAGGATATTGCCAGAACCTGTGGGGTCGGAGTTAGTACGGTTTCCAGAGCTATGAACAATCATCCAGATATTAACCCGCAGACCAGGGCTATGATTATGGAAACCATTGCCAAAGAAAATTATATACCAAACAATAGTGCCAGAAATCTGAAGAGGATAGAAACAAAAGCAGTTGTAGTGCTAGTAAAGGGTATAGGAAATGGATTTTTTGGCGACTTGGTAAGTGGACTGGAACGGGAGTGCAAAATGCGGCAGTATAGTTTTTTGCTTCAATATGTAGAAGAACAGGAAGATGAAATGGATGCTGCCATACGGATTGCCAAAGAAAAGAAACCAAGTGGTATGGTGTTTTTGGGAGGGGATTTTTCTCATCCAGCACAGAAAATGGAACAGTTGAATGTTCCTTTTGTGCTAAGTACTATTGAAGCGCCAGAGGATGAAGATGGGAAATATGCTTCTGTTTCTGTAGATGATTTCATGGAAAGCTATAAGATGACGGAGTATTTATTAAATCTGGGTCATGAAAGGATTGCTGTGATTACAGCACCAAAAGGAGATAAAAGTATAGGAAGACAGAGGTTGCTGGGATACAAGAAAGCACTTATGGATAAAGGTGTTCCTTATAGGGAAGAGTTGGTTAAATATATGGATGCTGAGGAGGATGGATATTCTCTTCGGTCTGGATATAAGCTGGCAGGAGAATTGCTGCAGGAGACCTCTTTTTCAGCCTTGTATGCAGCATCAGACAGTTTGGCTATGGGGGCATGCAGAGCATTAAAAGAAGCAGGACTTTCAATTCCAAAGGATTGTTCGGTTGCAGGATTTGATGGAACGGAGGAAGCGGAGTTTTATATTCCAAAGATTACTACTATCCGTCAGCCAGTAGAACGCATTGCAAAAGCTACAGCGGATATTCTGTTTGATATGATTATAAATAAAAAACCTCCACAAAAAGTTGTATTTCCAGGGGAGTTATTGAAACGAGAATCGACAGATGTATTCTGTTTAGAGTCGACATAAACAAAAGAGAAAATCTGATAAATATGTGCCGCTGCTGCGGTTCTGGACGAGAGAAATTTGATGTTGCAGAACTGTTGGCAGCGTTTCTCTTCTATACAAAAAAAGAAAAGTATGGTAAGTTATTAAAGAAAAAATAGGACAAGGAGGGATTTACTATTAAAGAATTAGTGGAATTATTTTGGGTTTTTATGAAAATGGGAGCTGTAACTTTTGGAGGTGGCTATGCCATGCTTCCTATTATTCAAAGAGAAGTAGTGGAAAAAAGAGGTTGGGCAACAGAAGAAGAAGTTATGGACTATTATGCTATTGGGCAATGTACACCAGGAATTATTGCAGTGAATACTTCAACCTTTATTGGATATAAGTTAAAAGGTGTTTTGGGAGGCTTTGCGGCTACTTTTGGCTTTGTATTTCCGTCTCTCATCATTATTACGATTATTGCGGCTTTTATTCAGAATTTTGCGCACCTTCCCTATGTTACCTATGCCTTTGATGGTATTCGTGCCTGTGTATGTGCTTTAATTCTGGATGCAGTTATAAAATTGGGAAAAAAATCTGTGATTGATAAGTGGTGCCTGGGAATCTGTGTTGTGATTACAGTCCTTAGTGCTTTTACTTCTCTTTCTCCTGTGATTTTGGTGGTTCTGGCAGGAACAGCGGGAATTTGTATTAAAAACTTCGAGAAGCTGAGGGGGGAGAAGAAATGACACTTTGGTTATTGTTTTATGAGTTTTTTAAAACAGGGCTTTTTGCAGTGGGAGGCGGTATGGCTACCATTCCGTTTTTGTATGCCATTTCTGAGAAAACAGGATGGTTTACCGCTGCAGATATAGGAAATATGATTGCAATTTCAGAGTCCACGCCAGGAGCAATTGGTGTGAATATGTCCACTTATGTTGGATTTCATGTGGCGGGTATTGCGGGAGCGTTGATTACTACCTTTGGTCTGGTACTGCCTTCCATTCTTGTGATTATTGCTATCAGTAAAGTACTGAAAAAGTTTAAAGATTCCAAGATGGTGCAGAAGATTTTTTATGGTCTGCGTCCCGCTTCTACAGGATTGATTATTGCGGCAGGAGTTGGCGTGGCCTTGGAGACTTTCTTTCCAGGAAGTCAGATAACAGAACTTTCCGGTTTACTTAGTAATGTACAGTGGGGAAGAATGATTCTGGCAGCAGCACTGTTTTTCGGAATTAAAAAATGGCAGAAGCATCCTGTAGTTTATATTGCCATAGCAGCGGCAGTGGGTATGTTATTTAAGTTGTAATGGTAAGATTTTGACAAAGGATAGATAGCAGAATGAAACATAAGAGATGGCTGTGGATATTGGCGGTAGTATTGGTAATTGCATATTTTATCGGAGCAAATTTTCTGGTAAGCGCTGCTCTTGTACCATCAACCATGGAAAAGCTGGACGCGTTTTCTCGAATCACAGAAGATAGCTATGAAGCGTTGGTGCAGACTGAGGATATTCAGCAGCAGAATGCCAAAGCTTGGGATGAGACCAGAGCCTGGGCCGAACGTGCTCATGGACAAAAGCTGGAGAAAACAACAGAGGATGAATATGGTCTTATAGCTCAGGAGATTTTTACAGAAGAAGAAAGCCATAAGTGGGTGTTACTTCTCCATGGATATACGGGATGGAAAGAGGCGATGTATCCCTTTGCAGCTTGGTACAATCAGCAGGGGTATCATGTGATTGTTCCTGATATGCGCTGTCAGGGAGAGAGCGAAGGGGATTTTATCGGCATGGGATGGACAGACCGTCTGGACAATATGCTCTGGATTGATTATATATTGCAGCAGGATTCAAAGGCGGAGATAGTGATTCATGGTCAATCTATGGGTGCGGCTTCCGCTCTTATGATGACAGGAGAGGAGAGACTGCCAGATAATGTGCGAGCCGTGATTTCAGATTGTGCTTTTACAGATGCTTATACCATGTTTGGAGAGAAGATGAAGGAATGGTTCCGCCTTCCGGAATTTCCTCTTTTAGACACGGCAAATTTTATACTACAGCTAAGAGGAGGCTATGATTTAAAAGATGCCTCGGCTTTGGAAGCAGTGAAAAAAAGCGAAACACCTACTTTATTTATACATGGAAATCAAGATGAAATGATAGATGTAGAAATGGCGAAGGAACTTTATGAGGCGGCTTCCTGTGAAGAGAAAGAATTATTGATTGTAAAAGGAGCAGGACATGCACAATCCCAGGACAAGGATCCAGAGGGGTATTTTGGAACTGTGGAAGAATTTTTGAAAAGGTGTAATGTGGAAGTAGTAAAATAAAACATATGTCAGAATCGAGGAGGTTCATAAAAAGCTGTATACCCCATTTTGTGGTTTATACAGCTTTTCTGCTCTGTTGTTTTTATACAACAAAATAATCAGGATATCTTTCCAAGAGTTTTTCTTTTTCGGTCCGGTGTCTGGTTAAGTGACGGGTCATAAGCATCTGGGCTAATTCGCTGTCTTGCCGCGTGATTTTGGTAGGAACTTCTATGGATGTTACGCCAACAATTATGATTCTTACTCCAGTGCTTCTTCCGGCAGTGAAGGCAGCAGGAATTGATGTGGCATACTTTGGAGTAGTATTTATTTTGATGACCGTTATGGGACTTCTGACACCTCCGGTAGGTACTGTGCTGAATGTGGCTTGCAGTGCTGGAAAGATAAATATGGAACGTATTGTAAAAACAGTATGGCCATTTCTTCTGGCGGAAGCTGTTATTCTCATATTAATGGTACTATTCCCACAGCTTGTCACTGTTCCAATGCAGTTTTTCATGGGAAGCTGATAGGACTTGTTTTGCAAAAAAGAATATAAAAATTTTTCTGCCAGTAGTTTATACTACTGGCAGTTTTTTGATATGAGCATAATGTATTTATCCCTTTTGGGTGAGGGCGCATTCCGTACGAGCGCAATATACGGTTATGGTTGAAAATAGGTTTATAGAAAATAGATATTTAAATAAAACTATAATATTTTAAATAAAATTAAAATAAATATTGCGTATTTGATTATATTGGTGTAAACTAAAGCTAATAAAACAATTTACCCTTTCTTGGAAGTGGGTAAAAAACATTCCTATTTCTAATGATTGGATGGTTGTTGGAAAATTTTGCGTTTTTGTAAGCACTTTGAAAACTTTATAATTTATGAATGCAAAGATTTTGGAAACAAACGCGCTATTGTATTGATTGTTGAGGGAAATTCATGTATAGTATTGTTTAGATAAATCTAAAATGTTTAAGGTTATCTGGAAAGTGGGAAGAAACAATGTTACATATTAAGAGTTTAGATGATGGTCTTGAAGTATTTAAGGCTTTAGGGTCAGAGGTTAGAATCAATATTGTCAAACTACTGCTGGAAAACCGCGAGATGAATATGAACGAACTTGCATCCAGCCTTGGTATTACCAATGGAGCTCTGACCAGTCATATTAAGAAGCTGGAAGAAGCAGGGGTTATTAAGGTGATTACGGAACATGGAGGACATGGAAACCAAAAATTATGCAGAGTCGGTGTGGATAAAATTCTGGTTGAAGTCGAGAGCGAAGATACAGAGGATGAAAATAATATCTATAATACGGAGGTACAGGTAGGACATTATTCTAATTATGAAGTATATCCCACCTGTGGTTTGGCTACAGATGTAGCTTTGGTTGGGGAGGTAGACGACCCAAGGTATTTTGCTCATCCAGACAGGATTAAAGCAAGGATTCTCTGGTTCACAAGGGGATATATTGAGTATATGATACCCAATTTGCTGCCTTTTGCCACAAAGATAGAACAGATTACCCTTTCCTTGGAAATCAGTTCTGAGGCGCCAGGAGTCAATAGCGACTGGCCTTCTGATATATCGTTTTATTTAAATGATGTGAAGATTGGAACCTGGACTAGTCCGGGAGATTATGGAGAAGTGCATGGGATTTTCACACCGGATTGGTGGTTCTCAAATTGGAATCAGTATGGCCTTCTAAAAATGATTGTGATTAATAAGAAGGGAACTTTTGTAGACGGGTTAAAAATATCAGATGTAAATATCAATAACTTTAATTTAGATTATAAAAGTACTATTCGTTTTAAATTCCAAATTGAAGAAGATGCTAAAAATATTGGAGGCATTACAATTTTTGGTAGTGGATTCGGAAACTACAATCAGGATATTAAAGTACGGATAGCGTATAGTCAATGTAAAGATATTTAGAAAAAACGGCTTGCATTCTGTGATTTTACAGAAGTGAGGAATGTCTCCTTCGTGATATGGAGGAGGCAGAAGTTTTAGAAATATGTACAGGTATATTGCAAATCTGGTGCAGGAGGATAAGGTGTCAGATAAGGAATATGAAAAGCGGCTTATGACATGCCGGCAGTGTAGCCACCTACTGTCAGGTATGTGCCGTAAATGTGGCTGTTACGTGAAAATGCGGGCAGCCATGAAAATAAGGCATTGTTCGGATGTTCCGGGCAGGTGGTGAAAAAGCAAATTGATTTTACAGGAGGATTTTTACAATGACAAGAAGAGTAAAAATGGTTTTGGACAAAGAGTTTCAGATTGCACCTATTGATAAACGTATCTACGGTTCTTTTATTGAACATCTTGGAAGAGCTGTATATGAAGGAATCTATCAGCCAGGACATCCGGCAGCAGATGAGAACGGATTCCGTCAGGATGTAGTGCAGCTTGTAAAAGAACTGGATGTGCCAATTATTCGTTATCCAGGGGGTAACTTTGTTTCAAATTTTTACTGGGAAGATTCGGTGGGACCTGTTTCTGAGAGACCTCATCGTTTGGAATTGGCATGGAGAAGTTTGGAAAAGAATGAAGTTGGATTAAATGAATTTTCCAAGTGGACGAAACAGGTAAATTCAGAGGTTATGATGGCAGTAAACTTAGGAACTAGAGGGATTCAAGATGCATGTAATCTTCTGGAATATTGCAATCATCCGTCAGGAACAAAATATAGTGATTTGCGTATTAAGCATGGTGTAAAAGAACCACATAATATTAAAGTTTGGTGTCTGGGAAATGAGATGGATGGACCATGGCAGATTGGTCATAAGACTATGGACGAGTATGGAAGGCTGGCAGAGGAAACGGCAAAAGCAATGCGTCTCATTGATTCGAATATTGAACTGGTTTCTTGTGGAAGTTCTAGTCGTGATATGCCAACATTTCCGGATTGGGAAGCAACGACTTTGTCCCATACCTATGATTATGTAGATTACGTTTCTATGCATCAGTATTATGGAAATCGTGATAATGATAGTAATGATTACCTGGCACAGTCGGACGATATGGATGATTTTATTCGTACTGTGATTTCTACCTGCGATTATGTAAAAGCAAAAAAACGTAGTAAAAAGACTATGAATTTAAGTTTTGATGAGTGGAATGTATGGTTCCATTCCAATGCTGCTGATGATGACATCACAGAAAATCATCCGTGGCAGGTAGCGCCGCCGATGTTGGAGGATATTTATAATTTTGAGGATGCCCTTTTAGTAGGTTTGATGCTGATTACCTTGATGAAGCATGCAGACCGTGTGAAAATGGCTTGTCTGGCACAGTTAGTAAATGTAATTGCTCCGATTATGACAGATGCAGCAGGTGGAGCTTGGAAACAGACAATTTTTTATCCTTTTATGCATGCATCAAAATATGGCCGTGGTATTGCATTGCAGCCTGTTGTTTCAGGAACAAAGCATGCTACCGCAAAACATGGTGAGATTACAGATGTGGAATCTATTGCAGTTTACAATGAAGAAAAAGATGAAGTTACCATCTTTGCTGTAAACCGTAACCTGGAGGAAGATGTAGAGCTTACCACAGATGTAAGAAGTTTTGAAGGATATCGCCTGTTAGAGCATATCGTGATGGAAAATGAAGATCTGAAAGCAGGAAACAGCCTGCTGGAAGAAAAAGTTTATCCGGTAAATGCAGGTGATAGAAGCAAATTAGATAGCGGTATTGTGACAAGCGTGTTGAAGAAAGCTTCTTGGAATGTCATTCGATTAGGAAAATAAAGAATAAATTTTTATAGTTTAAAGCTGGCATATAAAACTGCAATCAAGAATATAAACATATTCCTGATATGCGATTTATATGCCAGCTTTTTATGATTCTTCCATCCGATATTGCTTAAAAATACTGCGTAGAACCTCATAAAGAGGTTCTTTTATTTTTTCCAGGGGAAGGGGCTGTTCATAAAGGATTGTATTGTAGCTAACACCACTGACTAATTCCAATATCATGTACATCATAAGTTCGGGATCCCGATAAGTATAGGAAGATTTTGACAGCAGATCTTGATAAATAGTATAAACTGCCGGCACATCTTTGTCTGGTGCTTCAAAGAGTGAGTTTGTGAAGAAGCCCCAGCTTAAGTGTTTGGAAATCAGCATAACCAAGCTGTGATTTTTTGCAAATTGATCCAGAATGTTGTCGATAATAAATAAAACCTGGTCTTCAAAATCAATAATGTCCTGGTGTTCTTGTAAATCTGTGTAAGCAGTCAGAAATACTTGACTTGCCTTGTGACTGATAAGGTGATTCCTTATATCGTATTTATCCTTGAAGTACAGATAAAAGGTACCTTTCGCAACACCTGCCGCATCTACAATATCTGAAATAGAAGTCTTATTAAAACCATTATGAATAAACAGAGAAAAAGCAGAATCTAGCAGAGAGTTTCGCTTTTGCTGTTTATTATTATCTACTTTACCCATTTCACATAACCTTCTTTCTTTCCTTTGTACCTTCTTAATACTTTGTACATTATAGAGAGGAACAATGAGAAAAGTCAAATGAAAAAGAGGAGGTTCTTTTTTTTCTCTGAAATGCATAAAAAATAAAAATGACTTTTAGTCATAAATAATATTGACTAATGGTCATTTATGTGGTAAAACAATTTATGACCAAAAGTCATATTGATTTCACGATGAAAGGAAGGAAGAACTATGTTAAAACTGGGAAGGAAAATTGTGAAATTCCGGATTCCTATTTTTATTTTAAGCCTGCTTCTTTTGATACCGGCGGGAATCGGATACATAAACACCAGAGTAAACTATGATGTGCTTTATTATTTGCCGGACGAAATTGAAACCATGAAAGGGCAGGATATCCTGGTAGATGAATTTGGAACAGGAGCGTATTCCATGTTTATTTGCGAAGGAATGCCCAACAAGGATGTGGCAGCTCTAAAGGAAAAGATTGAAGCGGTGGAGCATGTTTCTAAGGTTGTGTGGTACGATACACTTTCTGATATTTCTGTACCTGTGGAGATGCTTCCAGAGAAAATCCGAAGTGCTTTGTTTTCTGAAGATTCTACGATGATGTTTATTATTTTTGATACTACCACATCAGCAGATGAGACCATGGATGCCATTGGAGATATTCGGAAATTGGCAGGAAAACAATGTTTTCTCAGTGGTATGTCAGCCATTGTAACAGATACAAAAAATCTGGCTGAATCTGAGGTGGCGATTTATGTACTGATTGCAGTAGTTCTGTCCTGTATTGTATTGGCACTTACCATGGAGTCATACTTTATCCCCATTTTGTTCCTGCTTAGTATTGGGATGGCCATTATGTATAATATGGGAACAAATATCATTCAAGGAGAAATTTCTTATATTACTAAGGCGTTGAGTGCTGTCCTTCAGTTAGGTGTTACCATGGACTATTCCATTTTCCTGTGGCATAGTTATCAGGAACAAAGAGCCAGATTTGGAGAAAATCACAAGGAAGCTATGGCTCAGGCCATTGCAGCAACCATTAAATCTGTAGTAGGAAGTTCGATTACTACGATTGCTGGTTTTGTAGCCTTATGTTTTATGAGTTTTACCTTGGGTCTGGACTTGGGAGTCTGCATGGCAAAAGGTGTTGTATTCGGTGTAATTAGTTGTGTTACCATTCTTCCTTCCATGATTATGATTTTTGATAAAGTATTGGAAAAAACCAAACATAAACAGTTAATACCGGATTTTCCAAAAGTTTCACAGTTTTTGGTAAAACACCATAAAACCTTTGCTTGTTTATGTGTGCTTTTGTTTGTTCCTTTTGCATATTTTCAGGCGAACACAAAGGTTTATTATAATCTGGATGCCAGCCTTCCAAAAGAATTGGAATCCATTCAGGCAAATACAAAACTTCAGGAAGAATACCACATGGGAGCAGCCCATATGATTCTGATGGATAAGAATCTTCCGAATAAAGAAAAGCATAAAATGATTGCTGAGATGGAAAAAGTAGATGGCGTAAAAGAAATCCTGGGACTTGAGACTATTATTGGTCCTGCATTTCCACAGAGTATGGTGCCGGATGATATTAAAGAGATTCTGGAAAGTGATCACTATGAATTAATGCTTATTACAAATGAATATTTGACAGCATCTGATGAAGTGAATAAACAGCTGGATCAGTTGAATGAGATTTTGAAGAAATATGATAAGAGCGGAATGTTAGTAGGAGAAGCTCCTTGTACCAAGGATTTAATTGAGATTACAGACCATGACTTTAAAGTGGTTAGTGCAGTATCAATTTTGGCAGTCTTTCTAATTATTCTATTTGTATTTAAATCTATTTCATTGCCTGTGATTTTGGTACTTGTTATTGAAGGTGCAATTTTTATTAATATGGGTATTCCATATCTTACAGGAACTGAGCTTCCGTTTATTGCATCTATTGTTATTGGTACCATACAGTTGGGGGCCACTGTCGACTACGCTATTTTAATGACCAGCCGATATGAGCAGGAACGGGGAAGCGGAAAAGGAAAGAAAGAATCCATAAGCATTGCTTTGGAGAGTAGTATTCGTCCAGTTATGGTATCAGCGTTTAGTTTCTTTGCGGCTACCTTTGGCGTTGGAATGTATTCCAAGATTGATATGATTAGTTCTTTATGTCTTTTGATGGCAAGAGGCGCACTGATTAGTATGTGTGCAGTACTTTTGTTCCTTCCAGCTATGTTCTGGTTGCTGGATGGATTGATTTGCAGAACAAGTAAAAACTTTAAATTTGGTATTCGGAGAAAATAGGAGGTCTTTCAGATGAAGAGAAAACAAGTTCAGGCACTTTTGGCAGGGATGGCAGCTATGATGGCAGTGATTTTGCCAACATCTTCTGTTTTGGCAGCGGTTCCAGCAAAGGAACAGACGGTTTATGTAAATGCAGATGAAAAGGGAAATACCAAAGATGTTATTGTAAGTAACTGGTTGAAGAATCAGGGAAATGAGCAGGAATTGACAGATAAGAGTAATCTGTCTGAGATTACAAATGTAAAAGGAGATGAAACATTTCAGCAAAATAGTGATGGAACCATTGTTTGGAACGCAGGGGGCCAGGATATTTATTATCAGGGAAAAACCAAGGAGGAGCTTCCGGTTTCTGTGAAGCTGACATATTATCTGGATGGAAAAGAAATCACGCCTGAAGAACTGGCAGGAAAAAGCGGTAAGCTAAAGATTAGAATTGATTATGAGAATAAAACGAAGGAAACTGTGGATGTTCAGGGAAAACAAGAAGAGGTGTGTACACCTTTTATGATGATGACAGCCATGATTTTACCATCTGATACTTTTACAAATGTGGAAATTACAAATGGACAGATTCTGTCAGACGGTAATAATGAAATTGCAGTTGGCTTGGGATTTCCGGGGCTGGCAGACAGTCTGAATCTCAAGGAAGTGAAGGAATTAGAAGATATTGATATTCCGGATTATGCGGAACTGACAGCAGACGTAAAAGATTTTTCCCTGGCTATGACTGCTACAGTTGCTACCACAGGGATTTTGGAAGATTTGGATTTAAAGGATATTAGTAGTACGGAAGATTTGAAGGAAAAGATGGATACACTGACAGATTCTTCTAAGGCATTGGTAGAAGGAAGCCAGGCGCTGAAAGATGGTATACAAACTATGGATAGTTCTGCTGATACTTTTGTAAACGGCTTGGAACAGGCTGATAATGGTACGAAAGCCTTGAAAGATGGTATTGATACCATGAACAGTAAAAAAGGAGCCCTTTTGGATGGTGTATCACAATTGACAGAAGGAATGAAAGAACTACAGTCTGGTTCGGTTGGACTTCAAAATGGTGTTTCCTCGTATACAGATGGCGCTGCTCAGTTGAATGCTGGTATTGCACAAACGGCAGAAGGAGCTGCTGCTTTAAATGAAGGTATACAGGAATTAAATACCAAGAAAGGTGCACTGACAGAAGGTGTGGGAAAATTAGGAGAAGGAGCAGCCCAGCTTCAGGATGGTGCCAAGGGACTGCAAGATGGAATTAGTGCTTATACTGCCGGAGTACAGAAACTGGATGCAGGGCTTGGTCAGTTAAATGAAAAAGTATCTGAAGGAGCAGGGCAGCTTGGCGGAGTAAAAGATGCTATGACGTCTATTACAGCCGGCGCTCAGGAGCTGATGAAAGGAGCCGGAACTTTAAAAGCAGGTGTTTCCGGAGCACAGGGCGCTGCCAAGGTCATTTCAGACCAGGTGGGGACCTATGGAGCAGCTGCCACAGCAGAGGCTTCTTATACAGACCAGGCAGTTGCAGTAATTCAAAAAATTATAGTAGATAATCAGGGACAGCCCCAGATATCAGCAGATGAGCTGAATAGCCAGGCAAATGCAGCAATCGCCAGCGAAAATGCTGCAGTGAATGCACAGGCAAATGCCCAGCAGCAGAGCAATGTAGCAGCAGCTTTAAATGCAGCAGGAATTTCACCAGAGGATCAGGCGAAAGTTATGAGTGCTCTGGGAGGAATTTCTGTAGGTGTACAGACATCGGCTTTTATGAATGTGCCGCAGACACCGTCAGATACCAGCGCATTAGCTGAATTAGGCGTAATTAAGTCAAATATGGAAGCAGAGAAAGCGAAATTTAATACATCTACACTCCAGGCACTTCAAGGACAGCTTGGAACTATGAATAGTCAGTGTGATAAAGCTGTGATAGGTGCAGATAGCCTTAGCGCTGGTGTAAAGGAATTTGCCAATGCAGCACAGGCCATGAAAGGAATGTCCGGCATGGTGGAGGAACTGGCAAAAGTAGTAGGGCAGTTAAAACAGGGAAGCAGTGATTTATGTGCAAATAATGAGAAATTAAATCAGGGTGCTGCAAGCCTCACAGATGGAACAAAATCTCTGACAGAAGGTATGGATTCATTGGCAGGAGGAACCCAACAGGTAAGTGCAGGAATCAGTAAATTAGCAGAAGGTTCTAAACAACTTGCAGTTGGAACAGCACAGCTAAAAACAGGGTCTGAAGCATTAAATGCCAATAACAATGCGTTGAATCAGGGAGCTTCTCAATTGACTGCAGGTGCAGGACAGCTTTTGCAGGGTGGTACTGCTTTATCTTCCGGAGCACAAACTTTGGGAGGCGGCATTACACAGTTGGCAAATGGAGCGGTATCTTTAAAAGATGGAACAGCAGCTTTGTTGTCTGGTGGAAAACAGTTAAAAGACGGAACCACGAAATTAAAAGATGGTTCCACGGAATTGGCTGAGGGTATGGCAAAATTTGATGAAGAAGGTGTACAGAAGATTACAGAAATTTTCGGAGATGAGCTTCAGAATCTTTTGGATCGTCTTAATGCCGTAGCAGATGCAGATAGTGCTTACAAAGCCTTTGATGGACAGAATGAAAACGAAAACGGTAAGGTGAAATTTATCATTGAAACAGCCGGAATTGAATAGATGTATACAATAAAAATACAAATGTCCGCAACAAAGGGATTGACAAAAGAAAAAACAGTGCTATAATGAAAGGCGTTAATTGCATATTGTGCCAAAGGAAGGATGCAGGAAAGC
>ULYF01001188.1_pt1 | contig 32965 bp, 34 predicted proteins | sample 1961941 | NCBI WGS metagenome assembly ULYF01 (sample SAMEA4835857, study PRJEB28245) | human gut metagenome | biome: gut microbiome; material: fecal sample | place: Denmark | collected 2008 | reverse complement strand
TGAGGCGGTTTACAGATTTTTATGGGGGGATCTGATCACGATCCCTTTACCGGGAGGAGGAACGCTTCCTCTTTCTCTTCTTGTGATCATTCTGATTCCGGCAGGAATCTATTTTACGGTGCGTACAAAATTTCTTCCGATCCGGTTGTTTCCGGATATGGTAAAAGCAGTTACCGGAAAGACAGACAGAAAAAAAGGTTCGTTATCTGTGATGCAGTCCCTGATCGTTTCCACCGCTACCCGTGTGGGTATGGGAAATCTTGTGGGAGTTGTGGCGGCAATTTCCGCAGGCGGAGCAGGAGCAGTATTCTGGATGTGGGTGACAGCCCTGATCGGATCTTCAACAGCGTTTATTGAAGGAACGCTTGCACAGCTTTATAAAGAAAAAGATCCACTGTACGGAGGCTACCGCGGAGGTCCGGCATATTACATACATAAGTATCTTCAGGAAAAAAGAGGCGGCAGTCCAAAAAGACATATGCTCCTTCCGGTACTGTTTGCTGTTTCCGGTCTGATCTGCTGGTGCGGTATCAGCCAGGTCATCAGCAATTCTGTATCCTCTGCATTTGAGAATGCCTTTCATATTCCGCCTTTATACAGTACCATTGCACTGGTGGCGCTGGCGGCAGTGATCGTCCTTCGCAAAAACGCGACGGTAAAGGTTCTGGATGTGATGGTTCCTGTTATGGCGGGACTGTATCTTTTGATCACAGTGGTTCTTATTGCTCTTAATTTCAGAATGCTTCCTTCTGTTTTTGCAAAGATCTTTCAGGAAGCATTTGGCTTCCGTCAGGTTGTGGCTGGAGGATTTGGAGCGGTTCTGATGAATGGTGTAAAAAGAGGCCTTTTTTCCAATGAAGCCGGATCAGGATCCGCGCCCTGTGCGGCAGCTACCGCAGAGACAGACCATCCGGCAAAGGTGGGACTGGGACAGGCCCTTGGCGTTTTTATTGATACCATTCTGATCTGCACCTGCACCGCCATGATCATGCTCCTTACACCGGAGACTCTGACAAATGGACTGGCAGGAATGGACCTTCTTCAGGAGGCCATGAGATATCATCTGGGAACTTTTGGTGTTATATTTATTGCAGTTACCTTGTGGCTGTTTAGTTTTTCTACTTTTATTGGAATCCTGTTTTATGCAAGATCCAACGTTGCCTACCTGTTTGGGGATAACTGGATCTCTCAGACTGCATATAAGGTGGTGGCGCTGATCATGCTGTTTATCGGAGGTCTGGCTGCTTATACGGTGGTATGGGATCTTGGAGATGTAGGCGTAGGTCTTATGACTCTGTTTAATATCTTTATCCTGTTCCCAATGTCAAAGAAGGCGCTGGAGGCTCTGCAAGATTACGAAAAAAAGAAAAAAGCCTGAAGCAGGGGCTTTAACAGGAAAAGTCAACAGATAAAATACAGGCAGATCATTTTTACAGTGGTCTGTCTGTTTTCTTTTTGAAAAATAGTGTATAATGGTAAAAAAACAGGAGGAAAGTTTGTGAAGATCATAACTCTTATAGAAAATACACAGGGAGAGGAAAGCTGTGTTTCTGAACATGGGCTGTCTCTTTATATAGAAACAGACAAACATAAAATTCTGGCAGACACCGGTGCTACCGGAGCCTTTGTAGAAAATGCAGAAAGGCTGGGAGTGGAGCTTGACTCCATTGATACCGTAATTTTAAGTCACGGTCATTACGATCATTCAGGCGGGATTCTCACATTTACAGAAAAGAATTGCCATGCAAAGATTTATATGCAGCAAAACGCCGCAGGAGATTTTTATCATGGAGAAAGATATATTGGCATTGACAGACAGATCCCTGATTTACCTCAGGTGGAGATGATCCAGGGAGACAGGATTCTGGACGGGGAGCTTTCTCTTTTTTCCAATATTACAGGGAGACGGTGCTTTCCACAGAGTAATCAGGCTCTTACCCGGAAAAGCAATGGAAAAGAGCAGCAGGATACCTTTGATCATGAACAATGCCTGGTTATAAAAGAGGGAAAGGAACAGGTTCTGGTTTCAGGCTGCGCGCATAACGGTATTTTAAATATACTGGACAGATACCGGGAAATTTATGGCGGAATGCCCACCAGAGTGATCAGTGGATTTCACATGATGAAAAAAACGCCTTATACAGAGGCGGAAAAAAGCCTGATCCTGGAAACAGCAAAAGAGCTGGCCGGGTATGAGACTGTTTTTTATACAGGACACTGCACCGGAGACGAGGCCTTTGCTCTGATGAAGCCTGTTATGGGTGAAAAGCTGGTAAGACTCAGAAGCGGTCTGCAGGTAATGTAAAGTTCTGTGCAGTTACTGTTTGCAGGTTACGATTCCGCACGGTGTATTGGCATAGAGACTATTCCGCAGGACATTTTGGCCCAGATAGCAAAATCCTGGGACGTACAGGCTAAAATCAGAGATTACAGACAGATGGTACCTGTTTATTATAATAAAAACTGGAGAATCTGCCCTGAAGGGCATAGAATGCCGGGAAGAAATCATAGGCTTTAAATACAGAAGATGCAGAGGAACAAGGATTATGAACAAAAAAATCAGACTGAGCAGGAAGACGCTGAAGATCATCCTTGCCGTATGCCTGACTGTGGCAGTTGCCATTACAGCAGGATTTTTCATATACATATATGTTGTGGATAAAAACACTCTGGGCCGGGAAATCCGGATTTATCAACAGGAGGTATCCGGACTGACAGTAGATGAGGCTCAAAAAAAAATCATGGATGCTTTTGACAGCAGAGAGCTGGCTTTTTATGAGGACGGAAAAGAGGTTTACCGTACATCCATGAAAGAGCTGGGATATTCTCTGGATGAAAATGTTCTGAATGCCCAGCTGACAGCTGTTAAACAGGAAAGAGATGCAGAAAGACAGATCATAGCGCAGCCGGTGAATTTCCGCATCGGGTATCAGATACAGAAGGATCAGGGAAAGGAAAAAGCAGCGCTTTCCGCTTCTCACTTTAATAATAAAGAGAGAACTGCTTCTGTCAGTGCGTCAATTGCTTATGAAGAGCAGAAAAAGCAGTTTGTTATGGTAAAGGACGTGCAGGGCGATCAGATTGATGAAAGCCGTCTGATAAGTCATGTAAATCAGATTCTTGACACGACTTTTCCGGAAGATCTTCTGGGCAGCGAGATCAAAATAGAAATGGGTCCCACTGTTTATGTTCAGCCGGAAACAGTAGTGTCAGATGAACTTCAGAAAAAACTGGATTCACTGAACAATCAGCTGAAAAAATACAGAAGCACTACAGTGACTTATACCTTTGGCCCGGCAACAGAGGTTCTGGATTCCGCTACAGTTAATTCCTGGATCAAAGTCGAAGGAGAAAAGATCAGCATTGATGAGGCGGCGGCAAAAGCCTGGGTACAGCAGCTGGCTGCCAACTATGATACCATTTATGTGCCTCGTACCTTCCGGACCTCCTATGGAAATGATATTACCGTATCCGGAAATGAGTATGGCTTCCGCATTGCCCAGGAGGCAGAGCTGAGGCAGCTTCTGGAAGATCTGAAAACAGGAACTGCCATTTCCAGAGAGCCGGTTTACAGCATCCGGGGACTTCAGAGAAACGGAAAAGATGATCTTGCAGGCAGCTACATAGAGGTCAGCCTGGACAACCAGCATCTGTGGCTTTATAAGGACGGAGTTCTGGTAACAGAAACAGATATTGTCAGCGGCGCTCCCACACCGGACAGGGAAACCTACCGTGGGGCATGGCCTATTCCCTATAAGGCAAGTCCCTTTAACCTGACCAGTGATGTATATGGATATGATGTAAAAGTAAATTACTGGATGCCTTTTGTTTACGGACAGGGGCTCCATGACGCTTCCTGGCAGTCCTCCTTCGGCGGCAACAGATATAAAACCGGAGCAGGCAGCCACGGATGTGTAAATCTTCCTACAGATCAGGCAGCGTTGATCTATAATACAATTGAAAGCGGTTATCCGATTATTTTGTATTAATTGAAATGAAAGAGATAATTTGTGGAAATTGTATTCAGACAAAAGGCTCCCGGATTCACTGTGAATCCGGAAGCCTTTTTAAAACTGTTTTTCAGTATTTACTGTTTTACTATTTTTGCTTCTTCTTTCTCTTCGTAATATCGGTCTGCAATATATCCGGCAGATTCTGCCCAAAGAGTATTTTCAGTATTTTGCAGAGCTTTGTATGTTTTGGAGTGATAAAATTTACCCATGGCGTCCGGAAAGGAAAGGTTACTTTTTTTCATAATAATATTGATTACATCCCGAATCTGAATATATAAATTCATTGAAATGTCTTTTCCGTTAAAAAAATATTTGCCTTCCATATATTACACATCCTTTCGTGATTCAAATCTCAGGTATTCAAGAGCAAGAGGGGTATGAAAGGAAACCTGATTATTTACCTTATTATATCGAAGCCGGGAGACAGCCTCATCCACGTTTAAGATGCCGGACAAATAAAGCTGTACTGTTTCCATGGTATTATCATCTGCAACAGGTTCGATTACAACATCAAAATGATGTTGGATGTCGCCGGCAATACGGTTAAGCTTTACAAATTCCAGCCATTCTTTATTCAAAGTTGCAAAGCGCTTGATTTTTAGTTTTTCTGATTGTCTGAAGATGTACCGATATACATACTTTCCGCCAGTGTGAGTGCGCAGATATAGACGTTTGGCCCATTCATCTGCCTGCTGTTCCAGAACTGTACAATAAAATCCACGGTCAAAATCACGGCGATTACGTGATTTATTCAAATCAATTTTATCAAATAGGATATTGGAGCCATGGAAAAGAACCAGAGTAGGAGTAGCTTCTTCTATAATATCTTCGATGTATTGAAAAGTATCATGAATATCTAGCTGGTGCAGCATTTCATGCTGTATCAGTATTTTTTCAAATACCTGATGCTTGTAGAAAATATTAAAAGCATCATCTTCTGATATTTGATGCTTCCTGGCATAATATTCTGAGGCTTCAATTGACAGCATTTCTATATCTGATTGAATACTCATAATGCATTCTCCCTCCGTTTTTTTCATTATATCAAAAAAGAAAGTACTTTCCAACAGTAAATTAAGGCCAGCCTTTTTTGACAAGAAAAGTTGTCATTTTATATTGACAAATAAAGTTGTCAATGCGATAATGAGTATGACAAGGAAAGTTGTCAAATCAATCCGCGGAAAACAGAAATATCTGAAGAATTTACCATAAGCAGCAGACAGGAGATGATAATGTGCCGTTATACAATAATCTGAAAGAACACCGTACAGCTCTTGGAATCAACCAGACAGAGCTTGGGAAGCTGGCAGGAGTTTCCAGACAGACCATAAGTCTGATTGAGAGAGGGGATTACTCGCCCTCTGTAGCCCTTGCCCTTAAACTGGCAAAAATATGTCAGGTGACAGTAGAGGACATTTTCGGTTATGAGGAGGATGAATTATGAAGACAAAAAGAAAAATGAATTCAAAAGTAAAATATACCTTAAAAATGCTGATGTGGATGCTGGTTGGCGCTGCCGGTGGAGCGCTGGTTGCCGTCTTTGGTATGCAGACAGAAGCTGTGGGACAGCTTTTTGTGGGCATAGTAACCGGAATCCAGAAAATCATGATTCCTCTGGTACTCCTTATTACTGCTGCAGGAATCATTGGCGGAGAGATTTTTCTGAAAAAAATGAAGCAGATTACCGAAAGGCTTGTAAATGCTGAGGATGAGGAATACGACCTTCTGCAGTATCAGGAGGAGAAGGCAGGCGCCTGGGGAATGAATATCAGCACTCTTACACAGGGACTGTCCATATTAATTATTTCAGCCGGATATTCCGGTGAATATCTGTCAGGCTCTCATAAGACAGGTTTTTATTATATGATCTCTCTGATTGTTTTTCTTATGTGTTTTGTTTATGAAGGAATCTGGCAGATGCGTTATGTAAAAGTGATTCAGGATTCCAGGCCGGAATTTGCAGACGCAGATCCTTCCTCCATGGGATTTCAGAAAGAATGGCTGAAACGCTGCGATGAGGCGGAAAAAGAAGTAATCTATCAGAGCAGCTACCGCACTTATATGATGCTGGCAAAGCTGATGCCGCTGATTCTGGTAGTTACCATGCTGGCTAATCTTCTGTATGATACAGGTATTCTGGCAGTAATTGTAGTTGTATTACTGTGGAGCCTTTCCACCTTATATTATACAAATTCCTGCGTGACCATGCGCAAAAAAAGAGCAAAGGGGTTCTGATCACCCCTTTGCTGTAGTGATAAATTCTTTCATTTTTATATATTCTTCATATCCGAAGGATATTTTCCCTTTTGTCAGATTAAAATAACCGTTTTTCTGCATGGATCGGATGGTGCGGTCCAGTGTTTTAATATTCATACCCAGTTCCTCGCTGAGGCGTTCCTGTATTTTCTGCAGAATAAAGGCTCCGTTTTCCGGAAAGACAGTATCTGTCTGTTCAGAAAGAGAACCTTCATATGCTCTTACCAGATAATCTGCCAGCAGAAATGTGGGAGGGTAATAAAGCTTGAGACCATTGTTGTAGGAAGAACGATACAATTTAAAGGCAGTCCTTCTGGTGAATCAGCTTTCCTGGAGGATAAACCTTGACAAAGGCTTTTTTCGTATTTCTTCAGGCATGGTTTTTGTGTATTCTGCAAGACCGGGGATTTCTTTTTCCAGATCTTTAATTGTCATAAACCTTCTCCTTTTATCCACAGCATATCATCCCGACAAAACAACAGAAAAAGATGAAAATAACAATCGTTTTGGTATACCTGCCGGGCTTTGTAATCAGTAAATTCAGTATAGCAAAACAGATAAAAAAAGTAAATACAGAAGAAAAAGGATGATTTTTTATAGAAAAATTGTCTATAAATCACAAAAACACCTCAAATGTCCTTTTTTCTCACAGCCCTTTTCGATAATAAAAAAATAACAAAAACGGAACGGGAGGTAAGAGAAATCGTGAAAAAACAAAAAGAAAATTTTGCTTATGAGTCACTGGGACAAAGAATCAGAACAGAATGGAAAATTTATCTTCTGGCATTTTTTTTGTCCTGATCGCAGACAATATCGGTCAGATCAAAATTCCAGTGGGAACAGGGATGTTTATTTTATTCCCTATCTTTTAGGCGATCATTCTGGGCGTGGTAAGCGGTCCTCAGGTACTGAAGATCGTAGAAAACAAACACGTAAAAGCAGCTTCCAAGCTGGTGGTGGTTGGAATTGCCCCCTTTATAGCAAAGCTTGGAATTACAGCAGGAGCCAACATTGAAACAATTTTAAGTGCCGGACCTGCAGTTCTGCTCCATGGCTTTGGAAACCTTTTTGGAATTTTCCTTGCATCAGCAGTGGCAATGACCGGAATTTTTCATCCGGAAGCGATGGGTCTGGCATCCGGTGTGGGAGCAGGGATTATGATGGCCAGCTCCAGTGCATCTCTCTGTGCCATGTATCCGGATTTTGCGGAATCCATAAAGACACTGGCAAGTGTAGGAGAGACTATGGCAGGGATCACAGGAATTTACATCAATATGTTTATTGCTATTCCTCTCTGCGATAAACTGTATCAGATACTGGAACCAAAGCTGGGGCGTCTGGGACACAAAAAAGCAGGAAAGGAGTAAGAGGATATGAGATATATAGAATGGCTGTTTTTACTGGTGGTGGGTGCCTGTGGAACAGGACTTGCCAATTATATCGGATATGAGGTGGGATTTATGGATTCTCTGCCGGGACTTGCGGTTCTGGTAGTGATTTCCATGCTGGCAGTTGCCTGCACAAAGCTGATTCCTTTGAAACTTCCGATCGTTGCCTACTGCGCGATCATCGGACTGATCGCTGCCTGCCCTGTTTCTCCGGTAAGAGGCTTTGTGATCGACGCTGCATCAAAGATCAATTTTACCGCGCCTTTTACCATGGTAGGGGCTTATGCGGGTCTTGCCATTGGTGGTCAATTGAAGACTTTTATCAGGCAGGGACCGAAGATTCTGCTGGTAGGTCTTCTGGTTATGACCGGAACATTTCTGGGATCCTGTATGTGGGATTCCCTGATTTTGAAACTGACAGGCGCTATTTAAAAGATATCTCGCAATCTCTTTAGAACGGAATACATGGCAAGGAGGATGATTATGACAAAATGTGATCTGCTGATCAGAAATATAGCAGTAATGACAGATTATGAAACGATCAAAACAGGAATGGATATTGCTGTGGAAGAAGGCAGGATACTTTCTGTGACAAAAAGCGGAACAGAAGAATTTCAGACGGAAAAAGTAATCTCTGGAGAAGGAAGGCTTTTTATGCCGGGACTGACAGACTGCCATATGCATACGGGACAGCAGCTGCAGTTTATGAAAAAAGCGGACTCCGTGGATGCCTTTCCTGCTCCACTATGGATGAAAAAGGACTTCCGGAAAGCATTGCCATGGATGCTGTTCAGGCAGTCAGAGAAACAGACCGGCTGTATGACCAGTGGAACGGAAAAGGAAACCTGAAGGTATACTATGCACTTCGTGCGTTAAATTCCTGTTCAGATGAACTTGTAGACATTCCGGAGGATAAGGTAAAGATCCTTCTTTACCTTGTAGTGCTTCTTTCCGGGATTTCCATCCTTCTCAGGAAAGATAAAAAGGACACAGAGAAAAAAACAGGAGGATTTTCCATTGAGAAGAATCTTCCTGCGGTTCTGCTTCTGGGAGCAGTGACTGGAGCTGTCTGTTCCATGTCCGGTGCAGGAGGACCGGTATTGGTAATGCCTGTTTTGGTGGTACTGGGTATTCCGGTCCGTACAGCGGTGGGAGTGGCGCTTTTTAATTCTGTTTTTATCGGGATTCCTGCGGTGGCAGGCTATCTGTCCCAGTGCGAGATTCGTAAGATACTTCCGGTTCTGGTTTTTGCCCTGGCCACCCATGGAGCAGGCGTTTATTCTGGAAGCAAAAACGCTGCCCGGATCAATCAGAAACTTCTGAAAAAGGGAATTGCTGTATTTTCGATTATTATAGCAGCGTGTAAGCTGGGCGGGGTATTTTAAGAACATGGTAAAATGAACGGCTTTGAAATTCAGAGTCGTTCATTTTGTTAGTGCGCCTTGCGGCGCAGGTCGCTAATGGATGAAAGTTCATTTGTACAGAGGGATAAATCCCTGTTCCTGTATTCCTGCAAAATTCATTGCTTTTAGGGATCTAACAATTCTTCACAGTAAGGGGCTGGTACACTACTGATCTTTTACTTGCAATTGCAGTTATGGAATGATATACTTAAAACCATATAATCAGCATATGATTCGGAAATAAGTTCGGAATAATTTGTTTATTCTGATTAAAAGGGAAATCGGTGCGAATCCGATACAATCCCGTTACTGTGATAGCGAATCCTCAGCATATTGCCACTGGATATACTCTGGGAAGGCGCTGAGGGTGTTGGAGCTTAAGTCAGGAGACCTGCTTATTTTTAGTTAAGATTCTTGCGGATGACAGGAAATTCTGGTGTTTAAGGTTGCAACTTTACCGTTTTGTACAATATTTATAAACAAGTTGTTTCTTTTTATATTAACATGGATTTCGTGGCAGATGCAATTGTGCATCTGCCTTTTTTAGCTGCTGATTCATAGTTTGCTGAGTATATGTAAAAAATTTTCAGGAAGGATTAAGATTATGAGAAAACACACAGGAACAGTGGCTTTGGCGGTAACTGCATCTATACTTTTTTCCGGAACTGCTGTACAGGCTGCAAAAGAAGAGGTTTTGAATTTCGGCTGCGCAATGTATACAGATGGAATGGTAAACAGTGCGCTGGATGAAAACAGTGGATGGAATGCAATGCGATATGGTATTACGGAGGCTTTGTTTAAATTTGATGATAACATGGAAGTGACACCGTGGCTGGCAGAAAACTATGAAGTAAATGACGAACATACGGAGTGGACGATCAAATTAAAAGACGGTCTGAAATTTTCAGATGGTTGTGAACTGACGCCTTCGAAGGTAAAAGAATACTTTGAATACTTGAAAAAAGAGGGACCTTCCGGTTCTGCAAAACCGGAAAAATATCTGGAATTTGAAGCGGTTGTCACAGCAGATGATGCCGCCAATACGATCTGCATCAAGACAAGCAAGCCATATGCGAATCTGATGGGACAGCTGTGTCATCCTACTATGGGTATTACAGACGTAGAACATATTGAAGATTTTGATCATGGGGTAATTGGAACCGGACCTTATAAAATAGACAGTTTTAATGGTGTGGGAGTAGGATATACTCTTGCAGCAAATGAAAATTATCATGAGGATGTTCCTTATGATAAAGTGAATCTCATGTTTATGGGAGATAATTCTGCAAAGACAATGGCGCTTCAAAGTGGTCAGGTGGATCTGGTTGAAAATATTACAAATGTTGCCGATATTCAGAATTTTCAGGACAGCAAAGATTTTACTGTTGATATTGCATCAGGTGTACGCTGCGGATTTGCATGGATGAATTTTGACGGCATTCTCGGAAATAAAACTCTGCGTCAGGCAATCCTTATGGCAATCGATACAGAAGGAATCTGTAATTCCAAAACAATCGGCGGTCTTTATACACCAGGATTCTCGGTGCTTCCGTCCACTTTATCATATGGATATGAAGATCTGAAAAACCCTTATGAATATGATCCGGAAAAAGCAAAGCAGCTTCTTGACGAGGAAGGAATTGTAGATACGGATGGAGACGGCATCCGTGAACTGGGCGGGGAGAATATACAGCTTAGATTTATTTCATACGAAAACAGACTCTTAAATGATTTTGCAGATGCAAATGCCCAGTATCTTGCGGAAATCGGTATTGGAGTGATTCCTGAATATGGAAGCTCTGACGACCAGTGGAGTAAGCTTGCGGCGCTGGATTACGATCTGAATAACAACAACTGGATTACGGTTGGTACAGGAGATCCCCTTGCTTTTCTTGCAAACTGGGCAACTGAAAGTACTTACTGTGCATACTCTAATCCGGAGTATGATAAATTATATGAACAGCTGAAAGGTGAAATGAACCCTGAAAAACGTGAACAGCTTATTTTTGACATGCAGCAGATACTGATCGATGATGCGGCGGTTCTTGTGGAAGGCTACTATAACTCATCTATGATTTATTCAAAAGAAGTTGCTTCTGCCAAAATCCATACGGCAGATTATTACTGGCTGTCAACAGAGATTGCTCCGGCAAAATAAAAACTGTAATTTATAAAATCTCTTTTGCCTTAAAGATTGTAGGGCAAAGGAGATTTTTATCGGGGAGGAGGACTTTTTTTGAATAAAAAACAGATTCTAAAACGTCTTTTGCAGATTGTTGTAGTTTTATTTGGAATAAGCTTTATTACTTTTGCACTGACATTTATGTCTCCGGGAGATCCTGTACGGAACATGTACACTGCAACAGGCGTAATGCCAACAGAAGAAATGATCGAGGAGACAAGGGAAGAATTAGGGCTGAATGATCCGTTTTTGGTACAGTATACAAGGTGGCTTGCCAATTGTATGAAAGGAGATTTTGGAAAATCCTACAGCTTAAATAAACCGGTTACGGAACTTCTTGTTTCAAGATTATGGCCAACCTTAAAACTGACCCTTATGTCTGTGTTTTTGATGCTGCTGATCGCCGTACCCCTTGGTCTTATATCAGCGGTTTATAAAAATAAATGGATAGATTACGTGATCCGGGCGCTTACTTTTCTAGGATGTTCCATACCAAACTTCTGGATGGGGCTTCTTCTGATGCTTGTATTTTGCGTTTACATTCATGCATTTCCGGTTATCAGTTCATCAGGTGATTTTAAGAGTCTGTTTCTTCCGGCGCTGACTCTTGCGATTGCTATGTCGGCTAAATATACCAGACAGGTAAGAACTGCTGTTCTTGATGAATTGAGCCAGGACTATGTGATCGGAGCAGAAGCACGGGGAATTAAGAAAAGCCGCATTATCTGGTGTAATGTTTTTCCAAATTCCCTGCTGCCACTTACCACCATGTTTGGACTTTCCATTGGTTCTCTTTTGGGCGGAACCAGTGTGGTAGAGGTGATTTTTTCTTATCCGGGTCTGGGAAATCTGGCAGTTTCCGCAATCACTTCCAGTGATTATAATCTGATCCAGGGATATGTGTTATGGATGGCTTTAATCTATATGGTAATTAATCTGATCGTGGATGCATCGTATATGTATATTGATCCCCGGATGCGGCTGAAGGAGTAATACTATGAAAAAAAAGAATATTTTCTTACAGAACAAAACGTTTGTCATTTTTGCTGCTCTGGCAATACTGATTATTCTGACGGCAATTTTTGCCCCGCTGGTAACCGGTGGGGCAGATCCGGTGAAAGGATCTCTGGCAGATGCACTGCTTCCGCCTTCGAAAGAGCATATTTTTGGGACAGATAAAATGGGACGCGATATTTTTACAAGGGTAATTTACGGTGCGCGTGTGTCCCTGAGTTCTACTTTTGCAGTGGTTGCTCTGATCCTTGTTGTCGGTACAATCGCAGGAATTGCAGCCGGATATTTTGGAGGGTGGGTGGATGCAGTGATCATGCGGATTGCAGACATGATGCTTGCCTTTCCGGGGCTGGTGCTGGCTCTTGCGGTTGCGGGCATCATGGGAGCCAGTATCAAAAATGCGATTATAGCAATCGTGGTGGTAAGCTGGACAAAATATGCCCGACTGTCCCGAAGTCTGGTGCTTAAGATACGGAAATGCGACTATGTGTCAGCAGCGGTTGTCAGTGGATCCAGAACCTCTCATATACTTTTTCACTATATGCTTCCGAATGCCCTTCCTACCCTGCTTATTACAGCTGCAACGGATATCGGCTCTATGATGCTGGAACTGGCTGCCATGTCTTTTCTGGGCTTCGGCGCTCTGCCGCCTGCGCCTGAATGGGGATATATGCTGAACGAAGGGAGAGCATGTATGCAGACTGCTCCGTGGATGATGATTTTTCCGGGACTGGCGATTTTTGTCGTTGTCGTTGTATTCAATATGCTGGGAGATTCTGTTCGGGATATCCTGGATCCAAGAGATGAGTAAGGGGGGATGGATATGCTGAAGCTGACAGACGTAACAATTGCATATAAAAACGTTCCAGTAGTCAAAAATTTTAATCTGGATATGAGATCAGGACAGATCGTGTCGCTGGTAGGAGAGTCGGGAAGCGGTAAAACAACAGTGATCCGGGCAATTTTGGGGCTCCTTCCGGGAGGTGGAAAGGTTGTGGGTGGACAGATCCTGTTTGAAGGAACCGATTTGCTGTCCTATACGCAGAACCAGTGGAGAAAACTGAGAGGCTCTGAGATTTCCATGATTTTTCAGGACAGTGGAGCAATGATGAATCCCACGAAAAAAATTGGTCATATTTTTACAGAATATATCCTGACGCATGAGAAAATCTCTAAAAAAGAGGCATGGAATAAGGGAATCAGAATGCTGGAACGCATGCGTCTGCCCTCTGCGGATCATATTATGGATTCCTATTCTTTTCAGCTGTCAGGAGGTATGAGACAGCGTGTCGGAATTGCCATGGGGATGACTTATCAGCCGAAACTGCTTCTGGCAGACGAGCCTACTTCTGCTTTGGACGTTACCACACAGGCACAGATCGTACGGCAGATGGTGCAGCTTAGAAACAACTATCATACGGGAATCCTTATGGTAACGCATAATCTGGGAGTGGCAGCCTATATGTCGGATTATCTTATTGTTATGAAAAATGGCAAAATAGAAGATCAGGGAACCAGGGAATATATTCTGAACAGTTCGGTTAATGAGTATACAAAAAAATTATTAAAGGCGGTTCCTTCTCTTGGAGGTGAACGATATGTCTGAAAAAAGCGAAGTAATACTTGAAGCAAAACATGTGACGAAAAAGTTTCCTGCTGCAGACGGACGGGTTCTTCTGGCGAACAATGATGTAAGTCTGAAAATGTATAAAGGAAAAACGCTTGGTCTGGTTGGAGAATCCGGCTGCGGAAAAAGTACATTTATGAGACTCCTTGTTTCGCTGGATACTCCAACAGAAGGAAAAATTCTGTACCGTGGTACTGATATCACAAAGTTAAAGGGAGAGCAGCTGCGACAGCACCGGAAACATATTCAGATGGTTTTTCAGGATCCGGCATCATCCTTTCATCCCAAAATGAGAATCCGTGACATTATCTGTGAGCCCCTGATGAATTTTGGGAAAATACGAAAGTCAGATAAGACAGAAGTATGTCGAAAGCTTTTGGAGATGGTCGAATTACCGGGCGAATACATGGATCGCTATCCGCACAGCTTAAGCGGAGGACAGAGGCAGAGAGTTGCAATTGCCAGAGCTCTTGCATTAGAACCGGAAATTATTATTTTGGATGAAGCTACTGCTGCGTTAGATGTTTCAGTTCAGCAAACGATAATTGAATTGATTACAAAGATCCAGAAAGAAAAAAAGATTACCATTGGTTTTATATGCCACGATATCGCGTTGGTACAGTCGGTTGCTCATCAGGTGGCAGTTATGTATCTTGGGAATCTGGTAGAGGAAATACCCGGACATGAATTAAATACAAAAGCAGTGCATCCATATACGAAAGCTCTTATGGGATCTGTATTTGATATTCATATGGATTTTTCCAGACCGATTGAGAGTATTGAAAGTGAAGCGCCCAGTCCTCTGGATCTTCCAAAAGGTTGTCCTTTTCAGGACAGATGCGAATATTGTATGGATATCTGCAAAAAAGAAACTCCTCATATGATACAGGTGGCACCTGGACACAGTGCGGCATGTCATTTACTGAAGCCGACTGTCTGTTGATTTCATATCGGTACTGTCCTATAATCATGAAATAGAATTGACGGAAGTGGTGAAGATACAGATTAAAGAAAAGAAGTACATGCATCCATTGATAAGCAGAATATAAAATTTAGAAAAAGCTGTGCGAAAAATATGGCATGGCTTTTTTTATTTGCCTGAAATCGCCAGATAAATTGACATTTTTATGTCAAAATTATATAATAATGAACGGAAATAAGGAGGGATTTTATGGCATACAGGACAGGACTGGAAGAGCATTATGTGATCCGAAATCAGAAAAAACTCCGTTTTGGCTACACTACAGGCTCCTGTGCGGCAGCAGCGGCAAAGGGAGCGGCAGAGATTCTTCTGGGAGGAAAGCAAATTTCAGAAGTAGAGCTGATGACTCCGAAAGGGATTCTTCTGAGTCTGGAGCTTCTGGATATCCGTCAGGAGGAGAATGCAGTAAGCTGTGCAGTCCGTAAGGATGCCGGGGATGATCCGGACACCACAGACGGGATTCTTGTGTATGCCCGGGTGGAAAAGCTGTCAGCATCTGATGCCCCGGAGCAGACTGGCAGGGAGGCAGACCGGAAAGAACTGCCGAAAAATACGGACCGTATCCTGATTGACGGAGGTGTCGGAGTTGGCCGGGTGACAAAACCCGGTCTGAAGCAGCCTGTGGGTGAGGCTGCCATCAATCCTGTGCCAAAGGCTATGATCCTGAAATCTGCGGAGGAGGCCGCAGACAGATTTGATTATGAAGGCAGACTGAAAATTACCATATCTGTACCGGAAGGCGAGGCAGTTGCCAAAAAGACTTTTAACCCAAGACTTGGCATTGTGGGAGGGATTTCCATTCTGGGAACAACGGGGATCGTGGAGCCTATGAGTGAAAAGGCTCTGATCGACAGTATCCGGGTGGAAATGAGTCAGCATATTGCCATGGAAGAGGAATATCTTCTGGTGACGCCGGGGAATTACGGTGCAGATTTTTTAAGAGAGCATATGGAGCTCCCTTTTGAAAGAAATATCAAATGCAGCAACTATGTGGGAGAGACCATAGATATGGCTGTGGATATGGGGGCAAAAGGCATTCTTTTTGTTGCTCATATCGGGAAATTTATTAAGGTTGCGGCAGGGATCATGAACACCCATTCTCACAGTGCGGATGGAAGAATGGAGGTTTTTTGTGCGGCGGCTGTCCGTGCGGGGGGCAGTCTTGCATGTGCGCAGGAGATCCTGCAGTGCAATACCACTGACGAAGCGCTTTCTGTTTTAAAAAAATATGATCTGATGGAAGAGGTTCTGAAAGTGATACTGGAGAAGATACAGTTTTATCTGGATCATCGTTCCTATCATCAGATCCTTCTGGGGGCTGTAATCTTTTCCAATGAGTATGGTTACCTGGGACAGACGGCCAATGCGTCAGAGCTGATCAAAAAAATCGGTAAAGGAGAAAAAGAATGATACATTTTGTAGGAGCAGGACCGGGAGCGCCGGATCTTATTACAGTCAGAGGAAAAAAATATCTGGAAGAAGCGGATGTAATTATATACGCAGGTTCTCTTGTGAACCCGCAGCTTCTGGAATACAGCAAGGATGTTTGTACCATTCACAACAGCGCAAAAATGACGCTGGAGGAAGTGATCTCTGTTATGGAAAGAGCGGAGGCAGAAGGAAAAACCACGGTTCGTCTCCATACAGGAGATCCCTGTATCTACGGAGCGATCCGTGAACAGATGGACATTCTGGATGAAAAAGGAATCGCCTATGATTCCTGCCCCGGCGTCAGCTCTTTCTGCGGCGCGGCAAGCGCCCTGGATCTGGAATATACTCTTCCGGATATTTCTCAGAGCGTGATCATTACCAGAATGGAAGGCCGTACACCAGTTCCGTTTAAAGAAAGCATTCAGTCCTTTGCTGCACATCAGGCGTCCATGGTGGTGTTTTTAAGCACCGGAATGCTGGAGGAATTAAGCAGGAGACTGATCGAAGGCGGATATACAGAGGATACGCCGGCTGCCATCGTATATAAGGCAACCTGGCCGGATGAAAAGAAATTTATCTGTACAGTAGGAACGCTGGCAAAAACAGCGGCAGAGAACAACATCACCAAGACGGCGCTGATGATTATCGGGGACGCAGTAAAAGCAGCGCATTATGACCGCTCGAAACTATATGATCCTTCCTTTACTACGGAATTCAGAAAAGCGACAAAATAAAAGGGAGAGGCAGATGAAACTTTCTATAATCTGTTTCAGTCTTACCGGACTTCATACAGCGGAAAGGCTGAAGACAGGATTTGAGAAACAGGGTCATGAGGTTCTTCTTGCAAAAAAAAGTAAATATCTGGAGGATTCTGTTGCAGAAAGCGTTGGAAAATGGGCAGGAGACCGTTTCCCTCTGGATGACGGGATCCTATTTGTGGGAGCCTGCGGGATTGCAGTGCGGAGCATTGCTCCTTATGTGGCGTCCAAAAAATCAGATCCGGCAGTGCTGGTGATCGACGAATGCGGAAAATTTGTGATTTCCCTGCTGTCCGGCCATCTGGGAGGAGCCAATGAGCTGGCTCTTCAAAGCGCAGAGATTCTGGAAGCACAGCCTGTAGTTACTACGGCTACAGATCTTCACAGACGTTTTGCTGTAGATGTTTTTGCAAAAAAGAATGGTTGTGACATCCGGAATATGAAGGCGGCAAAAGAGGTATCTGCAGCGCTTCTGGCAGGTAAAAAGGCTGGGTTTTACAGTGAATTTCCCTGGAAGGGAGAACTTCCGGAGGGAATAGTGCTGTGTGACATTTATGGAAGATTACAGGAAGAGCCAGACAGACAGTCGGAGAAACCGGAAAGTCTGCAAAAGAAGTCGGAACAGTGTCCGGAGCTTGGAATCGCGGTTACGATCCATAAATCCTGTAAGCCATTTTTATCCACCGTGCAGGTAATCCCCCGGATTTTGACCCTTGGCATGGGGTGCAGGAAGGATAAGGAGGCGGAAGCCATAGAAAGAGCTGCGGACAGATGCATGGAGGAAGCAGATGTATTTCTTCAGGCAGTGGAGCAGCTGGCAAGCATTTCTCTGAAAAAAAATGAGCCGGGACTGCTGGCTTATGCAGAAAAAAATAAACTCCCGTTCCGTACCTGGGACAGCAGAGAATTAATGGAGGTACAGGGAGATTTTACGCCCTCCCCTTTTGTAAAAAAGATCACAGGAGCAGATAATGTCTGTGAACGGAGCGCTGTACTGGGGACGTCGGACGGGACACTGATAAAAAGAAAATCCGGAGAGGACGGGGTGACAACCGCCCTTGCCATCCGGACGTGGGAGGTACGTTTTGAATAAAATATATGTAGTAGGAATCGGCCCGGGAGGCTGCGACCAGATGACCGGGATTGCCATGGAAGCGTTAAAATCCAGTGATGTGATTATTGGCTATACCGTATATGTGGATCTTGTAAAAGATACCTTTGCAGATAAAGAATTTCTTACCACACCGATGAAAAAAGAGGTAGACCGCTGTGTTCTTGCTTTTGAAGAGGCAATGAAAGGAAAAGTTGTCTCCATGATCTGCAGCGGAGACGCAGGTGTTTATGGAATGGCAGGACTTATGTATGAGGTTGGTGTGAAATATCCGGAGGTGGAGCTGGAAATCGTTCCCGGTGTTACCGCTGCTCTGGGCGGAGCTGCCGTTCTTGGAGCTCCTCTGATCCACGATTTCTGTCTTATCAGTCTCAGTGACCTTCTCACACCCTGGGAAAAGATCGAAGCCCGTCTTCTGGGTGCATCCCAGGCAGACTTTGTGATCTGTCTTTATAATCCTTCCAGCCGCAAACGTCATGACTATCTGCAGAAAGCATGTGATCTGATGATGCAGTACAAGTCTCCGGAAACTGTGTGCGGAACCGTTGCCAATATCGGAAGAGAGGGAGAAGAATATCATCTTATGACCTTGAGGGAACTTCGGAATACAAAGGTAGATATGTTTACTACTGTTTTTATCGGCAATTCCCAGACAAAAGAGATCAATGGAAAAATGGTAACGCCAAGAGGATACCGGAATGTATAAAGCCATTGTATTTGCAGGCACCACAGAGGGATATGAGCTGTGTCGTTTTCTGTCAGAGCATCAGGTTCAGGTTCTCGGCTGTGCGGCTACAGAATACGGAACAAAATCCCTTTCGGAAAGTCCTTTTCTCCATGTACAGGGGAAGCGCCTTTCGGAAGAGGAAATGGAAGTCCTTTTTGAGAGAGAAAAACCGGAGCTTGTTCTGGATGCCACCCATCCTTATGCCGCAGAGGTAACGGGAAATATCCGCCAGGCCTGCGAAAAAACCGGAATCTCTTATATCCGGGTTCTTCGGGAGGAAAGCGGTCATCAGAAGGCAGTATATGTAGAAAGCACGGAAGAGGCGGCAGAATTTCTGAAAACCACAGAGGGAAACGTGCTTCTTACGACAGGAAGCAAGGAGTTAAAGCTGTTTACCCGGGTGCCGGATTTTCAGAAACGACTTTTTGCCAGGGTTCTTTCTCTCCCTTCTGTGATCGATACCTGCAGGGAACTGGGCTTTGAGGGAAAGAACCTCATTGCCATGCAGGGACCTTTTTCGGAGGAGATGAATGCAGCCATGCTGAAACAGTATGACTGCCGTTATCTGGTTACAAAGGATTCCGGAAAAGCTGGCGGTTTTCTGGAAAAAATACAGGCGGCCGTTTCCTGTGGAGCAACGCCGGTGATCATCGGCCGTCCGTTAAACGAGCAGGGAATGACCCTTACGGAAGCATGTTCTATGCTGGCAGAGAAATTTCAGTTTTCCATGAAACCTCAGGTAATACTTCTGGGTATTGGCATGGGAGACCGGGAGACGATGACCGTTCAGGGAAAGAACGCGGTAGAAAACGCAGACCTGATTATTGGGGCAAAAAGAATGGCAGACGCCGTACGCCTTCCACATCAGGATGTATTTTATGAATATAGAAGCCAGGAGATCGTAGATTATATCCACAGCCATCCGCAGTACAGAAAAGTGGTGATTGCCCTTTCCGGCGACGTTGGTTTTTACAGTGGAGCAAGGAAGCTTCTGGAGCTTCTGGGAGAGGATACACAGGTAATCTGCGGGATCTCCTCCGTGGTTTATTTTATGGCAAAGATAGGGCTTTCCTGGGATGATGCCAAAATTGTCAGCGCCCATGGAAAAAACTGTAATCTGGTGTCTCTGATCCGTTCAAACAAAAAGGTATTCGCCATTCTGGGAACCGCAGAGGGGACGGCAGAGCTTGCCCGTAAGCTGACTTCTTATGGAATGGGAGACGTCGTTCTCTATGTGGGCGAGAATCTTTCCTATGATAATGAAAAAATTTTTGCAAAAAAAGCAGGTGAACTGACTGGGTATCAGGGAGATGCCCTCAGCGTGGTCTGCGCATATAATGAAAAGGCAGTGGAAGAAGCTGCCACTCACGGACTTCCCGATGAGGAATTTATCAGGGGGAAAGCCCCTATGACAAAAACAGAAGTCCGTACTGTTTCTCTGGGAAAACTGAAACTGAAAAAGGATTCGATATGTTATGACGTAGGTGCAGGGACCGGATCGGTTTCTGTGGAAATGGCGCTCTGCGCCGGAGAGGGCAGAGTGTATGCCATTGAGAAAAAAGAAGACGCCCTTGACCTTATCCGACAGAACAAGGAAAAATTTGCTCTTGACCATATGGAGGTTATAGCAGGAACGGCGCCAGAGGCACTGGAAGCACTTCCGGCGCCTACTCATGCGTTCATTGGAGGGTCTTCCGGAAATCTCAGAGAGATCATCCATGTACTTCTGGAAAAAAACAGAAACGTTCGTATGGTGATTAACTGTATCACTCTGGAAACGGTCAGTGAAGCTATGGAATGTATCCGGCAGCTGAAGGCGGAGGACGAAAATACCGTATGGGAAACGGATATTGTACAGCTTGCAGTTTCCAGAGCAAAATCCATCGGCCGCTATCACATGATGATGGGAGAAAATCCTATTTATGTGATTACGATTCAGGCCGTCAGCTAAAAGGAGGAGAAGCTTATGAAAATATCCAGGATACTTCTGGCGGCAGGAGCCAGCGGAAGCGGTAAGACGCTGATTACCTGTGGACTTCTCCAGGCGCTGGTCAGCAGAGGGCTGAAAACAGCCTCCTTTAAGTGCGGACCGGATTACATTGATCCTATGTTCCACAGCCGGGTGATCGGCACAAGATCCAGAAATCTGGATACCTTTTTTACTTCGGAGGATACCACAAGGGGAATTTTTCAGAAAAATGCCTGTGACTGTGAAATCTCTGTGATGGAGGGAGTGATGGGCTTTTATGACGGAGTTGGAGGTACGACCACACGGGCAAGCGCCTATGACCTTGCCAGAGTGACCGATACGCCAGTGATCCTCATTGTAAACAGTAAAGGAATGAGTGTTTCTCTGTCAGCCTATATCAAAGGCTTTCTGGAATACAAAAAGGACAGTCATATCAGAGGGGTAATCTTTAACCAGATGTCTCCCATGCTGTATCCCAGAATGAAGGAGCTGGTGGAGAGGGAACTGGGGATCGCGGTACTGGGTTATGTGCCGCGAGTGGAGGATTGTGTGATCGAAAGCCGTCACCTGGGACTGGTTCTTCCCCATGAGATCCCGGAGCTGCAGAACCGTCTTCATAAGCTGGCGGAAATTCTGGAGAAAACACTGGACATAGACGGAATCCAAATGCTGGCAGACAGCGCGCCGGATATGGATGAAGTTTCGATAAAACCGGAATTCATTTTGGAGGAACCGGTACGGATCGGAGTTGCCGAGGATGAGGCGTTCTGTTTCTTTTATGAAGATAATTTCCGGATTCTCAGGGAAATGGGAGCAGAGCTTGTGCCTTTTTCTCCAATTCATGACAGAAATCTTCCGGAGGGGCTGGACGGGCTTCTTCTTTATGGAGGTTATCCGGAGCTGAACGGACAGGAACTGGAAAAAAACAGTTCTGTGAAAGATGAGATCAGACGCAGGATAAAAGCCGGACTTCCCTGCATGGCAGAGTGTGGCGGTTTTATGTATCTTCATGAGGAAATGGAGGATATGGACGGCCAGATACGCCGTATGGCAGGTGTGATCCCGGGAAAAGTATACCGGACGCCCGGACTTTCCAGATTTGGCTATATTTCTCTTCAGCAGAAAAAAACAGTTCTGGGAGAAAAAGATCTGGGAGAGATCCCTGCTCATGAATTTCATTATTTTGATTCGGAAAACTGCGGCGGAGATTTTTATGCACAGAAGCCGGAAAGCACCAGAGGATGGGAGTGTATTCATGGGACGGACACTCTCCTTGCAGGCTTCCCGCATTTGTATTACTATGGAAATCCCCGAATACCGGAGGCATTTCTGAAAAAATGTCTGGAATATAAAAAATGTCAGGGTCAAAAGGTCATAAATCACGTTGTGCTTGCACATAAGTGATTTTATGCCTTTATGACCCGCCCCAAAATGAGGGTGCTGCGTGCCAGTGGTACGCGTTTAGCACCGACCGGAACGAAGTGTAGAAAAAGCGGGGCGTATGCCCCGCGATATCCGAATTTGGGGCAGAATTGTGAAAGTGCGCAGCACGAAACAATTCGTCAGGCATTTTTTGATTCACACATCTAAAAAAACAAAGACACAGGATATAGAATTTTTCTGTAGATACTGTGTCGGGAAGAGGAAATTTTGCTTTATCATACCATTGCCCTGGCAGCAGGGTATTTACTGGATCTTTTGATCGGAGATCCCAGATGGCTGTATCATCCGGTATGCCTGATCGGGAATCTGATCGCGTTACTTGAAAAGGGAATCCGAAAAATCTTTCCGAAAACGAAAAAAGGAGAGCTGTTTGGGGGATTTCTGGAGGTTGTCCTGGTGTGCCTGCTTTCCCTGGGGATTCCGTGCGCGGCTTTATCTGTGCTGTACCGGTATCTGCCTCTGGCGGGACTTGTGCTGGAAACCTTCTGGTGTTATCAGCTTCTTGCCACAAAATCCTTAAAAGATGAAAGTATGAAGGTTTATGACCGCCTGAAAAACGGTACTATTGAGGAAGCGCGCTATGCGGTTTCCATGATTGTGGGACGGGATACGGCAGAGCTGACAGAAGAAGGAGTAACCAGAGCAGCAGTGGAAACTGTGGCGGAAAACAGTTCCGACGGGGTGATTGCGCCTATGCTTTATATGGCTGTGGGCGGAGCGCCTCTGATGTTCCTTTATAAAGGGATCAATACCATGGATTCCATGCTGGGCTACAAAAATGACAGATATCTGTATTTTGGCCGCTGCGCTGCAAAGCTGGACGACCTTGCAAATTATATTCCTGCAAGGATTTCCGGGTGGCTGATGGTGGCAGCAGCGTTTTTTACAGGAATGGATGGAAAAAATGCGGCAAAAATCTATAAGAGAGACAGAAGGAATCATGCAAGTCCCAATTCCGCTCAGACGGAGGCGGCAGTGGCGGGCGCCTTAAGAGTACAGCTTGCGGGAAATGCATATTATTTTGGAAAATTATATGAAAAACCAACAATCGGAGATAAACTTCGGGAAGTGGAACCAGAGGACATCAGGCGTGCCAACCGGCTTCTGTACGGGGCTTCTGTACTCAGTGTGATCCTCTGTCTTGGAGGAAGGCTCCTGGTACAGCTTCTGGTGTAGGGCTTTTTTAAAAGAAAAAGGAAGAAGCATCGGTATTTCATGATGTGACAATACAGGAGAACGACGATGAACAAACATATACATGGAGGAAATATTTATACTTATCAGAACTGCCTTGATTTTTCCGCCAACTGTAACCCTTTGGGAACACCGGAAAGTATAAAAAAAGCGGTCCGGGACAGTCTGGAGCATCTGGGAGATTATCCTCAGGTTGGTTATGCTCCGCTAAGAGAAGCGCTGGGAGAATATGAGGATATGGATCCGGAGAATATCATCTGCGGAAACGGAGCAGCAGAGCTGATTTTTTCTCTTTGTCAGGCAGTACGGCCGAAACGGGCGCTGATCCCGATTCCGACTTTTGCAGAATATGAACAGGCTCTTGCAAGTGTCGGGTGTGAGGTGGAGCATGTGCTCCTTCGGGAAGAGGATACCTTCCAGATGCAGGAAAGCTTTATTGACTGGCTTCACAAAGATCTGGACATGGTGTTTCTGTGCAATCCCAATAATCCCACAGGCATCCTTACAGACAGGGAGTTTCTGTTCCGTGTGCTGCGTAACTGCAGGGAACTGGAGATCCTTCTTGTTGTAGATGAATGTTTCCTTGATTTTATCAAAGAACCGGGAAAGTATTCTCTGAAGGCGCAGCTTCCCAGATATCACAATCTTTTTATCCTGAAAGCGTTTACTAAACGTTATGCGATGGCAGGAGTCCGTCTGGGGTATGGTCTCAGCGAAAACAGAGAGCTTCTGGAAAAAATGACCCAGGTGACCCAGCCATGGAATATTTCCGTTATGGCGCAGGCGGCAGGGATTGCGGCTTTGAAGGAATACCCTTATGTGGAAAAGGGACGGAAGCTTGTGTTTGAGGAAGCGGTTTATCTGAAAGAGGGGTTGAAGGAGCTGGGATTCCGGGTATATCCCTCTGAGGCCAATTATATTTTTTTCCGGGGAGAGCCGGGACTTTTTGAAAAAGGAATCCAAAACGGCGTGATCCTTCGTGACTGCAGCAATTATCCGGGGCTGTCTGATGGTTATTACCGGATCGCAGTACGCACCAGGGCAGAAAATGCAAGGCTTCTGGAAGCATTGAAAAATTGTCTGGAGGAAAATTGATTATGGCAAAAGCAATCATGGTACAGGGAACCATGTCTAATGCGGGAAAAAGTCTTCTTGCAGCAGGATTATGCCGCATTTTCAAGCAGGACGGCTACCGGGTGGCTCCCTTTAAATCACAGAATATGGCGCTGAATTCCTTTATTACAAAGGAAGGGCTGGAAATGGGACGGGCACAGGTCATGCAGGCAGAGGCGGCAGGAATCGCTCCTTCTGTGCTGATGAACCCGATTCTTCTGAAGCCTACCAATGATGTAGGTTCTCAGGTGATCGTAAACGGAGAAGTCCTGGGTACAATGAGCGCCAGAGATTATTTTAAGTATAAGAAAAAATTAGTGCCGGAAGTGATGAAAGCTTACAATACGCTTGCCTCAGAAAATGATATTATCGTTATTGAAGGTGCAGGAAGTCCCGCAGAGATCAATCTGAAAGCAGAAGATATCGTAAATATGGGCATGGCAAAAATGGCTGGCGCCCCGGTCCTTCTGGTAGGGGATATTGACAGAGGCGGCGTGTTCGCCCAGCTTTACGGTACGGTAGAACTTCTGGAGCCGGAAGAAAGAGAAATGGTAAAAGGGCTTATCATCAACAAGTTCCGCGGAGATAAAACCATTCTGGATCCCGGTGTGGAGATGCTGGAAGAGAAATGCCGCATTCCGGTAGTCGGCGTGGCTCCTTATCTGGATATTCAGGTGGAAGATGAGGACAGTCTGACAGACCGGTTTGACAGAGATCAGGAGATCGGGCAGATCGACATTGCAGTGATCCGGGTGCCGAGGATTTCCAATTTTACAGATTTTAATCCGTTTGAAAGTATTCCGGGAGTGTCCCTTCGTTATGTAAAACATCCGGCGGACCTGAAGAATCCGGATGTGATCATGCTTCCGGGTACCAAAAATACCATGGAGGATCTCCAGTGGCTCAGAGAAAGCGGCATGGAGGCGCTGATCCTGAAGGCGGCTGCCAGAGGAACCTTTGTGTTCGGTATCTGCGGCGGCTACCAGATGCTGGGAGAATCTTTAAGCGATCCTTATGGAGTAGAAGCCGGAGGCACTATGAGAGGTATGGGACTTCTTCCAATGGATACGGTTTTTGCAGAGAAAAAAACACGGACACAGGTGACTGGAAAGTACCTGGATATCAAGGGTGTATATCAGCCTCTGAGCGGTGTGGATTTTACCGGTTATGAGATCCATATGGGAGAAAGCACCTGGAAGTCCGGCGCTCATGCCAGCACCTGGACAAAAGACGGCGTAAGCGGACAGGAAAAAACAGAAGGGACTGTTTTTGAAAACGTCTGCGGAACCTATGTACATGGGATTTTTGACAAAGAGGATTCTGCCCTTGCCCTGATCCGCGCTGTGGGTGAGAAAAAGGGGATTGACGTTTCTCAGATGGAAGGTGTGGATTTTGCTTCTTTTAAGGAAACGCAGTATGATATCCTGGCGGCAGAGCTTAGAAAACATCTGGATATGAAAAAGATTTATCAGATTCTGGAAGAAGGCATTGGAGGGACAGAGAATGAAGGTTGAACTTGAAAACGTAAAACCAATGGATATCGAAAAAAGAAGCTTTGAAATTATTACCGAAGAACTGGGGGATAAAAAGCTGATTCCGGGAACCGAGCTTGTAGTAAAACGATGCATTCATACCAGTGCAGATTTTGATTATGCGGACAATCTGTGTTTTTCGCCGGATGTAATTGAAAAAGCAATGGAAGCTATCCGGAACGGAGCGTGTATCGTTACTGATACCCAGATGGCGAAATCCGGCATCAATAAGAGAGCGCTTGCCCGCTATGGCGGAGAAGTTTACTGCTTTATGTCTGATGAAGATGTAGCGGAAACAGCAAAGAAAAATGGTACAACAAGGGCCACAGCCAGCATGGATAAGGCGGCTGCCCTTGATAAAAAACTGATTTTTGCCATAGGAAATGCACCTACAGCTCTGGTACGTCTTTATGAGTTGATTCAGGAAGGAAAGCTGGATCCGGAGCTGATCATCGGTGTTCCGGTAGGTTTTGTTAATGTGGTTCAGTCCAAGGAGCTGATTATGGAATCCGGCGCGCCCTATATCGTGGCAAGGGGCCGCAAGGGAGGCAGCAATATTGCCGCCTGCATCTGCAACGCCCTGCTTTATATGATCGATAATCGAAGAGACTGAGATATGCCGGAATGATTCTGTCTGATTAAATCAAATGGCAGAACCGGAATTTTCTGAAATCACTTCTTTCAGAAGCTTACAGGCCGGATGAAAATCTGCTGTGGGGAGAGAGGAACAGGAAAGAAGCACGGTGACAGATTCCGTATCCTCCCGGAGTATCTTCAGGCGCAGGCCGTGAGCCCGCGCCTTTTTTTTCAGGCTTTCTCCGGAACCTTTCCAGGTAAGGGTAAGGGCAAGGCTGGTACCGGCTGCTCCGATCTGGATTTTGGAGGTGTCTCCAAATACTTCTTTTACCACAGTAAGAAGCTCCTTCAGCTTGGCAGAATAAAGTCGTTTCAGTCTGCGGTTCTGGGCGGAAAGATGTCCGTCCCGGATAAACTGACAAAGGGCGATCTGCTCCGCCTTGGAGGCTGTCTGATTATAGAAAGAGTCTTTGGCATGGTATTTTTCTGTCAGTTCAGGAGGAAGGATCATAAAGCTGATACGGATGGAGGGAAGGAGCAGCCTGGAAAAGGATCCCATATATACAACCCCTCGTCCTCCCGCAAGACTGAAAAGAGAGGGAGTTGGTTTTTGAAGATATACAAATTCGTTTTCAAAATCATCCTCAATAATCAGGCTGCTGCCGGAGGCGGCATAGCGGATCAGCTCCAGACGTCTGGACACAGGCATGATTTCTCCCCATTTGGTCATATGGGCAGGAGAAACATAGATCACATCGCTGTCCTTATTGCGATATCGGATCTCAAAACCAAAATCAGAAAAAACCGTGCTTCCCTGTACAAAAGAAGAAGTGGGAAAAGAAACGGTTTTTCTGTCTTTTAAAAGAGGACAGAGGATCTGCAGAAGGCTCTGGACGCCGGCGCCTATTACAATATCATCCGGGGAACAGGCGATATTTCTACGCTGTCTTACATAATCAGACAGAACCTGACGGAAATCAGCTTCTCCCTGAGGTTCGCCATAAGAGAGAAGACGTTCATTCTGGCGCAGGGCGCTTTTCAGATACCTCTGCCAGAGATCAAAACGGAAGCTTTCTCTGTCTACGCCGGAGGAAGAAAGATCATACAGACAGGGAGGTTCTTCTGGCAGAGAAGCTTTTTTTTCTATATGGGTCTGCAGGGCAATATCTGTAACATAGTAGCCGCTTTGGGCTTTGGAAACAATATATCCGTCTGCGGCAAGCTGGAGATAGGCGTTTTCAATGGTGGTACGGCTCAGCTGAAGTTCCTGAGAGCATCTCCGCAGAGATGGCATACGGCTTCCTGGCTGCATACGACGGGTCAGGATCAGGTCGCGGTAATAATGACAGACCTGCAGATACAGATGCTCCGGATGATCGGACTCTGTTTTTGTAAAAAAAAGACTCTGTTTTTTGGCGGATTCTTTTGGATCCTGCTGTGGCTTCATGGCGTCAGTTCCTTTCTGTGAATTAAACTGTCCCCTTAAAAATAGGAAAAACTGGTCGTTTTTTAAGATACATGATGATGCTATTCTATAGCATAGTACATAAGAATGCAAGATGAGGAGAAATGTTTTGAAAAAAATAGCAGTGATCAATGATCTTTCAGGAATGGGAAAATGCTCTCTTACGGCAGCCATTCCGGTGATTTCCGTAATGGGAGTTCAGGCCTGCCCCCTTCCAACGGCGATCCTGAGTGCGCAGACGGGTTTTGATACCTATTATTATGACGATTATACAGAGCATATGAAAGAGATCATGGTTCGCTGGGATCAGATGGGATTCCGGCCGGATGGTATTTATACAGGATTTCTTTCTGGCGCAGCCCAGGCAGATGTGGTGCTGGAGTTTATTGAAATTTTTGGCGGTGGAAATACAAGAATACTAATAGATCCTATTATGGGTGACAATGGAGCAGAATATCCCATTTATACAGAAGTCCTTTGTGAAAAAATGCGCCTTCTGGCAGAAAAAGCGTCGATTATTACGCCAAACCTGACAGAAGCTCTGCTGCTTTTTTATGGAAAAGAAAAAATACATGAAAGATGGCAGCGGATGTCCAGGCTGAATCAAAAAGAATTTATGGAAGAGGTGCAGGAAATCGGAAAAAAACTGACAGATACCTTTGGCACGGAGGCAGTGATTACCGGTATTGATCTTGGAGAAGGCGGATATGCTTTCATGGGAAATCTGATTACAGATCATAGAGGATATACCTGGGTAAAGGTGAAAAAAGAGGGCGGCAGCTACTCCGGAACCGGAGATTTGTTTGCTTCCGTATTAAGCGCCGGAATGGTAAAGGGAACAGATATTACAGAATCTGTACAGAAAGCGGCAGCGTTTATTTCAAAAGCAGTCCATGATACGGTGACGGAAGGAACAGACCGGAATGAAGGCGTATGCTTTGAAAAATATCTGAGTGAATTATTATAAAAAGCGAGGTTGGGACAGGATGAAACAAGAAAAGGAAAGATACATCATTGCAGTGGATATGGACGGAACACTTCTGAACAGCCGGGGAGAGGTGACAAAAAGAACTGCAGATATTTTGCGGCGTCTTCTGGATGGAGGCCATTATGTGGTTCCGGCCAGTGGAAGGTCACTTGGACTCCTTCCCTCAGCTGTGTCTGCGCTGAAAGGAATTTCTTATGCAGTACTGGAAAACGGCGCAGTCGTCTGGGACTGGAAAAAATCCTGTGTCCTGAAGCGTTTTCCGATGCCGGAGGGAATAGCGGAGCGTATTCTTGCAGATACGGAAGCTTTTGTAAAGGCAGAAGGAAAAGAAATACTTTATTTTGTGGAATTTTTTACAGAAGGACAGGTATATGCGGATAAGGCAGATCTGGAGAGGTTTTCTGATGTGGACATTCCGGGAAGATTTGCAGAATATATGCTTTACGGACATACATACCTTGAAAATCTCAGAGAACAGAAAGCACTTCTGAACCAGGCAGAAAAATTAAATCTGTTTTTTGAAGATCTGGAATATGGAGCTGCGGTCCGTAGAACATGGAGCAGCGTTCCGGAAGTTTGCGTGACTTCTTCTGTTCCCGGAAATGCTGAGTTTAATGCCAGAGGAGTAGATAAGGGCAGAGGGCTTCTTCCTGTTATGGAAAAGCTTGGAATTGACAAAGATCATGTGATTGCTGTAGGCGACAGTGATAATGACCTGGAAATGCTGAAAATGGCAGGGGTTTCTGTTGCAATGGGAAATGCCGCAGATCATATAAAAGAATCAGCTGCTTATGTGACTGAGGATAACGATCATGAGGGGGCTGCTGTATTCTTGGAAAAGTTTTTTGGTTTTGATGAATAAAACTACAGGATTGTTTAATAAAAATCCTCCTGCAGACAGGGCTGTGTGGACACATGTCAAAATGTCAGCAGAAGGATTTTTTTATTAGAGATTTTTCTTTTTGTAAATAAACCAGGAAGCTCCGGCGGTAAATGCGACCAGATAGCCCAGAAGGATACCGACGCCTGTAAAATTCACGGCTCCGCCGGCGGAGATGCCGCGGATCATCTGGCTTGTCTGAGAAAGAGGAAGTATGCTTACGATATCTCCCAAAATCCCGGGGATCTTTTCTGTTGAAAAAAAGGTGTTGCACAGATAGGCCATAGGCATGATGATGTAGTTGGAAAAACGCGGAACATCTGCGTGATTTTTGGCAAGGAAGGAAACAACTACCCCGATAGCCGAAAAAACAGCTCCGTTCAGGAACATGATGAAAAAGGACCAGCCGTTAAAGATCAGTCCGGTTTCAACAGGGGCAGTAAGAATCAGGATGATCCCGCCTGCATAAAGCCCCCGAAGGCTTCCGCCAATGATCTGTCCGGCAATAAACTGCCATAAAGGGGTTGGAGAGATCATAACCTGGTCAAATGCTTTTTCATAAAGGCGCTGTACGTTCAGATTCTGGGCAATGGCATTGAAACTTCCGTTCATGGTAGTCAATGCCACAACACCCGGGATCAGGAAGTTCAGGTAAGGCTCCCCATGGGACATGGTCTGGATTCCCATGCCAAAAACTACCAGATACATCAAAGGCGCGATCATAGCTGCCAGAGTGATCTTATAAAAATCTCTTCGGAATTCTACCCATTTTTCCCATAAAATTGTAATAATACCCATAGAATCCCTCCTTTATGACGGGGACAGGTGTCTGCCTGCCCGCTCCACAAAAACATCTTCCAGGGTGGTTTCCCTGAGAGCAGCCTGCCCGGTAAGACCGGAAAGGAATTCAATGGCTTCCTGACGATGATGGAAATAATGACTTTTTGTTTCCTCAGGCAGCATTTCGTCAACTGCATATTTGCCAAGGCTGTCAATAAGACCAGATGGTGTATTGATCTCTTCCAGTTTTCCGTGATCCATCAGCGCTACGCGACCGCAGAGGGACTGCGCCTCTTCCATATAATGGGTGGTCAGAAGAATGGTCAGATTTTTTCCGTTTAGTTTTCGGAGAAGATTCCACATCTGTCTTCTTGATAAGGCGTCCATTCCCGCCGTAGGTTCATCCAGAAGAAGGATTTCCGGATCGGTAAGCAGCGCCCTGCATACCATAAGCTTGCGTTTCATTCCGCCGGAAAGCTTTCTTACAGTACGCCTGCGGAATTTCAGAAGATCACAGAAGTCCAGAAGCTCTTCTGTCCTCCGGCGGATTTCTTTTTTGGGCATAAAATAAAGTCTTCCCTGATATTCCATGATCTCATCCATGTTCATATCCTGACGCATGGAATATTCCTGTGTGATTACGCTGATCTTACGCTTCAGATCCGGACGGTTTCGTGTAAGAGTCTGACCGTTGATCAGGATTTCGCCCTTTGTGGGAAGAAGAAGCGTAGATAAAAGACTGATGGTTGTTGTTTTTCCTGCGCCATTAGGTCCGAGCAGCCCGAAAAACTCGCCAGATTCAATCTTTAGATTTAAATTGTCTACTGCTGTGAAGCTGTCAAAGGTTTTCGTCAGATTTTTTGTTTCGATCATGACAGTGTTTTTGCTTCTTTGGCAATGATCAGGGAGTAATATCCGGCATCGTCCGGAATTTCTTCTACACTGCGGTAAATATGTTCGTTTTCCATTCCACAGTTTTCAACCATAAGGACATCGCGTCCACTCTGGGCGAGGATTTCTTTTACCTGATTCATTTTTTTTCCGGATTTCATAAGGATATAATTTCCTGATTCATTCAAAGTGCTGTCAAGACGGTGAACGGCCGGAACTACATGCAGCTGTTCATTCCATTCTGAAAGCGGAATGTTCAGGCGGGCTGCGGCGGCGCAGAAGGATGTAATCCCGCTGACAAGTTCTGTATGGTAGCCGTCTTTTTCCACACGTTTCTGCAGATAAGAAAATGTGGAGTATACACATGGATCGCCAAGAGTAAGGAATACAATATTTTCTTCTCTGTCAAGAATCTCCTCCAGAGCCTTTGCACCCCTGGCATGATTTTTTTCCAGTTCTTCCGGATCATGAGTCATTGGCATGTAAATAGGTAAAAGCTCTTTTTCTGCAAGTTCAGGAACTGCCTGAACAGCGATTTTATATGCAACAGTTTCTCTGGGATCAGCGCCGGGAACAGCGATGACCTTATTTTCACGGATCAGGCGTACTGCCTTCAGGGTCATAAGTTCGGGATCCCCGGGTCCAACTCCTACACCGTATAAAGTTCCTTTCATTATAAGTTCCTCCTTAGAAAGATAGTATTTCTTACTATTATACTAAAAGAAGATATAGTTTACAATATGAGAAAAATTTTGAAAAAAGGTGTTGACATATGTTGGATAAAGTGGTAATCTAATTGAGCTGTCGCAAGAAAATGTTTGTTTTGAAGAAACAATTTAAAAAACTTTGAAAAAAGATAAAAAAGTTGTTGACAAACATAAAATAGTGTGATAACATAAACGAGTCTTCTGAAACGGAAGAACAACATCTGAAAAAAGTTCAAAAAACTTGAAAAAAAGTTCTTGACAAACAAAAAAAGATGTGATAAACTGAACGAGCTGTCAGAAAGACGAAAAGCAAAGAACCTTGATAACTAAACAGTGAGACACATACGATTCTCGAAAATTCTTTACACACAGAACACTTAATGAACACGAGCTGTAAAGCGAGGTGTGAGTTTAGTGTGAGTGCGGTCCGAAGGAACTTAATGAGATCGAGCGTAAGCGATGATCGAATTTAGTGAATCGGACTTCATAATTGCAACGGTTCGATGAACCAAAAACAGTAAAACGAGAGATAGCT